>Ga0306923_10001886_pt1 | contig 18833 bp, 16 predicted proteins | sample sta12Can44000108_FD_203841 | JGI IMG/M metagenome (GOLD analysis project Ga0306923, IMG submission 203841) | Lab enrichment of tropical soil microbial communities from Luquillo Experimental Forest, Puerto Rico - statanox.12C.anox.44.000.108 (v2)... | ecosystem: Environmental > Terrestrial >... | reverse complement strand
GGGCGCGTTGTGGGCGGCGAGGAAATCGGCCGCACGCAGAAGCGGCGCCAATTCCAGCCAGATTTCGGCGAAGTCGGGTGACTGGGCCACGTCGGCATAGGAGATGCCGTGGATATGGGTGAACAGCATGCGCGTCCTGGGCGGCCGGATCAGGCGGCTGACGCGCTCGACGATGCGCCCCTCCTCCACCAGCACCAGCGCGACCGAACAGGCGCTGTCGCGGCCATTGTCGGCCGTTTCAAAGTCGATAGCGACGAAGTTGGCGGTCAATCTTCGCCGAAATCCAACTGGTTGGTATGGGTCAGCTCGTCCTGGCTGGTGACCCGGTTACGGCCCTGGCGCTTGGACAGGTACAGCGCCTCGTCGGCACGATGGACGAAGGCGCCCAGGGTCTCGCCGAACTCGTACTCGGCGACACCGACGGACAACGTCACCTGGCCCAGCACCTGGCCGGTGCGGCGGTTCAGCACCTTGCGGCCCGCCACCACCTGGCGCACGTTCTCGGCCACCGCGACGGCATCCTTCAGCCGGGTGTCGGGCAGGATGATGGCGAATTCCTCGCCGCCGTAACGGGCGGCGGTGTCCTTGCCCTTGATGCTGTCCGAGATGGTGCGCGCCACCAGCCGCAGCACCTGGTCACCCAGCATGTGGCCGTGGGTGTCGTTGAACTGCTTGAAGAAGTCGATGTCGATCATCAGCAGCGACAGGAACTTGCGGTCTTCCTCGGATTCCAGTGCCGCCTCGCGCAGGGCGACGTCGAACAGCTTGCGGTTGGCGAGACCGGTCAGCGCGTCGGTGGTGGCCTCGCGCTTCAGCTGGTCCAGGTCTTCGCGCAGGCGGGCAATTTCCGAGGACGAGCTCTCCAGCCGGTTTTCCAGCTGGCGGTTGACCTCGATCATCACCTTGGTTTCGTCCAGAATGGACTGGACCAGCTGGCCCAGCTTGGCCGCGCCGGCATCGGCGGATTGCAGCTCGCCCGAGAAATTCTGCAACGCCTCGCCGTACTGCACCGCGCCGCTGTTGGCGGTCACCAGGTATTCCAGCACGCGCGCCACCGCATCCTCGATGCGCTTGCCCACGGCGCGCAGCTCGGCCTCGTGCTGGCTGGTGCCGAAGAAGCGCTCGTGCAGGTCGGCGCACACCTCGTCGGTGAATTTCTGGCCCGAGCGCAGCACGCCGTTGATGGCCTTGGACAGCTCGGGGTGGCGGTCGGCCACGAAGGCGTACCAGACGATGAAGTTGTTGGGATGGGCCGGCACGCCGTGACGGTCCATCATGCCCAGCGCCGCGCGGGCGCAATGGGCGGCAACGTCGTACGGATCGTTGAAGGTGAGACCCACGCCAAGCCCTCCCAAGGGCGTCAGTTGCATTGCCCGAGGGAGCCCTCGGCGCAAATTCGGTTACCGTCCACCCAGCGCGCGCCGGAGAGGTCGGCGTTCAGGAAATCCGCCCCTTGCGTCTTCGCCCCGGTCAGGTTCGCCCCGCGCAGGTTGGCGCGGAAGAACTTGGTCCGGCGCAAATCCGCCTCGATCATCGACGCGCCCGCCAGGTCGGCCTTGGTGAAATCCGCCTCGGCGAACACGCCCTTGTCCAAACGCGCCCCTTTCATGGCGGCGCTGATGAAGCGGGCGCGGTAGGCGTCCACTCCGGCCAGCACGGCCTTGTCCAGGATGGCCCGCTGGAAGCTGGTCTCGCGCAGACGCGCCCCCGACAGATCGTGGGCGGTGAAGTCGCGTTCATCCACATAGCAGCGCTGCCAATCCACCTTGGGCTCCGGCGGCTGAGTGCAGTCGGCGGCCTGTCCAGCCAGGGGCCGGGTAAGAGCGACGGCACAAGCGAGCAACAGGAGTCTAGGGCGCATATCCCTAGGTTTAATCCCGGCGCTCCCGCGGGCAAAGCGATATTTCCGCCTGTGCCCCCCATCGCCCGGACGATTTACCTGAGGCCGCTTCCGCCCTACCTTGATATTGAAGGCGATGAGGAGCGGATTCCATGACCCAGTCGGCCGCCGATACCACCCTGCAGGATGCCGAGAAGCTGTGGCTTTCCGGACAGCGTCAACAGGCCCGCGAGGCTTTCCGCCGGGCTCGCCTGCTCTATCACGAGAATGGCGACGCCCCCGGGGAAGCCAGCGCGCTGACCATGCTGGGCGACTTCGAAATCGAGAGCGGCCACCTGCCCGCCGCGCGCGAGGCCTATACCGATGCCCGGACCCTGTACGCCAAGGACGGCGACCAGCGCGACCAGGCCGGCATCCTTGTGCGCCTGGGCGAATTGGCCCACCGCGAAAAGAAGGTGGCCGAGGCGACGCAATTCTATGATTCCGCCCGCGCGCTCTACGACAGCGCATCCGACCATTCGGGCCTCGCCCATGTGGAGAAGCGCATCGGCCACATGGAGCGCGACCAGGGACGCGAGGACCAGGCGCTGGACCGCTACAACAAGGCATTGGCGCTGTACCAGCGCGGCAACGATACCCTGGGTCAGGCCAACGTGCACCGGGCCATCGCCAAACTGCACCGCCAGCTGGGCCATCTGGACCGGGCGCACGAAGGTTATGAGCAAGCGCTGGACCTGTACCGCGAGGCCGGCGACGCCCTAGGCGAAGCCGCCGCCTATCAGGGGCTGGGGCATTTGCTGATGCACCTGGGCGACCGCGCCGCCGCCCGCATTGCGCTGGAATCCGCCCGCCACCTCTATGCCGCCACCGGACACCTGGTGGGCGAAGCGGAGGTGCTGATGGATATCGGCCGCTTGACGGCGTCCGACACCCCGGCCAAGGCCGTGGCCGCCTTCAAGCATGCCGCCACGCTGTTCCACCGCCTGGGTGACGGACGCGAAACCGAAGCCTTGGCCGAGGCCGGGAAGCTGGAATAAGTCTGCGCGCTATGCCTCGTAATCCACCACCCGCCGCTCGCTGCGGGCGGCGCGCACCAGCGGGGCGACTTTCTGGTGTTCGGGGTGGTGGTGATAGGCCTCCAACGCGGCCTGATCCTCGAATTCCGAGTACAGCACCACGTGGGCGGCATCCGCGTCGCGGCTGACGTCGATGCCCACTTCCAAGTGCAGCAAGCCAGGAATGCGGCCGTTCAACGCCTCCAACGCCTGCTTGATGGCGGTGGCTTGGCTGTGGCGGGCGGCCGGGGTTTCGCCATTCAGGCGCCAGAAGACGATATGCTTGATCATGACGGCCCAATCCCCACAGTGACGGAACCGTGACAGACTGGCGGAGCCGGGCCGCCTTATCAAGCGCGCTCCGCCCCCCCTTATTAGGCTTTGCCGTAACCGCCGCCGCCCGGCGTCTCGATGACGAAGACGTCGCCGGCAGCCATTTCGACACGGGCGGTACCGCCCAGTTCCTCGATACGGCCGTTGGCGCGCTCGACGGAATTGCAACCCGGCTGCCCGTCGCCGCCGCCCATCAGGCCGAACGGGGCGACGCGGCGGCGGTTCGATAGAATGCCGGCAGTCATCGGTTCCAGGAACTTCAGCCGCCGGATCACACCGTCGCCGCCCCGGTGGGCGCCCTGGCCGCCGGACCCTCGGCGAATGGCGAACCCGTCCACCAGCACCGGGAAGCGCCATTCCAGCACCTCGGCATCGGTCAGGCGCGAGTTGGTCATATGGGTGTGCACGGCGCTGGCGCCATCAAAATCCGGCCCCGCCCCGGCACCGCCGCAGATGGTCTCGTAGTATTGGTGGCGGTCGTTGCCGAAGGTGAAATTGTTCATGGTGCCCTGGGCCGCCGCCATCACCTTCAGCGCCCCCATCAGGCAATCCACCACCGCCTGGCTGGTATCGACGTTGCCGGCCACCACTGCAGCCGGTGGCAGGGGCGCCAGCATGGAGCCCTCGGGGATGACAATCTCAAGCGGCTTCAGGCAGCCCTCGTTGAGCGGGATGGCGTCGTCGACGATGCAGCGGAACACGTAGAGCACCGCCGCCCGGGTGATGGCCATGGGGGCGTTGGCATTGCCGGGGCGCTGGGCGCTGGTGCCGGTGAAGTCGATCACCGCCGTGCGCACCTCCTTGTTCACCCGGATGACCACCCGGATGATGGCGCCGTCGTCCATCTCGACAGCGAACTTGCCACCGTCGATCTTGGCCAGCACACGGCGCACCGATTCCTCGGCATTGGCCTGGACGTGGCCCATATAGGCGGCGACCGTTTCGCCTCCGAACAGCTCGACCATGCGAATCAGTTCGCGGGCGCCCTTTTCGTTGGCGGCCAACTGCGCTTGCAGGTCGGCGATGTTCTGGCGCAGGTTGCGGGTGGGATACCGTCCCCCCGTCAGCAGCGCCGACAGTTCGGCCTCGCGGAACTTACCACCCTCCACCAGCGGCAGGTTGTCGATGAGTACGCCTTCCTGCTCGATGGAAGTGGATTCGGGCGGCATGGAGCCCGGAGTGATGCCGCCGATATCGGCATGGTGGCCTCTGGAGGCGACGAAGAAGGCCAAGCGCTTATGGTCGAATACCGGCGTCACCACGGTGATGTCGGGCAGGTGGGTGCCACCGGCATAGGGCGAGTTCAGCACAAAGGAATCGCCCGGTTTCATGGTGGCGGCGCGGGTCTTCAGGATGGTGCGCACGCTCTCGCCCATGCTGCCCAGATGCACCGGAATGTGCGGCGCATTGGCCACCAGCCCGCCCTCGGCGTCGAACACGGCACAGGAGAAGTCCAGGCGTTCCTTGATGTTGACCGAATGGGCAGTGTTGGCCAGCACCGCCCCCATCTGCTCGGCGACGCTCATGAACAGGTTGTTGAACACCTCGAGCAGCACCGGGTCGACATGGGTGCCGGCGGCGAAACGTTGCGGACGGGGAACGACCCGGTTGAGCACCAGATGGCGGCGGGAATTCATCGCCGCGCCCCAGCCCGGCTCGACCACGGTGGTCGCGGTGGATTCGACGATGATGGCGGGACCGGCCACCTGCTGGCCGGGGTCCAGGCGCTCGCGGTCGAACACCGGCGCCTCGTGCCAGGCTCCACCGGTGAACAGGCGCACGGTGGCGGCCGCCTGCGGTGGCTCGGTGGAATGTTGCCGCTCGGGCTCCTCCACTTCTTCGCCGCCGCCGGCCATCTCGACACCGACAGCCTCGATCACCAGCGGCCGGCCTTCCATGACGAAACCGAAACGGGCCTTGTGGGCGATGGTAAAGGCCTCGGCCAGGCAATCCTTGTCGGCCGCCTCCACTTCGAGCGCGGTGTCCGAGCCCAGGTATTTGAGGAACACCTTGCGGGTGCCGGCCATGTCGGCACGCTCGACGCCCTGGCGCTCCAGTTCGCAGCGGGCTTCGGCCTCCAAATCGGCGAAGGCGCGGCAGACCAGCTTCATGGTCTCGTCGTCCAGCACCGCCTCGATGGCGCGCTCCTTCAGCACGCGCAAGTCCGCCAGGCCCATGCCGTAGGCCGACAGCACCCCGGCCAGCGGATGCAGGAACACGGTGTCCATGCCCAGCGCGTCGGCCACCAGGCAGGCGTGCTGGCCGCCGGCGCCGCCGAAACAGGCCAGGGTGTAGCGGGTAACATCGTAGCCGCGCGCCACGCTGACCTGCTTGATGGCATTGGCCATGCCCAGTACGGCGATGGACAGGAAGCCCTCGGCCACCTGCTCGGGGCTGCGGCCGTCGCCGATACGCGCCGCCAACTCGGCGAAGCGGGTGCGCACCACCTCGGCATCAAGCGGCTGGTCGGCTTCGGGGCCGAATACGGCGGGGAAGAAGTCGGGCTGTACCTTGCCGACCATGACGTTGCAATCGGTCACCGTCAGCGGCCCGCCCCTGCGGTAGCAGGCCGGGCCTGGATTGGCCCCGGCGGAATCCGGCCCAACGCGGAAGCGGGCGCCATCGTAATGCAGGATAGAGCCGCCGCCCGCCGCCACCGTGTGGATACGCATCATGGGCGCGCGCAGACGGACACCGGCCACGCTGGTGTCGAAGCTGCGCTCGTACTCGCCGTCGTAATGGCAGACGTCGGTGGAGGTGCCGCCCATGTCGAAGCCGATCAGCTTCTCGAACCCGGCCATGGCGGCGGTCTTGACCGCCCCCACCACGCCACCCGCCGGCCCCGACAGGATGGCGTCCTTGCCCTGGAAACGCCGGGCGTCGGTAAGCCCGCCCGAGCTTTGCATGAACATCAGCCGGGAGCCTTCCAACTGACCGGCCACCTGGTCCACGTAACGGCGCAGGATGGGCGATAGATAGGCGTCCACCACGGTGGTGTCGCCGCGCCCCACCACCTTCATCAGGGGGCTGGCCTCGTGGGACAGGCTGACCTGGGTGAAACCGATGTCGCGGGCCAGCTTGCCCACGGCGCGCTCATGCTCGGGATAGCGGTAGGCGTGCAGGAACACCACCGCCACCGACCGGATGCCATCGTCAAAGGCAGCACGCAAAGCGGCTTCCGCCGCCGCCAGGTCGAGCGCCTTCAGTTCCTCGCCGCGCGGCCCCATGCGCTCGGGAATTTCCACCACCCGCTCGTACAGCAGTTCGGGCAGGACGATGGCGCGGGCGAACAGATCGGGACGGTTCTGGGTGCCGATAGCCAGCAGATCGGCGAAGCCCTTGGTTACCGCCAGCACGGTGCGGTCGCCCTTGCGCTCCAGCAGCGCGTTGGTGGCCACCGTCGTGCCCATCTTCACCGCCGCCACCTTGTCGGCGGGAATGGGTTGATCTTCGGGCACCCCCAGGAAACGGCGGATGCCGGCGATGGCGGCGTCCTTGTACTGCTCGGGGTTCTCGGACAGCAGCTTGGCCGTCGACAAGACGCCGTCCGGCCGGCGCGCCACGATGTCGGTGAAGGTGCCGCCCCGATCGATCCAGAACTGCCAGCCGCCCATGCCCGTCCTCCTCGGGTAAGGAACCGATGCTAGCGCAGGACAGCAGGGGGCGGAAGCCGGACATCCGCCCTTTTAACGAAGAACTAGAACTCAGGGAGTAGGGTAATTATCCATACGGAAGGTAGGTATACTCGAGAATTTTATGACATGGTGCGAACGCATGCCGAAGGTGGGGGAACCTCGGCCAGCCGGCCTGCATCCCCTCCCAAAGGCAGCTAAGCGTGGCTTGCATGGCCCCATGACGGGGCTAACACATCCATGCGGACAATTCTTGATGTATTTTATGTAAAATACGTGTGAGTTGCGCGTTCCTTGAGCGCCGGGGTGATTGGAAAACTAATGATGTCTCTTTTCCACCGTTTGCCGGTCGCCGGCCGGCTTGCCAGCATTGTCGCCGTTGCCCTGTTGGGCCTAGCGCTGACCGTCGTTCAACTGTTGTCGGACCTGTCCGACACCTTGATGTCGGGTCGTGAACAGCAGGTCCGATCGGTGGTGGAAAGCGCGCAATCGGTGATCGCCGGCTACCAGCAGCGGGCCGCCAAGGGCGAAATGGCGGTTGACGACGCCAAGGCTGCTGCGGCGACCGCACTGTCCATGCTTCGCTATTCCGGCAAGGAATATGTCTGGGTCAACGACCTGAACGGCATCATGGTCATGCACCCGTTCGCGCCGCAGCTGGTGGGCAAGGATATCCTGGACCTCAAGGACCCGGACGGGAAATTCTTCTTCAAGGACATGATCGACCTGGCCCACACCAAGGGCTCGGGAACCGTGCAATACAAGTGGGCCAAGCCCGGCGCTACCGAGCCCTCGCCCAAGGTGTCCTATGTGCTGGCCATCCCGGAATGGAACTGGATGGTGGGCTCGGGCCTGTACGTGGACGATGTGCAGGCCGCCATGCGCCAGAAGGTGCTGAGCCACGCCGTGCAGCAATCCGTCATCCTGCTGGTGGTGCTGGCGCTGTCCTGGGTGGGCGCCCGCGCCATCGCGACGCCAGTGCGCCGCCTGACGGCGGCGATGCACGATCTGGCCGCCGGCAAACTGGACGTGGAAGTTCCCGCCCGCGATCAGGGTGCCGAGATCGGCGCCATGGCCGCCGCCGTGCAGGTGTTCAAGGACAACGCGCTGGCCATGCGCCGCATGGAGACCGAGCAGGCCGAGGCGGCGCGACGCACCGACGAGGAGCGCAAGGCGCTGATGGCCGACCTGGCCGCCGAGTTCGAACGCTCGGTCAAGGGTGTGGTGGGCGAGGTGGCGGAATCGGCGCAGTCCTTGCGCGGCACCGCCCAGTCTATGACCGCCACAGCGGGCGCCACCAGCGAACGCTCGGCCATCGTCGCCAGCGCCGCCCAGCAGGCCACCATGAACGTGGACTCGGTGGCCGCCGCCACCGAGGAATTGTCGGCTTCCATCGGCGAGATCGCCGGCCAGGTGGAACGCTCCAGTTCCATCGCCCACGACGCCGTCAGCACCGCCCAGCGCTCGGAGGAAATCGTGCGAGGCCTGGCGCAGACAGCCCTGCGCATCGGCGAGGTGGTGACGCTGATCAACGGCATTGCCGGCCAGACCAACCTGCTGGCGCTCAACGCCACCATCGAGGCGGCCCGCGCCGGCGAGGCGGGCAAGGGCTTCGCGGTGGTTGCCAACGAGGTCAAGCACCTGGCCAACCAGACCGCCAAGGCGACCGAGGAAATCGGCGCCCAGATCACCGCCGTGCAGGAACAGACCCGCGAGGCGGTGGCGGCCATCGAGGACGTCACCCGCGTCATCGACCAGATCAGCACCATCGCCGCGACGGTGGCGGCCGCGGTGACCCAGCAGGGCGCCGCCACCTGCGAAATCTCGCGCAATACCCAGGAAGCCGCCCAGGGCACCCGCCATGTTTCCGAGAACGTGGAGGAGGTCCGCACCGCGGCCGAGGAAACCGGCCATTCGGCGGAAAGCCTGTTGTCCCAGGCGGAAGGGCTGTCCAACGGCGCCTATTCCCTGGAGCAGGCGGTGGACCGCTTCCTGGAAGGCATCCGCGCCGCTTAATCCGCTGTCTGCGGCGCCAAAGAAAAACCCCTCCCGGCAGGCGCTGGGAGGGGTTTCTTCTTGGACGTCCCCCGAGGGGAAGAGGCGCGGAGGGTTGTGGGCCGAGAGACCTCTTGTTGTTCTTCTCTCTTCTTATTTTTCTTGGTCGGCCACGGATTTTCCCGGTTGTTATTGGCGGTTGCTGGCGGCCCGGCCGCCCAACCTTCCGCGCCCCTACCCCTCGGGGCTTGCCTCAGACCATGAACATGGCCCTGGTCACAGCCCGGTTGACCCCATACAACATCAGCACGAAGCGGTAGGGCGCCATCAGGCTTAGGCCAAAACCGGCCATGTCCCCCAGGGTGGCCAGGCCTTGCACCATGTTTTGCAGCGCACTTGGCCGATTGGACGGGGCTTCGATGCGGATGTTGGTGACGACCATCTGTCCCTCTGGGGTGGCTTGAAGTGGCGCCATAATCGCCAAAACGTCCCTTTGGACAAATTGGCCGAACGGCAATGATCCCGACCGGCCAGGGGCATAGGCCCAATAGGAAGGATAGGAATAGACATGGCCGCCACACCGGACGAGCTGTTCGCCTGTTTCTCGCGCCTGGGTATCGAGGTGACCACCCACCGCCACGCCCCCGCCTTCACCGTCGAGCAGGGCAACGAGGTGTGGGGCAACATCCCCGGGGTTCACTGCAAGAACCTGTTCCTCAAGGACGCCAAGGCGCGGCTGTGGCTGGTGGTGGCCCCCGGCGAGCGCCGCATCGACCTCAAGCGCCTGCCCGAACGTATCGGCTCGGCCCGGCTGTCGTTCGGCTCGGCCGAGCTGTTGCGCGAGGTGCTGGGAGTCGAGCCCGGTTCGGTCACTCCGTTCGCCCTGATCAACGACCGCGACCAGCGCGTTTCGGTGGTGCTGGATGCCTGGATGATGGCGCAGCCGCTGCTGAACTATCACCCGCTGCGCAACGATATGACCACCACCATCCGCGCCGACGACTTCCGCACCTTCCTGACCCACACCGGCCATCGACCCGAGGTGGTGGAGTTGTAGCCCCCGCCTTTCCGTCCCGCTTGACTCGTCCCCGGCGCCCGCGCATCCTCCGCCTGCTTCGATTTAGAATTAGAAGCATTATCCATTTTGTTCGGAGGGTTATCCCGTGCGCTTCCTGCCTTACCTCCTGGTGCTGGCCATGGCCGCCCCGGTCATCGCCTGGCTGCTGATCAACGCCCTGGTGATCAAGGGCACTGCCACCACCTTCGGCGGCAACGACCTGTATGTGGTCCTCAGCCTGGGTGGGTTCATGCTGCTGGCCTTCGGTCTGCTGGCCACCTGGATGGACCGCTTCATCGCCCGCACGCGCCGTTGACCCGGGCGAGTGGGCCGCCACAGTCGAACCCCGGCCCGCCCTCTCCTTCCCCCGGTTGGCAGAATCCGGCTTCCAGCATAGAGTGGCTGGGATGAACCTGCCTTTTGGGGGGAAAGATGATGAAACGCCTTGCCGTTGCCGTGACCGTGCTGGCCCTGGGCGCCTGTGCCACCGAAGAGGTAACCCCGGTCACCCCCGCCCCCGAGCCGCCGCCCGCCGCCGCCGCGCAGCCCGAGCCGGTTCAGTTGGCCCCGGCGCCGCAGGGCGAGGCCGCCAAGCCTGAGCCGGCGGCCGAGGCTCCCGCTCCCGCCGCCGTGACGCCCGCGCCCAAGCCGGCGCCCGACCCACGCGTGCAGGTCTATCTCGCCTCTTACAAGACCGAAGCCCATGCCAAGGCCGGCTTCAAGATCCTAGCCAAGGTGTCGCCTATCCTGGCCAAGCAGGAGCCGATCACCCGCTCCGTGGACCTGGGCAAGAAGGGCAAGTGGGTTCGCCTGTACGGCATGGCCGCCGACGAGGCGGAGCGGGGCAAGCTGTGCAAGCAACTGGGCAAGCTGGTGGACGAATGCGGGGCGCGTAATCGCGAATAAACCCAATTCCTTGGCGGCGCGCGACCGGTAGGCTATACCACCGCCATGGCTTCTCCTCCGCTTCTCGCGCTCCGCGACGTTCGTCTGACCTTCGGCGGCACTCCGCTGTTCGAGGGCGTCACCACCTGGGTCGGCAAGGGCGACAAGACCTGCTTGGTCGGCCGCAACGGCTCGGGCAAGTCCACCCTGCTGAAGGTGCTCGCCGGCGAGGTGCTCGCCGATTCCGGTGAGCGCTTCGTCCAACCCGGCATCCGCATCGCCTACCTGCCCCAGGACCCGCTGCTGGACGGCGCGACGGTGGCCGAATACGTGGTGCAAGGACTGCCCGAGGACGAGCGCGACCAGATGTACCGGGTGGACGCGGTGCTGGCCGCCGTAGGGGTGGACGGTGCGCGCGATCCTCGCCAGTTGTCGGGCGGCGAGGGCCGCCGCGCAGCCCTGGCCCGCGCCCTGGTGGGCGATCCCGATGCCCTGCTGCTGGACGAGCCCACCAACCACCTGGACCTGCCCACCATCCTGTGGCTGGAGGACTGGCTGAAGGCGTACCAGGGCGCCCTGGTGATGATCAGCCACGACCGCCGCTTCCTCGACAACGTGTCGCGCCAGACCCTGTGGCTGGAGCGCGGCGTGGTGCGCCGGGCCGAGTTCGGCTTTTCCGGCTTCCCGGCCTGGCAGGAAGAGACCTATGCCGCCGAGGAAGCCGAACTGGCCCGCATGGACAATTTGCTGCGGCGCGAGTTGCACTGGCTGGCGCGCGGCGTCACCGCCCGGCGCAAGCGCAACATGGGCCGGCGCCGGGCGCTGGACGTGCTGCGCACCGAACGCGCCCAACGCTTCACCTCGAAACTGGACAACGACCGTCGCGCCAATCTGGCGGCCGAGGCCGGCGATATCTCCGGCCGGCTGGTGGTCGAGGCCGAGAAGGTCGACAAGGTTTATGGCGACAAGGTCATCGCCAAGGACTTCTCGACCCGCATCCTGCGCGGTGACCGCGTCGGCCTGATCGGCCCCAACGGCGCCGGCAAGACCACGCTGCTACGCATGCTGACCGGCGACCTGGCCCCCGATGCCGGCGAGGTCCGCCTGGGCACCAATCTGGAGCCCGCCTATTTCGACCAGCGCCGCGACCGCTTGGACCCCGAGAAATCGGTGTGGGACACCCTGACCGACGGGCGCGGCGACAATGTCTGGGTGCGCGGCCGCCCGCAGCACGTGGTCGGCTACATGAAGGATTTCCTGTTCCAGGAATCCCAGGCGCGCACCCCGGTCAAGGCGCTGTCGGGCGGTGAGCGCAACCGCCTGCTGCTGGCCAAACTGCTGGCCAAGCCGTCCAACCTGCTGATCCTGGACGAACCCACCAACGATCTGGACATGGACACCCTCGACCTGCTGGAAGAGGTGCTGGCCGATTACGAGGGCACGCTGCTGGTGGTCAGCCACGACCGCGACTTCCTCGACCGCCTGGTGACCAGCGTCATCGCCGTCGAGGGCGATGGCGACATCAGCGAATATCCCGGCGGCTATTCCGACTACCTGAACCAGCGGCCGCAGAAAGAGGCGCCCAAGGCCGAGGCGCCCAAACCCAAGGCTGAGGCGCCGCGCCCCAAGACCGCCAGCAAGCTGTCCTACAAGGACGCCCGCGAGCTGGAGGAACTGCCCGGCCGCATGGACAAGCTGCACGCCGAGATCGCCAAGCTGGAAGCCGAACTGGCCGATGCCGGCCTGTATTCCCGCGACAAGGCCCGCTTCGACAAGTCCTCGGCCCGCCTGGACGTCGCCCGCGCCGAACTGGAAGCGGCCGAGGAACGCTGGCTGGAACTGGAAAGCCTGCGCGAGGAATTGGGGCGGTGAGCCCCCGCCGCCGGCCATGAACGCCCGCGACCTGCTCACCGCCCTTTTGGTGGTTATCCTGTGGGGCCTCAACTTCATCGCGGTGAAGACGGCGCTGACGGTGCTGCCGCCCTTCCTGCTGACCTCCTTGCGCTTCGCCCTGGTGGCGCTGGCCCTGGCGCCCTTCCACCGCCCGCGCCTGAAGCAGCTGCCGGCCGTCGCCGGCATCGGATTGGTGCTGGGCTGCGGCCATTTCGGCCTGCTGTTCCTGGGCATTTCCGGCATGGAGGCGGCCACCGCCGCCATCGTCACCCAGTTGGGCGTGCCGTTTTCCGCGCTGCTGGCCTGGGCCTTCTTCGGCGAGAGGTTGGGCCCGGCCCGCGCGCTGGGCCTGTCCATGGCCTTTGCCGGCGTCGCCCTGCTGGCGGGCGAGCCCACTTTGCCCCATTGGGGACCGCTGGCGGTGGGCGTGCTGTCCATGGCCTGTTGGGCGTTGTCCAACGTGCAGGTGAAGCGCCTGGGCGAGGTGCCGCCATTGGCGCTCAACGGCTGGATGGCGCTGTTCGCCGCGCCCATGCTGCTGGCGCTGTCCCTGGGCGTGGAATACGGCCAGACCGACGCCCTGGTCCGTGCCGCCACCGAGCCGCGGGTGCTGGTGGGCGTGGCCTATACCGTCATTGCATCGTCGCTGGTGGCCTACACCCTGTGGTATCGTCTGCTGGCCCGCCATTCCATGAACCGGGTCGTTCCCATCACCTTGCTGGGGCCGGTCGTGGGCGTCGCCGGCGGCGTGCTGGTCCTGGGCGAAAGCCTGACCTGGCACAAGCTGGTGGGCGGCGCGCTGACCATCGCCGGCGTGGCGGCGGTGCAGTTGGTCGGCGGCATGGTGCCGCCCAAGGACGAGCCGGAGCCGGGCACATGACCCCCAAAGTCGCCATCACCCCGCGCCAGTCCCCCAATTACGACGAACGCCGGGCGGCGACCGTCGACATGCTGGTGCTGCACTACACCGGAATGCGAAGCGCCAAGGAGGCACTGGACCGGCTGGTCGCCCCCGAGGCTAAGGTATCGGCCCATTACGTGGTGGACGAGGACGGCACCATCCATTCCCTGGTCGCCGAGACGGCACGGGCCTGGCATGCCGGGGTATCGCAATGGCAGGGCCTGGCAGACGTGAACTCGCGCTCGGTCGGCATCGAGATTGTCAATCCCGGCCACGAATTCGGTTATCGCCCCTTCCCCGAGCCCCAACTCCAGGCGGTCATCCGCCTGTGCAACGGCATCCTGTCGCGCCATGCCATCCCCGCTTGCAACGTGGTGGGCCATTCCGACGTCGCCCCCACCCGCAAGGAGGACCCGGGCGAGCTGTTCCCCTGGGAACGCCTCAAGAGTTACGGCATCGGCCTGTGGCCGTTCTCGGGCGACGAGCGGGCGGACCTGGACCAGGCACAGGTGCTGGACCGCCTAGCCCGTTATGGCTATGACGTCACCGAGCCCCGCGCCGCCATCACCGCCTTCCAGCGCCATTTTCGCCCGCAAAAGGTGGACGGGCTTGCCGATTCCGAGACGGCCGGACGGATCTTGCGGTTGCTGTCAGCTATCTGAAAGCTAGGGCGCAATATTCTCCGGATAGTTTAAATTTAGGTCCCTGAAGGCTGGGCGCGGAGGGGAACGTGCGGAAGTTCTGGACGCTGGGGCTTGCCGTTTCGCTGTGCCTGTGGGGGCCGCCGACCCGCGCCGAGACGGCGGAGGAGCGGCTGGAGAAGCTGCTCGACGGCCTGGAGGAAACCGCCCTGTGGGTGGGCAACTACCACCAGACCGGCCTGACCCTCAGCCGCTGGACCCACCCCATCCAGCTGAGCATCAATGGTTACGCCGACACCGAGGTGAAGGACCTCGCCGTCGGTACGGTCCGCTATCTGGCCGAACTGGCCGGGGTGGAAGTCGATGAGCTGCCGCCGGGCGCGGCGGAGGCCAACTTCATCATCGACTTCCAGATGACCGATGCCGTTTATGCGCCTGATGGCGCACGCGGCACCTGCCTGGCGACCAACACCTGGGACGGCAACGGCAACCTGACGCGGGTTAAGCTGACCATCAGCACCTGGGCCCCCAACACCTTGAAACTGCCGCGCTGCGTCCGGCACGAAGCGCTGCACGGAATGGGCCTTCTGGGGCACCCCCACGAGTTGGATTCCATCCTCAGCTACGTCTTCAACCGCAGCGATTACACCGAGAATGACGTCCTACTGCTCAAGCTCCTCTATTCCTTGAAGCCTGGCTCGTTTCACATCCCCGCCCTGATGGCCGCCCGCGAAGAACTGGCCCGGCGGCTGGGTGTGCCCCCCGAAGGCGCCGCAAAGCTGGGCGGCAAGGTGTTCGAAAAGGAACTGGCACGGCTGACCGAGGCGGCCGAGAAAGGCGCAGCGGGCATGCAGGTGCAACTGGGCGTCGCTTACGCCTTCGGCCAATACGTCAGCAAGCAGCCGGAAAAAGCCGTGACGCTGTTCCGCATGGCGGCCGAGCAGGACAACCGCGAGGGCCAGTTCCGCCTGGCCTATGCGCTCGCCAACGGCAACGGCGTCGCCAAGGACCCGGCCGAGGCGGCCCGCTTTTACAACGAAGCGGCCCGCCGAGGGCACGCCACCGCGCGGGCCAATCTTGGCTTGCTCTACCGGGATGGCAACGGCGTCGCCCCCGATCCCGTCACCGCCTGGGCGCTGCTGGACCTGGCCGCCAGTCAGGGCAATCCCAAGGCGGCCGAGCAGCGCGATGCTATGGCGTTGTCGGAGGAGCAGAAGACAGCGGCGCGTGCCCGCCAAGCCAACTGGTTGGACACCAGGGCCAAATGACAACGGGCCGCCCCAGGGGGGCGGCCCGTCTGCCTTGACCCGCGCCTTAGCGCGCCAGCGGCTTGTACTTGAGGCGGTGCGGCTGATCCGCCTCGGCGCCCAGGCGGCGATGGCGGTCGGCTTCATAGTCCTGGTAGTTACCCTCGAACCATACAACCTGGGAATCGCCCTCGAAGGCCAGGATATGGGTGGCAATGCGGTCCAGGAAGAAGCGATCGTGGCTGATGACCACGGCGCAGCCGGGGAATTCCGCCAGGGCGTCTTCCAGCGCCGACAAGGTTTCCACGTCCAGGTCGTTGGTCGGTTCGTCCAGCAGGATGACGTTGGCGGGGCGGCTCAGCATCTTCGCCAGGTGCACACGGTTGCGCTCACCGCCCGACAGCACGCCCACCTTCTTCTGCTGGTCGGCGCCCTTGAAATTGAACAGGCCGGCATAGGCGCGGGAATTGATCTTGCGCTTGCCCAGGTTGATTTCTTCCTGGCCGTCGGAGATTTCCTCGAACGCCGTCTTGTCGGGGTCAAGCGAATCGCGGCTCTGGTCCACATAGCCCAGCACCACGGTCTCGCCCACGGCGAAGGTGCCGGTGGTGGGCTTTTCTTGACCGGTGATCATGCGGAACAGGGTGGTCTTGCCGGCGCCGTTGGGGCCGATGATGCCGACGATACCGCCCGGCGGCAGCTTGAAGTTCAGGTTCTCGTACAGCAGGTTGTCGCCGAACGCCTTGGACACGTTGTCGGCCTCGATCACCTTGCCGCCCAGGCGCGGGCCCGGCGGGATGCTGATGACGGCGGGGCCGGTGGCCAGCTCCTGGGACTTGGCGACCAGATCCTCGAAGGCGTTGATGCGGGCCTTGCTCTTGGTCTGGCGCGCCTTGGGGCTGGCGCGCACCCATTCCAGCTCGTCGCGGATGGCGCGCTGGCGGGCGCTCTCTTCACGCTCTTCCTGGGCCAGGCGCTTGCCCTTCTGCTCCAGCCAGCTGGTGTAGTTGCCCTCGTAGGGAATGCCGTGGCCGCGCTCCAGCTCCAGAATCCAGCCGGTGACGTTGTCGAGGAAGTAGCGGTCGTGGGTGATCATCACCACGGTGCCGGAATAACCCTCCAGGAAGCGTTCCAGCCAGGCCACCGATTCGGCATCCAGGTGGTTAGTGGGCTCGTCCAGCAGCAGCATGTCGGGATGCGACAGCAGCAGGCGGCAGAGCGCGATGCGGCGACGCTCACCGCCCGACAGCGTGGTCACGTCGGCGTCGCCCGGCGGGCAGCGCAGCGCGTCCATGGCGATGTCGACCTTGCGATCCAGGTCCCAGGCGTCGGCGGCGTCGATCTTTTCCTGCAGGTCGGCCTGCTCGGCGATGAGATCGTTCATCTCGTCGTCGGACAGTTCCTCGGCGAACTTGGCCGAGACCTCGTTGAAGCGGTCGAGCAGCGCCTTGGTCGGCGCCACGCCTTCCATGACGTTGCCCAGCACGTCCTTGGCCGGATCCAGGTGGGGTTCCTGGGCCAGATAGCCGATCTTGACGCCTTCCGCCGCCCAGGCCTCGCCACCATACTCCTTGTCGATGCCGGCCATGATCTTCAGCAGCGTCGACTTACCGGCGCCGTTGACGCCCAGCACGCCGATCTTGGCGCCGGGCAGGAACGACAGCGTGAGACCCTTCATGATCTCCTTGCCGCCCGGATAGGCCTTGGTCAGGTTCTTCATCACATAGATGTACTGGTACGCGGCCATGGGCCCTCCGGCAGTAAGGCTTTGAGCGTTTCAAGGAATTGGGTCGGGTTTAGACGGGGCGGCCGGTTCCGTCAAGAAATCCGGCGGTAGGGTCTTCGCCAAAGGCGTCCGCATCCTGTCGCAAATCGCCCATGGACAAGGCAGCTTCGCATCCCATGTGAAGGAAGAGGCACCCGGCCAACGGCCGGGCAGCAGGGCATTGGCGGCGTTACCGGTTTGTGGCCCGCGAATTGCTTAGGACTATTCGGGGCCGGGACAGGCCCGAAAGGCTATGCGAGGTGCCGCCATGGACCGCATTCGTTACTTCGCCGATCTCTCCGTTCGCCGCGCGGCCGGCCTGGGGCTGTTGGGCATCGCCCTGGTGGTGATGGCACTGCATTTCGACCGCACGCTTTCCATGCACGCCCTGGCGGGCCTGCTTACGCTCGAGGCACTGGCGCTTTATGGGTTAAGCCGTCACGCCCACCGGGTGCCGTGCGAGCGGCGCGAGCTGTGGCTGCTGATCGACGGCGAGCACGGCATGCGCGAGAACCGGGTGCAGCAGATCATCAGCGAGATCATGCGCGAAACCTTCCAGTCTTACGCCCTCCGCCTGGCGGGGCCGGCAGTGGCGGCCTGGGTGCTGGACCTGGGCATGCGTCTGAGCTGAGGAGTCTTCAGGCGAAGCGGACTCGCCAGACGGTCAATAGAGCCCTGCGTCCATTCCCCCTTGCCAGTTGTGTCGCCAACTGGAAGCATGGACCGGACAAGATCAGTTCATGGGGAGGGCTTCGATGACCGGCAAGACTCCACTCCACTCCCGCGCCGCGGCCCTCATCGGACCGTTCGCCAGCGGCAAGACCTCGCTGCTGGAGGCCTTGCTGTTCCGCGCCGGAGCCATTCCCCGCCAGGGCCGGGTAAAGGACGGCACCACCATCGGCGACGCCAGCCCCGAGGCGCGCCATCGCCAGATGAGTGTTGAACCCAACATCGTCACCACCGAATACCTGGGCGAGCGCTGGACCCTGCTGGACTGTCCCGGTTCGGTTGAATTCCTGCAGGATTCCTACAACGTGCTCTCCGTGGTGGACGCCGCCGTGGTGGTGGTCGAGCCCGATCCCGCCCGCGCGGTCATGGTGGCGCCGCTGCTGAAGTTCCTGGACGAACACGCCATTCCCCACATCCTGTTCATCAACAAGGTGGACGGCGCCGGCGCCCGGCTGCGCGAGGCGCTGGAGGCCTTGCAGGCGGTATCCGAACGACCGCTGATCCTGCGCGAGGTGCCCATCCGCGAGGGCGACAAGGTGGTGGGCTTCGTCGATTTGGTCAGCGAGCGCGCCTACAAATACCGCCCGGGCCAGACCTCCGATTTGATCAAGATTCCCGACGAGCTGAAGGACGAGGAGTCCCAGGCGCGCCAGGAGATGCTGGAGCATCTGGCCGATTTCGACGATCACCTGATGGAAGAGCTGCTGGAAGACATCCAGCCCCCCAAAGACGAGGTGTACGGCGACCTGTCCAAGGACCTGGCCGAGGACCTGATCGTGCCGGTGTTCTTCGGCTCGGCCGAGGCCGATGCCGGCATCACCCGCCTGTGGAAGGCGCTGCGCCACGAGGTGCCGGCGTCG
>Ga0306923_10001885_pt1 | contig 18835 bp, 7 predicted proteins | sample sta12Can44000108_FD_203841 | JGI IMG/M metagenome (GOLD analysis project Ga0306923, IMG submission 203841) | Lab enrichment of tropical soil microbial communities from Luquillo Experimental Forest, Puerto Rico - statanox.12C.anox.44.000.108 (v2)... | ecosystem: Environmental > Terrestrial > Soil... | reverse complement strand
GTGCGCGCGAGCGGTATGCATTACTTCGACCCGGGCGGCCGGCGCATCCTCGATGGCAGCTCGGGGCTCTTCTGCTCTCCGGCCGGTCATTGCCGGCCGGAAATCGCAGCCGCGGTGTCCGAGCAACTCCAGACGCTCGACTACACCCCGTCCTTCCTGCGCGGTCATCCCGCTGCGTTCGCGCTCGCCGATCAGGTCGCGGCGCTCACGCCGCAGGGCGTCGATCACGTGTTCTTCTGCAACTCGGGCTCCGAGGCGGTCGACACTGCGATGAAGGTCGCGCTCGCCTACCACCTCGCTCGCAACGAGGGGCAGCGCACCTGGTTCGTCTCGCGCGAGCGCGCCTATCACGGCGTCAACATCGGCGGCACGGCCTTGAGCGGCATGGTGCGCAACCGTGAGACCTTCGGCGCGCTGATGCCGGCAATCCTCCATCTGCGGCATACGCTGCTCCCGGAGAATCGTCTCACCCGCGGCCTCGGCGCCAAGGGGGCCGAGCTCGCCGATGACCTGCAGCGCTTCGTGAATCTCGTCGGCGAGAAGCGCATCGCCGCGGTATTCGTCGAGCCGATCGCCGGGTCGACGGGCGTCATCCTGCCGCCGCGCGGGTATCTCGAGCGGCTGCGCGAGATCTGCACGCGCTACGGGATCCTGCTGGTCTTCGATGAGGTGATCTGTGGCTTCGGCCGCACCGGGGAGCCCTTCGCCGCGAACACCTTTGGCGTCACCCCCGATCTCATCACGATGGCCAAGGCGCTCACCAACGGCGCACAACCCATGGGGGCGGTGGCGGTGCGCGACAGCATCTATCAGACCATCCTCGCGGCCGCGCCCGAGGGAGCGCCGGAGTTCTTTCACGGCTACACCTATTCCGCGCACCCGGCGGCCTGCGCGGCGGGTCTCGCGACGCTCGCGATCTACGAGCGCGAGCAACTGTTTGACCGCGGCCGCGAACTGTCGGGCTACTTTCTCGATGCGATGTTCGCGCTGCAGGACTTGCCGGCGGTGGCTGATGTCCGCGGCTTTGGTCTGCTGGCCGGCATCGAGATCAAACCCGGCAAGGCGCCCGGGGTACGTGGCTCGGAGCTGCAGGCGAAGTTGTTCGATCGCGGGCTGCACGTGAAGACGACCGGCGACACGGCGATCATGGCGCCGGCCTTCATCGCGAGCCGCGCCGACATCGATCTGATGGCGGCGATCCTGCGTGAGGCAATCGCCGGGTTCTGAAGTGCCGGGCCTTCCCTCGCACGCGCGAGTCGTCATCGTCGGCGGTGGCATCGTCGGCTGCAGTGTCGCCTACCACCTCGCCAGGCGGGGTTGCACGGACGTGCTGCTGCTCGAGCGCCGGCGGCTGACGTGCGGCACGACGTGGCACGCGGCGGGACTCCTCGGCCAGCTGCGCGCGACGCAGAATCTGACGCGACTCGCGCAATACACCACCGAGCTCTACGCGGGACTCGAGCGTGAGACGGGCCAGGCGACCGGGTTCAGACAGTGCGGATCCCTGGCGGTCGCCGCCAGCGAGGCGCGGCTCGAGGAGCTCAAGCGCGGCGCGTCCATGGCCCGTTGTTTCGGCCTCGAGGTGCAGATCCTCTCGCCCGCCGCGGCGCGCGAGCGCTGGCCGCTGCTTTCGACCGAGGGGCTCCTCGGCGCGGTGTTTCTGCCGAAGGACGGGCAGACGAACCCGGTCGACACCACCCAGGCGCTCGCGCGAGGTGCACGCGCAGCCGGCGCCCGCATCGTCGAGAACCTCGCCGTCACCGGCATCCGCACCGCGCGTGGCCGCGTGACGGGAGTCGTGACCGCGGAAGGTGAGGTGGCCGCCGACGCCGTGGTGAATTGCGCCGGCATGTGGGCGCGCGAGGTGGGCGGCTGGGCGGACGTTACCGTGCCGCTGCACGCCGCCGAGCACTTCTACATCGTCACCCAGCCGATCGCAGGGCTCTCGTCCGGGCTCCCGGTCCTGCGCGACGCCGACGCCTGCTCCTACTTCAAGGAAGACACCGGCAAGCTCCTCGTCGGCTGGTTCGAGCCGCGGGCCAGGCCCTGGGGAGAGCGCGGCATCCCGGAGAATTTCGCCTTCGATCAGCTGCCGGCGGACCTCGGCCACATCGAGCCCCTCTTTGCCGCGGCCATGCGCCGCGTGCCGGCGCTCGAGTCGGCCGGCGTGCAGGTGTTCTTCAATGGTCCGGAGAGCTTCACGCCCGACGATCGCTATCTTCTCGGCGAAACTCCGGAGCTGCGCGGCCTGTACGTCGCCGCGGGCTTCAACTCGATCGGCATCCAGTCGGCGGGCGGCGCGGGTAAGGTTCTCGCGGACTGGATCATCGATGGGCATCCGCCGTTCGACCTGTGGGACGTCGATATTCGCCGCTGCCTGCCGTTCCAGCGCAACAAGCGGTACCTGCGCAACCGCACCGTGGAGTCGCTCGGCCTGCTCTACGCGATGCACTGGCCCTTCCGGCAGGCCGAGACCTCGCGCGGCGTGCGCAAGTCCGCCTTGCACGACCGGCTGGCCGCGGCCGGCGCCTGCTTCGGGGAAGTGGCGGGTTTCGAGCGCCCGAACTGGTTCGGGGCGCCCGGCACGCAGCCGCACTACGAATACAGCTACGGCCGGCAGAACTGGTTCGGTCAGTCGGCCGCCGAGCACCGCGCGGTGCGTGAGCGGGTGGGCCTCTTCGATCAGTCCTCGTTCGCCAAGTTCGTCCTGAAGGGCCGCGACGCCGCGCTCGTGCTAGGGCGCATGTGTGCCAACGAGGTCGACGTGCCGATCGGCCGGATCGTCTACACGCAGTGGCTCAATGAGCGCGGTGGGATCGAAGCCGACCTCACCGTCACGCGGGAGGCCGAAGACGCCTACCTCATCGTGACGTCCTGCGCCACGCAGACACGGGACTTCTCCTGGCTCTGCCGCGCCATTCCCGATGACGCCCGGGCGGTCGCGGTCGATGTGTCCTCGGCTTACGCGGTCCTCGGTCTCATGGGGCCGCGCAGCCGCGAGCTGCTCGCGACGCTGACCGATGCCGATCTGTCGGGCGCGGCTTTTCCGTTCGCCACCTCGCGCCTCATCGACCTCGGCTACGCGCGTGTCCGCGCCAGCCGCATCACTTACGTGGGCGAGCTGGGCTACGAGCTCTATATCCCTGCCGAATTTGCCCAGTCCGTGTACGACGACATCGTCCGTGCCGGTGAGCCGTTCGGACTGCAGCTCGCGGGTTACCACGCGCTGAACAGCCTGCGGATGGAGAAGGCCTACCGCCATTGGGGCCACGACATCGGCGACGAGGACACCCCGCTCGAGGCGGGGCTCGGATTCGCGGTCGCCTGGAACAAACCCGTGGAGTTCGTCGGCCGCGAGGCACTGCGCCGGCAGCGCGAGGCCGGCGTCGAACGGCGATTGGTCGCGCTCGCCCTCGAGGAAACCGACCGGCTCCTCTATCACAATGAGCCCATCTGGCGGGACGGCGAGCTCGTCGGCCGCATCACCTCGGGGATGTTCGGGCACACGGTCGGCGCGGCGCTGGGACTCGGCTACGTCGCGAACCGCGGAGCACCCGTGAGCGATGACTGGATTGCGGCGGGCCACTACGAGGTCGAGATCGCCGCAGAGCGCGTCGCCGCTCGCGTTTCGCAGCGAGCCTTCTATGATCCAGCAGGCGAGCGGGTCAGGATGTGAAGAGCAGTCACGGACTTGTCACAATTGATCCGCACTCTTAAATTGTTGGGAGGTTTGTTGACAGGTCGCTCTATAAGCTAGATGTCGAACCCGCAGCCGGTGCATTGCGACCGGTTGCGCAGTCCGAGGGAGCACACGGGGAGATTGCTCAGACGCGGCGCTTGTATCGGGACCTCCCGTCAGGCTGTCGCATCTGGCAGTTCCTCATTCAAACGACAACGGGGAGAAATTCTTGAAAACCAACCCGAAAATCACCGCGGCGGTCCTGGCCGCGCTGAGCGCGCATGCAGCGTCCGCCTACGGGGCCCAACCATCTACTGGAGAGGAGGCGGCCTCAGCCGGCCTGCAGGAAGTCGTCGTAACCGCGGAGCGCCGCGCCGAATCGGTGCAAACCGTGCCGAACACGATTCAGGCGATCACCGGAGACCAGCTCAGCGCGCTGAACATCTCGACGATCGATGAAGTCCTCAGGTTCCTGCCGAACGTGACCTTCAGTGCCAACGGCCCCGGAAACGGCAACATCTACATGCGGGGACTCAGCGCAGGGTTCGCCGGCAACCAGTCGAGCGCGTCGATCGCGCCCTTTCCGAACGTCGCGCTCTACCTCGATGACTCTTCGATGACTTTCCCCTCGCGCAACGTCGATGTCTACATGGCGGACCTGGAGCGCATCGAGGTCCTCGAGGGCCCGCAGGGCACCCTGTTCGGCGGCGGCGCCCAGGCAGGGGCTGTGCGCTACATCACCAACAAGCCGAAGCTGAACGCCACCGGGGGCAGCGTCGAGGCCTCCTACGGCACGACCGCCGGCGGCGACGACAACTCCTCCGGCATCGCCGTGCTGAACCTGCCGCTCATCCAGGACACTCTTGCCGTGCGGGGGGTCATCTACACCGACCACCGCGGCGGCTACATCGACAACCTGCCGAGCACCTTTACGCGGCAGTCGAGAGACCTCGGACCGCCGAGCTTCGGATTCACCGGCTACCCGGCGAACGCACCGGGTGCGAACAACGCCTTCATCGCGCAGAACAACCAGAATCCGGTCACCTACAGCGGCATCCGCCTGTCGGCGCTGTACCAGATGAACCCCGACTGGAGCCTGCTGATTCAACAGACCTACCAGAACATGGAAGCCGACGGCAGTTTCACCCAGTACCCCTATGGGTCGGAGGGCCAGCCACTCGGCCCCTGGCAGGAGACCTCGTTCGTGCCCCAGTGGAACAAGGACAAGTGGTCGAACACCGCCTGGACGGTGAACGGCAAGATAGGTGACATCCGCATGGTATACGCGGGGGCGTACCTGAGCCGTACCATCGACAACACCATGGACTATACGAACTATGCGCGTTCGGCGGGCGGCTTCTATTACAGCTGCGTCGGCGGTCCCAAAAACAGCGGCCTGATCGGCGCGGGTTTCCCGTACACCTGCTACTCGCCGGTGTTCAACTGGCATGACTACGTCAAGACAACCCATCAGAGCCATGAGCTCCGATTCAGCACCCCGGATGACTGGCGGCTGCGCGCGCTGCTCGGTGGGTTCTATGAGAAAATCGACATCAAGAACGACATGAACTTCCACTACAGGTCGATACCGTCCTGCACGCCGGAGAATCTGGCGCTGTTCGCGGCGGGCACGCAGGTGTGCGTCGGCAACGTGATCCCGTACCCGGGTTCAGCCGCCATCGATCCCACCCTGCGCGACGATCAGGTGGCATTCGGCGAGGACCTCCGGCGCGGTTACACGCAGACGGCAGCCTTCACCTCGATCGACTTCGACCTGATTCCGAAGGTGCTCACGATAACCGCGGGAACCCGTTACTACCACTACAAGTCGTTCCTGTCCGGCTCGCAGTATTCCACGAGCACCGCCTGCGCTGGCGTGCCGAACACCACGGGTTGCGTCGGCTCGAACCTCACGGCTGACACGCACGCCGCGGACTACTCCGGGTTCAAGAGCCGTGGGAACCTCACCTGGCATTTCTCTCAGGATGCAATGGTCTACTACACCTATTCTCAGGGATTCCGCCCGGGCGCCGGCAACCGCAAGAACAGTGCCGAGGTCAGCATCTCCATCGACCCGGTGACCGGCCTGCCGACGGTCGGGCCCGTTGCGGGAGAGCCGACGCTCGTCAAGCAGTTCCGCAAGCCCTATACCTACCCGCCCGACACCCTCATCAACAACGAGATCGGCTTGAAGTCGGAGTGGCTGGACCACCGGCTGTTGGTAAACGCGTCGGCGTACATCATGAACTGGAATGACGTGCAGACGCAGATCTATAACCCCCCGGTGTTCGGCAACACGACCTTCGGAGTGCAGGGACCTGACTACCGGATCAAGGGTTTCGAGCTGCAACTCGCTTACAGGGTCACCACCGGGCTCACACTGCAGGGCTCGCTGTCGCACAACAATGCCTCGGAGACCAACTCGCCCTGCATCACCTCCGTGGGAGGGGCGAATGACCCGCACGGTATCAAGGGTAACCCGACACCACTCGGCAGCTGCATCACCCAGGTGTACGACGCGATACAGCGCCAAAACGTTCCGCTGCTCAATCCGCTCGGCGCGGTCGGGGCCACGCCGGCGTTCTCACCGACGTTGCAGTGGAACGCCCGTGCGCGGTATGACTGGACGCTGGCCAGCGACTACAACGCGTTTGTCTCATTCGGCGCCAGCTACACCGGCTCGATGAACAACCAGCCGAGCAGCTTCACCCCGGCCCCGGCCGCCCCCGCCATCCCGACGACGACGTGGTTGCTGTATAACCAGCCGGCTTACACCACCTACGACGCGCAGCTCGGCGTCACCAAGGACCACTGGCGCGTCATGGTCTGGGGAACGAACCTCAGTAACTCGCATGCGAGCACATTCACCTCCTCGGCCCAGTTCATCGAGGCCGAGGTGCCACTGCGGCCGCGGGTGCTGGGATTGACGATGGGCTGGAGCTTCTGATCGGGTGGCGCTGGCGTAGGAAACGCGGCGGCGGTGGTTACGCTAGACTCGAAGGCGGGCACGATGCCCGCCTTCGTCCATTAGATCCATGACCGCTGCGAGCGCACCCACCGAGTCATCCCCGCCCGACGGGCTCGAGCTCGCGGACATCCGCGTGCTTCTGAAGGCGCGGCGTTTCGCCGAGGCCGCGGAGAAGGCCGCGCAACTCGCCGCCGCGGCGCCCGGCCACCGCGACGCGCTCTATCTGCTCGCGCTTGCTCAACGCCAGCAACACCGTCCGCGGGAGGCGCTCGCGACGCTCGAGCAGCTCGAGCACTACCACCCGGCATTCAGCCGCCTGTTTCAGGAGCGGGGCCATTGTTACGTGGCGCTCAGGGACGCTCCACGGGCGATAACGGCCTACCGCAGGGGCGTCGAGCTCAACGCGACGCTGTCGGCGACCTGGAGCATGCTCGAAGGGTTGTATCGACTGATCGGGGACGCCCGCAACGCGGCTTTCGCAGCCGCACAGGTCGCGACGCTGAAAGCGCTCCCGTTGCCGGTCATGACCGCCACCAATCTCTACTGCGACGGCGACCTCGCCGCTGCCGAGAAGATCATCCGCGCGTTCCTGCTGGAGCACGGCGACCACATCGAGGCGATGCGGCTGCTGGCGCGGATCGGCATGGATCTCGAGGTTTACGACGACGCGGAGCTGCTGCTCGCGGCGGTGCTCGAACGCACCCCCGACTACGCCGCGGCGCGCCACGACTACGCGTGCGTCCTCATGGCACGCCACAAGTACCGTGAGGCGCGCGCGGAAATTGACCGGCTGCTCGCCGGCGATCCTCACAATCGCGACTTCCGCACGCTCCGTGCCACGGCAACGGTGGGACTCGGTGAGCATGAGGAGGCGCTCGAGCTCTACCGCATGTTGCTCAAGGAGGCGCCGGCCGAGGGTCGCGCGGCCGCGGACCTGCATCTGTCAGCTGCCCATGCGCTGAAGACGCTCGGACGTCAGACCGAGGCGATCGAGGAGTACCGCGCAGCGGCCCGCGCCCGGCCCGGTTTCGGTGATGCCTGGTGGAGCCTCGCGAACCTCAAGACCTACCGCTTCAGCGATGCCGAGCTCGAGCGGATGCGGGTTGCGGACACGCCGATGGGCACGAGCGTCGCCGACCGCTATCACCTGTGCTTCGCGCTCGGCAAGGCTAATGAGGACCGCGGTGATTACGCCGAATCGTGGCGCTGCTACGAGCGCGGCAATGCCCTCAAGCGCGCCGAAAGCCGCTACCAACCCGAACCGGTCGAGCGGAATACCGCGAATCAACGGAAAATCTGCATGCGGGAGTTCTTCCGCGAGCGGGAGCGCTACGGCGTCGCCAGTAACGAGCCGATCCTCATCGTCGGGCTGCCGCGCTCGGGCTCGACGCTGATCGAGCAGATCCTCGCCTCGCATTCGCAGGTCGAGGGGACCCAGGAGCTCGCCGACATCCCGCGCTTCGTGCTCGAGTTACAGGGACGCGACCCGGACCTCGACAACCCGCGCTATCCCGCGATCCTCGCGGATCTGCCCCGCGAGGTGTTCGTGCAGCTCGCGACCCGGTATCTCGAGGACACGCGCGTCTACCGCGGCAGCCGGCCACGGTTCATCGACAAGATGCCGAACAACTTCCGCCACATCGGCCTCATCCACCTGATGTTTCCCAACGCAAAAATCATCGATGCGCGCCGGGAACCGATGGCCTGCTGCTTCGGCATCTACAAGCAGCTGTTCGCGCGCGGCCAGGAATTTGCATACAGCATCCTCGATATCGCCCGTTACTACCGCACTTATCTTGAGCTGATGGAGCACTGGGATCGTGTTCTCCCAGGCCGCGTGCTGCGTGTCCATCATGAGGATGTGGTCGATGACCTCGAGGGGGGCGTGCGACGGATCCTCGAGCACTGCGAGTTGCCCTTTGAGCCGGCCTGCCTCGAATTTCACCGCACCCAGCGTAGCGTCCGTACGGCGAGCTCGGAGCAGGTGCGCCAGCCCATCTTTCGCGAGGGGCTCGACCAGTGGCGGAACTTCGAGCCGTGGCTCGCGCCGTTGCGTGAGTCACTCGGTGACGCGCTCGAGCGCTACCGGCGCTAGCCTCGTTGCAAGTCGCTGCACCGATGCCGCCCGGACGCAATGAACCCTGCCCCTGTGGCAGCGGACAGAAGTTCAAGCATTGCTGCGGGCGCGAGCGGGCGCCCGCGATCGCACCGGCCCGCGCTCCGGCGGAATCTTCTGCCTGGCGCATGCTGCAGGCCGGTCGGACGGCGCAAGCCGAGGCCGAGTGCGAGCGTATGCTCGCCCGCGCGCCGCTGGACGGGCAGACACTGGTCTGCCTCGCTCTCGCTCGCCACGCGCAGGGCAAGGACGGGCTGGCGGCGCTCGAGTCGGCCAGCCGTGCCCTGCCGGACGACGCGCAGGTGCACTACCTCCTTGGCCAGGCGCTCGAGGAGAAGGGCCTGCTCGCGCGCGCCGCCGCCAGCCTCACGCGGGCTACGACTCTGCAACCCGGTTTCGCCGACGCGCACAATGAGCTCGGCCGCGTGCTGCTGGAACTCGGCGACACCGACGCGGCAGTCAGGAGCTGTCGGCGCGCGCTCGAGCTCCGGCCGGAATTTGCCGCAGCCATCGGCAATCTCGCCAACGCCGAGCGCACTCGGGGTGCACTCGCTCAGGCCATCGAAGGGTACCGGAGAGTCATTGCGCTCGAGCCCGGACTCGCGGAGGCGCATCGCAATCTCGGCAGTGCGCTCATCGAGGCCGGCGAGGCGGAGGCCGGCATCGAGGCCTTGCGACGGGCGTTGGAGCTGCGGCCGGGTTGGGCGGCCGCCGTCACGCAACTCGCGCGCGCGTTGACCGCGCGGGATCGTGCCCCTGAAGCGCTGCCCTACTACGAGCGGCTGCTCGCGCACGACCGGCGCGCGGACACTCTGAACGACTACGGGACACTCCTCGCCGGGCTCGGCCGCTTCGAGGCCGCGGCAGAGTGCTTCCGCGAGGCACTCGACCTGGCACCGCGCGAGGCCTTCCCCCACGCCAACCTCGGCCACGTGCTCCACTGCCTCGGCGATCATCGCGGCGCTATCGAGCACAGCCGGCGCGCAATCGAGCTCGATCCGCGGCTACTGGAAGGGCACCTGCATCTCGGGAACGCGCTGCTTGCGATCAATGAAATGCACGCCGCTGAGGCGGCCTACCGCGGCGGACTCGAGGTCGACCCGCAGCATGCGCCGCTTCACACCGCCCACGCGATGGCCGAGCGGGCGCTCGGACGAGTCGATGACGCGGCCGCAAGCGTCCGGCGGTCGCTCGCGATTCGTCCCGACGCCGCCGATAGCGTCGCGCTGCTCGGCAGCCTCGCGATCGACCGGGGGCGGTTCGACGAGGCCGAGACGCTACTCAATAAGGCGCTGGCCCTGAGCCCCGGGCTGCCCGAGGCACTGACCGGCCTGACGGCGGTACGTAAGATGACCGCCGCCGATGGGGCGTGGCGGGATGCGGCCGAGCGCACGCTGGCACGCGGGCTGCCGGTCGCGCACGCCATCGGGCTCCACCACGCTCTCGGCAAGTACTGCGACGACGTTGGCGACTTCGATGCGGCATTCGAGTATCACCGGCGAGGCCACGCGCTCGCCCGCCGCAGCCGACCGCCTTACGACCGCGCGGCGACGACCGCGCGGGTCACGAGGACGCTCGAAGTGTTCGACCGACCGGCGCTCGAGGCGCTGCGGCAGGCGGGGTTGCCGTCCGAGCGCCCCGCCTTCGTCTTCGGCATGCCCCGCTCGGGCACGACGCTCGCCGAGCAGATCCTGGCCTCGCACCCCCGGGTGCACGGCGCGGGTGAGGTCCTCTTCTGGCAATTCGCGGCCGATGCCGAGCGCGCATCGCCCCCGGACCAACGCATGGCGACGATCGGCGCGCTCGGCCATCAGTATCTGGCGTCGCTCGAGGGACTGCCCGCCGAAGCGGTGCGTGTCATCGATAAGCTGCCGAGCAACTTCAAGAACCTGGGTCTCATCCACGCGGCGCTCCCCGCCGCGCGCTTCATCCACCTCGAACGCCATCCGCTCGACACCTGCCTGTCGATCTACTTCCAGGGCTTCACCGCAGCGCACGCCTACGCGACCGATCTCACCGACCTCGCGCACTACTATTGCGAGTACCGGCGGCTGATGGCGCACTGGCGTGCAACGCTCCCGCCGCATCTGCTGCTCGAGGTCCCCTATGAGTCGCTGGTCGATGACCCTGAGCACTGGGGCCGGCGGATGCTCGCGCACCTCGGCCTGCCCTGGGATCCGCGCTGTCTCGAATTCCACCTCACCGACCGGCCGGTGTTGACGGCGAGCAGCTGGCAGGTGCGACAGCCTATCGGCAAGGGCTCGATCGGGCGATGGCGCCACTACGAGCGCTATCTCGAGCCGCTGCGCGAGGCGCTGGGCGATGACGCCCTCGAGCGCCATCTGGCAGGTGCGCGTGGCGAACGGGACGTCCCTTGATGCTTTGGTGCAACAGACAGGGTCGAATCCTTCCCTCGGGGTCACCCCTGGGAGATGCGGCTGTTGAAGGTGGCGTCAGCTCAATGCCCCACGGGATCACTCTTTATGAGATAGGCCTATTCATTTTTTAGGCTTCTCAGAGCGAATGCGAGAATGAAAAACTCTGGAATCGCACGGAGAATTCCGGGCTGGGGTGCATTCTGGCCGGAAGCTCCGGGAGAAGAACTTATGATGATCGATGACGCGTTTATTCAAGCGCGTTCGCGGGCACTGGTATAAAAGTCTTGCGGGGAGCCGTCTGGGGGAGACAGACGCGTTCGCGTGGGGAATACACAACTATTTTCAACCCTCGGGGAGCAAACCTGATGAAGCCGAATCCGAAGATCTCTGCGGCCGTGGCAGCGATCCTGAGCGCATCCAGCGCAAGCCTTGTCTTCGCCGCACCGGCCGACACGGCCGAAGCGACTGCCGCGAGCACGGGGCTGCAGGAGGTGACCGTCACCGCACAGCGCCGCGCCGAGAACCTCCAGGACGTGCCGATCACCGTGCAGGCGATCACAGGCAAGCAGCTCGAGGAACTGAACGTGGTTTCGTTCACCGATCTGTTGAAGTACACGCCCAACGTCACCTACAGCGGCAACGGCCCCGGCACCGGCAACATCTTCATGCGCGGCCTGGGAGGCGTCGGCTCGGGCAACCAGTCGCAATCGACCACGGCACCATTTCCGAACGTCGGGTTGTATCTCGATGAGCAGTCGATGCAGTTCCCGGCGCGCAACAACGACGTGTACCTCGTCGACATGGAGCGCGTCGAGATCCTCGAGGGTCCGCAGGGCACACTCTTCGGTGGTGGCGCGCAGGCGGGTGCGATCCGCTACATCACCAACAAGCCGAAGCTCGGCGTCACGGGCGGCGACGTGAATGCCGGCTACGGCGTCACCGCGGGAGGCGACCCGAATACCGTGGTGAACGCGACGCTGAACGTGCCGTTCGGTGACTCGTTCGCGCTGCGCGGGGTGATCTTCTCCGAGCGCCGCGGCGGCTACATCGACAACGTTCCGGCGACCATCGGCTACGTGGCGGGCACGGCGCCGTCGACGCTCCCGAACGGCGGCCCGACGGCGAACAACGCTTTCCTGGTGCAAACCAACACGAACCCGGTCGATTACCAGGGCTTCCGCCTGTCCGCGCTGTGGAAGATCAATGACAACTGGGATGCGCTGCTGCAGCAGAATTATCAGAACATGCAGGCGGATGGTTACTTCTACGCCTACCCAACCAGCGTGGACGGCGTCACCCCGCTCGACAAGTACCAGATCCAGGCGTTCACGCCCGCCTACACGAAGGACCGATACGAAAGCACGTCGCTCACGGTGAACGGCAGGATCGGCGACCTGCTGAGCGTCGTATACGCCGGCAACTACATGGTCCGGCACATCGATGGAACGCAGGATTACTCGAACTACATGCGCAGTTTCTCCGGCTCCTACTACGCCTGCGTCGGCACGGGCGCCGGGTATTTCAATCCGAAGAATTTTCCCGGGCCGTTCCCGGGCCTCGCCGGCAAACCGCTGCAGTGCTCGAGCCCAGTGGGCAACTGGCACGACACCGTCCGCAATGTCCACAACAGTCAGGAGCTGCGAGTCAGCACCAACGCGGACTACCGCCTCCGCGGGCTCTTCGGCTTCTACTGGGAGAAGTTCGTCATCTATGACAATATGAACTTCAACTACCGGGGTCTCCCGGAGTGCAACCCGGCCAATCTCGCCGCGGCTGCGGCCGGCGGTCCGACGTGTTTCTCGGCGGTCGGACCTGTGCCTGGAGCTTTTGCCAATGATCCTTCGTTGCGCGAGAACTCCAACACGGCGTTCGGCGAAGACCTCCAGCGGGGCTACAAGCAGCGGGCATTCTTCACCTCGATCGACTTCGACCTGATCCCGAAGGTACTCACGGCGACCGGTGGGGTGCGCTTCTACCACTACGATGAGTTCGAGACCGGATCGGAGTACTACAGCGAGAGCACGAGCACCGGACTCGTCCTGAATCACGCCAACGGGGCCTGCACCGCTGGCGGACTCTGTGGTTTCCCCATCAACCTGGAAAAGAGCGAGAGCGGGCACCGCTGGCGCGGCAATCTGACCTGGCACATCAACCAGGACATGATGGCCTACTACACCTATTCCGAGGGCTTCCGTCCCGGTGGCTTCAACCGTACCGCCTCGCTCCCCGGCCAACCCCCGAGTCTCTCGGGCGTCGCCAATTACTGCGGCAACATCAATGGTGCGCAGACTGCGCCCGACCCAAGGTGCGCAACCGGTGGTTCCCTCGCCGGTCTCAAGACCGCCCAGTTCAACAAGCCGTACGGCTTTGATTCGGACAACCTGACGAACAACGAGGTCGGCTTCAAGAGCGAGTTCCTGGATCACCACCTGCTGTTCAACATCTCCGGTTACATCATGGACTGGAAGGAGGTGCAGCTCTCGTTGTTCGACCCGGTACACCTCGGCAATACCACCTTCAACGTCAACGGGCCGACCTACCGGGTGAAGGGCTTCGAGGTGCAGTTCGTCGCACGCATCACCGACGGACTCACGTTCGAGGGTTCCAGCTCGGTGAACAGCGCCGAGCAGACGAGCACGCCGTGCCTGCCGAGCAATCGCTCGAGCGCGGGCAACCCGACCCCCATCGGCGACTGCATCACCGTCGTCAAGGAAAACACCTACACCAATCCGTACGGTGTGACCGGGACGCGACCGCCGTTCTCGCCGCCCTGGATGTTCAACGCCCGGTTGCGTTACGACTGGGCTGCCGGTACTTACAAGCCCTTCGTCTGGGTGGGCGCGAGCCACGTCGCGTCCATGAGCAACCAGCCCGCGAGCTTCCCGGCGGGTGATGATCCGAAGCAGTGCTGCGTCGCCGGACAGCCGACCACCACACTGCTGCGCTACGAAATCCCCAGCGTCACGACTTACGACGCAGCGATCGGCGTTTCCAAGGACAACTGGACGGCGGAGGTCGCCGCCCAGAATCTCTCCAACGAGTACGGGCCGAGCAATATCTCGTCCGGACAGTTCATCAAGTCGGAGATTCCGCTGCGTCCGCGCGTGATCATGGCCAACTTCTCCTGGCATTTCTAAGCGCCGGAGGCCGGCACCGACCGCCTGAGGGTCGGCTGGTTTAAGATGGGGCGGACCAGAAAGGTCCGCCTCTTTTTTTCAGCCTATGGAATCTGTCCTCACGACCAACCCCGCAGCGGCCGCCCCCGGCACGGGTGCGCGCCTGCGCGAAATGCTGCGCCAATACCGGTTCAGCGAGGCGCTGGCCGCCGCCCAGGCGATCCTTTCCGCATCTCCCGGGCAGCGCGACGCGCTGCTCGTCACGGCCATCGCACAGCGCTTCCTCGGGAAGACCCCGGAAGCCCTGGCGACTCTTGAAACCCTCGAGCGGGAGCACCCGCGTTTCAGTCGCCTCTACGAGGAGCGCGGCCGCTGTTACGTGGCGCAACGGCAGGCCGCGCCGGCGATCGAGGCGTTCCTCAAGGCCGTACACCTCAACCATGCGCTGCCCGGGGCGTGGGGCATGCTCGAGGGGCTGTATCGGATGCAGGGAGCACCTGAGGACGCAGCGACGGCGGCCGGTCAGGTGGCGACGCTGCGCGCGTTACCGCAGCAGATCGTGGTCGCGACCGGGCTTTTCGTGGATGGCGAGCTCGAGGCCGCCGAGAGCCTGATCCGCGCGTACCTGCTCAAGAACGGCGATCACATCGAGGCGATGCGCCTTCTCGCCCGCATCGGCATGGCGCACAAGGTGTATTTCGATGCGCAGGTGCTGCTCGCTGGGGTACTCGAGCGGGCGCCCGACTACCGCCGTGCGCGCGAGGAGTATGCGTTCGTGCTCACCGAGCTGCACCGCTATCAGGAAGCGCGCCGCGAGGTCGAGCAGCTCATGCGGGATGAGCCGCAGAGCCCGGCGCTGAAGACCCTGTATGCGTCGACCTGTATCGGTCTCGGCGAGCACGAGCGCGCGATCGGGCTCTACCGCGAGCTGCTGGTCGGGAACGCCGCGGATGCCGAGGCGCACCTGTCGATCGGTCACGCGCTGAAGACGCTCGGGCATACGGAAGCCGCGATCGATTCCTATCGTCGCGCGGCCGCCTCGCGCGCGGACTTCGGTGATGCGTACTGGAGCCTCGCCAACCTCAAGACCTACCGCTTCACGCCGGAGGAGCTGACAGGGATGCGGGCCGCGGTGAGCGCGCCTTCGATCGGGCTCGTCGACCGCTACCATCTGTGCTTTGCACTCGGTAAGGCGTATGAAGACCAGGGAGACTTTGCAAGCTCGTTCCACCACTACCGGCTGGGTAACGAGCTCAAGCGCCCCGAATGCCGCTACCGGGCCGAGCTGATCGAAGGCAACACGGAGCAGCAGATCAGGGTCTGTACCGCGGAGTTCTTCGCCGGCCGCGCGGGGTGGGGCCATCCGAGCCGCGAGCCCATCTTCATCATCGGGCTTCCGCGCTCGGGCTCGACGCTGCTCGAGCAGATCCTGGCCTCGCACTCGCAGGTCGAAGGCACCCAGGAGCTGCCGAACGTGCAGCAGATCGTGAGCCGCCTGCGGGGCTTCGGCCCCGAGGAGGATGATCCGCGCTACCCGCGCGTGCTCACGACGCTCACGGCGGAGGATTTCGGCAAGCTCGGCGAGGAATACCTTGCCGGCACGCGCGTCTATCGTACCGGCAAGCCCCTCTTCATCGACAAGATGCCGAACAACTTCAGGCACGTCGGCCTGATCCACCTCATGCTCCCGAACGCCCGCATCATCGATGCCCGGCGCGAGCCGATGGCCTGCTGCTTCAGCAACTTCAAGCAGCTCTTCGCCAACGGCCAGGAATTCACGTACAGCATCGAGGAGATCGCCCGTTACTACCGCACCTACCTCGAGCTCATGCGGCACTGGGACCGCGTGCTCCGGGGCCGGGTGCTGCGCGTGTACCACGAGGACGTGGTGGACGATCTCGAGGGCAGCGTGCGCCGCCTGCTGGAGTTCTGCGGCCTGGAGTTCGAGCCGCAGTGCATAGCGTTCCACGAGAACCGGCGCAGCGTGCGCACGGCGAGCTCCGAGCAGGTGCGACAGGCGATCTATCGCGAGGGCCTCGACCAATGGAAGAATTTCGCGCCGTGGCTCGAGCCGCTGGAACGCGCGCTCGGGGACGCACAGCGCGGCTACCGGGACGACGGACAACAACATGAGACCGGGCCGCAACGATCCGTGTCCGTGCGGTAGCGGCAAGAAGTTCAAGCACTGCTGCGGACGCCCGCTGGCACCGGCCGCGGCGGCACCTGTGGCAGCGGCGACCGCCGCCGATCCGCGCGAGATCGGCGTGCTGGTCGGCATGGTGAACGCGGGTCATCTCGAGGCCGTGCAGGCGCGCGCGAGCGCGCTGCTGCGCGTGCAGCCCGGGGCGGGCATGCTGTGGAAGATCCTGAGCGTCGCCCTCCTGCGTCAGGGCAAGGACGCACTCCCGGCGCTCGAGCGCGCCGCGGAGCTGCTGCCGCAGGACGCCGAGGCGCATGCCAACCTCGGCTCCGAGCACAAGGCGCGCGGTGAGTGGCGAGCGGCACTCTCCAGCCTGCGTCGCTCGCTCGCCATCGAGCCACGCAACCCCGGGGCGCTGATCGACACCGCCGATGCCGAGCGGGCCCTCGGCCGCGCGCGCGAGGCCGTGCCACTCTACGAGCGCGCCCTGCAGCTCGACCCGCGCAGCTCCGAGGGGCACAACAACCTGGGAAATGCCTTCCTCGAGCTCAAAGAGCACGTTTCAGCGGTGCGCTGCTACCGACAGGCGCTCGGGCTCAGACCCGACGACCCACAGGTGCTGTGCAATCTCGCCAATGCGCTGCGCGAGGTCGGCGAGCCCGAGGAGGCGCTGGCGTGCAGCCGCCGGGCGATTGCGCTCGCACCCGGACTCGCCATGGCGCACAACAACCTGGGCCTGCTGCTCGCCGGCCAGGGGCAGCGGGCCGAGGCGATCGTGAGCTACCGCGAGGCGCTGCGACTCAATCCGCGCTACGTGGAGGCGCTGAATAACCTCGGCAATGCGCTGCGGGAGCAGGGTGAGGTGCGCGAAGCCGCATCGGTCTACCGCCAGGCCGTGCAGCTCGATGGATCGCGCGCCGACAGCCACGGCAATCTCGGCTACGCGCTGCTGCAACTGCGCCGCGTGGCGGACGCGACCGCAAGTTTCCGTACCGCGATCGCTCTGCAGCCGAACGATGCGCCCGCACACCTGGGGCTCGCGGCCGCACTGCGCGTGCAGGGCCTCGCCGACGAGGCGGAGGCGAGCTGCCGGGCGGCACTCGCGGCGGAGCCGGGCAGCAGCGCAGCGCTGTCGCTCTTTGGCGAGCTGTGCGCCGACCGGGGCCGGTTCGCCGAAGCACAGCAGCTCTTCGAGCGCGCCATCGCCCTCGATCCGAATTTCGTGTCCGCGTACGGCAGCCTGGCCGCGCATCGGCGCATGACGCGGCAGGATCGCACCTGGCTCGAAGGCGCACAGAAGTTGCTCGGCACGCCGCTGCCGCTCGCGGAGGAGATCCACCTGCGCTACGCGCTCGGAAAATACTTCGACGACGTCGGGGAGTGGGATCAGGCCTTCAGCAGCTATCAGGCGGCCAACGAGCTCACCAAGCGCTACGGCGCACGCTACGAGCGGGAACGGCTCGCCGGACTCGTCGATCGGATCATCACCGTGTGCGATGCGGCCTTCGTCCGGGAAGCGCGCCCGGGAGCGTGTGACAGCGAGCGGCCGGTATTCATCATCGGCATGCCGCGATCGGGCACCTCGCTTGCCGAGCAGATCCTGGCCTCGCACCCGCAGATGTTCGGTGCCGGCGAGGTACGCTTCTGGGACGAGGCCTTCGGCACGCTGGAGGCGCGTACGGGCAGCGTTGGCGTTGCCACGGCTCTCACCGGCCTGGCGCGCGAGTACCTGGCGCGCCTCGGCGCGCACGCGGGCGCCGCCTCACGGGTAACCGACAAGATGCCCGCGAACTTCCTCTACGCCGGGCTGATCCACGCCGCACTGCCGCGCGCCCGCATCATCCACATGCAACGGCATCCCCTCGACACCTGCCTCTCGATCTACTTTCAGAACTTCTTCAACGTGAGCCCCTACGCCCACGATCTCGACAACGTCGCCCACTACTACGGCGAGTACCTGCGCGTCATGACGCACTGGCGCCGCACGCTGCCCGCGTCTGCGCTGCTCGAGGTGCCCTACGAAGGGTTGGTCGCGGACGCCGGGAGCTGGACCCGACGGATGCTCGATTTCATCGAGCTGCCCTGGGATCCGAAGTGCCTGGAGTTCCAGCACGCCGATCGGGTGGTCATCACCGCCAGCAAGTGGCAGGTCCGGCAGCAGATCAACACCAGTTCAGTCGGGCGCTGGCGCAACTACGAGAGACACCTTGCGCCGCTGCGGCACCTGGCTTGAGGCGTGTCGCTCGAGGCGCTGCCGCGCGCCGCAGCCTTCACGCGACACGCGTGGTGCGCAGCCGTTCTTCATCCGGCACGTACCCCATGCCGGGCGCCTCGCTGAGCTGTATCCAGCCCTGGGAGTCGGTTTGCAGCGGCTCGGTCATGAGGAAGTCGCGCCGCTCGAGGCTCCACTCGGGCGGATCGAAGGGGTACTCGAGGAA
>Ga0306923_10001884_pt1 | contig 18840 bp, 22 predicted proteins | sample sta12Can44000108_FD_203841 | JGI IMG/M metagenome (GOLD analysis project Ga0306923, IMG submission 203841) | Lab enrichment of tropical soil microbial communities from Luquillo Experimental Forest, Puerto Rico - statanox.12C.anox.44.000.108 (v2)... | ecosystem: Environmental > Terrestrial >... | reverse complement strand
GCGGAAATCGCGCAGCGCGAGGCGCAACGATTTCGCCGCAGCGACGACGAGCTGACCTGTGTCGTGTGGTGCTGGATCGCCCGTTCGACTGCGGAATTGCTCCGCCCGGTCCCCGGCAAGGGCGAGCGGGTGCACTGAGTTCCCGGCACCGCAAGGCAGCGCCGCTCCAATATTCCGTTGTGTCGCGGTCCGCATCCGGAGAGGGAATGTCATGCCAGAGGGTCTATTGGGCCGCCTCGGAGTCCGAAAACACGCGTCGGCGAAGGAATTCGCGGTCGCACTGAACGAGGAGGAGTGGCGGCGCAAGCTCTCTCCCGCACAGTACCGGGTGTTGCGCGAGCACGGTACCGAACGCGCCGGTTCGAGCCCGCTCGACAAGGAGTACGGCGAGGGCATCTACCACTGTGCTGGTTGCGGCCAACCGCTGTTCGCCTCCGACGCCAAGTTCAATAGTGGAACCGGCTGGCCGAGTTTCTCGGCGCCGGTCGAGCAGGCGGTCGAGACGCACACCGACCGCAGTTTCTTCATGACCCGCACCGAAGTGCATTGCGGCCGGTGCGGCGGCCATCTCGGTCACGTCTTTGACGACGGCCCGCAGCCAACCGGTCTGCGCTATTGCATGAATGGAGCTGCGCTCGACTTTCATCGCGGCGAAAAGCCGCCTGCATCGCACGAAGACGAGCCGCCGCGCACCACCTAGAGCCTGCCCTCCTATCCCGCCGCCCGCAATTTCGTCGCGGCGATCGGCTTCGGACGGCCGAGGTCCGGCAGCAGCGCCGTCAGCAAACCGATTGCCGGCAGGAACGCGCACAACTGGTAGACGGTGTCTATGCTGGTGGCATCGGCTACCCGGCCGAGCACTGCGGCTCCGATGCCGGCCATGCCGAACGACAGGCCGAAGAACAGCCCCGCGACCATGCCGATGCGACCCGGCACCAGCTCCAGCGCGTAGACGATGATCGCCGAAGAGGCGGAGGCTAAGGTCATCCCGATCACGACGGTCAGGATGCCGGTCCAAAACAGGTTCGCGTGGGGGAGCACAAGCGTGAAGGGCAGCACCCCGACGATCGAGACCCAGATCACCGCTTTGCGGCCGATCCGATCGCCGACCGGGCCGCCGATCAACGTGCCCACGGCCACCGAGGCGAGAAACGCGAACAGGTAGATCTGCGCGGTCTCGATCGATACGTCGAATCTGCTGATCAGGTAGAAGGTGTAATAGCTGTTGAGGCTGGTCGTATAGAAGGATTTAGAAAAGATCACCGCCAGCAGGATCGCGATCGACCAGGCGACCCGGCGCCGCGACAGTCCGGGTCGTTCGGCCACGTACCGCCTCGCCGACCGAGGCGGCGCAACGCGCTCTCGCCGGTACCAGTTGCCGACCCCGAACAGCACCGCCATCGCCAGCAATGCCGCCGCCGAGAACCATCCGACGCTCGCCTGACCTCTCGGGATCACGATGAAGGCCGCGAGCACGGGCCCGAGCGACGCCCCGACATTGCCGCCGACTTGGAACAGCGATTGTGCCAAGCCGTGGCGCCCGCCCGAGGCCATGCGCGCCACCCGTGAGGCCTCCGGGTGGAAGACCGCGGAACCGACGCCGACCAATGCCGCCGCAAAGACGATCATCGGGTAGCTGCCGGCGCTCGCCAGCAGCAACAGACCGATGAACGTGACACTCATGCCGACGGCAAGCGAGTAGGGTTGCGGCCGACGGTCAGCGAACATCCCGACCGCCGGCTGCAGCACGGACGAGATTAGCTGCGAGGTCAGGGTAATCATCCCGATCTGGGCGAAGCTGAGCCCATAGGCGCCCTTCAGCATCGGATAGAGCGCCGGCAGCAGCGACTGCATCATGTCGTTGAGGAAGTGCGAAAACCCGAGCGCCAGAATGATCGAGAAGGCGGTGCTCTCCGCGATCCGGCGTCGGTCGCCGCGTTCCGCGGACAGGCTGATGCTCATAACTTCGCTCCTGCGTGGCCGCCGGCGGCCGCGGCGCGAGAATAACCCGAACGGAGGAACTACCGGCGCTATGTTGCCTGCGTCTCCGCGATGGCTGCCATTCGAATGGGCAAAGGCTTGGCCTGGATAAGCGCTTGAGGTCATCGCTGTCTGCAATCAATCGTTGTGCAGAGAACCGACAGTTGCTGCATCCTGCAGCAAATCTACAGCAAAACTCCCCTTCAGGTTGAAATGCCCGCTCGACCGTGAGTTGGGAAACCTATGATATGAATTAGGCGATTTTCGGGTCGTGATCCTCGCCATCAGGCGAGGGGAACGGGAATGGGTTGTTGTATCTTGATCGGAACCAACTGAAGGTCGTCATGCGCGGGCCTTGACCCGCGCATCCACGCGGTTGCCGGCGCCGCCAGTGCCTGTTGCGAGGACGTGGATAGCCGGATCAAGTCGATGATCAAGTCCGGCCATGACGCCTCTGAGTTGCACAAGGGTCGTTGCGCTTTCGGACCCGTGCTCATGGCAAATTCCCCGGACAGCCCTGCGCTTTCGCGGGAATGACGAATAAACCACTGCATTCCAATATTCATTATCGGTCGGCCTCTAAGGCGCCGCGCTTGCGGCGCGGGTGCCGAGCGCATAACCTTCGCTGTACCGTTTCTAGAAAGGTCAAACCGGGCCATGATCAAGTTGAAAGGCATCGGCCACGTCAATCTGAGGGTCGCCGACCAGGAGGTCTCGAAGCGGTTCTACCGCGACTTGCTCGGCTTTGTGATCGCCGAGGAAGACCCGGAGCATGGCGGCGTGTTCATGACATTGGGCGACAACTTTCACACGCTCGACATCGGCCAGCATCCCGCGCCCGAGACAGCGCAGCGCCCGCAACGCGGGCAAATCGGCCTCGGACACATCGCGTTCCAGGTCGGCAGCTACACAGCCTTGCGCGACGCCTACGCTCACCTCATCGGCAGCGGCGTCGAGATCTTGCGGGCCACCAACCACATCAATCAGCGCAGCTTCTATTTCGCCGATCCCGACGGCAACACGCTCGAGATCTATTACGAGCTGCCGCACGCGTTGGAGCTGTTCCCCGAGGGCCGGGTCGACCAGGACGAGGCGCTAAAGGTCAGCGGACCCGGCGACCCGCTGCCAGACTGGCTGCTCGAGGATTGGCCGGCGCCCGAGATGAAGGCGAGGATCGAGAACCTGCGCCGTGCCTCGGCTTAGCCGATCACAGGGAACGCGACGACACTCGCTGCTGGTCGAGGCTCCACGGTCCGCCGCCGGCGACGAAGATATAGAAGAATACAAAGCAGAACAGAATAGCCAGCTGACCCCCATTGACCAGCGGAAAGAAGCTTTTCGGCGCGTGCGCCATGAAATAGGCCACGGCCATGTCGCCGGACAGGATGAAGGCGACAATTCGGGTATAGAAGCCGATCAGCAGGAGGATCCCTCCGCCGAGCTCGAGCAAGCCTTGAACAACGTGCAGCGGGTCCAGAGCCGAGCCTGCGCTCGGAAACGCGAAAAACTTCTGGGTTCCGTGCTCGATAAAAAGCAGCGCCGCCATGATCCGCAGCACCGACAGCATGCGCGGCGCCCACGTAGCAAATTCCATCGTCCTCTCCCCCCTTCTCGTCGCGGCCACGGGGACTGCCCGGCCGGCGGTGCCCTTCGCCGCGACTTGCTCTCCCACATCCTGCGGGCCGGTAGCGCTAATGGATGCATATGGCTAGCCGCTTCGCAATGGGCGCGCGAAAATGTGATCGCCGGATGTCCGCATCGCCCCGACAATGCGGCGATCATAATTTGAGGGAGAGCCTGGAGAATGTCTGTGCCATCGAATTGCCTTGCCGCCATCGGCCTCGCCTGCGCGCTTGCATCGCCGGCGAGCGCACAACTGCTCAACGAAAGGAGCCTGTCCGCCGCGATGGCGCTGACGATCGCGCAAACCGCGCTCGAGACCTGCACGAAGCAGGGCTATCACGTGTCGGTGCATGTGCTCGGGCGCAACGGTGAAGTTCTCGTCGCCGTTCGCGGTGACGACGCCCCACCGCATACGATGGAGAACAGCCAGCGCAAGGCCTATACCGCGCGCACCTTCCGCATCCCGTCGGGCGAATTCGCCCAGCGGGTCAAAGACAACCCGACCACGGGCGCGGTGCACTTAAGCGGCATCATCGCGGCCCAGGGCGCCTTGCCGATCAAAGTCGGCGACGAGGTCATCGGCGCGGTCGGCGTATCGGGTGCGCCGGGCGGCGAGAAGGACGAGGCCTGTTCCAAGGCCGGGATCGACAAGGTTGCCGATCAGCTCAAGTGATCCGCATACCGGCGACTATTCGGTCAGCCGCGCGGTCAGCTCGTCCGGCATGCTGAGCATCGGATAGTGGCCGGTGTCGAGCTCGAACCACTTTGCTTTGAGCCGTTCCGCAGTGCGCCGCTGATGCGCCTCGCCGGGGTTCACGGCGCGACGGCACCAGATCACCGTCGCCACCCATGGCTGGGTCCAGAAGCTCTGCAGCCGCACCGGGTGCTCGTAAATGCCGATCGGATGTAGCGTGTAGCGCGCGAGGGCCCAAGCGCGCGTCGCTGGGTCGAGATCGGCGAACAGGCGCGTTTCCGCCTCCTCGCGCGAGGGTCCCGCGGTGAGCCCGCTCGGCATCGCCGTCGAACGCTGGACGATGTCGCGGATCCGCTCTCCGTCGAAGACCGCGAGCGCATCGACGAACACCACTCGGGCGATCCGATCGCGCGCCGTTTCGGCCGCACGGCACAGCACCATGCCGCCCGAGCTCGTGCCTACCATGACGGTCTCGCGCAGGTCCTCGTAGAACAGCATTTCCGCGATTTCGGCGGCGTGCGTCTCGGTGGTGATACCGGCGCGCACCTGATGCTTGCGCTCGGCGCAGCCATCCAACGTCGGGGCATAGACCGTGTGCCCGGCGGCGCGCAGACGGCTCGCCACGCGCTGCCAGATCCAGCCTCCCTGATAGGAGCCGTGGATCAAAACAAAAGTCGTCATCGCGTTAATTTCCCCCGGTTACGTCGATCGTGATGCCGCTCACGAAGTCGGCATCGCTCGATGCCAGAAAGCAGATGACCTTGGCTTGATCGGCTGCCTCGGCGACGCGGCGCAACGGTGTGGGCGCGATCTCGGCCGCCTGCGCCTCGGCCGTCCGCCTCTCCCAATGCGGGCGAATGCGCTCGGTCAGGGTCAGGCTCGGCGCGATCGCATTGATCGTGACGCCGAAAGGTCCGAGCTCGAAGGCGAGCTTTCGCGTGAAGGCGATGATCCCGCCCTTCGCGGCGGCATAGGCGCTGCTGCTCGTTTCGCTCAAGCCCCGTCCAGCAATGGAGGCGAGATTGACGATCTTGCCATGCCGCCGGCGCTTCATGATTGGCACCACGGCGTGGGTGAAGAGAAAGGTTCCGTCGAGATTGAAGGCGATCAGGCGCTGCCATTCAGCAAAAGTCAGCTCGTCGACCGCCGCACGGGAATTCGCGATGATCGTGCTGCCGCCGACTGCATTGACGAGGATGTCGACCCCACCGAATTCCTTTTCGACCGAGGCGGCGGTCGCCTCGACCTGTCCGGCATCGAGCGCATCGCACAGCCGCCCGTGCGCCGTGCCGCCCGCCCCGCGCAAAGCGGTGACTGCCTCTTCGAGGCGGCCCTGATGATTGTCGACGCCGACGACCGTCGCCCCTTCGCGCGCCATGATCTCACCGGTGGCGCGGCCGATCCCGTTGGCGAAGGCGGTGATGACCGCAACCTTGCCGGTGAACCGCATCCTTCCCCCTTTCTAGTCGACCGTTGCCCGGGCATTCTGACGTGAGACGAGCACGGGAGAGATCGCGATGCAACTCGGAATGCACCTGCCGCACGCCGGATCGCAGGCGACGCCGGCATTGATCAAGCGCCATGCGCAGCGCGCCGAGGCGCTTGGCCTCAGCGACGTCTGGGTCAGCGAGCACATCATCGTGCCGCGCGCACAGTTTCCGCGCTCGCCCTTGTTCTACGATCCGATCCTGACCCTGACCTGGGTCGCCTCGGTGACCGAGCGGGTGCGGCTCGGCACCAGCGTCATCGTGTTGCCGATGCGCCATCCGCTGCCGCTCGCCAAGGAATTGTCGACCCTGCACAATTTGTCGGGCGGCCGGCTGATCCTCGGCGTTGGCGTCGGTTGGCTGGAGCCGGAATTTGCGGCACTTGGCGTGCCGTTCAACGAGCGCGGCCGACGCATGGACGAGGGCATCGCGATGATGCGCGCGGTGTGGTCGCAGGACTCGGTCAATTTCGACGCAAAATACATTCCGGCCGTGGTCAAGGACATGACGATGCTGCCGCAGCCGGTGAGCCACATCCCGATGTGGCACGGCAGCCGCTCCGAGGCGGCGCACCGCCGCACGGTCCGCATCGGCGATGGCTGGCACGGCAGCCAGGTGACGCCGGAACAGGCCGGCGAGGTGGCCAAGCGGCTGCGCCGTGACCGGCCCGAGCCGGGCTTCACGATCTCGGTGCGCTCGCACTGGGACGGCAAGGATATCGGCATGATGCGTGACCGGGTCGCCGCCTACGAGGCGGCCGGCGTGCAGCACGTGATGGTCCACCCGCAGGACCGCGAAGTCGACGACTGGGACACCGTCATCGAAGGCGTCGGACGGTTACTCCATTAGAAACTCGAGATTTCTAGGATGAATTAACTGGCACGCCGGAGCATGCCCTGCCATATGTGGATGGGAAGACGGATGGGAATTCTCATCATGGTCCTATACCCGCAAGGATGGAAAATGCCCTTCAACCCGCTGCGTCTGACCGACGCCAAGATCGCCCGCTTCACCGAGCCCGGCATGTACGCGGTCGGGGGCGGTCTCTATCTCCATGTCAGCAGTGCCAGCGCTCGACAGTGGATTTTTCGCTATCGCCGCAACGGCAAGCGGCGGGACATGGGGCTCGGCAGCAGCGGCGTCCACACCCTAGACCAGGCCCGTACAGCTGCTCTCAAATGCCGGCAGTTGATCGCCGATGGTGCGGACCCAATCGAGAGCCGACGGCATGCTCGGCTGCAGCAGCGGGTCGCGGAGGCGAAATCGGTGACCTTCATCGAGTGCATGGCGCTCTTTGCGACAAACCATCACGCCGGATGGTCGCCGAACTACGCCAGGAAATGGGCCGAGACCTTGGAACGCTATGCTGTGCCGATCCTCGGCCCCCTGCCGATCGCTGTGATCGATGATCAATTGATGCGACAGGTGCTATCGCCGATCTGGAACAACATCCCGACAACCGCCAGTAAACTCCGCGCGTGGATCCAGAAGCTGATCGACTTTGCGGTCGGCGAGGGGCTGCGCCCGGAAGGGCCAAACCCAGCTCGCTGGGAGGGGGGTGTTAAACGGTCCTTCGCGGCACCCAGGAAGGTCAAGCGGCCCGAGCACCGGCTAAGTCTGCCATACTCCGAGGCGCCGGCGTTGTTCGCCCGGCTGATGGCCGACAAGACCGAGGTCGCCAAGGCGACGGCGATGATTCTGCTGACCGGCGGGCGGAAAGACGAGGTCCTGAAGACGACTTGGGGAGAGTTCGATTTCGTGCGCGAGATGTGGAGCATCCCCGAAGACAGCATGAAGGAGGACGAGGCGCATCACGTCCCGCTATCCCACGGCATGCTCGCTATCCTCGACGAGATGAAGGCCCGCGTTGGCGGCTATCCGTTGCCAAACGCTAGGGTGTTCCCGAGCCCGCTCACCGGCAAGCGCCTGCATCCTTCGGCACCGCAGATGTTGCTGCGCCGCTATGGTCTCTCCAATCAAACCACGATTCACGGGTTCAGATCGACCTTGCAAAACTTCATTGCCGAATGCACCGTGTTGTCGACCGAGGCGCGAAAGTTGATGATCGCGCACTCGATCGGCGGCCCGGTCGACCAAGCCTACATGCGCTCCGATCTCCGCGAGCAGCGTCGCGCCGGGAGCCAGGCCTGGTCGGATTGGCTCGCCGGTCGGCCGATCAACCAAACAATTGCCTTCCCCGGATCACCAGCGGCACGCCGCACCGCCTGATCCCCGGCGGTCACCGCAAGGGTCACAAGGTTGCGTTCTCGAGCCGAAATGTAGAGAGCCGCCGGTTATCCCGGCCGCCCTGCTTCTGTCGCGCGTCCCCGTCAACCGGGTCACGCCTTGCCTTGCCGCGCGGGCCTCAACAGGCCACGCCATGTCAAGTGCGGATCGCGGCCTGCTTTGGCTGGGCTCCTGGCCACCGGGATATTGGCCTAAAGGGCGCCGAGACCGCTCGGCGCTTGCTGCCGCTGCTGGTTTCGAGATACCGGTCGCGCGTCCACGGTAGCCTTATCCTTCCCGCCTCACGCGCCTGCCAAGCGCCTCGAATGCGAGCATGCCGGGGCATGGCCCGGCATAAGTCTCACGTAGACGCTTGACGCCGATCGACGACCCGAAATATTTGTTGAGCGCACCATCTGATCCGAGTCCGGCCTGACCGGAAGTGCTCCTCCGGTGCATTGGGGTAGCTCCGCCTATTGCCGTCGCAACAGCAAGCGGAGCCAGAGTCCCGTTCGTCGGGACGCCCCCGTCTTATCCCCGACCGGAGGAGGGCCCTGGCCGATCATGGTGTCGTCGTCACCCGATTCCCCGCACGAAGACGTGAAGGCCCGCGACGCGCGACTGGCGCGGCTCGAACAGCGACAGCGCGCTCTCGAAATGCGGCTCGCGCGGATCGAGCAGCTGCAGCAGAAGGAGGAGAAGAAGGCCGACGACCGGCGCTGGCGGCGCCTAAATCTATGGTGCCAAGAAACTGGCGATTCCGAACGCACCGCGCGCCGTGACATCAAGCGCGGCATTCTCGAAGCCCGGCGTGAGGGCCGGCGAACCTATGTCCGACCTGCTGCGCAATGGGCCGCACCCAAGCGTAAGCGAGAAAGTCGCTCGGTTTCGGCTTTAGCCGTCCGCGGAGACGGCGCCGCGATTGCCGCGGTCAACCCAAACTTTCCCTATCCCGACCACGGCGCTCGTGATCCGCCGTCATGACCCAAAAAAGAGCGAGAGCCATCATCAGGGTGACGACGGCTCTCGATGTTTTCGAATCGGTCGCCGTAGCGGGCGACCGCTCACAGAGGAGAAACAATGAGCAAGTCAGAAGATACACCGCCCGCGGTCGAACGCAAGGCTAACGGTCACCGCAAGTTCAAGGGTGGGATGCCCGAACAGCGCCGAACCACGATCCGCCAAGCCTTGGCGTGGTCGTGCGGGGTCGAGGATTTTCTTCTGCGGGGCCCGTGGCGAAAGGCGCGGCGGTATCCAGAAGCGCTATTCTTGCGGTGCCATGAGCTCGCCACCGGGCCCGGTGCCAGCGAGTTCTTCGCGAGGCTAATCTTGGCTACCGGTGCTAACCCGGATGCCGTGTTCGCCGAGGTCGAGCGGCTCGACCGACGCCAGTGCCTCGCCGAGCTGTTAGCCCGACCACCAATGGTGCCGTCGTCGCCCTGGGGGCGCCCGCGGGGTACGCGCTGGGGAACGCCATCAAATCCACCGCGAGGCTCGACCAATACCGACCTGCAGTGCCGCAAGCGTGAGGCGGTCGAGGCCTCGGCCGCTTCTCAGCGAGCGCAGCGCTCGAATAGCACTGAGCAGCCGACGTTCGCATTCGGCGAGCAGGAGCGGACGCGTTGAGCGGGATCGATCGCGACCGGCTCTTCAAACTCCTCGGCATGACTGGCTCGTCCCATGATGGGGAAGCCTTGAATGCGCTGCGCCGCGCCCAGGACCTGCTTGCCGCCGCTGGGATGAGTTGGGATGACCTCCTTTGCGGGCCGGGGAGCGAATTGGAGGTCGCGACCCAGGCTGCCGCTCAGCTACTCGCCGAGAATGCTGCGTTGTACCACGAGGTTGAGCGGCTGCGGAAGCTTCTCGGCTGTGACGACATCGGCGAGGAGTGGCGCAGCCTGGACGATGTTGCGGGCCAAGCGGGCTGGTGTCTGTCGTTGCAGACGGCGGGCAAGATCAGGTTCGGCGAATTAGACGCTGACTTCCTCGATGCGGTTGCGCATTGGGAAGGGGATCTTCCCGCCGAACATCAACGCGTCTTGGAACAAGTGCTCCGGGATGTCCACCGGCGCACCGGACTGAGGCCGTCATCATGAGCGCGTGTGATGAGGGCTTCGGGGCCGCCGAGCTCTATGACCTCGACGATTGGCGCGAGCAGCCGGCCGAGGGAGAGTGGCCCGCCGAAATCGAAAAGGCCGCCTATCAAGGTCTAGCGAGCGAGATCATCGAGGTAATCGCCCCGCACACTGAGGCCGCTCCGGTTGCCTTGCTGGTTCACCTATTGACCTTCTTCGGCAACGCAGCGGGACGCGCGTCGTATTGCCGAAGATCGGGGACAACTCATTATCCGGTCGAGTTTGCCCTCGTCGTCGGAAGATCCGCGCGGGCCAGAAAAGGCACAGCCCTCAACGCCATCGAAAGGCTGTTCGCGTTGGCCGCCCCGGAATGGACGCGCAATTGTCGGCACGGCGGCCTGTCTTCTGGTGAGGGATTGCTCCGCCTCGTCAACGATGCCGGCGAGCCTCCTCCCGATCGGCGGGCAATGGTCAGCGAGCCCGAATTCGGTGGCACCCTCGAGGTCATCAGGCGCGAAGGAAACATCCTGACACGCGTGCTGCGCGAGTTTTGGGATTGTCGGCCAAAGGTTGCCACCCTGACGAAAAATGACGCGCTCGCCGCCACGGATGCGCATGTCTCAGTAATCGGTCACTGCACGATGCACGAATTAAAGGAGCGTCTTAGGCGTGATCGGACCCTGATTTCGAACGGTTTCCTCAACCGGTTCCTTACCGTCCTCGTCAAGCGTGAGCAGATCTTGCCGTTCGGCAGCGAGCCCGCCCGGCCTGCTTTTGTCCGCGTGGCGCGGGATCTGGCTGGAGCGCTAGACCTGGCCGGACGCTGGGGGCCGATCGACCTTGCCGAAGATGCTAAGGAGGTATGGGCCGAGCAATATTACAAGTTCTCCGAAGAAGTCGAAGGACCGTTTGGGGATCTGGTGGCCCGCGCCGAGGCGCATTGTCTGCGGCTTAGCTTGCTCTATGCCCTCCTCGATTCCCGACGTGAAATCGAGGTAGCCCATCTCGACGCAGCCTTTGCCTTGTGGCGTTACGCCGAAGCGTCGCTGCGCTGCATCTTTGGCACAGCCGATCCGCTTGCCGAGAAGATCCTTGCGACGTTGCGTAGCCGCCGCGACCGTAGCATGACCGCGAGCGAGATCGACGATTTCCTCCATCACAATGTAGCAGCGGATCGCATTAAGGCTGCCCTTAAATTGCTCTTGTCACAAAACAAAGTGATCTATCGTCAGATGCCTACTCGCGGACGCCCGGCGGGGGTCTGGACGGCGCTCTGATCTGGAGGAGTACTGGAAAAACGGGAAAAGGTCTGTCAAACAATTTTGCTCGCTGCAGACCTGAGTTTTCGGAGTCTTTTTCCCGCGGAGAAGGGACGGGAAAAGTACGCGATAAGTGAACATAGGGAGAACGAAAACGTGGATCAGACGCTCGGCGGGGCTAAAAAGGCGGTCAGCGAGTCTCAGCCGGCAACTCGGATGAGGCTCTTAAAATGGACCTCGAAACGGCAGGGGGTATTGCGCGGATTTGCCGATCTGCAATTGCCCAATGGCCTCCGGATTTACGGTTGTCCGGTGCTGTTCTCACACGGAAGGGCGTGGGCGACATTCCCGGCCCGGCCGCAAATCGGGAGCGACGGCCAGGTCATCAAGGTCGACAATAAGACGCAATACACGCGGCTCGTCGAGTGGAGCAACCGTACAGTCGCCGACCGTTTCTCGGCTGCCGTCGTCAGTCTGGTGCGGGTGCAAGAACCGGATGCCTTCGCTGGTGATCAATTCTCCGTGGATCAGACGCCGTGACGACGTTCGACAAAGCCCTCGATCTCGCCGCCGAGGGCTTTCCTGTGTTTCCGTGCGCCAGCACGAAAAAGCCGACCGCACCGCATGGGTTTCACAATGCCACAACCGACATTCCGAGCGTCATCGAGCTGTGGCGGCTTCATCCTGGAGAGCTGATCGGCGTGCCGACCGGCGCGATCACCGGACTCGATGTCGTCGACCTCGATTTCGATCACCTCAGAGCCCGGTTGTGGCTTCACTTAAACCAAAGCCGGTTGCCTCAGACGCGTACGCATAAGACCCGACGCGGGGGGCTGCATCTGTTGTTTCGGCATTACGACGGGATGGCATGCTCGACCAACAAAGTCTGCGTCGGCGTCGATGTCAGGGCAGATGGCGGCTACGCGATCTGGTGGCCGGCGGCCGGTCTGGCGATACCGTCCGAGGCGCCACCAGCCGAATGGCCGGAATGGCTCCTCGCGCAGGCCCTGCCGCGATTGCCGGCGACAGTGCCGACACCGATGGCGGCACCGCCCCGTCGGCGCGAGGTGCGCGGAGAAGGCGGCATCCGCCATTATGGCTATGTTGCCCGAAGCCGCGCGATCGAGCGCATTCTTACAGCACCCAATGGCCTGCAGGAAGCGACCATCAATCGGGAGAGCTTCAGCATCGGGACCCTGATCGCGGCCAACTTCGTCGACAAGGACGACGCCTATCGTGACTTGTTGGCCATCGCCGATCATGTGCCTTCGCTGGTCCCGTCGCGGCCATGGACCCCCGGTGAGGTGAGGCGAAAGATCGAGCGGGCTCTTGCCCAGGGCATGCGGCGCCCTCGGCCGGCTCGCAACCAAAGCAATGGCTAGCTCACATTATCCGCTGAACACATCTCGGACGCGCCGTTGGCCGCCGCCAAAGCGCGATCATGTGGACAACCAGCATGACAGCCCGCTTCCGCAGGTCGAGCTGTGGAATATGGGTGAGGACCACTCGGTGCCGAAGCCGCGGGAGTGGTTGATGGGACGCACCTACTGCCGGGGTTATGTTAGCGGGATCGCGGCAGCCGGCGGCACCGGCAAGACCGCGCTCCGAATCCTGCAGGCGCTCGCCGTCGCCACCGGAAGGGAGCTCACCGGCGAGCGCCTCTATGGTCGTTTTCGGGTGCTCTATGTCGCGCTCGAAGACGATCGCGATGAAATCCGCCGCCGGGTGTGGGCGGCGACAAAACACCACGAGATTCCGCGCGACGATCTACTGGACTGCTTTTATCTGGCAACACCGATGGGTATGAAGATCGGAGAGCTGTCGCCGGACAATCCCCGGGAAGTCATGCCTGGTGAACTCGAACGCTGGCTACGCCATGTAATAGCTGAAAAGCGCATCGATCTCGTCGTGATCGACCCGTTCGTGAAAATCCACACCGTTGATGAAAACGACAACGGTCTAGTCGATCAGGTGCTCGTAATCTTGGCGCGCCTCGCGATCAACAGCAACTGCGCTATCGATTTGCTCCATCACCAGCCGAAAGGCCTGGGTCGACCGGGGGATGCCAATCGCGCACGGGGTGCCAGCGCGCTGCGCGATGGGATCAGGGTGCTCGATACGTTGACGCCGATGGACGAGAAGGAAGGCCCGAAGCTCGGTCTCTCCGAATCGGAAACGCGGAGGCTAATGCGGATCGATTCGGCGAAAACAAACCTCATGCCGCCGCCGCAGAACGCCAGGTGGTACCGCTTCGTCGATGTGGCGCTCCGCAATCGCACGCCCCAATACCCCGACGGCGACAGAATACAGACTTGTGAGGTGTGGGCGCCACCTGGCGTCAATGCTTCAGGCATTACGGCTGAGGCCATCGAGCGAATTTTCGATCAGTTGCAGGCCGGCCCGACTCCCGGGCGCCACTACACTCGGGCGGGGAACGCCAAAGAAGAACGTCAGGCTTGGCGGATGATGAAGGTTTATTGGCCGACCCTGACGAAGCCTCAGGCAGAAGGGCTGCTCAAGAATTGGCTGAAAGATGGCTGCCTGAGCGAAACCGAGTACCATGATCCCAAGACGCGACATAAGGCGAAAGGGCTGACCGTACTGCGGCGCCCTTGAGGGTGTCACAGCTGCGACTTTACCGCGCGTGACTGTGCGAAAAGCCGCATAAGAGTTGCCGAACCACTCTCGCAATTCGCCCCTTTCTAATCGTTGATAAATGGTTCTAACGCATTGATTTTGGCTGTGCGAAGATCCGCGGGTGGATGCCGCCGGTTGGCTTCGATCGAACGGGGGGGTTTTCCAAGCAACTGTTTGATAAATCAAACCAATCATGGTCGTCTACTATATGCGGGGATTGCGAGGATTTACCCCCTAAAGGGAGCGCGACTCGCGCGCACCCCTTAGGGGGAGAACAAAGAGAAGTGCGACCATTAAGGTCGTATTACGGTGCCCGTATAATCTCTGGTTTTAGGCGGTTAGTCAGGCCGGGGAAGGAATGAGGATGAGTTGTGGCAGCGGCTCTGGCGGTTTTGGGGTGATTAAGCTGCTTTATTCGCTTTCCGGTTATAGGGAGGACGGTTCTCGCGCTGCGCGCGTCGCATTGCGGCTGCAGGCCTTGGCTGGAGCCTTAGCAGCCGGTCTATTCCGGGGATTTCGAAACCGGTTAAGATTGATTTGTGATGGAACAGGACCGTCAGCGCGGGCTGCAGGTCGCTCTCGAGGAGGCGCTCGATCGGCAGGCTGTCTCGCCGCCGGCAGCACCCATTCAGCTCGCGCTGCTTGATGGAGTCGGCGATGTCAATCACAAGGGCAATGCGGGCAAAGGACGCCCGCCGGGCCGCCGCAATCGCCGTACCGAGGAATGGTTGGAGTATTTCTCGAAATATCCCTCACCGATCGAGCTGTTGTTACGGACCGCAGCGGCGCCGCTCGACGAATTCAGCCGCGAGCTGGGTTGTTCAAAGCATGAGGCGATAAAGCTGCAGATCGCCGCCGCCACAGCCGCCGCACCCTTTTTGCACCCGCGGTTGTCGGCCTTCGAGTTGCACCCACCAGGCCATCCTAAGGGCATGCCCTCGACCCTGGTTCTGCAACCGCAAGAGAGCGCTATCGATGTCAGCGTGGTCGAGGATGCGGCCGTAGATGCCGCGAGCAGGGCCATCGAAGGGCCGTCTTTGATCAGAGATGAGAACGGTGATTCCTATTGCGCGCCATTGCCGGAGAAGGATGTTGAGAGACGTCCCGAGGTCTCGACCTTGTCGGTCAGGACGGATCTCGTCGAGAGTGCGGTCGACCGCGCTCTCGGTGCGCTGGTCGAACTCGCCAAGGGTGACCCGCGGCAGGCCGACCGGATTCGCAGGCACTTCGCTGGGATCCTCGCTTCGACCGGCGAACCGTAGCGCAGCAATGGCCGGCTCTGGCCACGGCGGCACACGGGAATGGTGACTAAACGGCCACTCGGTGGGGCTTCAAACTGTTCGTTTTCCGACCATTTTACAAACAGTAGGGATCGGCACGTCGCACGATCCCTCGGGTTTCGCGAAGGACTTTACCCGATGCCGAGCACTATTTTGCGAACAGTCCCACGGCTCGCCGCTCAAGATGGCGAGAAGCTCAGCCGCCGGCCCCCAGGCCGCACCACCAACGCCGTCTCGGGCCGCGAGCGCGAATATCTGACACCGGGCGAAGTCGACCGCCTCGTCAAGACCGCCCGCGGCCGTGGACGCTACGGCCAACGCGATTCGCTCGCCATCCTGATGGCGTTTCGCCACGGCTTGCGGGTCTCAGAACTCGTGGGTCTGAAATGGTCGCAAGTCGACTTCGTGACCCAGCGGCTTACCGTGCATCGTCTGAAAGGCTCGCTCGATAGCACGCATCCGATCGAGGGCGATGAGTTGCGCGAGTTGCGCAAGCTGGCGCGCACCCAGGAGACCGGAACCCGGTTCCTGTTCATGACGGAGCGCGCCGCCCCGGTCAGCGTGGCCTGGTTTCAGCGCATGCTGTCACGGGTCGGTGTCGAGTGCGGGTTGCCGCTGGTTCACCCACACATGCTGCGCCACGCCACCGGCTTCGCGCTCGCCGACAAGGACCGCAAGGTCCGCGAGATTCAGGATTACCTGGGGCATCGAAATATCCAAAACACAGTCGGCTATACGCGGCTCGCACCATCGCGCTTCGACACGATCTGGGACTGATCGCCCGACAACAGTTGCAATTTTCTCAGTTCGGCACGGCGCGGCCGTGGCGGCTGTCCTTGCCGTAAGCCGGTCAATAATGGTTCGCGAGCTGGCCTACGCGGGCCACACTCCTGAACCGCATTCGCCTCTCATCACTACGGACGAGTCACTACGGGCGGCGGGTGTGAGACACCCTGGACGAGTGGAGCGTCCCCGAAGGAAATCTACGGGTATGAACCGACCAACGCCGCCGTCGCGAAGATCCTGCTCGAGCGGATCCAGGATCGCCTTCCGCAGTGGGTGGACCGAACGGAGGTACCGCGGGCGAGCTCGGCGCTCCAGCCATATCTTCCGTACCCGAACAGTTGCCAGGGCACGAGCCCGCATCAGCAAGGAAGGGGTACGAAGGTGAGCGAGCCTTACAATGTCGGGATCGATGTTTCGATCGATCGTTTGGACGTAGCAATCCGACCCAGTGGGCGAGCTTTTTGCGTCACCAACGACGCCGCCGGCTGGGCTGAGCTGCTCGCTCGATTGCCGCGAGGTGCGATCGCCGCGATCGGCCTGGAACCGAGCGGCGGTTACGAGCGTGAGGTCGTCCGGATCTTGCTGGCAGCCGGCTTCTCGGTGCGGCGGATCAATCCGAACAAATTGCGGCAGTTCGCTCGCGCTGCCGGCGCTCTGGCGAAAAATGACCGCATCGATGCGCGCCTGATCGCCGACTATATCACGGTCATGCCGACGCGAGTGGTTGAGCGGAACCCGGCCATCGAACGCCTTGCCGAGACCGTCACGATGCGCCGCCAGCCCTGCGACGAGCAAATTGCGGTGGAAAACCAGGCCAGCCATCTCGAAGACGCGCTGCTGCAGCGTATCGCGAAGCGGCGCCTCATCAGGATAAAGGCCGACATCGTTCTGCTCGACAAGCGTTTGGCCGAGTTGGTTGCAGGCCAGCCAGACCTCGTCCAACGCTTCCGCCTGCTGTGCTCGATGCCCGGCGTCGGCGCCACGCTTGCCTACACCTTGCTGGCCCTGCCCGAACTCGGACAGATAGGCCGCAAGCAGATCGCCGCGCTGGTCGGCTTGGCGCCGTACGCGTTCGATAGCGGCAGGTTCCGTGGGCAGCGCCACATCTATGGAGGTCGCGCAGCGGTCCGCAACACGCTCTACATGCCAGCCCTGGCCGCGTTCCGGTTCAACCCGGCACTGCGCACCTTCCACCATCGCCTCGTTGCCGCGGGCAAGAAGCCGAAAGTCGCGATCGTCGCGGTCATGCGCAAAATGCTCACCACCCTTAATGCGATGCTCCGCGATGGTAACAGCTGGACCGACGGATACACTAGCCGGCACACCGTGCCGGCCATCTGACGGGCCCAGCGCCCAGCGGGCGGGCCGCGCCAAGGCCGCAGCCGCGCATCGCGCGGTGGCGCGCAGCGCCAGCCTTGACGCGGCACGAACGATGGGCGACCCCAGACCCAACGAACACAGTTGCTCGCCCGTTGCGAGGCATTCCGGCGATTGTCTCCTTTCTGAACCCGTAGCCGGCACTCAGCCTTGGCGACGGGAACGGCTCTTCATGCCCCTTAAGAGACCTCCGAGAGAGCCAATGTCGCGCCGAATACGAGTTCGGCCGGGCGAGGGATCTACCTGCGCCATTGACGCAGATCAAGGTGCAGCGATCTCGGACCTTATACCATCTACGCCATGAAAAGCCTCCTGGCGGTCACCGCCGTATTTGCGCCCGTCTCGGCTTGGGCCGCAGAAGCACCCGCCGAGCCTTACCCCTGGATGCACCCGATGATGTGGGGCGGTGGATGGTATGGAATGATCTTCGGGCCGCTGTTCATGATCCTGGTGCTCGCGGTGGTGATCGCGGTCGCGGTTCTCATCGTGCGGTCCCTCGGCGGTCCCTGGTACGGAACGCTGCCGCCGCACTATCCACGGCCAAGCCGCACGCCTCTCGACATCCTCAAAGAGCGCTTTGCCAGAGGCGAGATCGACAAGAACGAGTTTGAGGATCGTCGTCGAGTGCTTGGGGAATAGGTCGACTTCAAGGTGGACGAGACGTCCATGGATACGGTTTTCATCCTGAACGACCCGCCTTATGGTAGCGAACGCAGCTATAACGGGCTGCGATTGGCGATTGCACTTGTCAAACAAGATCCAAAATGCGCGATTACCGTCTTCTTGATGGCCGATGCCGTCACCTGCGCTAAGAAGGGGCAGAAAACGCCGGACGGGTATTACGACATCGAGCGCATGTTGAAGCGATTTACCTTGGGAACCCATCGCATCCTATTGTGCGGCAGGTGTATGGATGCGCGTGGGTTGGCCGAAGCCGATCTTGTCGAGGGAGCACAGCGCAGCACGATGGACGAATTGGCGCAGGTCACCGTCGCAGCCGACAAGGTGTTCGTGTTTTAGGGGGGCGCTCGGAAGCACCTGATGGCCGGTGCGGCCAACGCCTGGCCTCATATCCCGTCGCCGAATGAATCGGCAGGCCCGAGACCTTCCATTCGGGAAATCCATCTTCAAGACGACGCGCCCGATAACCCCGTTGACGGAGCGCCGCGACGGCCTCGAACGACAGGACGCACCACGCGCCCCGGCAATACGCTACAATCTCTCGATCCGGCGGAAGCTCCGCCAGCCGTCGTTCCAACTGCGCCAGCGGTATATTCAACGCGCCCGGCAAATGGCCCTGCTGGAACTCGTCCTCGGGACGCACATCGAGGACTGTCGCCGTCCCGGCTCTCAGCCGATCCAGCAACTCGATGCGGGAGACCGGCTCCAACTCGTCACGGGCGCGGAAATAGGTTG
>Ga0306923_10001882_pt1 | contig 18872 bp, 16 predicted proteins | sample sta12Can44000108_FD_203841 | JGI IMG/M metagenome (GOLD analysis project Ga0306923, IMG submission 203841) | Lab enrichment of tropical soil microbial communities from Luquillo Experimental Forest, Puerto Rico - statanox.12C.anox.44.000.108 (v2)... | ecosystem: Environmental > Terrestrial >... | reverse complement strand
CCTTTTTTAATTACACGAACGGCTTCATCTTTTGTACCATAACCCGGGTCGTTTTCTGCAGATACATCACTGATTGCACCACCTTTATCTACAATAAAAGTTACAACTACTGTGTATTTGCCCGGAGGTGCACCATTTTCAACCGGAAGATCTCTATTTAAATTACGCTCAAGATATTTCTGCCAACCCGCAGTTCCACCAGGGAACTCTGCCGGAATTTGTACAACAGTAAATACTTTATCATAATCTTCATCTTGTTTAGGGGCTTCTACAACACCGGTTCCTTTACTTTCTACCGGAGCTGCAACAACACCTTCATCTTTAGCACCTTCCTGATTAATTGTACCAATTTTTGTATCTTCTAATTTTTCTACTTCTTTAATTTCATCTTCTTGCTTTACCTCTTCATCCTTCACAATTTTCGGAGGGGTGAATTTAGTAATTTCCACTTTAGGTGGCTCCTGTTTTGGAGGAGGTGGCGGCGGTGGCGGCTCAGGTTTCTTTTCTTCCGTTTTCATATTTTCCAGGTTCACATCTTGAACCAGAATTTCTGCTTGCTTTTTCTTTACAGAATTAGCAACAAAAGATGCCAGGAAGAAAATAAGACATGTAGCAACAGTACCGATCAAGGCTGTACGTAAACGTCTGTTATACGTTTTGCGTAGCTCGTAAGCTCCGTATTCCTTGTTCTTTCCCTCAAATATGATATCAAGGATATCAGCGGATAATATTTTGTTTACTTCCATGTAAATTATCTTTAATAGTAAGATTCTTTTTACTAAAAACGCCACACATTATTTTGCAGGTGTAGTAGCTGCAGCTTCAGTTATTTTCACCAACTTTTCTTCTACATCGGAAACGTCAACCAATGCATATCTTTTGCAAACATTTACAGACATTTCGTCTAAAATGTCTACCACATTTTTATAAGTGCATTCGCTGGTTGGTTTAATAACTATCACCAAATCTTTTTCGTTGGTATTGGCTTTCTTTTTCAGGATTACATTACGTATTCCTTCATCACCGTTACCAAAGTTCGAAGATTTGAAATTTGCAGAAGCATTTGCATTGTCCAAAATTCCTTCATAATAAAAAACGTTATCGTCTTTACCAAGAAGGATGGTTAATGCACCTGATTCTTTAGCCTTATTTTGATCTTCCGGCTTATCGGCATCTTTCGGTAAAAAAAGACGCATAGCCGTAGGCTGGCTCATTGTGGTGGTAAAAATGAAGAAAGTAATCAATAGAAAACCCAGATCCACCATGGGAGTTAAATCCACACGGGTTGATAGCTTCTTCCCTTTTTTGACACCCGGGCCTTTCTTATGTCCCCCACCCGAGGAGGTATCCATTTCTGCCATAGTGCAGTAATTTTAGGTTAATAATTTAATCGTCTCTCTTTTCACCTTTTTGGTTATTCTTCCATAATTCGGAGCCAAGAGGCACACTTTCCGGATTGGTAACCATTTGAAATTTAAGGAAATCATTTTTCTTGAAAGCATCGATTACACCTTTAAAAGCAGGATACTTTGCAAGATTATCTCCCTTCAATAAAAGGTTTGCTTTTTTCCCAAGGTATGCTTCATTTACCAATTTCATCCATTCAACCATTTCGTTTCCTCCTTTGGTTGAGTCTACTGGGATACCAGGTAAATTGCCACCTTTTCTATTCTCTTCCGGAATTTGCAGGAATGCAGCTAATTGACTGAAAGGAGCTCCGATAAATTGTGCTTTTACAAATGCAGCTTTATTAATGTTTAATCCTTTGGTTGCATTAATAGCATCTGCAATTGTGCCCTTTATTTGTTCATCATCCATTGATAAGAAAACTTTTCCGTCTTTATCAAGAGTTACAAGAACGATGTCTTTATCTGGAGCAGCTTTAGCAGCTACTGAACTGGGCGTTGTTACTGCAATGGCTTCTGCAGGTTTAAATTTTGTTGTCAAGATAAAAAAAGACAACAGCAGGAAGGCCACGTCGCACATCGCCGTCATATCAATCGACGTACTTTTTCGCGGTATCTTAGGTCTGGCCATTATTATTTATTTAATTTTTTCACTAAATGAGATTCAAGACTTTGAAAATTCCATACAATAATCTAAAGATTATTTGTAGTTAGCAGCAAAGCTTTGAGTCAAAGTGAAACCAGATTCGTCAATACCGTAAGTGATAGCATCAATCTTAGTAGTAAAGATGTTATAAGTAATGATAGCAATAGCAGATGTACCGATACCTAAAGCTGTATTAAACAAAGCTTCTGAGATACCTTGTGACAACTGACGGGCAGCTTCACCACCACCTTCATCACCTAATTTAGAGAAAGAACGGATCATACCCATTACAGTACCTAATAATCCTAACAAAGTTGCTACTGACGCAATAGTTGATAAGAATACTAAATTCTTTTCCAACATTGGTAATTCAAGAGCAGTTGCTTCTTCCACATTTTTTTGAATAGCAATTACTTTTTGTTCGGTAGATAATTCGGTATCGGTAATCATTTCTTTGTAAGTACGTAATCCGGATTTCATAACATTACCTACGCTACCTTTTTGTTTATCGCATTCTGCAATTGCTTTATCAACATCTCTGTTAGCAAGATGAAACTGAACTTTACGGATAAATTCTGTAATGCTGCCTGTTCCTTGTGCTTTTGAAATGGTTAATAATCTTTCAATAACGAAAGTAAGTACTGTTAAAAATGCACCAATTAACAATGGCACAAGAATACCACCTTCATACATTTTTACAAATGCACCTTTTGGACCCGCATGATCAGGCCAGAACCAATGACTTGCATCGGCATCAGGTTTTGCGAAGTTGGAAGGATTACCTAATACAAAACGCCAAATGATGTAACCCAAAATGATACATGCAATAGGGGCGATAAGAGAAATTGCATTACCGCTTTTTTTTGATTGAACTGAGGTCGGTGCTTTTGAAGCAGCTGGAGCAGTTGGTTTAATGTCAGCCATGGCTCAATTGATTTTTAGTTTTAAAATTTTTCTGTATTAAAAAATAACAATCCGCAATTCTACTGAAAAAAGTTTTGAAAAAACAAAACAAATGTCCAGTTTTTCTGAAAAGGGCTTACAAATTAGGGATTTTCTGGTTTAAACAAACAAGTTTAACGCTTCTAAAAGAAAATTATTTTTCTGTTATTAATTATTTGATACATCTCATTTTTTTTAGTAGTTGTAAAATGCCTGCTTTAAAGCTGTATTCAACCACTTATCAAATAAAAGCTGAAAAACGAAAAAAAAATGATTTGATTCTTAACTTCAACTTTTATCAAACTATCTTAAGCTCATGAACAAACTAAAACTAATTGCATCGGGTGTGGCTTTATTCTTTTCAGCTTCACTTATTGCTCAACAACCCAGCCCAATTCCACAAATACCGGCAAGTGCCGGCACCGCTAATCCCTTAACAGGTTTAGGTTTGGGGGCACAACGCCAATCTCAGCCAAAACCTTATAAAGAAATAATTACAGATAAAGCTGTTACCAAAAAGGGCCTATTTATTGTACATAAAGTAGAGGATAAATATTATTTTGAGATTCCGGATTCGGCCCTAAATCAAGAAATACTGGCTGTTACAAGATTTAGCAAAGTGCCAGGTGGAGGAAGATCCTATGGTGGCGAAATCGTTAATCAACAAACCATAAAATTTGAGAAAGGTCCAAACAATACGGTTTTTTTAAGAGTAATAACATTAATAAGTTATGCAGATTCTACTAATATTATTTCTAAAGCTGTTGCCAACTCTTACTTAGATCCTATTGCAGCTTCTTTTCCCGTTGCCGCATATCACAAAGATTCTGTTGCAAAAACATCGAGTAGCGTTATAGAAGACACTGATTTTTTTAAAGGCGATAATCAGGTAGTAAGCCTTAACCCGAGAACAAAAAGAAATATGAATGTTTCCGGAATTGCAGCCGACAGATCTTACATTCAAAGCATCAATACTTATCCTATCAATACAGAAATTAAAACCGTAAAAACATTTTCTTCAAGCCCTTCTACTCCGGGTTTAACTTTATCAGCATCCCCATTTCCAACAACTTCATCTTTGCCGGCAGCAGAAGCAGCGGGGGCAATAACAATGGAATTGAATACCTCTTTTTTATTATTGCCTAAAACACCAATGAAACGTAGATTTTTTGATCCTCGTGTTGGATTCTTTGCAGACGATTATGTTTATTACAGCGATAACCAGCAGAAAGTAGAGAGTCAGGTTTTTGCCGTTCGTTACAGATTAGAACCTAAAGATGAAGACATTGAAAAATATAAAAAAGGCGAATTAGTTGAGCCCAAAAAACAAATTGTTTACTATATAGACCCCGCAACTCCAAAACAATGGAGACCTTATTTAATTGCCGGTATAAACGATTGGCAAAAAGCATTTGAAAAAGCAGGTTTTAAAAATGCGATCGTTGGAAAAGAATGGCCGGAGAATGACTCTACCATGAGTTTGGAAGATGCTCGTTTTTGTGTAATAAGATATTTTGCATCTGATATTGAAAACGCTTACGGGCCTAATGTTCACGATCCACGTAGCGGCGAAATTTTAGAAAGTCATATAGGTTGGTATCATAATGTAATGCAACTTGTGCACGATTGGTATTTTGTACAAGCTGCAGCGGTAGATCCTAAAGCAAGAAAAATGAAATTTGATGATGAACTGATGGGGCAATTAATTCGTTTTGTTTCTTCACACGAAGTAGGGCACACTCTAGGGTTACGTCACAACATGGGCAGCAGCAGCAAAACACCGGTAGAAAAATTACGCGATAAAGCATGGGTAGAAGCTAACGGACATACTGCTTCTATTATGGATTATGCCCGTTTTAACCGGAAGATAATATTAACGAAAGTGGTTTATTTCCTCGTATTGGCGATTATGATAAATGGGCTATTGAATGGGGCTATAAATATTTGCCTGATGTAAAAGATGAACAGGAAGATAAGAAAATAACCAACAAATGGGCTGTTGAACGCTTAGCTGCAAACCCTCGTTTATGGTTTGGCGGAGAAGGTGGAAATGCAGACCCTCGTGCACAAACCGAAGATCTTGGCGATAACAATGTTAAAGCAAGTGAATATGGTATAAAGAACTTAAAAGTAATTATTGCAAAATTACCCGAATGGACAAAAGAAGAAGGCGACAAATACGAAAACTTGTCTGAAATGTATGCTCAAATTTCAGGTCAATTTTCACGTTATGTTGGTCATGTTATAAAAAATGTTGGTGGTGTATATGAAACATTCAAAAGTGTAGAAGACAAAGGCGATGTATACGAAGCAACACCAAAAGCAATACAAAAAGAAGCGGTTGGTTTTTTAAACAAACAACTGTTTGAAACACCAACTTGGTTATTAAATAAAAACATTCTTAACAAAATAAATAACCCGATTGCTAACGATGCTGTTGCTAATCTGCAGGTTAATGCAATAAATAGTTTATTATCCGCTTCCAGATTATTCCGCTTAACTACAAGCAATATCAGATATGGCAATGCAACTTATTCTGCAGATGAGTTGTTGACTGATGTTAAACAGGGAATTTGGAGCGAATTGGCTACCAAAAAGCCAATTGATGTTTACCGTAGAAATTTACAAAAAGCTTATGCCGATGCTTTAATTAATATTTTAAATCCTGCAGCTTCTGCAGCACCAATGGTTGTAACACAAACCAGAGGTGGATTTAGTATAAGTACATTAAATGTTGGCAACTCAGATGTTCCTTCAATTGTAAGGGCACACCTTGTAAGTTTAAGAAGTGAAATTTTAGCTGCTGCTGCTTCAGCTCCGGACAAATTGAGCAAATATCATTTGCAGGATGTTGCTGAAAGAATTAAAAAAGGATTGGATCCGAAAGATAACTAAGTTATTATTATTCCTTATTAAAACCCGGTGTTAAAAAGCATCGGGTTTTTTATTGCATTGATGAATAAGTGCAACCACAGCTTATCTTCGTTAAAACATTTTAGTGATGAAATTTTTTATCGGCATTTGTTTAAGCCTAATTGCATTTACTGCTTCAGCACAAAAAAAAGGGTTGAATATAGGTATTATAAAAGACAGTGTAACACAGGAAATAATTACGTTTACTTCTATTACCAACTTAAATAACAGTAAAACAGTTATCAGCAATAAAGCAGGATTGTTTTATTTGAATGTTGATGAAAACAGTTTACTTTCTTTTGCTGCCGTTGGTTATTATTTTGATACGGTTAGAATGAATAAAGAAATTTTATTGCAAGACACCATTCGTATTTATTTAAAACCAATTACTAAAAGCCTTGCTGCCGTTACTGTTTACAGCAACAAAAAGTACAATGCTTATCAAATGGACAGTATTCAAAGAAGAACGGAATTTTTTACAGGCAAAAGCGATTATGCAATTCCCACGTTTTCTAACGGTAATTCAGGAACAGGCATTGGTTTAAACCTCGATCATTTTTATAACAGAGAAAAAAGAAAGAAAAAAGTAATTACGTTGTTTGAGCAAATGGAGCAGGAACAATATATCAATTACAGATACACTCCGCAATTTGTAAATGAGTTTACACAATTAACTGACGATGCTTTATCCGAATTTATGCAACAAAGCAGGCCATCATATAGCTGGCTAAGAAAACACACCGAGAAAGAAGATTTGATTTATTATATCAACGATCAATTAAAATTGTTCGATAAAAAAAACTAATTCGTTGTAAGAAAATCATTTGCAGAGAATTTTACTACAGAAGCCTTTAGATTTGAACCACAAAGGCACAAAGAAGGTAATACAAAATAACTCTTTGTGAGCCTTTGCGGTTTAGTGGCAAAAAAAGTTGAAGAGCGATACAAAAGTTGCAGTGTGCGACGCAAGTAAAGCTTCATTGAAATACAAAAGCCGGTAACAAAAAACTACTCGTAACGCAACGCAACGATTGGATTTAGTTTAGACGCTTTTAATGCAGGATAGATTCCTGCTAAAAAACCTACAAGCGAACATACGGCAATACCAATTATTACCCACATCCATGGAATTACAAAACCGGTTTTAAATACAAATATGGCCAAGAGATTTCCTACGGTTATGCCCAATAATATTCCTAAAGATGCACCCATTAAACTAATAATCATACTCTCGAATAAGAACTGTTGACGTACGTTTCTTTTCTTTCCGCCAATGGCTTTTATTAACCCAACTTCTCTTGTTCTTTCGCTTACTGCCACCAACATAATGTTCATTAAACTAATGGCTGCACCAAATAAAGTAATGGCGCCAATGCCAATAGCAGCAACAGTTATGCTTGCTAAAAAGGTAATAAACATTTCGGCAAACTTGTCGCTTTTTTCAATAACAAAATTGTCGGTTTCAGAAGGTAGTAATTTCCTCACGGCTCTAAATTGTGCAGTAGCTTCACCGGTTGCAGCATCAAGCAATGCAACATTATCTACCATTATTCCTATCCCATAAGATTTTGCAGGATTAGGCAATCTTCTTGAATTATTATACGATGTAATAATGGCATCATCGGCTCTTGACATAGAGCTTGATCCTTTTGTTTTTAATAACCCAACCACCCGATATGGAATATTACCAATCCTGATAATTTTATCAACGCTGTTTTCAGGATGATTGGGAAATAACCTTAATGCAACATTACTACCTATTAAACAAACATTTCTTCCGCTTCTTACATCTAATGTGTTTAGGTTACGGCCCAGATCCAAATTATAGCCATTTACCAGAATGTAGTTTTCATCGCCGCCAAAAACCGTAACAACCGGGTTTGTTTTTTTATTCTCGTACCGCACTTCCATATTTTGCGGACCACGTAACGATAAACTTACCCTTGATGGAAATGTAAAATTTCTTTTAAAATATTCTGCATCTGCTTTTAAAATGTATTTATTAAGGTTAGAATTCTTTTCGCGTTGCCCTTTTTTTACGGTTTTGGTTTCTCTGTTATGGCCCCCCATTCTAACATTGGATTCTTTAAACCGTATACTAAATGCATTGGCACCCATTGATGAGAAGCTCTCTACAATACTTTGGTTCATTGCCTGAATAGCGGTAATAATGCCAATTAAGGCCATAATACCAAAGGCAATAATAGCAACAGTTAACCCTGTACGCAACTTATTCGCCTTAACCGTTCTAAAAGCAAGAGAAAACGTGTCTGATAATGTCATGTGCAATTAATATATACCCAATAAAGATAATTTACATTACCGAACCATACTCAGGAAAATGATAAAAAGATATTTTATGTGACAAGCGGAAAAATACATGGCATCGTCTGTTGCGTCGCACACTTGTACGTCATCACATCAATCATCTATCGAAAAGTAGATTTTTTTACTGAAACTAAAAATACAACCAGTTTAATGCAAGTGAAGGGAAAATGCCAATCAGAATAATAATAGCCGCAAGTATAGCTACAGCAAATTTAAAGCTGCCTTTAATTTCAAAAGTTTCAGCTTCACCTTCTTTAAAATACATTGCCTGAATTACTTTAAAATAATAATATACACTTACTGCTGCAAATAAAACGGCAATAACCACCAACCATAAAGCAGATTGCCCATTGGCCTTAATAGCAGAAAGCAGCATATAATATTTTGCGAAAAATCCTGCAGTTAAGGGTATACCTGCAAGCGATAAAAGAAATACAGTATTAGCTGCAGCAAGTACAGGCTGTTTTTTTGCCAATCCGTTAAACCCTTCGAAAGTGTAATCTTTCATCTTAATTAAAATAGCAAAAATGCCAATGGTTGCAAAACTGTATGCAATGGAATACAACAAAATACCTTCTTTAGAAATATCATTATAACTATACAATGCAAACAGCATAAAGCCTGCTTGCGCAATACTGGAATATGCCAGCATACGTTTAACACTTTGCTGAAATACTGCAGTAATATTCCCAATCAATAACGTACAAATAATAACAAGTGGAATAATAATTTTTGCCGATGCACCCAATTCAGAGATTCTTGTTTCAAACACACGTATAAATGCAATAAATCCTGCAGCTTTTACAATGGTAGCCATAAATGAAGTGAACACACTCGGAGATCCGTCGTACACATCGGGAGTCCAGAAATGAAATGGTGCTGCAGAAACTTTAAAAGACATTGCAATAAAAATAAAAAGTAATCCTACAGGCAATAGAATTCCCGAATTAGCCATTGCTGCAGTACCGCTGGTTCCTGTTGCAGATTCAATAGCAAAACTTCCCGTAACACCATACAATAATGTAATACCCATCAATAAAATACCGGTAGAAAAACAGCCCATTAAAAAGTACTTTAAAGAAGCTTCATTGCTTTTTAAATTCTTTTTATCGGTTCCGGTTAAGATGTATAACGGAATAGATAAAATTTCAATTCCCAAGAATAACATCAATGTATTATTGAAAGAAGAAAGGATACTTACACCGCACAGTACAAAAAATATCAGGGCAAAATATTCCGCCACATTTATCCCAACATTTTCTATATCAGATCCGCTCAAAATAAAATAAATAAGTGTAGCAACAAACACAACAGTGTTGAAGTATAACCCAAAAGTCTGAAATCGCAGCATGTTGGTAACATCTACCTGAATAGAAAATATTCCGTATGTATTTAAAATGTTTGCTGCAATCAAAACCAATAATGCAACGATTGCAATGTTCTTAATGGTTGTTGTATTTTTAATGAGGATGCCGCTAAACATCATCACAACACCACATAAAGCCGAAAAAATTATCGCATTCATATATTATATGCTCAGTTCAAAATTCTGTTAATGAATTGCTGCAATAGCATTTACCGTGTCTTTTGTAAGATTGATTATTGGTTGCGGAAATACACCCAGCACCAACACTACAATAACCAACACAATCAATACCCAACGTACCGAACTGTTTGCATCCACTGCATTTTCAGTAATTGCAACCGTTTTTCCGTAGAATATTTTTTGAATCATGTTTAGTGTGTATACTGCAGCAAGAACAATACTGATTCCTGCAACAGCAGCCATCCAAACATTATATTGAAATAATCCGTTAAACATTAAAAACTCACCCACAAAAGCATTCGTTAATGGCAATGCAATATTTGCCAAAGCCATTATAACTAACAAGATTGCCAATGTTGGTGCCTTTTGTGCCAGGCCACCCAACTCACTAAACTTGCGTGTACCTAATTGTTGTTCTATGGTATTAGCTACAATCCACAATCCTATTACATTAATACCATGATTAAACATTTGAATCATTACACCTTCCAAACCAATTGTGTTATGTGCAAAAATAGCTGCACACATTAACCCGATATGTGCAATGGAAGAATAAGCGATTAATCTTTTAATATCATCCTGTTTAATGGCAATCAGCGAAGCGTAAATCATCCCAACAATGGAAAGAACAATTACAACGTTGGCATATTTTGTTGCAGCTTCCGGAAATAAAGGAAGCAACCAACGAATCACAGCAAAAATTCCCATCTTCACCATCACACCGCTTAATATCATGGTTGCAGCAGTTGGTGCCTGTTCATAAGCATCAGGTTGCCATGTATGAAAAGGAAATACAGGCATTTTAATAGCAAATGCAATAAAGAATAACCAGAATAAAACATTTTGTTCACCGGCAGCCAAATGTAATCCTGTTAAAGATTTAATGGCAAATGATGCATCGGGGGATTTAAAATACAAATACAAAATTCCTGCAAGCATTAACAGCGAACCTATAAAAGTGTAGATAAAAAACTTAAATGTAACAGCAATTCTTTTTTCGCCGCCCCAAATAGAACACAGAAAGTAAACAGGAATTAAAGCTAACTCCCAGAAGAAGTAAAATAACAATGCATCGGTAGCTATAAACACACCCATTAGCCCTGCTTGTGTTAATAACATCAACGCATAAAATGCCGAAGTGTTTTTGTACGAATTATTTGATGTTGCAATAAATACCACCGGAAATGAAATAGCGGTTAACAATGCAAGCATTTTACCCATTCCGTCTAATGCAATACTGAAGCGACTTCCAAGTGTTGGCAACCATGCGGCACTGAAAGAAAGCTGATTTGCCTGGTTTAAACATAAAGCACTTACAACAACTATTAATGTAATAATTGATGAAAGCAAAGCAAAACTTTTAATTGCTTTCTCATCTTTCACAAAGAATAAAAGCAAGCCACTCAGCAACGGTACTAGTATCAATAAAACAGGGATCATACAAACAATTTAGCTTTCGGCCATTAAAATAATTTGATAATGAAACGATAGATATATCCATCATTTACCCATATTAAAACAATCACAATAATTGCAAGCACCATAAATAAAATGTAACTACCCACTTGCCCGTTTTGCAATAAACGCAATTGACGAGATGAATAGTTTACAAATTTTCCTACACCATTTACCGCACCATCAATACCACTTTTTTCTACTACATTTTTAAAGAACGATGCTATGCTTCCCAAAGGTTTTACAACGATGGCATCATACAATTCATCCACATACCATTTATTTTCGAGCACTTTGCCAAAACCTTCTGCATCTTCCAATTGCGGTTTCTTTGAAAATTTACTGATTGCAAATATGATTGCAATGACAGCAACTGCAACAGAAATTCCCATTAATAAATATTCGGTAGAATGAACTGATTCGTGTTGTACTTCTGTTACGAGAACAGGAGATAAAAATTCGTGTAAAGAATGATGCCCGCCTAATACTTCCGGCACACCAACAAATCCACCAATAACACTTAGCAATGCTAAAACCAATAAAGGGAATGTCATTGCATTCGGACTTTCATGTAAATGATGTTCCTGGTCGTGTGTTCCTCTGAACTTCCCTAAAAAAGTAGTTGCATATAACCGAAACATATAAAATGCTGTCATTGCAGCAGTAGCAACGCCAATCCCCCAGTATACCGGGTTTTTTGCATAAGCAGCCGCTAATATTTCATCTTTTGAAAAGAATCCGCTAAATGGCGGGATACCTGAAATAGCGATACATCCAATTAAAAAAGTAATATGTGTAATTGGTAAATATTTTTTCAATCCACCCATCTTTCTAATATCTTGTTCGTGATGCATGGCATGAATAACAGAACCTGCACCTAAGAATAATAATGCTTTGAAGAAAGCATGCGTCATCACATGAAACACAGCACCTGTATAGGCTCCAACGCCTAACCCTAAAAACATATAACCTAACTGGCTTACGGTTGAGTATGCCAATACTTTTTTAATATCGTTTTGTTTGATAGCAATTGTCGCAGCGAATAATGCTGTAACCAATCCGATAACTGCCACTAAATGTTGTGCTACCTCGCTTAAAGAATATAAAGCATTACTTCTTGCGATCATATAAATACCTGCAGTTACCATGGTTGCAGCATGGATTAATGCAGATACCGGTGTTGGACCGGCCATTGCATCGGGCAACCAGGTATACAAAGGAATTTGAGCACTTTTACCCATTGCACCAACAAACAATAAAACAGTAATGACGGTAATATCTGTTGATGATAATTTTAAAACATTTGCAAATACATCACCATAAGAAACGGTACCTAATTTTGCAATCATCCAGAAAATAGCCAGCAAGAAACCAAGGTCACCAATACGGTTCATGATGAATGCTTTCTTGGCAGCATAATTATAATTATCATTTTTAAACCAGAAGCCTATTAATAAATAAGAACACAAACCAACACCTTCCCAACCGATGAACATAATTACATAATTGGCTCCCATTACCAATAACAACATTGAGAAAATAAATAAATTCAGATATGCAAAATATCGTCCGAAATGTTGCGGTTCTTCTTCGTGCATGTAGGCTGTTGAATATACGTGAATGAGAAACCCAACGCCTGTAATAATTAATAAAAAGAGTGACGATAATTGATCTATCTGAAATGCAAACGGAATAATCAATTTATCCGCATCAATAAAATTAAAATAAGTAGTTATTGCCCCGCCATGGTTCTTTACATCAACAAATAAAATAATACTGATAATAAAAGAAAGCAGCACAGATCCGCTGCCGATAAAACCAATAACAGATTTTGAAAGCGATTTTCTTCCCAATCCATTAATAAGAAACCCTATTAATGGCAACAATGGAACTAAATAAGCAAGTTGATTCATATCTTAAAAATGCTAAACGCTTTACGCATTAAGCTTTAGTTTTTTAATCTGTTTAAGAAATTCACATCTACCGAATGTACATTTCTGTACATCATTACAATAATTGCCAATCCCACACTTACTTCTGCGGCAGCAACCACCATAATAAAAAACACAAATAATTGTGCTTCCGACCCGGTAGTTGTAGCTGTATTGCTAACATGAGCCAACCCATAATGCATTTTAGAAAAAGCTACCAACAATAAGTTTACTGCATTTAACATCAGTTCCACACACATAAAAATAATAATAGCATTACGGCGTGTTAACACACCAACAATTCCAATACAAAACAATGCTAATGATAAAATAATATAATATTGAATTGGCATTTTAAAATACTTTATGCTTTAAGCAAAATGCTTTAAGCTATTTTAAAAATTATTTTTTGCATCAACATCCGGCATTTAGCCTTCTGCATCCAGCATATTAATCTTTCTTTCCTATAACAACAGCACCGACCATTGCACTTAAAAACAACACACTGCTTATTTCAAACGGCACCACATAATCGTTAAATAATACTTTTCCAAGATTGCTTATTAAACCAATGTTTCCTGTTTTCATTAAAGCTTCTTTAGCCCTGATTTCTGTTGCCTGCCTAACCAACGAAACCAAAATCATTAATAAACATCCGCCCGAAACAGCACCAATCAACTGCATCCAAATATTTTTCTGCGGTTCTGTTTCTTTATTCAGGTTCATTAACATAATAACAAATAAGAACAATACCATAATGGCACCGGCATAAACAATAATATTTACGATAGCTAAAAATTGTGCATTTAATAAAATATAATGACCCGATATTGCAAAGAAAACAGCAATTAACCATAATACACTGTGCACAGGGTTTTTACTAAGCAATACCATTAAAGCACTCGCCAAAGCAAGCACACTTAAAAACCAAAACATAATTTGAGTAGCATTCATATCTATTTGCACATTTGCACATTAATTAATTAACCGTCCCTTTCGCCGCAGCAAATTCTGCCGGCTGCGTTATAGAATCCGGTATCAACAAATCTTTTTTAGCATAAATAAAACTATTGCGGTCGTAATTAGCCGGTGCAAAAGTTTCACTTAAATAAATGGCATCTTTCGGGCAAGCTTCTTCGCATAATCCGCAGAAAATGCAGCGCAGCATATTAATCTCATAACGTGCTGCATATTTTTCTTCCCTGTATAACTTTTCTTCTCCCGGTAAACGTTCCGCAGCTTCCATGGTAATGGCTTCTGCCGGACAAGCAACTGCACACAATCCACATGCAGTGCATCTTTCACGGCCTTCTTCATCCCTGTTCAAAACATGTAATCCACGAAACACCGGACTAAAAGGTCTTATTTGTTCGGGATACTGAACAGTAGGTTGCTTCTTAAACATGTGGCTAAACGTAACCATCATTCCCTTAAATATGTTCCACAGATACATACTTTCAAGAAATGTCATCGGTTTACGATCAACTGTTTTTACTCTGTTTGTTAATGCCTGCATAATTCTAAGCTTTCAGCGGTTAGCTAATAGCCATTATTTTTTGTAAGTGTTTGCAAAAATATTTTTATTGTTTGTTGTTACCAACTTTAAATCCATATTCAACTTCGTTGTGTCACTCACTTGTACGTTCTTTTCTTTATTCATCTGCCAAAGGCCGAATGCTCAAAGCTTTCTGCCTTCTACTTATTTATGCAACCACAAAATCACCGCACCTGTAATTAACATATTCGCCAATGCCAACGGAATTAATTTTTTCCATCCTAAATTCATCAGCTGGTCGTACCTGAAACGTGGCACTGTCCATCTTACCCACATAAAGAAAAATATAAAGCAAACTGTTTTTCCCAGCAATGCTATAATACCCAGTAATGCTGCAATATTTGGAGATAATGTGCTTTCATCTAAAAACGGAATATCATATCCGCCAAAGAATAATGTAGCCATAATTACACTGCTGATAAACATATTGATATACTCTGAAAATAAATAGAATCCTAATTTCATGGAAGAGTACTCCTGGTGGTAGCCCATATTTAGTTCGTTCTCGGCTTCAGATAAATCAAAAGGAGTTCTGTTACATTCTGCAAAAGCGCAAACCAAAAAAATTAAAAAACCTAACGGTTGGTAAACAATGTTCCATAAATGACCCGGAGTTTGCTGTTGTTTTACAATTTCGCTCAAGGATAAAGTACCGGTCATCATTAACAAAGCAATCAAACTCAACCCCATTGCCAGTTCGTAACTAATAGCTTGCGAAGCACCACGCAATGCAGATATTAAAGAAAATTTATTATTGCTTGCCCAGCCTCCAATCATAATTCCATATACGCCCAAACTTACCACACCAAAAACATATAAAATACCAATGTTTATATCGGCAATCTGTAAAGCAATTGTTCTGCCGAATAAAACTAATTTATCGCCCCAAGGCACAACAGCGCAAGTCATTAATGCTGCCGTCATTGCCAAAGCGGGGCCCAAAATAAATAATGCTTTATTGGAGTTATTGGGAATAATTTCTTCTTTCATAATTAATTTCAAACCATCGGCAAATGGTTGAAATAATCCAAACGGGCCAGCACGGTTTGGACCGGGCCTGTCTTGTAAAATAGCCGCCACCTTACGTTCGCCGTAAGTCATGTATAAAGCAATTCCTAAACTGGCAAAAATAATGACAGCGATAAGAATTAATTTTTCTATAAACAGTAGCCAATCAATAGCAAGTAAACTCATTGTACTAATCAATTAAATCATTTATTAAAATCTGTTGAGTGTGCCGGGCGGTCCAATAAACTCAATTCGATATTTTGTTTATTCACTTCACTTACATCATGAATATCCATCAACAATTTCGGGGCACGGCCTTTCATCACTTTAGCAATTGTTTCATCCGGTTTTTTCAGCCCAACATAATGCCCCTGTGAAATAACAGAATGACGATTGATATTTGCGGGACCTTCAATTATCCAGTCTTTTGCTTCTTTTTTGTCGAATCTACATTCGTTACAAATCCATCCTGTACTGCCTTTGCTACTTTCTTTCACTTCGCCCCATTCATCTTTACGTGCTGTTACACGGAATACTTCATCACCCCTCATCCATAACTGAACTTCGCCGCAACACTTATCACAATCTCTGTGTGCATCTACCGGTTTAGTAAACCAAACACGATTTTTAAAGCGGAATGTTTTATCGGTTAATGCACCAACCGGACAAACATCAATTACATTTCCAATAAAATCGTTTTGCAAATTCTTTTGAATGAATGTGGCAATTTGTGCATGATCGCCCCTGTCTAAAACACCATGTTCTCTTTTAGCAGTAAGTTGGTCTGCAGTAAACACACAACGGTAACATAAAATGCAACGTGTCATGTGTAACTGAATTTTATCACCTAAATCAACTTTATGAAAGATTCTTTTTTGAAATTCGTAGCGAGTACCTTCTTTACCATGTTCATAACTTAAATCCTGCAAATGACATTCGCCTGCCTGATCGCAAATCGGGCAATCTAACGGATGATTCAATAGTAAAAATTCCACAACTCCTGCTCTTGCATCCAGTACTCTCGGCGATGTAATATTTTTTACTTCCATTCCATCCATTACAGTTGTACGGCAAGATGCAACCAGCTTAGGCATCGGACGAGGATCTTTTTCAGAACCCTTGCTCACTTCTACCAAACAGGTTCTGCATTTACCGCCACTACCCTGCAATTTGCTGTAATAGCACATAGTAGGAGGTGCTACTTCACCACCAATTTTACGTGCCGCTTCAAGAATGGTTGTTCCTGCAGGCACATCAATGGTGATGTTATCAATAGTTATTTTAAATAGTTGTTCAGACATAATTAAAAGTCAAAATTAAAAAGTCAAAAGTCAAAAACAATTAGCTATTTAGCATTAATAATAATTGAAGCAATGATCTTTGAAATTTCATCTGCTTCTTTAATCAGTTGGTTTAATTTTTCCTTTGAAACATTATCAATTGTATCTCTAATTAAACATAACCAATACTTTGTTTCATTTGCTGATTTAAGCGCAACTGCATAAAAATTCTTCCAGTCTCTTTTAGAACTCCCAGCTTTCCCCTCTACAACATTAGCTCCGATAGATGTAGCACTTCTCACCAACTGATCAACTAAAGAACTAAATATTCTATCGTATTTACATTCTTTTACAAAAAAGATAACATCTTTTGAAAAGAAAAAACATCTGTGACGAATTCCATAAGGCTTACTATCTTCCTCAACTTCAAAAGTCTCAGGCTCGGTTTCAATTTTATAATTTTGACTTTTCACTTTTGCCTTTTAACTTTTTAATTTTGAATTAAACAACAACCCGCAACTCATCTGCATACTTCCCCAACCCGTAATTTCTTTTTTGTGCTTCTTCAGGATGTTGCACATGCCATTCAAATTCGTCTCTGAAATGACGTATCGCAGCCGCCACAGGCCATGCAGCCGCATCTCCTAAAGGGCAAATGGTATTCCCTTCAATTCTGCTCTGAATATCCCACAACAAATCAATATCACTGATCTTACCTTTCCCGTATTCTATATTGTGCAATATTTTTTCCATCCAACCTGTTCCTTCACGGCAAGGCGAACATTGCCCGCAACTTTCATGACGATAAAATCTTGCTAACGTTAACGTATTCTTTACCACACATTGGTCTTCGTCCAGCACAATAAATCCACCGCTACCCATCATACTGCCTGTTGCAAAACCGCCATCACTTAAACTTTCATAATTCATGTAACGTGTTTCGCCTTTGGCAGTTTTCAATAATAAATTAGCAGGAAGAATAGGCACTGATGATCCGCCCGGAATGCAGGCCTTTAATTTTTTCCCGTTAGCAATACCACCGCAATATTCATCACTATAAATAAATTCTTCAACACTAATAGTCATATCAATTTCATATACACCGGGTTTATTAATATTACCGCATGCAGAAATTAATTTGGTACCTGTACTTCTTCCAACACCAATCTTCGCATATTCTTCGCCACCTATATTAATAATAGGGCCTACGGCAGCTAAAGTTTCTACGTTATTTACCACAGTTGGTCTTTGCCATAAACCTTTTACCGCGGGAAATGGAGGCTTTAATCTCGGATTACCACGTTTACCTTCCAAGCTTTCAATCAATGCAGTTTCTTCACCGCAGATATAAGCACCGGCACCACGTTGTACATGAATATTGCAATCGAAACCGCTGCCTAAAATATTTTTACCTAACCAACCATTTGCTTTCGCTTCGTTAATGGCATGTTCTAAAATATCTACAATCCATGCATATTCTCCGCGGATATAGATATATGTATCGTTAGAACCCAGTGCAAAAGACGATACAATTAATCCTTCAATTAACAGATGCGGAAGAAATTCCATCAAATACCTGTCTTTAAAAGTACCCGGTTCACTTTCATCTGCATTACACACCAAATGACGCGGAACGCCTTCTGGCTTTGCAATAAAGCTCCATTTCATACCCGCTGGGAAACCGGCACCACCTCTACCACGTATACCACTTTTTTTAACTTCGTCAACAATGGCTTCGGGGCTCATTGTTTTCAAAGCTTTCTCCACACTGCGGTAGCCACCCTCACGTCGATATACATCGTACATTCTGATGTTTTCTACATGTGCTTTTTCCAATAATAATTTTACACCCATTTATTATA
>Ga0306923_10001880_pt1 | contig 18878 bp, 14 predicted proteins | sample sta12Can44000108_FD_203841 | JGI IMG/M metagenome (GOLD analysis project Ga0306923, IMG submission 203841) | Lab enrichment of tropical soil microbial communities from Luquillo Experimental Forest, Puerto Rico - statanox.12C.anox.44.000.108 (v2)... | ecosystem: Environmental > Terrestrial >... | reverse complement strand
CGCCACCTCGACGAAGATCAGCGGTTCCTCGGGCATGCGCGGGTGGAAGAAGGCGTACAGGCGGCGGTCTGAATCCAGGCGATTTTTGAGGTCGCCCCAGCCCTGGATGGCATGCACCGCCTCGTAGGCCATGATCTTCTCCAGCACGCAGGCCGGCGAACGCCAGGTGATGCGCTGAAGTTCCAGGAAACCCACGTCGAACCACGCCGACAGCAGGGCCTTGAGCTCGGCCTCCAGCGCGGTCAGGCGCGGCTCGCCCTTCATCATGCCGGCCAGTTCCGCGCGCAGGTCCACCAGGAACTTGACGCCCTCTGGCAGGCCGTTGAACTGGGTGAGCAGGCGGGTAAAGGGCGGCTCCAACGCTATACGCAGCGCATCCTCGGCGCGGATGCGGGCGGCCTCGTCATCGCCGGCGGCCAGCAGCGCCTGGGTGGCGGAATCCACCCCGTCGCGGTCGGGGCCGAAGGTGCCCGCCATCAATTCCAGGAAACGGCAGCGCCCCTCGCGTGACAGCGACAGGTACTCGCGCCCAAGGGCGGCGGCACGGGCGCGGGCCGACACCTCGCCGCCCTTGCCTTCCAGACAGGCTGCCATCTGTTTGCGCAGCCGGGCAAGGTCGTCGTCCGGCAAATCGGGGGCGAAGCTCAGGGTCTCGCCGCCCTTGGCGGCGCCGGCCACATCGCGCCACAACTTGGCGAGGCCCTTGATGCGGGCGATCAGGGATGATCCGACGGCTTGGGTCATGCTCTCTCGTCCTTCATCCATGGGGCATCCTCCGAAGGATGTGGAACAATCGCCGGTCATGCAACAACCGGCAACTGAACCTTGGGATTACGCTCCGGCCAAAGTGGCGAGAACGCTCGGCTGGATTTCGGCGATGTCCTCGGCGATCAGGCCGGGCCCGAACGCGGCGGCGGCGGCACCGTGCAGCCAGGCGGCGGCGGCGGCGGCGTCGAAGGCGTCCATGCCGGCGGCCAACAGGCCGCCGATCAGCCCCGCCAGCACGTCGCCCGAGCCGGCAGTGGCCAGTGTCGGCGGCGCATTGGCGTTGATCAGCGCGCGGCCGTCGGGGTGGGCGATGACAGTGTCTGCCCCCTTCAACAGCACCACCGCCCCTGCCCGGCTCGCCGCCTGGCGGGCACGCTCTAGGCGGCTGCCCTTGCATGCCCCGAACAGGCGGTCGAATTCGCCATCATGGGGGGTGAGCACCACATTGGCCGACAACGCCTTGAACAGCTCGCGCGGGTCATCGGCGAACGAGGTCAGCCCATCGGCATCCAACACCGCCGCCTTGCCCGCCTTCAGGGCGGCCAGCACGCGCTGGCGCAAGGCCTCGCCCGTACCGGCGCCGGGCCCCATCACCACCGCGTTCTTGCGCGGGTCGGCCAGCAGCGCGTGGAATTCGTCCAGCGAGGCGACGATGGTGCCGGGATCGCCGGCACGGTAGGTCGCCAGCGCCTCGGGCGGCGCGGCGATGGTCGCCAACCCAGCCCCCACCCGCCGGGCCGCATGCGCCGCCAGCCGCGCCGCGCCGGTCATGGCGGCGCCACCCACCACCACCAGGTGGCCGCGGGCATATTTGTGGCCCTCGGCCTGCGGCCAGGGGTAGCGGGAGCGCCACAGCGCCGGGACGTTCTCGGCCACGGAGGGCTCGACCTCGCCCAGCACCGAGGCGGGCATGCCGATATCGGCCACCACCACCTCGCCGCAAGCCAGCCGGCCGGGCAGCAACAGGTGGCCGGGCTTCTTGCGGAAGAAGGTCACGGTGACCAGGGCGTGGGGCGCATCGCCCAGGATGGCCCCGGTGTCGCCATCGACGCCCGAGGGCACGTCAACCGCGACGACAGGCAAGCCCCGCGCCTTGATCTGCGCCACCATCTCTGCAGCGACGCCCGACAGCGGCCGCACCAGCCCGGCGCCGAACAGCGCGTCCACCACCACGTCCGCGCGCCCCAGAACATGCGGGCCCAGCGGCTCCACCGCGCCGGTCCAACGCTCCGCCATCAGCGCAGCGTCACCCTTGAGGTTGACGACATCGCCCAGCAAAGCAAGGCGCACCGCATAGCCGGCGCGCTCCAGCAGCCGCGCCACCACGAAGCCATCGCCGCCATTGTTGCCGGGACCGCACAGGATGGCGACCCGGCAGGGCTTGAAACGCCGCCGCAGCTCGCGCGCCACGGCATGGCCGGCTGCCTCCATCAACAGCTCGCCCTTGATGCCGCCGGCCATGGCCAGCGCATCGGCACGATACATCTCGGCGACCGAGAGCACTTCCGGCCCCATCAGCGCGCTCCTCCTCCAACCTGCTTCCAGGGTATGCCGCCTGGGCGGCAATTCAACCCGCTTTCCCGGCTCCCCACCCCTGCTCATCACGAGGGATTGCGAGGGGGCGTTGGTTGCGCTACGACCATGGGCCTTGATTTGCACGAGGAGGGCTATCGTGAGGGTGCTGGTTCTCGGCGCCGGAGTGGTCGGCACCGCTGCCGCCTGGTATCTGGCCAAGGCCGGACACCAGGTGATCGTGGCGGAACGCCAGCCGGCCGCCGGCATGGAAACCAGCTTCGCCAACGGCGGCCAGATCTCGCCCTGCCACGCCGAGCCATGGGCCAACCCGTCGGTGCTGCCAAAGGTGGTCAAGTGGCTGGGACGCGAGGATGCGCCACTGCTGCTGCGCTGGCGCCGCTGGGACCCGGCGCTGTGGTCGTGGACCCTGCGCTTCCTCGCCAACTGCCCCGGTCCGCGCACCGCCGTCAACATGGAGCGGGCGCTGCGGGTGGCCGTCTACTCCCGCGCCTGCCTACAGGAGTTGCGGGCGGAAACCGGCATCCAATACGACCAGCGCACCCAGGGCATCCTGCACATCTATCGCGACGCCGAGGAGTTCAAGCATGCCTGCAAAGCAGCCGGGCTGATGAGCGAGTGGGGCCTGGAGCGGCTGGTCAAGAATCCGGCCGAGTGCATCGCCATCGAGCCGGCGCTGGCCCCGGTGCAGGACCAACTGGCCGGCGGCATCTTCACCCCCGGCGACGAAAGCGGCGACGCCTTCAAGTTCACGCAAGGACTGGCCGCCCTGGCGGCGGAAAAGGGGGTGGAGTTTCGCCATGGAATCACCGTCCGCGCGCTGGTGAGCGATGGCGACCGCATCGCCGTGGCCGACACCGACAAGGGGCCCCTGACCGCCGACGCCTTCGTGCTGGCCGCCGGCAGCTATTCGCCACTGCTGGCCAAGCCGCTGGGGCTGACGCTGCCGGTGGTGCCGGCCAAGGGCTATTCCATCACCCTGCCCGCCGCTGCCGGTGCGCCCCAGGTCTCCATCACCGACGACGAGCACAAGCTGGTGTTCTCGCGCCTAGGCGACCGGTTGCGTTGCGCCGGCACCGCCGAGCTGACCGGCTACGACACCACCCTGAACGCCAAACGCTGGCAGGTGATCCGCCGCCACGCCCAGGCCCTGTTCCCCCTGGCCGGCGATTTCGACAAGGCCGAGCCGTGGACCGGCCTGCGCCCGGTCACCCCCGACGGCGTGCCCATCCTGGGCGCCACCCCCTACCGCAACCTGTACCTGGACACCGGCCACGGCACGCTCGGCTGGACCATGGCCTGCGGCTCGGGCCGGGTACTGGCGGACCTGGTTTCGGAGCGTCAACCGGATATTGACGCAACTGGATTGGGCCTGGACAGGTTCTAACCGCACACTTTAAGTGCGGCGGCTTTTCTGTTTTATTTCAACGCGCTGCATCCTGGTCCTCAGCCTCCTCGGCCGGCATGTCGATCACCGCCTCGTCCGGCGCCGGAGTGACCGCCAGGGCAGGCAGTTTCTTGCGGCGATGGGGCCTGTGCGACCACGGACGGTCACCCTGCCACGCCGCCACACTCTCGACGCGGGCACCGCCAGGGACCAGCCACAGGGCGTGGGCGCCGCGCCGCCACACATCGAAACGATCCACCACCACCGCAGCATTCTTGCAGGCTTGGCGCACCGGTACGGCGCTGACCACCACGGCGGCCGAGGCGCACGCCGAGTCGACGCCGCCATCCTCGCGCACCAGGCCGACAACGGTGCCATCCGGCCGACTGGCGTCAACCCGGTAGACACAGCCCTGCGGATCGCAGGCCAGCCGGCCGTCGCGCGAGCGGCCCTGCTTGGGCCAGCGCTCGCGCGCCTCGGGGCCGGCGCGGCGCGTCCAGGTTTCGCGCACGATGCGGCCGCCCCGATTGATCAACAGGGCGCCCTCGGCGGTCCGCACCGCCATGGAATAGCCCCGGCTGTCAACCAGGATGTCGGGCGGGTGGTCCAGCGCCATGCTGGCCAAGCCCACCACCATGGGCACCAGCCCCCAGCGGCGCCAGCGGGTGCGCCACAGCAGCAGCCAGCAGCCGCCCAGGGTGAACACCACCATGCCCCACAGCGGCAGCACCGGCAGGGTGATGGCGGCAGCCGGCCAGTGGGCCACCACGTTGGCCACCCAGTTGACGGCAGCGACGCACCAGCCCATGGGCACCCACGCCCACTCGTCCAGCCCCAGCGGCATCAGCAGCAGGCCCAGCACGGCAAACGGCATGGCCAGACCCGACAGCGGCACCGCCAGGGCATTGGCCACCACCGACCACACGGCGAAGCGGTTGAAATGGTAAATGCCGTAAATGGCCGTGGCCGAGCCGGCAACCAAGGTTGACAGCACCGTGCCGGCCAGATAGTGCGCCCCGGCGCCCAGCCAGCCGGGATGCTCGGCCTTCCAAGCAGCCAGGCGGGGCGTCAGCACTTCATAAGCCGAGATCAGCGCCGCCACGGCGGCGAAGGACATCTGGAAACTGGGCCCCACCAGGGCGTCGGGCGCCAGCAGCAGCACCGCCACCGCCGCCCACGCCACCAGCCGCATGGACAGGGCGGCGCGGTCCAGCATGACCGCGAGCAGCACGATGCCGGTCATCAGGAACGAACGCTGGGCCGGCACCGGCGCGCCGGCCAGCATCATGTAGAAGAAGGTGGTGAACAGCGCCACCAGTGCCGCCCACTTCTTGATGGGGTGGCGAAGCGCGATGGCGGGGACCAGCGCCAGGCCGCCGCGTACGACGAAAAACACCAGCCCCGCCGCCAAGCTCATGTGCAGGCCCGAGATGGACAGGATGTGGGCAAGGCCCGAATCGCGGTAGTCGTCCATCACAGCACGCGAAATGGCGCCGGTCTCGCCGGCCACCAAAGCGGCGGCCACGGCACCGGTGCCATCGGCGGGCAGCACCGCCTCGATGCGCTGGGTGATGACGCGGCGCAACTCGTTCAGCGACAGCAACCACCCCCGCCCCTCTTCGGGTGGGGACAACAATTCGGGGGCGCCGTGGGTGGTGCCAATGGCGCCCAGGCCCAGGAACCAGGCGAAGCGGGCGAAATCGAACGCGCCCGGCGCCGCCGGCTGGGGCGGCGGCATCAGCACGGCGGTAACACCCAGCCGCGCGCCCACCGGCAGCACCATGTCGCTTTTGACCTTGAGGCGCACCCGCTGGGGGTGGGGACCGTCCACCTCGACGGCCACGTTGTCGAGGGTAACGCGCTGGCCGCCGCCAGCCAGGGGCTCCACCTCCTCGATGCGGCCCTCCACCCGCACCAGCCCGCTGGGCCGCTCCAGCACCGGCGCCGCCACCTGGAAGGCGCGCAGCTCGGCGGCCAGGAAACCCAGGGCGACCAAAAGCAGCGGCACCGCCGCCCCCACCAACCCGGGCCGGCGCCGCACCGCCAGGGCCAGAACCGAGGCGGCGGCCAGACCGGCAAACCCCGCCCACAAGGGCGGCTCCGAAGGCACGGCGAAATAGAAAGAGATGCCCAAGCCCAGGAAAACCGGCAGCCATAAAGGCCAACGGTCACGCTCGGTCATCAGGGCGAAAATGTTTGCATTTGCAAACGCACCTAGCCGTTGGCCCAGGCTCACCCCTATCCTATTGGGCAGGAAAATCGCCATCCCCCCCCATCACCGGGCTGTCATCGCCGCGAAGATATGCTAGACAGGGGCCGCCCGCTACTTCCGGCGCAAGGAGTCTTAAGCCCTATCATGTCGGTGGTCACCCGCTTCGCCCCTTCTCCGACTGGCTTCCTGCACATTGGCGGCGCCCGCACGGCGCTGTTCAACTGGCTGTTTGCCCGTCACCACGGCGGCACCTTCCTGCTGCGCATCGAGGACACCGACCGGGCGCGCTCCACCCAACAAGCGGTGGATGCCATTTTCGACGGCATCAAGTGGCTGGGCCTGGACTGGGACGGCGAAGCCGTGTTCCAGTTCGCCCGCATGGACCGCCATGCCGAGGTGGCCCGCCAGCTGGTGGCCGAGGGCAAGGCCTATTACTGCTATTGCACGCCCGAGGAACTGGAGAAGATCCGCGAGCAGCAGCGCGCCGAGGGCAAGCCCATGCGCTATCCCGGCATCTGGCGCGACCGCGATCCGGCCGAGGCCCCGGCCGGCGCCAAGCCGGTGGTGCGCCTGAAGGCGCCCCAGGACGGCGATACCGTTATCGCCGATCTGGTCCAGGGCGAAGTGCGCGTCGTCAATTCGCAGCTGGACGACATGGTGCTGCTGCGCGCCGACGGCACCCCCACCTACATGCTGTCGGTGGTGGTCGACGACCACGACATGGGCATCACCCACGTCATCCGCGGCGACGACCACCTGACCAACGCCTTCCGCCAGTACCAGCTGTACAAGGCGTGCGGCTGGGACGTGCCCCAGTTCGCCCACATCCCGCTGATCCACGGCCCCGACGGCGCCAAGCTGTCCAAGCGCCACGGCGCCCTGGGCGCCGAGGCCTATCGCGACATGGGCTTCCTGCCCGAGGCCATGCGCAACTACCTGCTGCGCCTGGGCTGGGGCCACGGCGACGACGAGATCATCTCGACCGAGCAGGCCGTCGAGTGGTTCGACTTGGCCGGCGTCGGCCGCTCGCCGTCGCGCTTCGACATGACCAAGTTGACCAACCTCAATGGTCACTATCTGCGCCAGGCCGATGATGCGCGCCTGGTCGAGCTGATCCTGCCGCAGATGGAAGCCAAGGCCGGTGCCAAGGTCGATGCCGAGGGCAAGCGCCGCCTGCTGGCCGGCATGGCCGGCATGAAGGAGCGCGCCAAGAGCCTGGTGGAGCTGGCCGATTCGGCCCTGTTCTATGTGCGTCCGCGACCGCTGGCGCTGGACGAGAAGGCCGCCAAGGCATTGGACGACGCCGAGGCGCGCGCGATTTTGAGTGAATACGTCCAGGCGGTCTCCGGGGCCGAATGGACGAAACATATTCTGGAGGAAGCCGCCCGCGTGTTCGCGGAAGGCAAAGGCCAGAAGCTGGGCAAGGTGGCGCAGCCCCTGAGGGCCGCGCTGACCGGGTCGTCGGTGTCGCCCCCCATCTTCGAAGTGATGGAGGTGCTGGGGCGCGACGAGGCGATCGCCCGCATCGCGGACATCGCTGGGAAAGGGCAGCTTTGACCATCAATCGCCGGGGCTGACCCGGCAAGCCGAACCGCCAACCAACACTCGAGACACGGGGAAAGCAGCAATGACAACCAAAGAAACTGTCACCCTTATCAACAACAGCACCGGCAAGCAAACCGAGATGCCGCTGCTTTCCGGCTCCGTGGGCCCCAAGGTGGCTGACATCCGCAAGCTCTACGCCGAGCAGGACATCTTCACCTACGACCCCGGCTACACCTCGACCGGTTCGTGCAAGTCGGCCATCACCTACATCGACGGCGACGAGGGCGTGCTGCTGCACCGCGGCTATGCCATCGCCGACCTGGCCGAGAACTGCGAGTTCCTGGAAGTCGCCTATCTGATCCTGAAGGGCGAGCTGCCGAACCCCGAGCAGAAGGCCAAGTTCGAGAAGGACATCATCCGCCACTCGATGCTGAACGAGCAGATGTCGTTCTTCTATCGTGGCTTCCGTCGTGACTCGCACCCCATGGCCGTCATGTGCGGCGTGGTCGGCGCCATGGCCGCCTTCTACCACGATTCCACCGACATCGACGATCCGCACCAGCGCATGATCGCGTCCTATCGCCTGATCGCCAAGATGCCGACCGTCACCGGCTGGGCCTACAAGTACTCCCAGGGCCAGCCGTTCATGTACCCGCAGAACAAGCTGTCCTACGCCGAGAACTTCCTGCACCTGATGTTCGCCACTCCCTGCGAGGAGTACAAGGTGAACCCGGTGCTGGCCAAGGCCATGGACCGCATCCTGATCCTGCATGCCGACCACGAGCAGAACGCCTCGACCTCGACCGTCCGTCTGGCCGGTTCGTCGGGCGCCAACCCGTTCGCCTGCATCGCCGCCGGCATCGCCTCGCTGTGGGGCCCCGCCCATGGCGGCGCCAACGAGGCCGTGCTGAACATGCTGCACGAGATCGGCTCGGTGGAGCGCATCCCCGAGTTCATCAAGAAGGCCAAGGACAAGGATGATCCGTTCCGCCTGATGGGCTTCGGTCACCGCGTCTACAAGAACTACGATCCGCGCGCCAAGATCATGCAGAAGACCTGCCATGAGGTGCTGAACGAGTTGGGCGTGCAGGACGAGCCGCTGCTGAAGCTGGCCATGGAACTGGAGCGCATCGCGCTGGAGGACGACTACTTCGTCAGCCGCAAGCTGTTCCCGAACGTGGACTTCTACTCGGGCATCATCTTCCGCGCCATGGGCATCCCGACCCAGATGTTCACCTCGCTGTTCGCCCTGGCCCGCACCGTGGGCTGGATCGCACAGTGGAACGAAATGCTGACCGACCCGGACCAGAAGATCGGCCGTCCGCGTCAGCTGTACGTGGGCCAGCCCCATCGTCCGTTCGTCTCGCTGGACAAGCGTGCCTAAGCGGACCCCGCACAGGTCCCAACCGGAGGGGCGGCGCCGCCAGGCGCCGCCCCGCCGGCTTCCGCCTCCGGCCAACGACAACCTCGCCCCCGGCCGGACGCGCCTCTTCCGCGCGGCATTGGCCGTGGCGTTGGCCGCAGCAGCGGCCGGAATGTTCCTGTTGATGCACTGACCGCCAGCACCCGCCCGGGGCTGGCTTTTTTCATGTCACTTGGGCGGCGCGCTGCAGCAATGGTGCTCGACCTTGGCCTGGGCGCGCAGATTGTCGTCCTGGAAGCCAGCCCAAGCGCGCGCCAGACGCGCGAACAGCCCGATTGAAGGCATCAGCCCCGCCTGCGCCGCCACCTTCTCCAGCGCCGCCATGACCATGTGGCGCACGTCATAGGTCACCAGCAGCCGCTTGCGATCCGGCGACGCGCTCACCCCCAATACGCCCTCGGCTTGGCCCAGGCGGGCGATGGCCGCCCCGTCGCCGGGCTCGGCCAAGGCCAGGGGGCGGGTGACGATGGATGCGCCTTGCGCGGGCTGGGCATGGGTGGTCATGGCTACGTCCTTCTTCCGCCCCATTGTCGCACCGAACCAGGATCGCCCGATTATGAAATTTGACGCAGCAGCCTCCCGCTGAGCTGTCTGCGCTTCATATGGCGATAACCTATCTAATATACTGAGGTCATACCCCCGATTGGATGAGCCAGTGCTGGAACGGTCATGGCGAAGCGTTTTTCCGACCTGATCGACGTAGACCAGTTCTCGTCGATGATGCGCTCCTTCTTCGAAGCCACCGGGTTGCCGTATGGCCTGCTCGACACTGACAACAATATTCTGTGCGGCATCGGCTGGCAGGACATCTGCGTCAATTTCCACCGCGTCAATGAGACGTGTCTGCGCCGTTGCCATGAGAGCGATTGCTACATCGCCCACCATCTTCACGAGCGCCCCTACATTGGCTACCGCTGCCGCAACGGGCTCATGGATTATGCCACGCCGATAATCATCGATGGCGAGCATGTCGCCACCCTGTTTCTCGGGCAGTTCCTGCATGAGCCGCCAGACCTCGACTTCTTCCGCCGGCAGGCCGCCGAGACCGGCCTGGACGAGCAGGCCTATATGGCGGCACTCGCCAAGGTGCCGATCGTCCCCAAGGAACGCGCCGAATCGGCGATGGCGTTCTTCGCCAAGATGGCGCAGATGCTCTCCTCGGTTGGCATGACACGCCTACGCCACCGTGAAACCGAGGCTCAGCTGCAAGAACTCAACCAGACATTCGAGCACCGTATCCACGCTCACTCGGCCGACCTTGCGGCCTCCAATCACGCCCTGGTGGAAGAGATCGAGCAGGAAAAGCTTGCCGAGCAGCAACTGCGGCGCGAGCGCGATTTCTCACATGCGGTCATCAACAGCCTTCCCGGCATTTTCTACTTGTTGGATGACCATGGGCGGTTCCTCATGTTGAACAGGAACATGGAGGCGCTGCTCGGGTACGGCGCCAATGAACTGGAAGGCCTTTCCGCCCTCGAACTCTTCAATGGTTCGGACAAGGACCTGATCGCAGAACGCATCGCCCAGGTGTTCGCGGAAGGCAGGGGCAGCGCCGAAGCCGCCATCGTGACGAAAGACGGCCGCGCCATTCCCCACTACTTTACCGGCCTGCGGGTGACGCTCGACGACAAGCCCTATCTCGTCGGATTGGGATTGGACATCCGAGAGCGCTTGGCAGTGGCCGCAGCATTGGAAGAGAAGGCACAGGCCCTGCAACGCTCGAATGAGGACCTCGAGCAATTCGCCTACGTTGCTTCCCACGACCTGCGCGAACCGCTCCGAATGGTCACCAGTTACGTTTCGCTGCTGGAACGCCGCTACGCCGGCCAGCTGGACGAGGATGCGCGCGCCTTCATCTCGTATGCGCGCGAAGGCGCGCTGCGGATGGACCGGCTTATCCTCGACCTCCTTGAATACTCCCGCGTCGGTCGCAGGGCCGAACCGCCAACCCTGGTGAGCTGCAACGATGTGGCCGCCCAGGCGATCGCCAATCTCACGGCGGCCATTCAAGATGCCGGGGCGGATGTGCAGATCATTGGGGACCTTCCGCACGTTCAAGGCCATGGTGAGGAACTCACCCGCCTGTTCCAGAATATCATCGGCAACGCGATCAAGTACCGCCACGCCGAGCGAAGCCCGGTGGTTAGAGTAAGCTGCGACAAGCAGCGAGACGACCTCGTCTTCTCCGTATCCGACAATGGCATCGGGATCGCTGCGGAATATGCCGAGCGCATCTTCCTTATTTTCCAGCGCCTTCACACGCGCGACCAGTACGAGGGCACCGGCATCGGCCTTGCCATTTGCAGGAAGATCGTCGAACGGCACGGCGGCCGCATGTGGATGGATGCAAACGCCCCTGTCGGCACGACATTCTGCTTCACCCTTCCGGGATCAAGACCCAAGCCTTGATCCCGGTGGGATTCTCCGCCCCCCTTGCCGCACCGAGCCTGCCATTTGCCGTAGCCAATTTATGGCCTTGGCCCATCCCCCCAAACGCGTTCCGGATTTCGCCATTTTCTGATGGCACACGGGGAAGGACCGCCGCTGGTGGCGGTCTTTTTCCCGGAGATGCCGATCATGCGCAAGGCCGTATTCACCGCCATCACCACCGCCTTCCTTGCCGCCGGCCTGACCGGCACCGCCATGGCCGCCGACGACTGGACCAAGGAGCATCCGCGCCGCGCCGAGGTCGACCACCGCCTCGCCAACCAGGAGCGGCGCATCTCGGAGGAGCGCCGCGAGGGCGAGATCACCAAGGCCGAAGCGAAAAAGCTGCGCAGCGAGGATCGCGCCATCCGCCACGAGGAGCGCGGCATGGCCGCCATGGACCACGGCCACATCACCAAGGCGGAACAGCGCGCCTTGAACCAGCAAGAGAACGCCGTCAGCCGCGAAATCGGGCACTGACCCATGGACCGGGACGACGCCCTGACCGCCCTGTCCCGCTTCGGCATGGGCGCCAGCACCGACGAGCGGAACTCCGCCGCCGCCGACCCGCGCGGCTGGATGCTGGAACAGCTAGGCCGTCCCGACGGCGCACCCGGCCTGGGCGACTTTCCGCCCTCGGCCGGGCAGCTGGTGCGCGTGCTGGAGGCGCGCAAGGACAAGGACACCGGGGCCCGCAAGCAGCTGCACCAGGATTACCTGGCCGAGGCCGCCGCCCGCACCCGGGCGGGCGCCCTCACCACCACCCCCGTGCGCGAGCGGCTGGTGCGGTTCTGGAGCAACCATTTCACCGTCTCGGTGCAGCGGCCCGTGCTGTTTCCCCTCGCGGGCTCGTTCGAGCGCGAGGCCATCCGCCCCTATGTCACCGGCCGCTTCGCCGACATGCTGAAGGCGGTGGCCCGCCACCCGGCAATGCTTCTGTACCTGGACAATGCTCAGTCGGTCGGCCCTGAATCAGCGGCCGGCCAGCGGCGCGGCAAGGGGCTGAACGAGAACCTGGCCCGCGAACTGATGGAACTGCATACCCTGGGGGTGGACGGCGGCTATTCCCAAGCCGACGTGGAGCAATTGGCCCGGGTGCTGACCGGCTGGACCGTAGATCGACGGGAAGGCGGATTTCGCTTCGCACCGCGCCTGCACGAGCCAGGGCCGAAACTGGTTCTCGCCACCGCCATTACCGACGACGGCGAGGCCGAGGGCGACCGGGTGCTGGATATGCTGGCCCACCACCCCGCCACCGCCCGGCACGTCGCCACCAAGCTGGCCCGCCACTTCGTTGCCGACGATCCGCCGCCGGACCTTGTTGAGGCACTGGCGCGGCACTTCCTCGACAACGGCGGCGATCTGCACGCGGTCACCGCCGAGCTTGTCCGCCGGCCCGAGCCCTGGGCCCGGCCACGGGCCAAGATGCGCAGCCCCGATGACTATCTGTGCGCCGTGCTGCGCGGCTTCGACGGGGCGGCCGATCTGCCCGACAAGGCGCTGGTGGGCACGCTGTCGGTCATGGGACAGGCCCCCTGGTCAGCCCCCTCGCCCGCCGGCTGGCCCGACCGATCCGAGGCCTGGGCCGCTCCCGAATCGCTGATGCTGCGGCTGGAATGGGCGCGCAAGGCGGCCCATCAACTGGCGCGCCGGGGCGTGCCCGACGACTTGCCGGTGGGTGCCGCCACCCGCGCGCTGATGGCCGAGGCCGGCAACCGCGCCGAGGCACTGTTCCTGGCGCTCGCCAGCCCTGATTTCCAGCGGAGGTGACCATGCCGAGCCGACGCCAAGTCCTGATTTCCGGCGCCGCTGGCATGCTGGTCGGCCTTGCTCCCGGCCTGTCCGCCGCCGCCCTGCCCGGCGAGGCCCGTCTGGTGGTGGTGCTGCTGCGCGGTGGAATGGACGGCCTGCATGCCGTGCCGCCCGTGGGCGACCCCGCCTATGCCCGCGCACGCGGCGCCATGGCGCTGGAGCGCGAAATGGTGCTGCCGCTGGACAACACCTACGCCTTCCACCCAGCGCTGGCGCCCCTTCTGCCCTATTGGCGCAAGGGCGAGCTGGCGGTGGTGCACGCGGTCGCGTCGCCCTACCGCGCCCGCTCCCATTTCGACGGCCAGGATCTGCTTGAAAGCGGCGGCGCGAGGCCGCACCAAAAGAACGACGGCTGGCTCAACCGGGCGCTGACGGCGCTTTCCGCCGGACGCAACACGGGGCTGGCGGTGGCGAACGGGCTGCCGCTGATCCTGCAAGGCGCCGCCCCCGCCTCGTCATGGGCCCCGTCGCCCCTGCCCGGTCTGCCGCCCGAGCTGATCGCCAAGGTCAAACGGCTCTATGCCGCCGACCTGCAGCTTGCCGCCGCCTTCGAGGAAGGCGTCCAGGCCTCGGCCATGGCCGAGGAAGCCATGTCCGACCCAGCCGACTCCATGACCGCGGAACCTCCCCGCAAAGGCCGTGACTTCCGCACCATGGCCCAGGCCGCCGGCCGCCTGCTGGCGGCCCCAGAGGGCCCACGCGTGGCCGTGCTGGAACTGGGCGGCTGGGACACCCACGTGGGCCAAGGACTGGCCACCGGCCGCATGGCGGAGACCTTGGGCAAGCTGGCCGCCGGCCTGGACGCGCTGGCGCAGGCGCTCGGCCCGGCGTGGCGGAATACAATCGTGGTCACACTGACCGAATTTGGTCGCACCGTCGCCGCCAACGGGACCAACGGCACCGACCATGGCACCGCCAGCCTGTCCCTGCTGCTGGGCGGCAAGGTGGCCGGCGGCCGTGTGCTGACGGATTGGCCCGGCCTCTCTCCCGCCGCCTTGCACGAGGGCCGCGACCTCAAACCCACCACGGACGTGCGTGCGGTCCTCAAGGGCGTCCTGGCCGACCACCTGGGGGCGAGCAAGGCGGCCCTGGACAGCGCCGTGTTCCCCGATAGCGGAGCGGTCGCGGCGATGAGGGGAATGGTGCGGGGGGTGTGAACCGCTCCATCAGGGAGCGGGAACGATGACCTTGCCGACCGGCGCCAGGCTGGCCTTGGCCAGCTTGAGGTGCGCCCAGGCGAACGGGATGCCGATGATCGTGACGGCGCAGGCGATGGCCAACATCAAGTGGCCCAGCGCCAGCCACCAACCTGCCAGGATGAACCAGAGCACGTTGCCCAGGAAACTCAGTGCTCCGGCATTCGGGTTGTCTTCCACCGTTTGGCCGAAAGGCAGCAACGTGTAGGCGGCGATGCGGAGCGCCGCTGGCACCCAGGGCAAACCAACAATGGAGATGGCCATGATCACGGCCGCCACAAGCCAGCCGAAGGCCATCGCCAAACCGCCGAAAACCAGCCACAGGATATTCATTACCAGCGACATCACATGTGGCCTTAAACGTCCAGATCGCGCGCGAACTTGGCGTGCTTCTGGATGTAGTGGAAGCGCAGTTCCGCCTTCTTGCCCATCAGGGTTTCCACCAGGTTGGCGGCGTCCTTGGCTTCTTCCTTGTCTTCCTCGGTGCGGCCCGATGGCAGGATCACCTTGATCAGGGTGCGCTTGGCCGGGTCCATGGTGGTTTCCTTCAACTGGGCCGGGGGCATTTCGCCCAGACCCTTGAAGCGGCTGATCTCGACGTTCTTCTTGCCGGCGAACAGGGTCTTCAGCAGCTCTTCCTTGTGGGCGTCGTCGCGGCCATAGATCACGGTCTGGCCGTGGGCCAGGCGGTAGAGCGGCGGCAGCGCCAGGAACAGGTGGCCTTCGCGGATCAGGTCGGGCATTTCCTGATAGAAGAAGGTCATCAGCAGGCTGGCGATGTGGGCGCCGTCCACGTCGGCGTCGGTCATGATGATGACCCGCTCGTAGCGCAGCTTTTCCCCGTCGTACTGGTCGCGGGTGCCACAGCCCAGCGCCTCGATGAGGTCCTTGACCTCCTGGTTCTGGCGCATCTTGTCGGTCGAGGCCGAGGCGACGTTGAGGATCTTGCCCTTGAGCGGCAGGATCGCCTGGGTCTCGCGGTTGCGGCTGGACTTGGCCGAACCGCCGGCCGAATCGCCCTCCACCAGGAACAGCTCGGTGCCCACGTTGATTTGCCGGGTGCAGTCGGCCAGCTTGCCGGGCAGACGCAGACGCTTGGTGGCGGTCTTGCGGCTGGTTTCCTTGGCGGCCTTCTTGCGCTGGCGCTCCTCGGCGCGGTCGATGATGCGGCCCAGCAGCGCCTTGCCCGATTCGGTGTCTGCCGACAACCAGTGGTCGAAGTGGTCCTTGATGGCGTTTTCGACCAGGCGGGTGGCCTCGACGCTGACCAGCTTGTCCTTGGTTTGGCCCTGGAATTGCGGGTCGCGGATGAACAGCGAGACCAGCACGCAGGCGCCTCCCATGACGTCCTCGGCGGTGACCTGGCCGGCCTTCTTGTTGCCCACCAGGTCGCCATAGGCGCGCAGACCCTTGGTGAGGGCGTTGCGCAGGCCCTGCTCGTGGGTGCCGCCCTCGGGCGTGGGCACGGTGTTACAGTAGGTGTTGAGGAAGCCGTCCTCGTCGTCGTCCGGCCACGCCACCGCCCATTCCACCTGCCCCATGTCGTCGGCCAGCGGCGCCGTTCCGGCGAAGAAGCCGCGCGTCAGCAGCGGACGCTCCTTCAGCACGGCGGCGAGGAAATCGCTGAGGCCGTTGGGGAAGTGCAGCGTGTCCTCGGCGGGAATGTCGTCGCCGTCGTCGATGAGCAGCGGGTCGCACTTCCAGCGAATCTGCACGCCGCGGAACAGATAGGCCTTGGAACGGGCCATGCGGTACAGCGTGCGCGCCTTCAGGCGGGCGCGGTCGCCGAAGATTTCCGGGTCGGGATGGAACAGCACGGTGGTGCCGCGCCGGTTCTGCACCGCGCCCACCTCGGTGACCGGGCCCAGAGGCGTGCCACGGCTGAATTCCTGGCGATACAGCTTGCGCTCGCGCGCCACCTCGACCACCAGGCGGTCGGACAGGGCATTCACCACCGAGACGCCGACGCCATGCAGGCCGCCCGACACCTTGTAGGCGTCGCCGCCGAACTTGCCGCCCGAGTGCAGGGTGGTAAGGATGACTTCCAGCGCGCTCTTGTCCGGGAACTTCGGGTGCGGATCAACCGGGATGCCGCGGCCGTTATCCCGGATGGTGGCGCAACCGGTGGCGTCCAGTTCCAGCTCGATCCAGCTGGCGTGGCCGGCCACCGCCTCGTCCATGGAATTGTCCAGCACCTCGGCCACCAGATGGTGAAGCGCGCGGTCGTCGGTCCCGCCGATATACATGCCGGGACGGCGGCGGACGGGCTCCAGGCCTTCCAGGACCTCGATGTCCTTGGCGGAGTATTCGGTGCCCTTGGGGGCAAGCTGTTGGAAGAGATCGGACATGAGGGCATTATAGGGGCGATACCCACACACGCAAGCGGATGCTGTAAGCGCTCCGCGCGCAATCCACAACATATTGTAAAGCCGGAGGTGCTTTTGCCATGACCGGGCCCGAGAGCATCGAGACCGCCACCGCCCCCAGGGGTCGGTTGAGCATCCGCACCGTCGCCATGCCGGCCGATACCAATCCCAACGGCCAGATCTTCGGCGGCTGGCTGATGAGCCAGATGGACCTGGCCGGCGGCACCCACGCCTTCCAGCGCACGCAAGGCCGCGTGGTGACCGTGGCGGTGGACGCCATGGAGTTCCACCAGCCGGTGGAAGTGGGCGACGAGCTGTCGTGCTATACCGAGATCATCCGCATCGGCCGCACCTCGCTGGCCATCCAGGTCGAGGCCTGGGTGCGGCGGCGCTGCCTGGACGCCACCCAGCTGAAGGTGACCAGCGCGGTGTTCACCTACGTTGCCATCGACGAGGACCGCAACAAGCGCCCTGTGCCGGCGGACGACTGGAACGCGCCGTAATCCCCTATTCCGGCGTTGGGCGCCCGGCCGGCCAGGTCACCTTGAAGCCAACCACCTTGCCATCCAGCACGTCCACCCCGATGGGGAAGGGCTGCCACATCCAGGTTTCCGGCCCCTTGGCGCGCAGCATGCAGCGGCGGGTAGGCTTGCCCAACGCCTCGATGGTCTTGCGGGCGGAATCGCCCAGCGACAGGCCCGAGAACCTGGCCGGCATTTCGGTGGGCGGGCCGATCAACTGCACCGCCACCGCCACGTCGTCCTGGTAGGTGACCACGTAATAGGGCTCGGGGATCGAGCGCTGGTGGATGGGATAAACCCGGGCCTGGGTGCGCAGGTCCAAATCCCTGATCTGCGTGGGCTCGCCCAGCAATTCCTCGACCGTGGCACGCTCGTCGGCGACGCCCACCGCCCCCACCCTCAGACAGGGCAGGAAGGTAACCGGCTGCTTGTGGCTGGCCATGGCCTCGCCTTCCGTTTGGCTGACGGCGCAGCCCAGGCCCTTGCCGATGACGCGATGGAATTGATTGGGCTGGGGCACCGCCGCCGGGGCCGTTTCGGGCTCGGGCAGGCCATCGGCGGAGCGGCACGGAACCTGGGCGATGGCGGGCATGGCGACCAGGGTGGCGACGAGGGCGAGGATGGGCAGGCGCATGAGGCCGATGATAGGTGGCGCCCGCCCGCTTGTCACTCCCGCGCCTGCGCCTGGCCAACCTTGACCTCGACCGCAACCGGCCGATTGCCCCGCTCCACGCCCAGGCTGAGGGTGGTGCCCACCGGGGTCAGGCCGATACGATTGCGCAATTCGGTGGCCGAGCGAATCGGCTCGCCGCCCACCGATACCACCACGTCGCCGGATTTGAGGCCCGCCCGCGCCGCCGGCGAGTTAGGCTCCACATCCACCACCGCCGCACCCTGCTGGCGGCCGGTGGAAAGCGCTTCGGCCAGGTCAGGGGTGAGGTCCTGGACGGCAATGCCGATGCGGCCACGGCGCACCGAACCGTGCTCGACGATCTGGGTCATCACCGAGCGTGCCATGTTGATGGGCACGGCGAAGCCGATGCCGATGTTGCCGCCGCCGGGGGCCAGAATGGCGGTGTTGATGCCGATCAGTTCGCCCTTGAAGTTCACCAAAGCGCCGCCGGAATTGCCCGGATTGATGGAGGCATCGGTCTGGATGAAATCCTCGTAGCCCTCGATGCCCAGCCCCGAGCGCCCGATGGCCGAGACCATGCCCGAGGTCACCGTCTGGCCAAGGCCGAACGGATTGCCGATGGCCAGCACGAAATCACCTACCTCGACCTTGGACGAATCGCCGAAGGGAATGTCGTAAAGGCCGTTGGGCTCGATCCTCAGCACGGCAATGTCGGTGGAAGGGTCGGTGCCGACCAGCTTGGCATGGAACGAGCGATTGTCCTTGGTGGTAACGTCGATGCGGTCGGCGTTCGCGACAACATGGTTGTTGGTCAGCACATAGCCGGCGCGGGCATCGACGATGACGCCGGACCCCGCTGCCCGGGTCTCACGCGGGGGCAGATTGCGCGGCACGTTGAAGAACCGGCGGAAGAAGGGATCGTTGTAGAGCGGATTCTCCTCGGCCGGCGCCACCGTGCGGGTCGAGATGTTGACCACCGCCGGCGTCACTTTCCGCACCAGCGGGGCCACCGTGGTGGTTGTGGTCTCGGGCAATTGGGCCGATACCGGAACAC
>Ga0306923_10001879_pt1 | contig 18881 bp, 14 predicted proteins | sample sta12Can44000108_FD_203841 | JGI IMG/M metagenome (GOLD analysis project Ga0306923, IMG submission 203841) | Lab enrichment of tropical soil microbial communities from Luquillo Experimental Forest, Puerto Rico - statanox.12C.anox.44.000.108 (v2)... | ecosystem: Environmental > Terrestrial >... | reverse complement strand
GCGGCGATCAACCTGTTCCGCGAGCAGAATTACGGGCGGATCATCATGGTCTCGTCGACCTCCGGTCTGCTCGGCAATGTCGGGCAGTGCAATTACGGCGCGGCAAAGCTGGGGATCGTCGCGCTGGCCCGCATCGTCGCAATGGAGAACGCGTCTCGGGGGATCACCGTAAATGTAATCTGCCCCTCGGCTGACACCCGCATGACCCGCTCGGTCCCGGCACCCAAAGACCCACAGGCGGCAGCATTGCGCGAGGAGCGGCTCCGCCGCAGCCGCGCCGATGCGATAGCCCCGCTCTGCGTCTTTCTCGCCTCCGAACAGGCGAGCCAGGTCAACGGCCAGGTCTTCCACCAGCGCGCCGGCGAACTCTCCCTCTACGGCCATATGCGTCCGGTCCGTATGGTGCATCGCCAAGGCGGATGGACGCCGGAAACCTTGGCGGAGGTCGCAATCCCGGCGCTCGTTCCGCAATTCACCCCACTCGGCGACGGGAGGGCGGTCCATCCGGGGTTGCCGATGGAGTAACTGTCCGCGCAATCGGCCGTTGGCTCCTCGAGAAGAAAACCGGTTCCAGAGAGGCGTTCTGATTGCGGTGGCGATCATCGTCGCCGTCATTGTCTATGGTTCTCTCTACCCGTTCACATTCCGTCAGCCCGACGGCGGCATTGGTCCACTTCGAAATCTCCTGCAGAGTTGGGCGGAGCGACCAGGGCGCGGCGACTTCGTCGCAAACATATTCTTCTATCTCCCGCTCGGGTTTTTCGGGAACCTCGCGATTGCCGGAAGCGGCCGCGCATTGACGCGGATCATGCTCATCACCCTCGCGGGAGGGGTCCTCAGTGTAGCGATGGAGCTCGCACAATATTATCTCGCAGAGCGGGTCTCGGCGGCGGACGACGTCTATGCAAACCTGATCGGGACAATACTTGGCGCGATTGCCGGCAACTTTGCCGGAGGCAATTTTATCTGGTTGACATTTCGTCAGGTCGCCGCCAAACGCGTTCCCGGGCTGTTGCTCGCGCTATGGCTCGGCTATCGTCTCTATCCTTATGTCCCGACAATCGACCTCCACAAATATTGGGAAGCGGTAAGGCCTGTCATTTTCCACCCGCGCCCGCCGGCCTATGACCTGTTCCGGTACACCGCGATCTGGCTGACCGTCGGGAGTCTGATCGAGGAGCTCGGCGGACCGCGGCACGAGTGGCTGCTCTTTCCGCCGTTTATTGCAACCGTGCTGGTCGCCAAGGTGGTGATCGTCGGCAAGGCGTTGAGCGCCGCCGAGATTGCCGGGGCGGCAGTTGCGCTGGCCGGGTCGGTTATGCTCGCCGTCATCGCCCGTGCGCGAATCCGGGTGGCGGTTGTTGCCCTGCTCTTCTCCGTCTGCATCGTTGCCGAGCGCCTCGCGCCCTTCCACTTCGCTGTCTACGGCCGGGCGTTCATCTGGGTGCCATTCTACAGCTTCCTCCACGGCTCGCTTGAGCTAAACGTCATTTCGTTTCTGGAGAAAGCGTTCCTCTACGGCGCTCTGATATGGCTGCTCAACCGGAGCGGGCTGTGGCTCGGAGCGTCCACCATTCTGGTTGCCATCATGCTGTTCTCCACCAGCTGGACGGAAATCTACCTCCCCGGCCGCTCGGCGGAGGTCACCGACGCCCTTATGGCGCTGCTCATCGGTGCGATCATTGCGGTGGTGAAGTCCCCCACCGCGGACTCCCGCGAGGGAACGGCCCGAGCCTGACGGACGTTTGACCGGCCGCGTTCTTGCATGGTCGGGTCGCGGATTTGGGATCGTCCGGCGTTGCGCTAAGCTGGGGGTCGCGCCTCCCGCGTCGGAGGTCATCAGATGGCGTTCACTGGGTCAGAAAGCTGGCAGCGCGACCGATGAGGCTGCTGTTTTTAGCCGCGCTGCTTGTGGTCGCCGGCGCGGCTGGCGCAGACCCCCCGCCAAATGCCGATCCCGCCCTTGCACCCTGGTTCCGCAGCCTCGTTCAGCCGGGTACCAGTATATCCTGTTGTTCAGTATCGGATTGCCGTGCCACCGAGTATCGCATGGAAGGCGATCATTACGAGGCGTTGATCGGCGAAGCCTGGTTTGCCGTACCGCCCGATAAGGTCCTGCAGCGCACCGACAATCCGACTGGTCGTGCGGTGGTGTGCTGGACCCCACAGCGCGGGATCGTCTGCTTTGTCCGGGCGACTGAATCGTAGGGAGTGGCCCGCGCCCTTATTGCGGGTTGCTGGGAATAACGGGTCGGCCGGGCAACCCCGGCGCGCCGTAGCCGCCGCGTCCGGGAGGCCTTGCGCCCGACGGCGGTGGTGCATTCGGCGCCGCATTGGGAAAGGGCACGGGCTCGGCGCCCAGCAGTGGCACGCCGATCAGCTGCTGAGATCCGCCCAAGCGCGCCTCGGCCGGGCGAACCAGCGCTTCGAGCTGCCGATCCGTCAGCTTTATACGGTAAAACCTGTTATAAAAATCATGGACATTGGCCCGCAGATCTTCTTGATACTGATCGGGATAGAATAGGGCAGTGAGCCAATACAGTCCGATAATTCGGTTGACCCCTGGGGGGTCGTCGATCCACCCAAAGGGATCGCCCGGAGCGAGATAGACGCGTTTGCTGTCGACCGCTGACAGGCCGCGCCATATCGTGTTGCGCTGCACGGAAAGATAAAAGCTCCGTTGCTGGGCAATTATAATTGCAGGGTTCCACGCGAAGATCTGGTCGCGCGTAACCCACGTCAACTCGCCGCGGCCGAGGTGGGCGGCGACATTGATGACCCCCGCTTGGTCGATGTTGGCCATCGTCTGCGACCCGCCGAGACCGGTCTCGAGCCCGTCCGGTCCACGACCGTAATAGACGAGTGGCCGCTCGTCGGCTGGCGCAATCAGCAGTCTGCCGCGCAAGGCGTCGATTGCGTTATCTGTGTAGTTGGCAAGATCGTTGCCACGCTCGGCGGCGCCGAGCATCGCACCAATCGCGCGCAATGTTCGAGGCGTGGTTTGGATGTCATTGTCGAGAATGATATATGGCACTCCGGTCTGCTGCTGTATTTGTTCAGCGCGAGCGGCAGCTTCCGGTGAGACCGGCCCCGACTCGACGATCAGGTCGGGGCGCGTGCGCATCACTCTTTGGACCGTTTCCGCGGGGTTCGCCCGGCTCACGTCACCGAGGATCGGCAATCGTGCGACCTTCGCCGGCAGGTAGGCCCGCTGCCCGCGAGACAGCGGAGCACTCCACCCGACCAGCTTCTCCGGAGTCAGCACAAAGATGAGCACGTCCGCCGACGGGTTAGCGGTCATAACCCGCCCGACGTGATCGGGCACCATCACGTAACGCTCGGCCGCGTCGACAAACCCGGCCGCTCGGCCGGGTCCGGTGGCAAGCACCAGCAGAAGGACTGTCATCCACGCAGCCTGCCATGGCTGTGGCATTCGAATGCCTCAACAGGTAATCAGCTCCGAAAATCGACTATAGCCGCCGGGGGTCGGCAGGCAAGTATTCAGCCTTTCTCGATCCAGCATCGCAGCAGGGCCATGGCTGGCGCTGATTAATGCCCTTTCCGGATGGCGATCAGCCGCTCGACGCAGGCATGCAACTCTTGGCGTAATTCCGGCCACTGTCGGCTCACCCGCAAAGTCTCAGGTCCAAAGGCGTTCGGCAACAATTCGGTGATCGTCGAAATGACAATGGTGGTCAGTTGTCCGTTACAACAGATTACCCGCACGTTACTGTTCGCACGCTGCGCGGCCTCGGCGATGAGCTGGCGGCATGACCCGCAGGGCGAGACCACCCGAGAGGCGTCCGCCGGGCGCGTGAAATCGAAGCCCACGACAGCGATAGCATCGATATCGGGATCGCCCACGGAATTGGCGAGACTCAGCGCAGCAGCCTCGGCGCATATTGTCAGCCCGAAGGAGGCGTTCTCCAGGTTTGCGGCGCTATAGATCGCTTCCGATTTGCTGCGTATAGCCGCACCTACAGCAAACAGCGAATAAGGTGCGTAGGCTCGGGCGGCGGCTTCCTGCGCCTTCTCGACGAGTTCCTGGTCGCGGCGATCGAGTACATTCATCATGTCGCATATCTCTCGCGTCGCGGCGGGTCGCGCCGATGCCGTGTTAGCCTCCGGTCCCCCCTAAAACCGTCATTTAAACAAACGGGAATGCTTCTGCAGCACGTCTTGAATGGCTTGCAGCGGTGCATGGGGTGACGGCATTTTATTTGTCGCGAGTTTTTGATTGTGCCTTGTCCGCGATGTATCGGATGGGGGGGCTTGCACCGCGGCCGGAACACGGACTGCGGCAGTAGGTTCACTTTTTGGCGGAGATCCCGATGCCGCTTCTCCGCCGCTTACAGGAACGGAAAGCGTTGGACCTTGAGCCTCGTCGACAATAGGGGCCGTCGTCGGGTCAGCTGCCATTGGTCGTTCATTTACATCAGCTATATTTCGGCTCCCCGGTGCAACGACCACGCCATTTTTGTTTAAAGCCGCCTCGTTGGCCGGCCGAGCGCGCTCAGAGGATGGTAGGGTGGAAAGCCGATCCAGCCTGCTGGTTGATTGTATTAGCCAAGGTATCTCGGCGGAAAAAGCGTCAAAGTGGTCGCCGCCTGGGCCAGAATCGGTCGCCAGTTTCGCCGATCTCGGTATAAGAAAAAACAAGCCGACACCAAAGAAGACAACGATGATCCAGCTTGCTGTAAGCCCAACCGAGACCAGGTATACCAGCGAGCCGATCGATCTACCGACGGGGAGTATTCTCCGGATCAGCCTCCAGGTTTGGCCTTCTCGGGGAAGTGCGCGCTCCGACTGTGGATCGGCGTCCGTCGCAGACATTCGTTAATATTACACGATCCGACTGCAAAAGCAACAAAACCGCAATGGTTTTGCGGCTTTCGACCTCAATAGACCGCTGAAATAGGGCGAATCGCATCCGAAGCGTTTTCGGTTTGGGGTTGCCTGGTTTACTCGCCGAGCGCCGCTTCCAAGTCTGACACTAGATCCCCGGGGTCTTCGATTCCGACGGAGAGACGCAGCAGGTCGGGCGGGACGGAGCTGTCGGGACCTTCGACTGAAGCGCGGTGCTCGACCAAGCTCTCGACGCCGCCGAGTGAGGTCGCCCTCTTCCATATCTCCACGCGGGCCGCTGCGCGGATTGCCGCCTCGCTGCCACCGCGAACGCGAATGCTCAGCATGCCGCCGAAGCCGCCGGTCATCTGGCGCGCCGCCACCATGTGACCGCCATGGCCAGGCAGTCCCGGATATAACACGTCCCGGACGCGTGGATTTTTCGACAACGCTTCGGCTATCTGCTGCGCCGAGCGGCAGGCGCGCTCAACGCGCGGGAACAAGGTTCGCATGCCGCGCAGCAGAAGGTAGGCTTCGAAGCTGCCAAGGATTGCGCCACCGCCGCTGCGCGCTGCGCGCAGACGCTCCCAAAGGGCGTCCTCCCGGGCAGTCGTCAAGGTTCCGGCAATCACATCGCTGTGGCCATTCAGGTATTTTGTCGCTGAATGCATGACGAGGTCGGCCCCGAGCGCCAAAGGCTGGGTCAATACCGGTGTCGCGGCGGTGCTGTCGACAGCAAGCAGGGCGCCAGCGCCGTGTGCGATCTCCGCCGAACCGGCTATGTCGGTCACCGACCAAAGCGGGTTCGCCGGAGTTTCGATCCACAATAGGCGGGTGCGGCCTGGACGGACTGCGCCGCGCAGAGCGTCGAGCGACGGCGCATCGACGAAATCGACCGCTATTCCCCAGCACTCGGCGAATTTCTTCAGCCAGCTGCGCAATCCCCAATACATCACCTGCGGTGCGACAACGTGTGCATCTCGCGGGAGGCACTGGAAGACGGCGGCGGCCGCTGCCATGCCGGAGGAAAACAACAGTGTCACCGCGCCACCCTCGAGCGCCGTCAGTAACGCCTCCGGCTGGTCATAACTCGGGTTGTCGGCGCGTGCATAGCTACGGCCTCTTCGATACTGGTTGTCCGGGTCTCGCAGGAAGGTGGTCGCGGTATGGATTGGCAAAACAACTGCACCAGTCGACGCATCACTCGAGCCCAATGCCTGAGCGGCGAGTGTGGCGGGATGCAGCGGTTTACGGCTCATCCGGCTTCGGCGGCGGCGGCGCGCGCCTGGGCGACCGCATGGATTTGGTCCCGCAAAGCTGGCTCGGTCCCAAACAATCGATGCAGATCTCGCGCCGCCAGGCTCAACAGCTGGCAGTATCCGAGGGCCACCACATCGGCGGTGCGGCGATCGGCGACCAACAGCGCGAGTTCTCCGAAAAAGTCGCCGCTGCCGAGGTGAACGGGTGTTGGCGCGATTCGCACTTCGACCGCACCAGAGGAGATAAAGTACATTGCATCCCCCCGTTCCCCCTTGTGGACAATGATCTCGTCTGGGACCGCGAGCTGTGGCCGCAACATCCGGGCGACAGCGCGCCGGGCCTTGGCATCGAGCGCCGCGAACATCGCCACCCGTCCGACCAGGTCCTCGCGCTTAAGGCCAAGATCGAGGGTCGGGCGCACCTCGACGGTGCGACGGCGGGGTCGCAACTTGCGTTGCAGGTCTTCGTACATGTCCTGGTTGATGATCGACTCGGCGCGCAATCGCCGGTACCGCTCTTCTTCAAGCCGTGCGGCCATTCGGGCCAGAAATTGCAGTTCGAGCTGACGAGCATAAGTCGGGTATTCCAGTTTCAGCGCTGCGATCGCGCGATCGATAGCGCCGAACCGTTGATCCAGCTGTTGCGCCATCGCAGCCCTCGGGCCGGCGCCGAATACTTCCTCGATCTGCTCGCGGTTGAACGCGATGACATTTTGCAGCACGAAGCGGGCGGCCAGCTGGACTTCGAACCGGTCACCGAGCAGTCGGGCGAGAGGCCGCGCGATGCCCAGCCGGTGATGAATCGCGCGGGACGAGCGCAAGGCTGCGTTGAATTCCAGAATCCGAGCAGCAGCTCTTTGGTATCCAGTCACACCATCGCTGCGCGCTCCGTCCCGGAGCCTCGCGGCATGGGCGAGAAGGCTGGCGGCCACTCGCCGCGATACGGTTCGGCTCTCGAAGTATTCGAGACAGAATTCTTGCTCGCGGTCGGCCAGAACGTAAAGCGCCACACGCTCTCTCAAACCTGCCGGAAGTTCGCCGGTTCCGGCGACAGCGCCGGCCGCTTCGCCACCATGGCCATCATAAACTTTTGCCACCTCGGCGACGATCTCGGGCGAGATCTGATGCTGACGCCCGACGGTTTCGATTTCTTGGGGGATTGAGGAAAGCGAGAGCCCGATCACCCGCTGGCTGACTGCGATTTCCGCTGGGGCCAAGCTGCTGATCTTAAGAAGGCGCATCAGCGGCCGCATCGTGGGGGCCGTAACCAACAGAGTAAACAAGACAAACCCCGTCGCGAGGATCCCGACAAACTGTCGGACCTCGGGCGGCAATGCGGCATTTTCTGTCGCGGCCAGCGCCAGAGCGAGAGAGACCGCGCCGCGCATCCCTCCCCACAACATGACGAGCTTGTGCTCGCGGTCGATCGGTTTGGCGATCCCGGCGAAACTGAGCATCGGAATGAGCCCGTATAGCGTCAACGCGCGGGCGAGGAGAGCCGCGATCACCAACGCGGCGAGCAGGCCCAGATCGGTCCAACTCGCCTTTTCGAGAAGATCGGGAACCTGCATCGCCGCGAACAAAAAGATCAGCGAGCTCGCCCAGAAGGCCAGCTGTTCCCAAGTCACGACGAGGCTATCCCAATTTGAGGGCGCCAGGCGACGCCGACCGCCGGCGCTGACGGCCAGCGCCGCGGAGGCGACCGCGACGACACCGGAGACCCCGATGTAATGATCGCAGACGACAAAGATCACATAGGCGAAGGCGATCGTGAGCGTCGCCTCGGCCAAACGGCTCGCCCGCAAAATCGGGATGAAGAGCGTAATTCCCCATCCGGCGATGTATCCGGCGGCGAGCCCGCCGCCAAACTGACGCACAAAGCTGACAAAACCATCGAGCGGGTTTGCGGGTCGGTCGCCGGCCAGCATCGCGACAACAAGAGAATAGATTGCGATCGCAGCGGCGTCGTTGAACAGGCTCTCGCCCTGGACCAAGGTCGACAAGCGGCGAGGCGCACCGATGTCGTGAAAGATCGCAACGACGGCGACCGGATCGGTGGTCGCGATGATCGCGCCAAGGATCACGCAGGCGAGGAGCCCGACCGAAGATATGGGCCAAAGGGCCAGCCCGACGACGAAGGTGCAAACGATCACTCCAATGACGGCCAGCAGAAGAACCGGCGCGACCTCGTCGCTCAATTGCCGCACATCGACATTGAGGGCCGCCTCGAACAGCAGCGCCGGCAGGAAGACATAGAGGAGCGACTCTGCGCTTAGCCCAAAATCGTGGAGCCAACTTACGACATCGCCAACGATGCTCCCGGGCTGGGCCGCTGGGGGAAGGTTGGCGACGCCGCCGATCGCGATTCCGACTACGGCAAGCAGGACGGCATAAGGTATCGACAGCCGTTCCGCGAGCGGCAGCAACAGGCTGACCAGCCCGAGCAGCGCGGTAACCGCAAAAACGGTTTGGATGGTATCGGTCATAACGGCCGGCTTCAGAGAGCCTAGCTGGAGCCGCCATCCGCCACAAGGCGAACTGCACCCGGGAACAAATCTCGGCAATATTCCCGATAGTTGACCCGCGCCGCGAAATCCCGGAAACCACGCCCGGAACGATTTTCCGAAAGAGACAGAGATGGGCCGTCGATGATGTCCCGCCGTGCACTGCTCCCGATGTTGGCGTCGGCCCTGATATGTCTATTCCGACCCGTGGACGGCGCCGATCTTCAGAAATTCCCGACGTCGGAGCTGACGATACTCAGTGCTAGCGGACCACACCGGTTCAAAGTGGAGCTCGCCGAGACGCCGGCCCAGATGACGCAAGGTCTCATGTTCCGAACGAGCCTCGCGCCGGACGCCGGGATGCTGTTCGACTACAAAGAGCCGACCGCGGCGACGATGTGGATGCGCAACACACTGATCCCGCTGGATATGCTGTTCATCGACGCACAAGGCCGTATCGTCAATATCCATCAGCGGGCCGTGCCGGAATCGCTCGACCTAATCGCCGCGGCGGCGCCGGTCCGCGCCGTCATTGAGCTGAATGGCGGGACTGCTTCGCGACTGGGCATCCAGCCGGGTGACCAAGTGGTGCACCCGATCTTTCGCAATGCCTCGTGATATTTGCCATCGGACCCAGCGATCGGCAGCAAAGGCCAAGATAGCCGTGAAACACCGGCGGCCCGGCCTTCCAGATGCCGGCCGGCTTCGCTATCGTTCTCCGCGCAGTTTGGGGAATAGAGAATGACGACAAATGCGAACGAAACCTTCGACTTTATCGTGACCGGCGCCGGATCGGCGGGTTGCGCCGTCGCCGGACGGCTCAGCGAAGCGGGCCGATGGCGCGTGCTGCTGCTCGAGGCGGGCGGGCGCGACAGCAATCCATGGATCCATATCCCGCTCGGCTATACGAAGACCTTCACCAACCCGCAGGTCAATTGGATGTTCGAGAGCGAGCCCGAGAAGGAGCTCAACAACCGCACCCTCTACCAGCCGCGCGGCAAGGTGCTGGGCGGAACCAGCTCGATCAATGGCATGGTCTATATGCGCGGCACCCCGACCGATTACGACGGCTGGCGGCAGCGCGGCTGTGAAGGCTGGGACTGGGATTCGGTATTGCCGTTCTTCAAGAAGGCCGAGGACCAAGAGCGCGGGGCTGATGACTTTCACGGCGTCGGCGGACCGCTGCATGTGTCCAACCCGGTGCGTTCGCCGTTGGGCGACGCGATGGTCAAGGCGTCGATCGAGGCCGGGATTCCCGCCAACGACGATTTCAACGGCGCCCGGCAGGAGGGTGTCGGTTATTACCAAACGACAACGACAAACCGGCGGCGCTGGAGCTCGGCGCGGGCTTATCTCGGCCCGGCACGCAACCGCCAGAACTTGACGATCGCGACGAATGCGCACGCCACCCGCATCCTCTTTGAGGGTGGCCGCGCCGTCGGGATCGAATACCAGACGCCCGGTGGGCCAAGAACCGCGTGGGCCCGCGGTGAGATCATCGTCTCGGGCGGCGTCTACGGCTCGCCGCAACTGCTTCAGCTTTCGGGGCTGGGGGAGGGCGATCTTTTGCAGGAATTCGGCGTCGCTGTGGTCCGCGAAATGCCCGGTGTCGGCAAGAACCTGCACGACCATTTCAACACCTATCTCGTATGGCGCTGCCCGCAAAAGGTCACGGTCAACGACATGGCGATGAGCCCTGCACTCAAGCTCAAGGCAGCGGCGCAATATGCGGTCAGCCGCTCCGGCCATCTGTCGAATGCGGGGATCTATGCCGGCGCGCTGGTGCGCACCGATCCGCGGCTCGAGCAGCCGGATCTGCAGATCAATATGTCTGGCTGGAGCGCGATCGAGCGATTGCGCACCGGGATCAAGCCACACCCCTTTTCCGCTTTCACCTTCAGCCCGGTTCATCTGCGCCCGGAAGGCCGGGGGTGGGTGCGGATCAAGAGCGCGGATCCCCTCGCACCGCCGGCGATCCAGTTCAATTTTCTGGCCAGCGACTATGATTTCCAAGCGTTGATCTACGGCATGAAGCTCAGCCGAAAAATTGCGGCGCAGCCGGCGCTGAAGCCTTTCGTCGGCGAGGAGGTCCTCCCCGGCGTTCAGTGCGAGAATGAAGCGGACATGATCGAGGAGATCCGCGTGCGTGGCGTCTCCAACCTCCACCCGGTCGGGACCTGCCGGATGGGGCGCGAGGTCGACGCGGTCGTGGATCCGCGGCTGCGGGTCCATGGGATCGAAGGGCTGCGCGTCGCCGACGCCTCGATCATGCCGCAGGTGCCCGGCGGCAACACCAATGCCCCGTCGATCATGATCGGCGAAAAATGCGCCGAGATGGTCCTCGTGGACGCCAAAGCGGCGTAACCGGACTTAAACTGGAATTTCCCAGACATCCTTGGCGTATTCGGCGATGGCGCGGTCGGAGGAGAACCAGTTCATTCCGGCAATGTTGAGGAGAGCCGATCTGCACCATTCCGAGGGTGACCGCCAAAGGTCGTCGACCCGCCCTTGGGCCTCGCAATAAGCGTCAAAGTCGGCGGCGACCATGTAGGGGTCCGAATACTTCAGCACATTGGCCAATGCAGTGAAACGGGACGGGTCTTCAGGGGAAAAAGAGCCGACGGCCACCGCTTCTAGCGTCTCCGAAAGCACGGGCGAAGCGGCGATGGTGTCAGTAGTGTCGAGACCGCGCCGCCGCCGCTCATCAACTCCCTCGGCGCGCAGACCAAAAATGAAGATGTTCTCTGCACCGACATGCTCGCCGATCTCAATATTGGCGCCGTCGAAGGTTCCGATCGTCAAGGCGCCGTTGAGTGCCAGCTTCATGTTGCCGGTTCCGGAAGCCTCCATCCCAGCGGTCGAAATCTGTTCGGAGAGGTCGGCCGCCGGGATGATCAGTTCGGCCAGACTGACATTATAGTTGGGCAGAAACACGATCTTCAGGCGATCTCCGATCCTGGGGTCGTTGTTGATTGTATCGGCGACATCGTTCGCTAGCTTGATGATCAGTTTTGCCCGGGAGTAACTCGGGGCGGCCTTTCCCGAGAAGATTTTAACCCGCGGAACCCAATCCCCGCCCGGCTCGGCAAGGATCGCACGATACCGGGCGACCGCGTCCAATATGTTCAACAGCTGGCGTTTGTATTCGTGGATACGTTTAATTTGAACATCGAACAGAGCGCCAGGGTCGATGTGCAGCCCGAGGCGCTCTCGCACGATCCGGGCTAGCAGCGATTTGTTGGCGCGCTTCACCTTGGCGAAGCGCTCCTGCAGCGCGTTGTCGTTGGCCTGACTGGCGAGGCGGCCCAATGCCGCGGGATCGTCGAGGATGGCAGGACCGCACACCTCGCACAACAGGCTGGTCAACCGCGGATTGGCTTGATGAAGCCAGCGACGAAACGAGATGCCGTTGGTCTTGTTGACAATGCGGTCCGGATAGAGCTGGTTCAGCTGACCGAAGACACTGCCTCGCATCAGTTCGGTGTGGAGCCGCGAAACACCGTTGACCCGGTGCGAGCCGAGAAACGCAAGATTCCCCATTCTCACCCGCCGCCCATTGCTCTCGTCAATTAACGACAGCTCCGTCAAAACGGCCGGGTCGAGTTGTCGCGATCGGCTTGTTGCTTCGAGATGATCCGCGTTGATCGCATAAATTATCTCGAGGTGTCGCGGCAGGAGGCGTTCGAACAGCGGCACCGGCCAGCTTTCCAATGCCTCGGGCAATAACGTGTGGTTGGTGTACGAGAATGTTGCGACGGTGATTTTCCACGCCGCGTCCCACGGCACGTTGTGCAGATCGATCAGAATGTGCATCAGCTCGGCGATCGCAACACTCGGATGCGTATCATTGAGCTGGATCGCCGCCTGTTCAGGGAGCGAGTAGACGCTGCCGAAGTTTCGCGTGTGGCGACGCACGAGGTCCTGGAGCGAGGCAGACACAAAGAAATATTCCTGGCGGAGCCGCAACTCCCGCCCGGGCGCCGTATCATCGCTCGGATAGAGGACCTTGGAGAGCGCCTCGGCACGCGCCTGCGGCGACAGGGCGCCCAGGTGATCGCCCTCGTTGAACACGGCGAGGTGCAGCGGATCGACCGCCCGGGCCGACCACAGCCGCAGCGGATTGACGTGCCGTCCCCGCCACCCGACGACCGGGGTATCGTAGGCAACGGCTTTGATCGTCTCTTCCGCATGCCAGATAGACTGCGGTCGCCCTCTGGGCGAAACCGTCTTTTCGACCCAGCCACCGAACTGGATGTCGTAGATCACCTCGGGGCGTTCGAATTCCCACGGATTGCCGAAAGACAGCCACTGCTCGGGATGCTCCTGCTGCCAGCCATCCTTGATCACCTGTTGGAAAAGCCCGTGATCGTAACGGATTCCGTAACCGCAGCCCGGTATTCCGAGGCTCGCCATGCTCTCGATGAAGCAGGCGGCGAGCCGCCCGAGACCGCCATTGCCTAGGGCAGCGTCGGGCTCGGCGCTGCGCATCCGCTCCGGATCGACGCCGAGGTCGCCGAGCGCAACTCTGACGAGCTCACTGCACCGCAGATTGCCGACAACGTCGTTGAACAGGCGACCGATCAGAAATTCCAGCGACATGTAATAGACGCGTTTGCGGCCTTTCGCATCGTTGGCGCGCTCGGCCGTGAGCCAGCGGTGGATGATGCGGTCGCGCAGCGCCAGTGCCGTGGATACGAACCAGTCTCGATCGGTGGCGCTTGCCGGGTCCTTGCCCACCGCCAACGTCAGCTTGGCGAGTACCGTCGCCTTGAATTCTTCGATGTCCCGGTCTTCCAGCGGGGCATCGGGGACCGCGGACGGCGGATGTGCCGAAGAATTAGGCACGGCAATCTTCGTTGGCATCCAGTAGAGGCCCTGTCAATTTTGATTACCTGTGTTGTGCGGTGCAGCGGTCATCGCTGAAGGGCCATAGCTAATCCCGGAATACTACTGCAGGCAACTGCCGATGCTCCTGTCCCGCAAAAAGTAGGCCCGAGGCAGCCCATTGCGTTATTTAACCGTCCCCGAGATTAGGGAACGGTTATCGTCATGGTCTATTCCGGCCCGGCGTCGAGCCCGCGCCGCAAGGGTCGCTATATTTAAGTGTATCTACGTCCATCCGTTGCCGCAGCAGCAGTAAATATTCCCTCTCAAGTCGAAATTGCCGGATTTGGTGACCGCATGGCGGTGCCAACCGCCATCGTCATTGGATCGTGTAACACGACACCCATCAATAAGTCGTCTTGCCGCAAATTGCCCCATCGAGATTGGGAGATGCGGTACGCGAAAAAATCACGTCTTGCATTAATCGATCGGCTTTACAGTTCTATCGGTTGGTTCGAGCGGAGAAACGCGCGATGCAATACAAAAGAATCTCGGCGGATTGCCACTTGGATCTTCCGTGGCTTCCGCCGGAGTTGTTCGTCTCGGAGGCAACGAGGGAATTGCGGGAGCGGATGCCCTATGTGGAGGATGGGCCGGACGGGCCGCGCTGGACCACAAAATCCGGGATCAATATGGGGCTGGTCGGCGGTGTCGGCTCGGTTGGTGGGAAATTCGTCCCCGGCCAGAACTACCGCGTCGACAAGATGGCTGAGACCGGCCTCTACGAGGACGGCCGGAACGGGGTTCGCCGTCCGGGAGATCCCGACCAGCGGATCAAGGACATGGACCGCGACGGGGTCGACGCCGAGATCATTTTCGGCATTCTCGGGGTTGCGTCGCGGGTTCGCGACCACGAAGCGGCCAACGAGATGCTGCGTATCTACAACAACTGGCTGAAGGATTTCTGCAGCCACTACCCCGATCGTCAAATCGGGCTCGCCTGCCTGCCCTACGGCGACATCGACGCTGCGGCGAAGGAAGTCCGCCGTGTCGCCAAGCTCGGCCTCAGGGGTCTCGAGCTGTCATGCTCGTGGGACATGGAGCCGATGTGGCACCCGGTCTGGGAGCCGCTGTGGAAAGCCGTCAACGACGTGCAATTGCCGTTGCATTTCCATACCTTTCCGGCGGTACCGGCGAGCGTGCGCGAGAGCCTGACCGGCGATCTCCGCCGCAAGGCGCAATTCACCAGCGTCGCCGGTTTCCAAATGAATTTGATCAACATCATCGCCGCGATCATCGGCGCGGGCGTGCTCGAGCGCTACCCGAACCTGCGCATCGGTTTGGGCGAGAGCGGCATCGGTTGGCTGCCCTACGCACTTGACCGGATGGATTTCGAATACGAGGACCGGTTTCGCGATCTGATGAAACTAAAGCCGAGCGAATACTGGCGGCGGCAATGCCGCGCGACCTTTCAGTTCGACCGCATCGGCGCCCGGCTCGTCGACGAAATCGGCATCGAAACCCTGATGTGGGGCTCTGATTATCCGCACCCCGACGGGGTATGGCCGGAATCTTCGAAATACATCGAGGAGCAGTTCGAAGGCCTTCCCGCGGATGTCGTGCACAAGATCACCTGCGAGAACGCCGCCAAATTCTATGGGCTGATCAACTGACCGGTCGGCTCAAGTCATTCTGCTGATTCCGGAGCATCTGTGTACTCCGCCTCGATTTCGGGGACTGGGGAACGCTTTTCGGAACGCCACAGAACCTTTTCGCCTAATCTCGCATAAGCGGATTTCCAGTCGCCCGCCCGGCTGCGCACAGCCGTAGCAAATTCGAAAAGGGCGGCCTTCCCCGCGGCAGCTCCACCGCGCAGAACGCGGCCGATCACTGCCGCAGCCGGCGGAGGCACCGGCGCTGCCTCGGCCGGCGCGCGCGCCGGACTGTTACCTGGCCAACTACTCGCCGTTGAGATCCCCGGCGTGGTGAGAGCGGCGTCGCGCAACACGCGGTTTCGGTAGCGCTCGACGATCAGAGGAAGCTTGTCGGCCGCGCGTCCGCCGCCGATCCAGGTGTCGAGGTTTCCCGGTCCCCAGTTGTAGGCCGCAACCGCATCGGACCAGTTGCCGTAGCGCCGGTACATGCGGGCAAGATAGGCGCGGCCCAGCGCGCGGTTTTCGGCGAGATCGAAGCGGTCGCCGCCACCGACATCGAATGCCGCCGCCGCGGAGACCTGCATGGGGCCCTGCGGCCCGCCAGGCTCCGGACGCCACATCCGCAGATCGGCCCCGTGGCTCGATTCGGCGCCATCGACGGCGAACGCGACGCGGTCGAGATCGGACGCCGAGGCAGGACCGAACAGCTCGGTTTCGGCGGCAGCCTGAAAGCCCGAGCCCCGCACAATGCTGACCGGACGGTCCCGCTGGTTTGCGAAGGTCACCACTTGCATCGTCATCGAGGTCGCCGCGCGCAGCCGGGCGGGCATTCCGAGGCCGCGTTCGCTATCCCCGCGCAAAATCCTGACCGGCCCTTTCTGCGGGTCGGCGAACGACACGACCTCGGCGACCTCGGCTTTGTCTGGCGCCGGGTTCTGCCGGTTCTTGTCGCGCGCCGGCGAGTTGCCGCGCACGATCTTGACCGCGCTCCAACCGGTGTCCGGGAAGGTGACCAGCTGCACGCTTCCGGTTTTGCCTTCAATTGCCTGCTGGACCGCTTCGGCGGAGATCTGAGGTTTGGACTTCGACCCGCCTTCGGCTGCGAAACCCGGTAACAGCGTGGTCGCAGCGCCGCAGAAAATGCTTGCCAAAACTCGGCCCCGCATCGTCCCCCTCGATCGGTGCGATGATCTACGTCACCCCCAACTAGTGATTATAGCGGATAAGGCGCGCGACTCGATGCGAAATTGCAACGTTGATGTCCGCCGCGCGCCTTGTCATCAAATCGAGCGATCAACTAGCATCTCTCGCGAACCGAGCGAGGAGTGCGGCATGCCAAAGGTTCTGGTGATCCACGGCGCAGGGATGAACATGCGCGGCAAGGTGCAGACCGAAATTTTCGGTCCGATGACCCTGCCCGAATACGACGAGCGAATTCGCGGCTACGCCGCCGAACTCAACATCGAAGTCGAGATCTTCCACTCGAACATCGAGGGCGAAATCGTCAACAAGCTCTACGAAGCGAACGACAAAGGGTTCGACGCCGCGCTGTTCAACCCGGCGGCGTTCGGGACCGGTTACCCGGCATTGGTCGCCGCGCTCTCACAGGTGAAGTTTCCGACGATCGAGGTTCACATCTCAAACCCGGTGCGGCGCGGCCCGGCTTCCGAGACCGCACGGGTCAGCCATGGCATCGTCGCCGGCTTCGGGCTGCCGGGTTATTACCTCGCGCTGCGCGGTGTGCGCGACATGATGGCTGCCAAGAAGTGATCCGCGCTGCCATTGTCGGCCTTGGCCGCTGGGGCAGGACGCTCGTCAATTCCGTACAAGGCAAGAGCGGCGCGATCCTCTTCACGGCCGGTTATACGCGTACGCGCTCCTCCGCCGAGGAGTTCTGCTCCGCGAACGGGATCGCGCTAAAAGACGATCTTGACCAAATCCTAGCCGACCCAGCCATCGATGCGGTCGTGTTTGCGACGCCGCACAGCCAGCACGGCGCGCAAGTGGAGCGAGCCGCGGCAGCGGGCAAGCATGTCCTAATAGAAAAGCCATTCACGCTTGACGTGGCGACTGCCAAAGCCGCGCTCGACGCCGTGGCGCGGTCTGGCGTCGTGCTGGGTGTCGCGTTTCCGAGACGGTTTCACCCGGCGATGATCGAGCTGAAGGCGCGGGTTGCTGACGGGCGGCTCGGGACAGTCAGTCACTGCGAGAGCGCGCAGGCATCGCCGACCGGTCTCACGATGTCGCCGGATTATTGGCGCTCCGACCCGCAGGAGGCGCCGGCGGGTGCGATGACCGCCACTGGCGTGCACAATCTCGATGCACTGATTTATCTGTTCGGCGAGATCGACGAGGTGTACTGCACGAGCCTGCGAAGAGTCATGCCGCGGCTCGAGGATACGACGACCGTCCTCCTCGGCCTCGCCAATGGGGTCTCGGCGACCCTTTATTGCTCGCTGGTCACAGCGCCGATTTACCGCTTTGCAGTGTACGGGACAAAGGGTTCAGTCGAGCTCGCGACACCGGATCTCGAATTTCGTTTTACGCCAGTCACCGAGCCGCCGCCTACTGGCCGGCATCGAGCTGTGCCGCCCGAGATCATCGACTATAAGGGCTTCAATGGGCTGGCCGCCGAGCTCGAAGGATTTGCGGCAGCGATAAACGGCGAACGCCCCTATCCGATCACTGCGGAGGAGGTGTTGCATGGCGTTGCCGCGTTCGAGGCGATCGTCCGATCGGCCGCGCTCCACCGGCCGGTGAAGGTCTCGCAATGCCTGTGACCGTTCTCTACCCCGAAGAGCGGCAGATCCCGGACGACGGGCTCGAAGCCGGAGTCTTCGGGCCCGAGGTCCGCATCATGCGGCGGCAAGTAAAAGACCTTGCCGATCTCGCCCCGGCCGACTGCGCCGAGGTCGACGGGCTGATGATCATGCGCTATGCGGTGACCGCCGAGGACATCGCGCGGTTCCCGAGGCTGCGGGCGATCGTGCGCATGGGCGTCGGCTACGACAAGATTGCGCGGCGGGCCGCGGCGGCGCGCCACATCCTCGTCTGCAATGTGCCGGATTACGGCACGACCGAGGTCGCCGATCACGCGATGGCGCTCGCGCTGTCGTTGCGCCGCGGCGTGATCCTCTATCACGAGCGGCAAAGGCAGAGCCCGCCGGCTCCGTGGGGACCGGTCAAGGGCGAGTTGATCCGGCGCTTCGGGGTGCAGACGTTTGGCATTGTCGGTCTCGGTCGCATCGGTACGGCGGTGGCGCTGCGAGCCCGCGCTTTCGGTTTTCGGGTGATTTTCTACGATCCGCATTTGCCGAACGGCGCCGAGCTTGCGCTCGGCATCGGCCGCGCCGCCACTCTCAAAGATTTGCTGCGCCAGACGGATACGCTGTCAATTCACACGCCGCTGACGCCCGAAACCCGCGGCATGTTGGGGCACGCTCAGCTCTCGTTGCTGCGCATGGGCGCGGTGGTGGTCAACACCGCGCGCGGACCGATCATCGATCTCGATGCGCTTCTCGCTCTTTTGCGCGACGGCCATATCGCAGCCGCCGGGCTGGACGTCTTGCCGGTCGAGCCACCCATCGAACCGATCCCCGAGTTGCTGCGGGCCTACCGCGCCCGCGAGCCGTGGCTCGAAGGGCGTCTCGTGGTGACCCCGCATGCCGCTTGGTTCACGCCCGAATCGGAGCACGACACCCGGGTCAAATCGGCCGAGACGATGCGCGCGGCGTTGCTGACCAACCGCCCGCAAAACGTCATCGATCCCTCGCCGGAAACCGCGCAGTAATTTT
>Ga0306923_10001873_pt1 | contig 18899 bp, 15 predicted proteins | sample sta12Can44000108_FD_203841 | JGI IMG/M metagenome (GOLD analysis project Ga0306923, IMG submission 203841) | Lab enrichment of tropical soil microbial communities from Luquillo Experimental Forest, Puerto Rico - statanox.12C.anox.44.000.108 (v2)... | ecosystem: Environmental > Terrestrial >... | reverse complement strand
CTTCGGGCCGACCGATCCGTACGTGAAGAAGCGACTGACGTTGAACCTGCTGTTGGCCAACCAGGGTCTCTACTTTGCCGGCTTCACAGCAGTGGTCGGTGCGGTGTACATCAACAAGCAGCCGCAGGCCGCGAACGCGATCGAACTCTTGTGCCTCTTGACCTGTATCTACACACTCATCACCGTTCCCTTGTTGACCCCGCGCGACTGGCCGCATGTCCTGCCTCGAGGTCTGGCTGCCGTGCTGATAGTCGTGACGTGGATACTTAGCTGATCACTGATCAAGGTCGGAGCGAATCGTCACGTGTCGGTCTTAAAAAGGAGCGCGCTGAGCGTGTGGACCATCTGGTCCCGCCGACGCGAGTTCTGGCGCCGCATACCGACCGCCTCGTACGTGACATTTCTTGCCGGAATCTTTCTGATGTTCATGTCGGGTGGGTTGCTCGATGATTTGTCCAACCTCGGCTCGAACCCGCCGTCACGGCTTGTGGCCGGAATGATGATCAGCGGAGGCCTCACTGTCGCGTACGTCCTGGCGTTTCGATGGCCAAGATGGTTAGTCGGCGTCATCGCGATTCACGCGATGGTCTTAACCCGCTCCGAGTACTTCTTGCCGGCCCGTACGCCGTCGCTCGTCGGTGAGGCGCTGCACCGCCGCATGCAGACGGACGCCAATCTCATTCTCGTGTTCCTGACGGCCAGCTTCATTGTGCTGTCGCACTTCGCCCGGCGAGAGGGGACGCGCTACTTTCGCGCCCAAACCGAGATTGCGTTGGCTCGGGACATCCATCGCCTCCTCGTCCCGCCCATTGCCCGGCGAGTCGGGCGGTTCGAATTCCGGGGCGTCTCGATTCCGAGTGGGGACGTCGGCGGAGACCTCATCGATCTCGTAGAGTCGGATGGGCAGTGGATCGGATATGTGGCCGACGTCTCAGGGCACGGCGTTGGCGCCGGCCTGCTGATGGGGATGGTCAAGAGCGCCGCCCGAACGCAACTGCGCGTCACGCAGCCGCTCGATCAGCTTCTCAATACGCTCAACGCTGTCCTGCTCGATCTCAGGAAACCGGAGATGTTCGTGACGTTTGCGGGCATTCAATTCGACGGAGCCCCCGAGTTGCAGTTTATCGTGGCCGGCCATTTACCGATTCTGCATTACCGATCGGAGGCATCCGTGGTCGAGGAGCTGTCCACGCCGCAAGTGCCGCTGGCGATCTTCGGTGACCGCTCATTTGTCGCCGCGCGCGCCGCTTGTTGTGTCGGTGATCTCTTTGTGATTTTGACGGACGGTCTGACGGAGGTGTTCGACAGCCACGATCGCGAGTTCGGTCTCGACGAGGTGAAGGCTCTTGTTCAAGCGCACGGCGCCAGTCCTCTCGACAGGCTTGAGCACACGCTCCTCGACGCCGTGCGGGCACATGGGTCGCAGCTCGATGATCAAACCGTGCTCCTGATTCGCGTGGTGGCGTAATTGCTCGACCCAGTCCGCCTGCCGTCCTGTGAGCATGTAGTGTTTTGACCCCGTACCACGGTATGGGGTCTACGATGTAGCTGATGCGAATCGGCGAACTGGCCGCAGCGGCCGGCGTCAATATCCAGACGGTCCTCTTTTACGAGCGTCGTCGGCTGCTGCCGCGCCCGCCTCGGACCTCAACCGGGTATCGTTCTTATAGCGACGCGGATCTCGCCCAGGTGCGATTCATCCGTCAGACGCAGCAGCTCGGGTTCACACTCAAAGAAATCGCTGCGCTTCTGCCCATCCATGGATCCCCCAAGAATCCAGAGCGGTTGTCTCGTCGTTCGGCAAGCGACGAACTCGCGCTCTTTCGAATCGTCACCGAACGACTATCACAAGTCGAGGCCCAGATCGCGGTACTCCAGCGAATCCGCGACGTGCTGCGAGCCGCGGTCGATCAACGTCAGTCGCGCCTTACCGTGTGCCCCGGACAAACACATGCCAACGCGCAGGAGCCTGGCCCGGTCGCACTGAGTCGATCCCGTCACAAACAAAACGCTTGACTCCGTACCGTAGTACGGGCGCGACCATCTCCTTGACAGGCAATGGAGGTGGACATGCTTCGATCGGCGTCAGGTGTCGTCGGGGTATTCGGTGTCGCGCTCGCCGTCTCTGTTGCCGCACAGGCTCAGACGCACCCGAATTTCTCCGGCACGTGGACATTCAATCCGGGGCGTAGCCAGAACATCGGCATGATGGCGTCGATGGAAGACACCGTGACGATCGTGCAGACGGCCGCGGGCGTGACGATCACCGATCGCGCACGTATGCAAGGTCAGGACTCGACGCGCGAGGTGCACTTCGATTTGCGTGGAACGCCGGTGACGAACTCCGGCCCGATGGGCGATCAGAACGAGACCGTCGCCAAGTGGGTCGACCGCACGCTCGTGGTGACGTGGACGGCTGACAGTGCTGTCGCCGGTGCAAAGGTCGTTCGGACCGAAACGCGATCGCTCTCCGCGGACGGCAAGACGATGACGGTCGAGTCAGTACGCGGCACGAATGCGCCGATCGTGATGGTCTTCGACAAGAAGTAAAACGATGAAACGTGTCGCGGCCCTTGCGTGTGCGGCTCTGACCATGGCTGTCGGCGGTGCTTACTGGAGCCGCGGACTGTGGACCGCCCGGGCCACGCCGACCGAGGCATCCCGATTCGCAGCCGCCGAATGGCGAACGATGGCCGCGACCGTCCTTGCGACAGGGACGGTCCGGTTGCGCGTGGGCGCCGAAGTCCGAGTCGGCTCGCAGGTCTCAGGGATTGTGCGGATGTTGAACGTCACGGTCGGGTCCCACATCCGCCTGGGCGACGTCATCGCCGAAATCGATTCCCGCCCGCTCGAGGCGCAACTGGCGCAGGCGCGCGCGCAAGCCCTGGTGGCTGAGCAAGAGGTGCGTCAAGCCGAGGTGCAATTTGCTCGGGCTCAACAGCTTGGCGAACGGCAACTCGTGCCGCGTCAGCAGGTCGAAGATCTCGCCCTGGCTGTCGACAGCGCGAGAGCGAAACTCGCGAAGGCCGAGCGCGATGCTGACGTCGTGGCAACGACGTTGTCATATGCGGTGATTCGCGCACCGATTTCCGGAACGGTCGCCTCCGTGTCGACGCAAGAGGGTGAGACCGTCGCGGCGTCGTTCGCGTCGCCGACATTCGTCACGATTATCGGCGACCACGCCCTCCAACTGGTTGCCATGGTCGATGAGACGGACATCGGTGCGGTGAGACCTGGCAATCGCGTGACTTTTGCGGTCGAAACGTACCCTGACCGCGAGTTCGAGGGGCGTGTGGAACGGATTGCGCCCAAGGCCACGATTGTCTCCGGCGTCGTCAACTACGAAGTCATGATTGAGATCAATTCGGCCGCCGACGCCCTCAAGCCGGACATGACCGCGAACGTCTCGATACGAACCGCTGAACGGCAGGCACTCGTCGTCCCGAGCGCCGCGATTCAGCGCGAGGGCGATGCGCGCTTTGTGGTAGTCGAGCAGCAGGGAGCGCTCGCACGACGATCGGTCACGCTCGGCGGCCGCGAGGGTGGTACAGCGGAAGTGAAGAAAGGCCTTGTTGTCGGGGATCGGGTCCTCATGGGCCCGATGCCCAACGCGGCTGCACCGGAGACGCCACGGTGATCGAGCTTCGCGCGCTGTCGAAGGTGTATCAACGCCGCGACGGGACGCCCGTGACGGCTTTGCGCCAGGTGTCATGTGCGATTCGCATGGGTGAGTTCGTCACGATCCGAGGCGCGTCAGGATCGGGCAAGTCGTCTCTTCTGAATATTCTCGGCTGCCTCGACTCACCGACCACCGGTGCCTATCTGCTCGGTGGCGAGGACGTTTCACAGTACTCCGGCCGCCAGCGCTCCGCCGTACGCAATCGGCGGATTGGGTTCGTTTTCCAGTCCTTCAATCTTCTGCCCCGGACGACCGCGCTCGAGAACGTCGAAATCCCCATGGTCTACAGCGGCAGTCGCGTCGACCGTCAGAAGGCGTTACTCGCGCTGGGACGTGTTGGGCTTGGCGAGCGTGCCAATCACTTTGCGACTGAACTGTCAGGCGGCGAGCAACAGCGCGTCGCGATCGCGCGCGCGCTGATCAATAATCCACCGCTCCTCCTCGCTGACGAGCCCACCGGAAACCTCGATTCGACCGCCAGCGAGTCCATCATGCGACTCCTGACGCACTTGCACCAGGAAGGCCGCACGATCGTGCTCGTCACCCACGACCAGCACGTCGCGTCGTTTGCCGAAAGGGAACTGGCGTTGCGCGATGGCACGCTCGTGTCGGATCGCCTCCTCGCCGCAGGGGCGCCATGAGTCTCTCCCGCGCCAGCCAGTTGGCGATTCGCACGCTCACCCGTCACCGCCTGCGCGCGTGCTTCATGATGCTCGGCGTCACGATTGGCGTCGCCACCTTGACCGCGCTCGCGTCCCTCGGCGAAAGCACGAAAGAAGAGACGATGCGCCGCTTCAAACGGATGATCGGCACGTTCGACACGGTCATTGTGCGTCCGGGCGCCGGACGGACGCGTGGGATGCCCTCGCTGACCACGGTCGAGCCGTCGTTGAAGTTCGAGGATGCGAAAGCCATCGCCTCCGACATCGCCAACGTCCGTCGGGTCGCCGAGGTCCAAAACGCCTTCGATATCGACGTGAAATATCGCGACAAGACCACCAGTCCGGCGGTGTTCGGCGTTTCGTCAAATTGGACCGCCCTCCGAGATGACGACGTCGCCGATGGCCGAGGTATCTCGGATGAAGATGTCCGCTCACTCGCGCGCGTGGCGGTCCTCGGCGCTGACGTGAAGGCGACGCTCTTCACGGACGAGAACCCAATCGGTCGCACCGTGCGAATCGCGGATGTCCCGTTTCAGATCGTCGGCATTCTGGCGTCACGTGGCGCCGGACCTGGCGGCGGCAGCCTCGATAACCTGCTGCTGATTCCGGTGAGCACGGCGTCGAAACGCCTCTTCAATCGCGACTTTCTCACGATGGTCATCGCCCAGCTTAAGGATCCCGGGCAAGGTGATCAGACCGTGACCGCCATCACGACGTTGCTGCGCGAGCGGCATCGTCTCGCGGCCACGGCGCAGGACGACTTCACGATTACGAATCCTCGTGCCGCGATGGCGCGCGTGACGGAGGTCGGCTCCACACTCTCGAGGGTGCTGACGGGCGTCGGCGTGCTCGCGACTCTCGTGGGTGGCGTGGTCATCATGAGCCTCATGCTGATGGCTGTCTCGGAGCGGCGGAAGGAGATCGGCGTCCGTCGATCGGTCGGCGCCACGAAACGGGATGTGCTCGTGCAGTTCCTCATCGAAGCGGCGACCGTCTCCACGATGGGCGGTGTGTTCGGCATTGGATGCGGCGTTGGTGGCACGACTGTCGCGACGATGGTCCAGAAGTTGCCGCCGACGCTCGCTTGGAAGGCGATTGCCGGCGCGGCCCTGATGTCAGTCACGCTCGGGGTCGTCTTCGGTCTCCATCCCGCGTGGAAAGCGTCGAATGTCGATCCCATTGCGGCCCTGCGATCGTGAATGTGCGCACGACCTATTCATCCTTACTGCATAGATCGGTGCGCCAGCTGTGGCGCTTTCGTCTGCGCTCATCACTCGTGGTCGGATGTGCGTCCCTTGGCGTCGCCGGCGTGATCGTCTCCGTCGATTTTGCGGCGGGCGGCCGGCAGCAAGTGCTGGATCAAATCCGTCGGATGGGGACCAATGTCGTGATGGTCACGGCGCAGCCGGATCGAGCGCGCGGGGGCCGGGCGCGGACGGGAGCCATTGTCACGACACTAAGGGAAGGCGATTACACGGCCGTTCGCCGCGAAGTCGCCGACGTCGTGCGCTCGTCGCCCATCGTGTCCATTGCACTTCGTCTCAAAGCGGGCGACTTCTCCAAAGTCTCACCGGTCGTCGGCTGCGAGCCCGCGTACTTTGCGATCAAATCCTGGCCGATCGATCAGGGCACGGCATTCGATGACACGGATGTCCGCCGTTCCGCGCGGGTCGCGCTGCTCGGCCGCACGGTCGCGTCGGATCTGTACGGCACCAAATCGCCGATCGACCGCCGATTATTCATCAACCGCGTACCGTTTACCGTGCTGGGCGTCATGACTGAGCGGGGTCAGGGCTTGGATGTCGCTAACGAGGATCAGCAAGTCTACGTGCCGCTGACAACAGCGATGCGCCGACTGATGAACATCGACTACTTCAACGGCATCGCGTTGGAGATTCGGAGCTGGAACGAGATGGATCGATCAGCGGCTGACATTGCCGGCGTGCTTCGGGTCAGACACCGCGCGTCAGCGACGCATCCCGATGACTTTCAAGTCCAGAGCCAGAAGGAGCTGGTGGATACGCAGGTCGCCTCTTCAGGCCGGCTCGGATTCTTGGTGAGCTGGGTCGGCTGGAGCGGGCTCGTGGTGTCGGGTCTGGGTGTACTTGCGATGGCGTGGATCGCCGTTCGCGATCGTACGACTGAAGTCGGCACACGCCGAGCCCTGGGCGCAACAGCTATGAATATCTTCGTTCAGTTTGCCTTTGAGGCGGCCGTCCTGGCGGCGGTGGGATCAGCCGCGGGCCTCGCGCTCGGTTGGAGCGGCACGCGCATCGTCGCACATCAAGCGCAGGTGCCTTTCGTGTTCGATGCGCTCACGGCGTCTTTAGCGCTCGGTTCCGCACTCCTGCTGAATCTGACGTTCTCGACGTGGCCGGCCTACAGAGCCGCCACGCTCGATCCTGTGGAAGCTCTGAAACACGAATAGCTACAAACCCGACTCTGCCGTGATGACGACGACGCCTACAACGCCGCGCGGGCCGGACTGTCAGCGTAGGCTATCCTGTTGCGGATTCAGTCGAACCCGCCGACGGACTGCATTCTGGTGGAGGGATCATGGCTGGAAGTCATCACCCCGAACGAAGCGCCAGGCCCTGGCCGCGTCTGCCGACGACCGTGCTGATCATCATTCTGACCGCGGTACTCGCGGGTGTGTCACGGATCTTGGCGGACGGCAGTGGACACGACTGGAGGATGATCGGTCACGATCCGTCAGACACGCGCAGTCAGCCCTTCGAGCGGAGCATCAGGCCCGAGAACGTGGGTCGGCTCGCGGTCAAATGGGTGGCCACGACGACGGGCGACGTCTCGGCGACGCCGGCCGTCGTGGACGACGCGGTGTATTTCGGCGACTTTGGCGGCACGCTCTGGAAGCTCAACGCCGACACTGGCGACGTCATCTGGTCGCATGTGGTGTCGGATTACACTGGGATCCCCGGGGACCTCACGCGCACGAGCCCGTCGCTCGCCGGCCACACGGTCCTCATCGGCGATCTGAGTGCCCCGAACATGATGGGGATCGACGCAAAAACGGGCCACCTGCGTTGGATCACCCTGTTGGATCCGGATCCGCGCGCGATCATCACGGGGTCGCCGGTTCTCGCCGGCGACACGATTTACGTCGGCACGTCGCAAGCAGGGGTGTCGACCTACCCGGGCGCGCTGGTTGCTCTCGAGGCGCAGACAGGCGCCATACTTTGGCGAAGCTACTCGCTGCCTAACCCCGATGGCCTTCCCGGAGGCTACTGGGGCGCGGTGATGTTCGCGCCGCCGGCCGTTGACCTTTCGGACGGGCTCGTCTTCGGGACCTTCAAGGTCGCCGCCGCAGAACCAGCGGCCGTGAAGGCATGCCACGCCAGCGATCCGAATGGCTTCAATGAATCGTGCGAGCAGCCCGGTTCTTATCTCAGTTCAATCGTCGCGTTCGACCTGCAGACCGGCGTCCCGGTCTGGTCGTACCGCGTGGTAGGAGACGCCGCCTGGCAGAGAGCGTGCGGGTCTCAGCCGCCGGAGGTCACCTGGTGCGCCCCGGCGTCCGACCACCCCCTGCATGGTGGCGACAAATGGGACCTCGGTGGTTCCGGTCCGAACGTCTTCGAGATTGGCGACGGCAGGCACAAGCGCACGGTCGTCGGCGTTGGGGAAAAGAGCGGCGTCTACATCGTCCTCGACGCGAAGACCGGAGATTTCATCTGGAATACGCTCATCGGGCCTGGCGGTGACATGGGTGGGATGGAGTGGGGCACGGCTTATGACGGCCACCGGATCTACGTGTCGATTACGAACCAGCACCACATCCCGTACCGGCTGACGCGGAACGGCACCTTGACGAACACCGTGGCCACTGGTGGTTCTTGGGCCGCCCTCGACCCGGAGACCGGCAAGATCATCTGGCAGACAGCGGATCCACAGACGGAGATGGTGGGAGACCAGACGGTAGGCGTATGGGACCTCGCACCCGTATCGGCGGCGAACGGCATCGTCTATGCCGCGTCCATGGCGAAGCGCGGGAACGAGTTCTACGCACTGGATGGGGCGACCGGGCAGATCCTCTGGGCGCGGCCGGCCGGTAGTTCGGTGAATTCGGGCCCGGCGATTGTCAACAGGTCTGTCTATTGGGGCTCGGGCTACTCGAGGCCCGGGCCGGTGGAGGGCAGCGGCAACAACAAACTCTTTGCCTTCACACTCAAATAGCCGCACGCCGCGCTCCTCAGAAGCGGGAGGGACATCATGGCCGCCGAGATAGCCCAGGTCTATCGAACCTTCATCGACGCAGTGAATCGCCAGGATCTCGAGGCGGCGGGCAAGCTGGTGGATTCTAAGCGCTATCGAGAGAATTGCGTCGGTTTTACGCGTGGCGTCGTCGGATGGGACGAGGCGAAGCATTCAATCCGACAGGTGTGGCAAGGTCTCCCTAACTTACACGTTGACCTGCACGACGTCGTTGCGACAGGCGACGTCGCTCTTGCCCACGGTACGGCTCGAGGGACCGCGACGGGTCGGCTCTACGGCGCGCCAGCCACCAAGCGCTCCTTTGAGGCGAGCTTTTTTGACTTCGTCCGCGTCGATGACGGCCTGATCGTCGAGCGGGTTCAGCAGACAGACGTCCTTGGCCTCATGCGCCAGCTCTATGGGAGGGCAATAGGGACGGTCGGGCTCGCGGCGATGCTGTGGCGGCTCTGACCGGAGGCCAGATCGCCAGCAACAAGGTCCTTGACTCCTGGCTCAGCTAGGAGGCTTGCGATCCTCCCAGTCGACCCAATCGACGGGGTACTGCGCGAGATAAGCGCCCACCGCCTCGCCGAGGGTTGCGAAGAACGTGTGCTCACCGAGGCGCGTGAAGAGCCCGAACCGTTTCAGCTTGTCCTTGACCGGATCCTTCATCTCGGCGAAGCACAACTCGACGCCGGCGGCGTGCAGTGAGTCATCGAGCTGCGCGACCGCATCGGCTGCGGTGACGTCGACGCTGGTAACCGGCTCCGCCGCGACGACGAGCCAGCGGACCGCCGTCGGTGAGCTCGCGACGGCGTCCATGACGCGTTCGTGAAAAAACTCGGCGTTGGCGAAGAACAGCGGCGCATCCCACCGGAACAGCACGAGACCCGGGATCAGCCGTGCCTCAGGATAGCGGGTGATGTCGTGGTAGCCCTTGACCTGGTCGACTCGGCCAAGCACGGCCGAATGCGGGCGCCAGCCGTCCCAGAGGAACTCGATCACCGCCATCATGATCGCAAGCGCGATGCCGGGAATGGCGCCGAATGCGGCCACGCCCGCGAAACACGTCATTGAAAGCCAGAACTCCCAGCGCTGAATGCGGTAGATGCGTTTCAGGTCCGAGATTTCAATCAGGCCGATGGCGGACGCGATGACGACCGCGGCGAGAGCGGTGTTCGGCAGGTGCTGGAGCAGATCGGGCGCGAGCATCAACAGCAACGCGATCGCGAGTGCGCCGACGACCCCGGTCAGTTGGGTCCTGGCGCCGGCGGCTTCCGCCACTGGCGTCCGCGACGAGCTGCTGCTGATCGGGAAACCCCGAAAGAAGCCGGCTGCGAGGTTGGCAACACCGAGGCCGATCATCTCCTGATTCGGATCGACTGGTGCATGCAGGCGCGCGGCATAGGTTCGAGAGAGCACGCTCGTGTCGGCGAACGAGACGAGAGCGACCGCGATGCCGCCCATCATGATTTGGGTCACGGTGTCGATGGGGACGAACGGAAAGCCTGGCGACGGCAACCCCTGTGGCAAAGGTCCCAGGACGGAGACGCCTGCACGAGCGGCAAGATCGAAGGCCGAAACCACCACGGTCGCGCTGACCACGGCGATCAAAATGCCGGGGATCCGCGGCCACCGCTTCAACACCAGAATCATCGCGAGCACGCCGGCGCCGATCGCGAGCGCCGCGTCGTTCGTGCTCCCCGCTGCAATGCTTTCGACAATTCCTTGCATCTGCCGCAACGGTCCACCGCCACCGACCGAAAAGCCGAAGAGCTTTGGAAGCTGGCTGAGCAGCACCGTCAGCGCGATCCCGTTCATATAGCCGTAGCGGATGGGCTTCGAGAGTAGCTCCGTGATGAAGCCGAGACGCGCGAGGCCTGCCGCAACGCAGACCACACCCGAGACGATTGCCATCAGGCCGGCCACCGCAACCGCCCGCGTCGGGTCGCCCGCGGAAATCGGCAGCACAACGGCGAGGATCACCGCGGCAAGCGCCGAGTCCGGACCGAGAACGAGAATGCGGCTGGGACCGAACAAGGCGTAGGCGACGAGCGGCACGATGGTCGCGTAGAGACCGTTGATCCCGGGCACCCCCGATGCCTCGGCGTAGGCAATGCCGACCGGCACGAGCATGGTCGTCATCACGAGTCCAGCCACCATGTCGTGCCGCAGCCACGATCGCTTGTACGTACGCAGCGTGATCAAGCCGGGAAACCAGCGCAACCAGCCCGGTTGGGTCGGACGAGCTGGGCTGCGCGCGATGCGGTCTGAGCCAGCCGTGTCCGAGGAAGGTGATTCAATCATGAGGGCGCAGTCAGGCGGGCCGAGAAGCCTGAAGACTGTCCCTACTGGGGCTTTTTCGGATCCTTCGGATCCTTGACAGCCAACCCGCCGGTAATCCCCTGCACCTGCGGTCCCGTTTGGATCGCTCTGATCTTGGCGATCTCGGCTGGGGTGGCCACTTTCGGATCCACATTCGCCTGCGCGCAGGTGAATCCACGCAGCGTGCACTCAGATGTGGTGTGTGTGATCCCCCGTTCCTTCATCAGCCGGGCCATCAGCGCGTAGGCTTCCTCGTGCATGATGACGGCGTTGTTCGGAACGAACGTACCGACGCCGATGGCGTAGTCGATCGGCATCAGCGGCTCGACGCTGGCGCCGAACGCGCCGTCGTTCTTCTTGCCCAGATCGTAGGCGCCGAGATCGGCGCCCACGTCGACGAGATACTGAATGACGTTCGTATCGCCCATGTTGCCGGCGACCATGAGTGGCGTGATGCCGTAGTCATCGGCCTCGTTGACGTCGGCACCGAGCTGCACGAACAGCTTCACCACCTCAAGGCGTTCGGTCGGCGACTTCCCTTTGCTGTAGCCTTGAATGAATCCGAGCCCCGCCGCCGCCTCGACCATCGTCTCGCCGTCCTTCGAGATGATCGTCGCGTCGGCGCCCCAGTCGAGCAGCAGCTGCACGAGCTCGAGGTCGGCCGAGAACGCGGCCCGCATCAGCGCCGTGGCGAACACGATGCGCGGTGACCCCGCACGCATCCGCGCCCGTGGCGTGTTGTTGACCAGCGCATTGGGGTCGGCACCCGCGTTGAGCAGCTTGCCGATGAGCGGGAGCGAATCGGCGGTGATCATCCATGGAAAGTTCGGCGCCGTTTCCATGTTACGTCGATCCACCGCCCAGAACAGCGGCGTGAAGCCCTGCACGTCGGGGTGATTGACGTCCGCGCGGCTCTCGACGAGCAGCGAGGCGACATCGTAGTTGCCGTTGAAGATCGCGAGGCCGAGCGCGTTCTTGCCGTCTCCCGAAATCGCGTTCACGTCGGCGCGCGCCGCGATCAGCAGGCGCGCGGACTCGAGGTCGCCTTCACGCGCGGCGAACATCAGCGGGGTCAACACACCGCTGGCGAACTCCTCGGGACGATCAGGCGCGTTCGCGAGCGGCGTGCGTCCCTCGAAGCCGCGGCCGTTGGCCGCAGGCACGAAATACGAGCGGGCGTTCACGTCGGCACCCGCCCCGATCAGCAACCTGGCCGCGGCGGGATGATGCTCGGCGACGGCAAACATGAGCGGCGTCGTCCCGCCCCAGGTCTCCGTCGTATTGACCGCTGCGCCGCGCGCCAGCAGCACGGTGATCGCGTCGGTCTTGCCAGTCCGCGCCGCCATCATCAACGCCGTGTCGCCGTGCTGCCCGAGCCGCGCGTTCGGATCGGCACCAGCCTTGATCAGCAGTTCGAGCATCGGTCCGTTGCCGTTCAGCGCGGCGAGCTGCATCGGCGTGGCGCCGTCGCGGTTCGCGGTCGACACTCGCGCGCCGGCCGCAATGAGCCACGCGGCGAGCTCCAGATCGTCCTGTCGCACCGCCCAGTGCAGGGCCGTTGTCCCGTCGACCTGCGGCGCATTGACGTCGGCGCCGCGCTGCAGCAGCGCTCGCACCGCGTCGCGAGAGCCCTTCATCGCGGCATCCGCAAGTTCACTGCTCGCGCCTTCGAGCGCAGCGCCTGCCAGCAGCGCGAGGACGACCCCGATGAGGGCACTCGCCGTCACGACGAGTGAGACACGATCGATCATGTCACTGGCTCCCGCTGCTTCGCGGACGCGCGTTTTGCAGCACGAGGATGGGTGGCGCCGCGTCGTAATCCCGGAGCGCAATCGTCTGTGCACCGTCGTCTACCGCGACGTTCGCGGTGAGTGACGCTTTGCCCTCGCCCGAACCACTCGAGTCGAGGTGCAACTCGAACAGCGTAAAGGCATAATCGGTCGACGGCGCACCACTCGTGAGCGACCAGGCGACGCTGTTCGCGCCGAAGCGCCGGTCGGTCGCGAGCAGAATCCGGTCCCCGCCCGCGAGCGGCACGCGGCATGCGTACTTGATCGCGTATCCGGTCACGTCGTTGGTCCAAATGTAGCCGATCGTCTGTGCGCGCGAAATGACCGCGGTCAGCGCTCCGATCGGACCGAGCGGCGCCTCGCCGCGACCGGCACCGCGCGCCCCGCGGCCGCGCCCCGCCGGAGCTCCGCGTCCCGCCGCACCAGCACGTCCACCTCGTGCCGCATCGGCAGAATCCTCCGCCGGCGCGGGGCCTCGGGCGGTCGGGGCCGGTACTTGCATCGCCGCCGTCAAGGCGTGTCGTTCGTCGTCAGTGGACCACCGCAGGATGTGAATCCTGACCGGACTCCCAGGCTGACGGACGTTCGTGGACGTCGCCGTCAACGTGACGTCGCCGGTCCCCGGCGCTTGCTGCAGCAGCGCCGACGCGAGCGCGAGAAGCGCGAAGCGGATCGTCATTGCTGCGGGTTCGTCCCTTTGACCCGTCCGAGCCACTCGACGAGTCGCTCGAGCTCCTCGTTGGAGATTTTCGCGCCGCGTTCGCGCATGTCGACGGTCACGACACGCCAGCGATCCGGACTGTAGCGTGCGGCATTGACCTTGTCGACCGCGTGGCAGGTGCTGCAGGCGCGGTTCATCAGTGTATTCGCTTCGGCATCGCTCAAAAACGTCGTGATCTCGGGTGGCACGTACGCGCGCGGGAACGGTTTCGTGTCGGGACCGAACTTCGCGGCGACCCAGGCGAGCAGGATCTCCCGATCGGCGTCGTCGATGAGCGCCTTGAGGCCCGGATGTTTGCGCTCGAGGAGCGTGTTCCATCCCGCCCGATCGAGCGCGTAGTACGCGTAATCGTCGATGCCATGACACGAGCTGCAGCGCGTCAAAATGACCGTCCGTACGGGGCCTCGCGGCGTGTCGACTTGCGGCCGCGTCGGCTTGCTCAAGAACTGCGCGGCAGCCGGTGTTGCTGTAGCCAAAGCGACTGCGGCCAACAGCCACCCGTTCAGCTTCATCGCTCGCTCTCCGCTCCTGACGGCTCGACGGTCACAGCATCTCGAGGTACGGGAGATCGCCTGTGCTTGTGCCGATCTTGTTCTGCTCGACCCCGTACAAGTGCAGGATGCTCAGAAGCATGTTCGAGGTCCGCTGCGTGTTGTCGGGAAACACCAGATGCCGATTGCCCTTGAACGTCCCGTCGATGCCGCCGACGAGCATGACGGGCACCTTCTCGTGCGCGTGCCGGTGTGAGTTGCCCATGTTGCTGCCCTTGTAGATCAACACGTGATCGAGCAGCGTGCCGTCGCCGTCAGGAATGCTGCGCAGCTTCTCGCAGAAATACACCAGGTTCTGCACGTGATAGCGGTTGATCTTCGCGTAGTTGGCGACGTTCTCCGGCTTGTCGCCATGATGCGACGTCGCGTGCCAGCCTCCGGTGAAGCCCGACTCGGGAAATGTGGTGCCGCTCAGATCGCGCCCCAGCATGAACGTCCCGACGCGGGTGATGTCGCCTTCGAAGGCGAGCGCCATCAGGTCGTACATCAGACGGAAGTGGACGTGCTTGCTCTCGGGCAGGCCGAACGGCACGTCCATCGAGAGTTCCCGCGTCGACTCGCGCGTCGCGATCTTGATCCGGCGCTCGAGCTCGTGGATGTTCTCGAGGTACGTATCGAGCCGCGCGCGATCGCCGGCATCGAGATCCTTCTTCAGCGATCCGAGCTCGCGCGTCACCGAATCGAGGATGCTGGCGTTGGTCTTGCGTCCGGCCATGCGCTCTTCCTGGCTTGCCCCGTCGCCGAACATGCGCTCGAACACCACGCGCGGGTTCACCTGCGTCGGGAGCGGCTCGGTGGGCGATGCCCACGAGATGGAGTTCGTGTAGGCGCAGCTGTAGCCCCAGTTGCAGTTGCCGAAGTTACCGGTATCCTCGACGCCAAGCTGAATCGACGGCAAGAGCGTATCCTGGCCGTGCTTGCCGGCAATCACCTGATCGATGGTGGTGCCCAGGAACGGACTGACCGCGTTGCGGCGGGGCCGCGCGCCCGACAGAAGAACCGCGCCGCGCGCGTGATCGCCGCCCGGTTCCTCGTCTGTCGCGGTCGCCTCCGGCATGTCGAGTCCGCTGATGAGCACCACGCGATCGCGGAACGGCTCAAGCGGCTTGGCGATGAACGAGAACTCGAAGTCACGCCCTTCCTGGACCGGACTCCAGTAGCCGGGCGCTGCACCGTGGGGGTGCCAAATGCCGACGAAGCGCTTCACCCGCGACGCGGCCGTCAGGCGCAGTGGCGTCAGCGCCGGCACCATCGACTCGAGCAGCGGCAGCGCGATCGTCGCGCCGGCACCGCGCAGGAACGTCCGCCGCGGAATGTGTCGCTTCGTGATGAACATCGGCTCTTCTCCTGCTCGTACGCGGCCGCGGCCCTACTGCGTGCCCGCCGCGCGCTCGTTCGTTCTCAGGCGCATCTGAAACTGGGCGCTCTTGACGACGCCGAGGACAATCGTCGGGAACTTGTAGTCGTCCGTCGCCGCATCCCGCACGATCGACCGCACCGCCGGCATGTCGCTGTATTCCACGCCGCGGCCGAGCGCGAACGTCATCGTCTTCTCGACGATCATGCGGACGAATTGCGGCGCGTAGCGCAGCAGCGCCTGCCGGAGCTCCGACGGGCCATTGACCTGTTGCCCGTCATAAAGTTGGACCGCCGCATCGATCGGTGTTCCGCCGTCGCCGCCCTGCTTGACGCGCCACCGGCCGTCCGCGTCGAAGTTCTCGAGCGCGAACCCAATCGGATCCATGATCTTGTGGCAGCCGGCGCACGGCTGGTTCTTCCGGTGCAGCGTCATCTGCTCGCGCAGGGTCAGCACCTTCCCCGATTTGTCGGACGAGTCTTCGAGCGGCGGCACGTTGGGCGGCGGCTCCGGTGGCGGCGTGCCGAGGATGTTCTCCAGCACCCAGACGCCGCGCTTGACCGGCGATGTCCTGAAATTCTGCGTGAAGGTCACTGCGAGGAAGGCGCCCTTGCCCAGCAATCCGCGACGCGCGTCGTACTCCGGTCCCAACGTTACGCGGCGGAAGTGCGAGCCGTAGACGTTCGGAATCCCGTACTGCCGCGCGAGCCGCTCGTTGACGAACGTGTAGTCGGCCGTCAGCAGATCGACGACGCTGCGGTCCTCCCGGATGATGCTTTGGAAGAACAGCTCCATCTCACGCCGGAACGCCTGCCGCAGCTCGTCGTCCCAATCCGGATAGGCGATGCCATCGGGCGCCGTCGTCGGAAGATTGCGCAAATAAAGCAGCTGCGCACCGAAGTTCGTGACGAGCGCATCGGCGCGCGGATCCGCGAGCATCCGCCGGACTTGCTGTTCCAGCACGCCCGGCTCGTGCAGATGTCCCTGACTGGCAACCGCGATCAGATCATCGTCGGGAATGCTGCTCCAGAGGAAGAACGACAAGCGCGAGGCGAGCTCGAGATCGGTGATGCGATACGGCCGGCCCGCAGGGACCGTCGCCGGTTCGCGTTCCACACGCACGAGGAACTGGGGGCTCGCAAGCAGGCGCCGGACCGCCAACTCGATGCCGTCCTCGAAGCCCGTGCGGCGACCTTCGAGAAAGAACGTCATCAAGGTCTCGAGATCGTGCGGCGTTGGCGGCCGCCGATACGCGCGCCGAGCGAGCGTTGTGAGGATCGCCTTCGCGCACGCCTCCTCGCGAGCGGGCGACGACGGTTTGCAGCTGAACACTTTTCGGACGCTAGGCGAGTCGCTCGGACGTTCTGGCGTAAACGGTCCCTGTATCCGAAGGAAGCCGATCGCGGGGTAGTACTGCAGCTGCGGGATGCTGTTGTTCTCGAGCGACTTACGATCGTACTGCTTGATCAGGTCCAGGCTCGGCCGGTAATTCGTCGCGATGAACGTCGCGCCGACCGTACGCGAGCCCGCCTTGACGGGAACCGTCACCTCTAAGATGCCATCGCCGGCGTCGCCGGCCATGCCCTGACTGAGCCCGACGCCCTCGTACTTGAAGATGTGCGCCCGCTCGCCGTCGATCACAAGTTCGAGCTGTTCGCCCGGGATGAAGCTGCCGATGCCAAAGTTCTGAATGGAGAACTTGTACTCGCCATCGGCGGGAAACGCATGGCGGACGATCATCCCGCCGCGCGTGCCGAGCGGCAACCCCTCGATGTGATGGTTCTGCGATGTGTCGCCCGGCGCGAGATACGTGCGTTCGGTAGGTGTCTTCCAGAATCCGACTGCCATGCGCGCGACCCGCGCGGCCGCTGCCGTGTACGCCTCGAGCAGAGTCGGAGAGATCGTCAGCGATCCGGCAACGTTGTCGAACCCTCGCGCGGAATCGTCGGCCGGCAGCAGCGACGCGACGTCGACGTCGAGGTCGAGCAGGTCGCGGATCGCGTTCGCGTAATCGGTCCGGTTCAGACGGTGGAGCACGACGGCGCCTGGATTGGCGCGCGCGCCCGCCTTTCGATCGATTTCCGCTTCGAGCCAGTCTCTGAGCGCCTCGTAATCCGGCAAGGGTGGCCGCCTGACGTCGGGCGGTGGCATCACGCCCGCGCGCAGCTTGCGGATCACTTTCTCCCAGAGCTCGGGGTGATCGCCGGCGCTTGCGAGATCCGGTTTTTCAAGGGAAAGATTTGCGGTGTGCACCCGATCGTTGTGGCACGGTACGCAGTACTGGTCGAGCACCGCGCGGTTCGTCGCCGCGGTGGGGGGAACCGGCACCTGGCCGGCCGTCACGGCCACGACTGCGGCCGCGCCGGCCGCAGTGCACGCAATCCGGAGGGTTGCCCACCGACGTTTCATGGTCCAGAGCGCCTATGTCTCGATCACGCGGCGGCCGATGTCCGACGCGCTGATAGTACACGAAGTCCAGCGGCATAGTGCGTGTGCATGATAGGAATAAGGCCCGAGATCGTTGACTCGGCACGGGCGCTCGGGCACCATGACGCCGCGTCCATCCCCGAAGCCTGGAAACCCGTAGGAGCGCGCTCGGAGTGGAGGAACCTTATGAGCGGAGGAACTCGGTCGAACCCGGCCCGCCGACTGGTGCTCGTCGCGAGCGTCGCGACCTTCGTGCTGTTATCGCGATGGCCGATTACGGCCGCGCCACCTGCGACCCGGCCAGAGGATGTCGGTCTCTCGACGGACCGGCTGCAACGGATCGGAGAGCTGGTCCAGCGTCACATTCAGGCTGGCAGCTTCAGCGGTGCCGTCACGCTCGTCGCGCGTCACGGCCGCATCGCGTATCACGAGGCGTACGGGCTGATGGATGTTGAAGCCAAGAAGCCTATGATCAAGGACGGCATTTTCCGCATCATGTCGATGACCAAGCCCGTGATTGGTGTGGCAGTACTGATGATGATGGAGGAGGGGAAAGTCCACCTGCAGGATCCGATCTCGAGATTCATTCCCGAATGGAAGAACATGACAGTGGCTGTGCCACTACCCGCTCCGACGGTCGGTCGTGGCAATGCGGCGCCCACGGCTGCTGCTCCTGGGGGAACAGGCGGTCGCGGCGCCCCGGAAGAGCCGCGGTACTACACGGTGCCGGCGGAACGTGAGGTCACGGTCCGCGATCTTCTGACGCACACATCAGGACTCGTCAGCGGTCCGATCAGCGGCTTCGTCAATCGTTCGGTCGCGGCGGGCCCGAAAGAGACGCTGGCGGACTACGTGCCGCGACTGGGCAAGGTGCCACTTGAGTTCCAGCCGGGCACGCGATGGGCCTACAGCGCGACGGCAGGATTCGATACGCTCTCGCGAGTCGTGGAGGTCGCGTCGGGGATGCCGATCGATCGCTTCCTCAAGCAACGAGTCTTCGAGCCGCTTCAGATGAAGGACACTACCTACATCCCGCCGAACGGCAGCCTGCGGCTTGTCAAGCTGTACTCGCGCACGCCAGACGGCTTGAAGCCAGCTCGCGATCCTGGGTTCATGACTGACGTCTACTTCTCGGGGGGCGGCGGACTCTTCAGCACGGCCGACGACTACGCACA
>Ga0306923_10001870_pt1 | contig 18917 bp, 16 predicted proteins | sample sta12Can44000108_FD_203841 | JGI IMG/M metagenome (GOLD analysis project Ga0306923, IMG submission 203841) | Lab enrichment of tropical soil microbial communities from Luquillo Experimental Forest, Puerto Rico - statanox.12C.anox.44.000.108 (v2)... | ecosystem: Environmental > Terrestrial >... | reverse complement strand
AGAACCAAAGGGACACCGGCATATATAGGTTTTGAGTAGCGGTTTTGGATTTGACATTCGCTATGAGGACTCGCGGCGATACTAAGCGAATGTCAAATCCACCGCACTAGCTGTCGCCGTCCCTTCGGATTCCTTTCCGGGGGACGGACCTTGCAAGGCTTCCGATGAACTCGACTCTCGCTATCCTCGCGGTCCTCGACGGGATCAGCTACGCCGCGCTGGTGTTTTTGGTGTCGGTCGGGCTCAGCCTGATTTTTGGAGTGCTGCGCGTGGTGAACGTGGCGCATGGCTCCTTCTACGCCTTCGGAGCGTATCTTGCCGCCACCTTCAGCCTCGCGGTCGCGCCGCTGTCGCCATGGCTCACCTATCCTGCACTGCTGGCTGCGTCCATCGTCATCGGCGTAGTCTGCGGCGGGCTGATCGAGCGCTTCCTGCTGCGCCCGGTCTACGGCCGTGACGATGTGCTGCAGCTTCTGATCACCTTTGCGGTTTTCATGATCATGGACAATCTGCAGCGCCTGATCTGGGGCGTTCAGCCGATCTTCGCGGCCGAGCCGTTGAAGCTTCTCCCCAACATCTCCGTGTTCGGCGTCACCTACACATCCTACCAGGTCGTGCTGCTGCCGTGCGTGGCCGTGCTGACCCTGATCGGCTTGCGTTATTTTCTGCGTCACAGCCTTGCGGGCGCCGTGATTCTGGCCGTCACCGAAGATCGTGAGGCGGCTACCGCGATTGGAATCGACGCCAGGCGCGTTTACCTGGTCACGTTCATGATCGGGGCGAGCCTGGCGGCGCTTGGCGGGGCGCTTGCGTTACCGACCACCTCGCTCGTGCCCGGCATGGGTGCCGACATGATCGTGCTTTCCTTCGCCGTTGCCGCCACAGCCGGCCTCGGCCAGATCGAGGGCGCTGCCGTCACCGCGCTCATGATCGGGCTGGCACGCGCTTTCATCATCTACATCCAGCCCGAGTTCGAGGTTCTGGTGCCTTACCTGATCATGGTGCTGGTGCTCCTGGTGCGGCCGTTCGGCCTGTTTGGCGTCACCCAGTTGAGGAAAATCTGATGGGAGGCCGCCGTTTTCAGCCGATTACGCTCGCCGCCGTCCTGTTCTTCCTGGCAGCCGCCGTCGCGCCACTGTTTGTTCCGAGCTGGGCCACATTGTTCGCGTTGATCCTCGCCAAAAGCATCGTCGTGCTCGGAATAATCCTGCTCTTGCAGGCCGGACAGGTGTCGTTCGGACACGCGATGTTTTTTGCGTGTGGAGCCTACGCCGCGGCGTTTTGGGGCAAGTACGTCGGTGACGGCGACATCCTGCTCTATCTTCTGCTCGGCGCCACGTCGTCCACCATTTTCGGCCTGATCGTCGGTCTCTTCGTGGTGCGCTACCGCGAGATCTTCTTCGGGATGCTCAACCTTGCTTTCTCGATGGTGTTGTGGTCGCTGCTTGAGAAGATGTTCCGCTATACCAATGGTGCCGACGGCATTCGCGTGGCGCGTCCGGCGTTGCTGGGAATGTCCTTTACGCCAGAGATCTTCCAATATGTCATCCTTTACGTCAGCCTGCTCACCGCGGTTGCAGCATTCCTCGGCGTTCAGCGTTATCTCGACAGTCCGCTCGGGCACATGTTGCGGGCCATCAAGTCGAACGAGACGCGGCTCGAATATCTGGGAACCTCAGCACGCCGCGTGCTCCTTATCGGCTACGTCTTCTCTGCTTTTCTCGGCGGTATCGGCGGCGCGCTGGTGGCGATCATCCAGCAGATCGCGACCCCTGAATTCGGCTTCTGGACCAAGTCGGGGGAGTTCGTGTTCATCGCGATTCTCGGCGGTGGTGCGCATGCGTTCGGCGCCTTTGCAGGTGCAGCCGTGTTCGAGGCCGTCCGTTTCTATGCGGCAGCTCACTTGGCGAATGCCTGGCAGCTCATTCTCGGCGTTGTGCTGATTGTTATCATTCTCTACGCGCCGGGCGGCCTGATCGGCCTCAGGCAGCGCGGCAAACGCGCAAAGCAAGGGGCGCGCTGATGGCGAACGTCCTGCTCTCGGCCAAGGGGATCGAAATTCGCTTCGGCGGGGTAGTCGCCGCAGATGGAATCGATCTTGATGTTTATGAGGGCGAAAATCTCGCCATCATCGGTCCCAACGGCGCCGGCAAAACCACGTTCCTCAACGTCTCGACCGGTTACCTCAGGCCGCAGGCCGGCAGCGTGAGTTTTCTCGGCCGCGATATTACTGCGCAGTTGCCACGCACCGTCACCAGGCTCGGCATCGCGCGCGCCTTTCAAATTCCGCAACTGTTCCTCGATCAGACCGTGATGGAAAACATGCTGATCGCGGCTGTTTCGCTGAACGGACACCCGTCGGGCGTGAAGGCTCTGTCGAGCCTGCCGCAGATGCCGGAGATGGGACGGCTCCTCGATCTCGTGGGGGTCGGGGAATTTGCAGGCCGCAAGGCGCGAGAATTGCCCGAAGGACAGCGCAAGCTCGTCGATATCGCGCTTGCGCTTGCGCTCAAACCCAGACTTTTGCTCATGGACGAGCCGACCTCGGGTGTCGCCTCGTCCGAGAAATTCGTCATCATGGACATCCTTACCCGGGCACTTGCGAGGGAGAAGGTGACCTCGGTTTTCGTCGAGCATGACATGGATGTGGTGGAGCGCTATGCCAATCGGGTTGCTGTCTGGAGCATGGGAAAAATTCAGAAGGTCGGTACGCCTGCGCAAGTTCTGGCCGATCCGAAAGTCCGCGAGCACGTAATCGGAATATGATGCGATGCTGAGCCTGGAAAATATCAACGTTGCGCTCGAAGGCGCGCCGGTTTTGCGCAATGTCAGCTTTGAATTGAAAGCCGGTGCGAGCGCCGCGCTGATCGGACGCAACGGCGCCGGCAAGACGACGACGGTGCGGACCATCATGGGCTTCACCGAAGCAACCGGTACAATGCGTTTGGGTGGGGAGGACCTTGGACGTGTTCCGCCTCATCGCCGGCCTTCGCTCGGGATCGGCTATGCGCCGGAAGATCGTCGCCTGTTTTCCGCTTTCACGGTGGAGGAAAACATCCTTCTGCCCGGACGCGTTGCGAAGCTTGGTCCGCAGGAAAGCCGGCGCAGGCTCGATCGCGCCTATTCCGTGCTGCCGGAGCTGAAGGAGCTTGCCAATCGGCAGGCGGGATCGGTTTCGGGAGGACAGGGCAAGATGGTGGCGCTGGGCCGCGCCCTGATGCTCGGAACGAGGCTTGTCATTCTCGACGAGCCGTTCCAGGGGCTCGCGCCCGTGCTGGCGCAGCGCTATGCGGAAGCACTGCGGCGGTTCCGGTCACAGGCCAATGAAATCACGCTCTTGATCACGGAGTCGAATCCAAAGCTTCTCGACACCTTCGTCGATGTGACGATGACCATCGAGCGAGGCGAGATCGACAAACTTGCCCGCAACTGAAATGAGAGGGGACGACAGGCCGCGCCCAATCACTCCACCCTGCGGAATTTCTGCGCGCGGCGGCCGAAGCCGACTTCAGCCGTATAGATGTTTCCCTTCGAATCGATGGCGATGTTGTGCACCCATTTGAACTGTCCGGGCTGACGGCCGTGGCGTCCCCATTGCGTGAGCACCTTGCCGTCCTCGCGGTTGATCGTGATGATCTGACCATTGGCGCCATCTGCAATGAAGATGTATCTCTGTGCCGGATCCTCCGAAAGCACGAGATCCCAGACCGATCCGTTCTGCATGGTCTCCGGTTCGATCCGGAACTCCTTTACGAAGCTGCCGTCTTTCCGGAAAACCTGGATGCGGTCATTGGCACGATCGCAGACGTAGACAAGTCCGTCGCTGGATATGCGGACGCAATGTACCGGGTTCGAGAACTGTTCCGAGGGCGGGGCGTCGGGCCTGTAGGCTGCCAGTTTCTCATCGCTCGGTCTGTGCCCGTAGGCGCCCCAAAGACGCTTGAAGGCGCCGGAAGTCGCTTCGAAGACGATGATGCGGCGATTCTTGTAACCGTCAGCGACATAGAGCTCATTTGCCGGCTCGTCGAGCATCATATGTGCCGGCCGGCCAAGCTTGTCCTGGCTGTTGGAATCGCCGGTCGCGTTGGCCTTGCCGATCTGCTGCAGGAATTTACCGTCGCCCGTAAATTTGAGAATCTGGTGATCGGAATTGTCGTTGCCGGCAAGCCAGACGTTGCCCTGGCCGTCAACGTGAATGCCATGCTCTGACTTTGGCCAATCGTAGCCCTCTCCAGGACCGCCCCAATACCGCAGCAAATTGCCATCCTGATCAAATTCCAGAACCGGCGGCGCCGCCGTGCAGCATTTGGTCTCGGGCGGATTTTTGGTCGCGCCTTTCTCGTCGTCGACCAGGGTCAACGGCCGATGGACGATCCAGATGTGATCGTTGCGGTCGACCGCGATGCCCGACACCTGGCCGAGGATCCAGTTGCCCGGCAATGGCTTCGGCCAGAACGGCTCGGGTTGGAATTTCGGCAGGCCAGCTGCGTTCGACGGCTGTCCCATCGGCGGAGGCGGTTGCTGGGCGAGGGCAGGGCCGGCCAGACCTGCGATGAAAAGCGCAAGCCGCAGCATCTTCAACGAGCCGAGCATCGGTTTCCTCCACGCGAACAGCATTTTCTTTCGGGGAGGATCGTACACCGGAACGGGGTGCGGTCAAAAAGGTGGGAACCGCACGTCGATTCGCGAAAGATAGTGGAGAAGTCCGGCGCCGTTGATCTGTAACTTGTCCCCAACCCATTGCGCTGGCTAGCTCGGCGTGGGGTGGTTTGGTGCGACCTTTCAGGATGTTAGTTCCGCAAGTGGAACTAGCATCTTGGAAGTCGTTGATCGCGATCGGGGGACTTTGGGGATGCTGTCACGTTGGGTGTTGGCCGCAGCCATTTGCGCAAGCATGGTTTCGCAGGCGGAAGCGACCGGGCGCTCTGGCGTGGTTCGTCGCGCGTCCTGCGCGGTCGTTCGGTATTATGTCGCAAAATACACAGCGTCAGCCGCCGAAATGTGGGCACGCAGCCATGGGGCGAGCGACGCCGAGATCGAGGCGGCGCGGCGTTGCCTGAGGACCCCGGAGACCGAAACCGCCCAGGCGGCCCGTTGGTTCATGCAGTAATTGTCGCTGCCCGGCCCGGCAAACGACATCGAGGCGCGACCTCGTGATGACCTCGCGTGAGCGGGGCGATCCGGCGTTTCCCCTCCCTCGCAAGATATCCACCATGTGGTAGGGATGGGTGCGGTCCAAAGGCGCTGCGCACAACTTGCGAGGAAACCCATGCAGTTCACACACGCCACGCTCGATTTCGACGGAGCGGTCGCCATTCTCAGGCTCGACCACCAGGAGGTGATGAATGCGGTCTCGCTCGAGATGCTGGCAGGCCTCATTGAGGCGTTGGAGGCGGTCGAGGACAAGAGAGCCGAGGTGCGTTGTCTGGTGATGACCGGCGCCGGGCGGGCTTTTTGCACCGGCGCCAATTTGCAGGGCCGCAACGTCCAGAAGCCGGGCAAGAGCGGCGCCGGCGCCGCGCTCGAGACCGCGTTTCATCCCTTCCTCCGGCGCTTGCGCAACCTGCATTGCCCACTTGTGACCTCGGTCAATGGGCCGGCGGCCGGTGCCGGCATGAGCTTTGCGTTGATGGGCGACATGGTCCTTTGCGCGCGCTCGGCGTATTTCCTCCAGGCCTTCCGTCGCATCGGCCTCGTGCCGGATTGCGGCTCTACCTGGCTGCTGCCGCGGCTGATCGGACGAGCGCGTGCGATCGAACTCTCGCTGATGGGCGAACGGTTGCCTGCGGAGAAGGCGCTTGCATGGGGGCTGGTCAACCGCGTCCATGATGACGCGGTTCTCTGGGACGAGACCATGAAGCTCGCCCATGAACTCGCTGATGGTCCGACCGTTGCGCTGTCACTGATCCGCAAACTCTATTGGGAGAGCCCGAACAACTCCTTCGAGGAGCAGCTCAATCTCGAATTCGAATCGCAGCGCCATGCGGGCACGACAGAAGATTTCCGGGAAGGGGTCAGCGCATTCCTGGAGAAGCGGCCGGCGAAGTTCAGAGGCAGCTGATCCGATCGCCGGGGTCGCGCGCGGCAACTTAAATGCAGCAGCCGCTGGTCAAAGGGACCAGCGGCTGGCATGCAGAAGCTTCAGTCTCAGTTGCGATCGTTGTTGCCGCGATCGGCCGACTGAAGCCGTCCGAGCCGTGGCGGAACGTAGGTCGGAAGCGTCACGCGATAGACCAGAACCAGGGTGTCCACGTTGAAGCCTGACGCATCCTGATAAGGCTGCCCGGCCATATGGCCGTCCTGCGTGATGAAATCGTTGTCGCTTCCGACGAACAGGAAATAGTCGTGCGGCGCGTTCGGATCGCCAACCGGCACCACAGCCATGCTTTCCCACTTCTCGTAGAGATCATTGCCGTCGTTTGGTGCGCCGTTGTGCAGACCAAAGCGGTTCAACTGCGTGTTGTCGTTGATGTCGAGAAATTTCTGGTACGTGGCGGGGATGATCGAGGTGTTGAGCACGCCAAGCGGCGCGACCGGCGTGCCGGCGTTATCGAAGGCCGTGCCTGCGATGTTGGTCGCCCCGGCTATGTCCACCAGATCGACGCTGCGATAGACCGAGCCGGGTGTTTTGGGGAAGATTTCACCGACGCCGCTGTCGCGAGCGAGCACCAGGAACTGATGATCGTTGAGCGCGAGCATCTCGCTTTGCGCGGCCGTCAACAGCGTTGGCGTTGTCGTGGTCTGGTCCTGGAAGAGTGGCAGCTGAACGACATATTCACCCACCAGTTTGGGCTCGTCGGAATGCAGATCGTAGGCCAGCAGGCGAGTGTTATGGCGCGTCAACTTGATCGTCGTGGCGCTGGTCGAGTTGAGGTCCTGAATCAGCGCGCTCTGCAGCAGCACGAACAGCGTCTTGCGGTCCGGGCTCATGGCGAGGCCCTCGAAGCCTTGATTGTTCTGGCGGCCTGATACGGGGTTGCCGGTGTTGAAGGTTTGGCCGATCGGCGGGCTGTTGGCCGAGAAATTCTCCACCAGATTGCCGGACGCGTCGCGGCGCATCGGGATGAAAGCGTCGGGCGGCCGGATCACGTGCAACAGCGATCCATCATGATTGTAGTGATAGACGTACGGGCCATACTCGTCGCTGACCCAAAACGTGCCGTCGCCGACATGGACTACTGCCTCGTCGTCAAGTGTGATGTGGCCGTTTGCAGAGAAGATCGGCAGGTCTGGGAATTTGTGGGTTCCGGGCTGGACCGCATTGGGGTCGAAGCCGGTGGTCACAGCGCCACCAGGCCGGTGAAACAAGGTCGAACCCTTGTAGTCCAGCTGCAGCTGGTTCTGGTTGGTGGTGCTGCCGGAGAAAAGCGGATTGAGCGTCACTTCGAAGCGATGCAAGCGACCGCGGAAATCTACGGTACCTTGGGTGTTCCAGCCGCGATCGGGCAGCATGAACAAGGTGCCACCGAAGCTGCCGTCGCGGTTTTTGTGCCAACTGTCGAGATCCATCGCCATGCCCGATCCGAATCCACCCAACGTCTCGCCAAATTGGTCCACGGCGTTGGAGGGGACACGGGCGACGCCGACGAGTCCCTTGTTGACGAAGGTCTGACCTTCAAACACCACCGACTGCGCGGACGCGAGGCTGCCAGAACAAAGCAGAATGGCCACCACGCTGGCGGCAAGACGTTTCCAAACGCCATACCGGCGCGAATCCCGCACCGAAAACCGATTTAGAGTCATGGTCTCTCCGCTGATTTGATCGCTTGAGTCTTGTTGCGACTGACGCAAGTCTTCGCTTAGAACCGGGAAGAAGAATTTGAGCGCGGCGTTTAAATCGCAAGTATGTTGCAGTCCCATGACAGTTGATTGCGCGTCAACAACAACCAAGCCATGCCCGCCGGCAGCGGACGCACCTGCGCAATGCCCTCCGAGCAACGAGGCGAGGTTCAATTCACCTGCCGCTCCTTGCCTGCCCAATAGGGATCGCGCAGGTCGCGGCGAAGGATCTTTCCCGAGGCGTTGCGCGGCAAGGCTTCGATGAAGTCGACCGATTTCGGGGTCTTGAAGCCGGCGATGCGCTCGCGGGTGAAGTTGATGATATCGGAAGCCGTCGCCTGCTTGCCCTGCTTCAACACTACGATCGCCTTGACTGCTTCGCCCCAGGTATCATCCGGTATGCCGATCACCGCCGCCTCGGCGACGTCGGGATGGTCGCAGATCGCGCTTTCGACCTCGGCCGGGTAGATGTTCTCGCCGCCCGAGATGATCATGTCCTTGATGCGGTCCTGGATATAGACATAGCCATCCTTGTCCATGTGGCCGGCATCTCCCGTGCGCAGCCAGCCGTCGCGGTCAATCGTCCTCGCGGTGGCATCGGGTTGGTTCCAGTAGCCTACCATGTTGGAGCCGGAACGCGTCGCGATCTCGCCGACCTCGCCCGGCGGCAATTGCTCGCCGTCGGGATTGAGGATCGCAAGCTCGACGCCCAGTAGTGCCTTGCCCGCCGAGCGCATGCGCTCCGAGCCCTCGACATGGTCCTCCGGCGGCAGCGCCACGATGGCTCCGGTGGTTTCAGTCAAGCCATACAGCTGCACAAAACCGCAGCCGAACACCTCGATGCATTCCTTCAGCAGCGCGGAGGGAATGGGCGAAGCGCCATAGAGCATGTATTTCAGGCGCGAGAAGTCGACCTGGCGCGCCCGAGGTTGCCGTACCACGAACTGCATCGCGGCCGGCACCATGAATAATTTCGTGATGCCGGAATGCTCGATAAAGTCGAGCACCTTGGTCGGATCGAATTCCCTTACGACCACCCCCTTGGCCCCGGCGTAGAGACCTAGCAACCCCCAGCCGGTGCCGCCGATATGGAAGACCGGCATCGCCACCAGCGAGACATCTTGCTCGGTCCACCTGTTCCACTCGGGTTTCTCACCTTCGCCGGTCTCCATGAGATTGATCAGGTTGGCGTGCGAGAGCATCGCGCCTTTCGGCCTGCCGGTCGTCCCGGACGTGTAGAGCTGGATCGCGATGTCCTGCCGCCCGATCTCGACCTTCGGGTCGTCGGCGCTTTGCGCGTCGCGCCAAGCGGTATAGTCGTCCCATTCCGGTGCGCCGCCTTCCGTGGCGATGACTGTGCGCAGACTGGGCAGTTGTGGTTTGATCGTGCGTGCCTGCGCCACGCATTCCGGCCCTACGAACAGAACGGGGGCTTTGCAATCGGCAACGATGAAGGCGATCTCGGGCGCGGCGAGCCGCCAGTTCACGGGCGTCATCACCACATTGGCTTTCATCGCGCCCAGCAGCAGTTCGAAATAGATGTCGCTGTTCTTGCCGAGATAGGCGATCCGTTGCTGTGGCTTGACGCCGAGCGCCTTGAGTCCGTTGGCGACGCGATTGGTCAATTTGTCGAATTCGGCGAAGGTGGTCTGTCGTCCCTCGAATTCAAGGACGATTTCACGGCCACGCGACTTCGCAAGCGTGCGCACCATTTCCGCAAGGTTTACCGGCGCCGACAAAACGGACATGTCCCCCTCCCGATATTTTGCTCTGGTTTGGCGCAATACTGGCGATGTTGCGCGGTAAAGACAATACCGAGAGATGTCAGCTTCTTGCGGCACGATCCTTTTCATTTTGCGCCTGGATCTGCTCGCGGGCCTTCTTCCAGTCGGTATCGGACCAGTCGCGCAATTGATAGAAGTTGCCGCCCATCGCGAGCGCCTGGCCGCCATCCATCGCGATGGTCTCGCCGTTGATCCAGTCGCAGCCGCCGGAAATCAGGAACACCGCAAGATTTTGCAGCTCCTGCATTTTGCCGACCCGGCCCATCGGATTCATCGCTCTGGTGCGCGCGCCGGCCTCGTCGCCGGGCTTGATGCGCTTGCTCATGCCTTCGGTCGGAATCTCGCCGGGCGCGATGGTATTGAGGCGGATGCCGTAACGCCCCCATTCGGTCGCAAGCGACATCGTCATGGCGTGCACCGCCGATTTGCTCATCGCCGACGGCACGACATAAGGGCTGCCGTTGCGAACCCAGGTGACCGTGATCGACACCACATTGCCAGGATGATTGCCCGCGATCCAGCGGCGCCCCACGGCGTGGGTCACGTAGAATGTGCCGTGCATGACGATGTTGGCGACTGCGTCGAAGCCGCGCGCCGAGAGGTCTTCGGTGCGCGAGATGAAATTGCCGGCGGCATTGTTGACGAGGTCGGTGAGCGGTCCGTCCTTGAAGATCGTATCGACCATCTGGTCGACCGCGGGGGCATCGCGGATATCGAGGCCGTGGCTCGTCACACGGCCGCCATGGAGGTCCATCAGCTCGGTCGCGGTCTCGTCGCAGACGCTCTTGCGACGGCCGCAGATGTGGACCTCCGCGCCAAGCCCTAGAAAGCACTCCGCCATCGATTTGCCGAGTCCGGTGCCGCCGCCCGTCACAAGGATACGGCGGCCCGCGAGTAGATTTTCACGGAACATGGCCAGTCTCCCCTCTGCAAAATCCTTATTGGTTGGCCGACTAAAACCGGACAATGCTTTCGTGTAAAGCAGTTATCCCGAACAGGTGCAGGGGAGAATTGCCATGGACGATCGCGTCTCGGTTTCGATCTTGGAAGGTATTGCCGATGTTCGCCTGGTGCGCGCGGACAAGATGAACGCGCTCGATATCCCGATGTTCGAGGCTTTGGTTGCCGCTACCGAGCGGCTCGCCGGAGAGAAGGGCTTGCGGGCGGTAGTATTATCCGGTGAGGGCCCAGCCTTCTGCGCGGGACTCGACATGGGCCGCTTCGCCGCCATGAAGGACGGCGGCGGCGAGGAGCGCGACCTTGCGATGCGCACCCATGGGCTTGCCAACTTTCCGCAAGCGGCGGTCTGGGGATGGCGGCAGCTTCCGGTGCCGGTGATTGCGGCGGTTCACGGCGTCGCCCTCGGCGGCGGTTTTCAGCTCGCGCTTGGCGCCGACATACGCATCCTTGCTGCGGATGCACGAATGTCGATCATGGAAATCAAGTGGGGCCTGGTGCCCGACATGGCGGGAACGCCGATCCTGGCGGGTCTGGTGCGCGACGACATCCTGCGCGAGCTGACTTACACCGGGCGGATCTTCTCGGCGCGGGAGGCCTTGGGTTATGGCCTGGCGACGAAGGTCTGCGATGATCCGCGGGCAGCCGCCTTCGAACTCGCGCGCGAGATCGCAGGCCGAAGTCCGGACGCGATCCGCGCCGCCAAACGGCTTCTCAACAATCTCTCCGTCGATCCCGCTGCCGCGCTGCTCGCCGAATCCATAGAGCAGATGAAGCTGATGGGGAGCCCCAACCAACTCGAGGCGGTGCGCGCCAACATCGAGAAGCGCCCCCCGCGTTTTGCGGACGTTTGACCTTCTTCCGTCATGCCGTGCGCATGCCGGGATCACACTGACTATTATTCGGGTTCACCCGCCCGTTTCTTGGTCTTGCGCCAGAGCCAAAAAATTGCGACTCAAGGCTGCCAGTGGAGTGGATTTGACGTTCGGACCACTAGGCAGTTTCTGGAGCTTTTCAGGAATGTCACCCCGGGTCATGTCTTCCGAGACCGAGCCTAGGTCGAGCCGAGCCGAGGAAGCCTCCGCGCTCGAAGAAGACACCAGACTGCGGAACGACATCCGGCTGCTCGGGCGCATCCTCGGCGATACCGTGCGCGACCAGGAAGGCGCCGACGTGTTCGACCTGGTCGAGCGCATCCGTCAGACCTCGATCCGGTTTCATCGCGACAACGACAAGCCGGCGCGGCGCGAGCTCGAGCTCATCCTCGACAGCATGTCGATCAGCCAGACCGTGCGTATCGTGCGCGCCTTCAGCTATTTTTCGCATCTTGCCAACGTTGCCGAAGACCAGAACAACATTCGGCAGATGCGATCAAGCTTGAGGGCCGGGGAAACGCCGATGCCCGGGACACTGGCGCTGACTTTGTCGCATGCCCGCGCGGCCGGCATCTCGGCCGCCGATTTGCGAAAGTTCTTCGCGACCGCCCTGATCAGTCCGGTCCTGACGGCGCATCCGACCGAAGTCAGGCGCAAAAGCACGATCGACCGCGAGATGGAGATAGCAGCGCTGCTCGACCGGCGCGAGCGGGTGCAACTCACGCCGGAGGAACTGGCGGCAAGCGACGAGCAGTTGCGCCGCGCCGTGCTGACCCTGTGGCAGACCAACATCCTGCGCCGTACCAAGCTTACCGTGCTCGACGAGGTCGCCAATGGCCTGTCGTTTTATGATTACACCTTCCTGCACGAAGTACCCCGGTTGCATTGCGCGCTGGAAGACCGGCTGAACGAAGGCGAAGGCGCTGCGCAAGGCGAACTGGCGTCATTTTTGAAGATGGGAAGCTGGATCGGCGGCGATCGCGATGGCAATCCGTTCGTGACGGCGGACGTGATGCGCAGCACGCTGAAAATGCAGTCGAGCCGGGCCTTGCGGTTTTACCTCGATGAACTGCACGTGCTCGGCTCCGAACTGTCGCTCGCAGCCCATCTTGCCGACGTCTCGAAGGATTTGCGGACGCTTGCCGAGCGCTCGCCCGACACCTCGCCGCATCGAAAGGGTGAGCCTTACCGATTGGCCGTGTCCGGCATCTATGCCCGGCTTGCCGCAACCGCTGCCCGGCTCGATGTCGAAACCACGAGGGCGCCGGTCGGCGAAGCGGCGCCTTACGCCAATTCGAACGAGTTCAAGGCCGATCTCGATATCATCTATCGCTCGCTGATCTCGAACAATTCGCGCGTGATCGCGCGCGGGCGGCTGCGCCATCTGCGACGCGCGGTGGATTGTTTCGGCTTTCACCTGGCTCGTATCGACATCAGGCAGAATTCGGCGGTGCATGAGCGCACGGTGGCAGAGCTGATCGATGCGGCGATGCCTGGCATGTCGTACATGGCGCTCAGCGAGGAGGCGAGAATATCGCTGCTGACCGGAGAATTGCGCAACGCGCGGCCGCTGACCTCGACATTCGTGAAATACAGCGAGGAAACGCTGGGCGAACTCGCCGTTTTCCACGCGGCCGCCGAAGCCCACGCCAAATTCGGTACCGAGGCCATCCCCCAATGCATCATTTCCATGTGCAAAGGGGTGTCCGACATGCTCGAGGTCGCGCTGCTCCTCAAAGAAGTGGGCCTTGTCGATCCCTCCGGCCGCAGCGCGATCAACATCGTGCCGCTGTTCGAGACGATCGAGGATTTGCAGGCCTCGAGCCGCATCATGGATCGGCTGCTGTCGATGCACGACTACCGCAAGCTGGTGGACAGCCGCGGCTCGGTCCAGGAAGTGATGCTGGGCTATTCCGACAGCAACAAGGATGGCGGATTCGTCACCTCGGGCTGGGAACTTTACAAGGCCGAAATCGGCCTCGTCTCCGTGTTCGAGCACCACCACGTGCGACAGCGGCTGTTTCACGGCCGCGGCGGCTCGGTCGGGCGCGGCGGCGGCCCGAGCTATGACGCCATCATTGCGCAGCCCGGCGGCGCGGTGAACGGCCAGATCCGGATCACCGAACAGGGCGAGATCATCTCCAGCAAATATTCCAACAGCGAGGTGGGGCTCTATAATCTCAAAGTCCTCGCCGCTGCGACCCTTGAAGCGAGCCTGTTGCAGCCAAGGCAGAGTGCGCCAAATCCGGAATATCTGAAGGCAATGGAGGAATTGTCGGCGCTGGCCTTCAAGGCCTATCGCGGACTGGTCTATGAGACCGAAGGCTTCGCCGATTATTTCTGGGCCTCAACCGTCATCACCGAGATCGCAAGCCTCAACATCGGCAGCCGGCCGGCGTCACGCAAGAAGACGCGGGAGATCGAGGATCTTCGCGCCATACCGTGGGTGTTCAGCTGGGCACAATGCCGCCTGATGCTGCCGGGTTGGTACGGCTTTGGCAGCGCCGTGGAGGCGTGGATCAAGCAGTATCCGGACAAGGGCATGCCGTTCCTCAACGAACTCTATCGCCAGTGGCCCTTCTTCCGAACGCTATTGTCGAACATGGACATGGTGCTGGCCAAGAGCTCGATCGCGATCGCCTCGCGCTATGCTGAACTCGTGCCGGATGTCGGCTTGCGCGAGAGCATCTTCTCCCGCATCCGAGGCGAATGGCAAAGTTCGATCGACATGCTTCTCGGTATCACGGGGCAAGAGCGCTTGCTGCAGGGCAACCCGCTTCTCGAGCGCTCAATCCGCAACCGCTTCCCCTATCTCGACCCGCTCAACCATGTTCAGGTGGAACTGCTCAAGGAGCATCGCGCCCAGAACCCTGACGAACAGGTGCTGCGCGGAATCCAGATCACGATCAACGGCATTTCGGCGGGACTTAGAAACAGCGGCTGAAATGCAGAGTCCGAAGGAGGACGAATCGGCCCGGTTGGGCTGTCATTGCGAGGAGCGTACGCAACGAAGCAAACCAGTACGTTCTTGTCAAAACCGGATTGCTTCGCTTGCGCTCGCAATGACGAAGAAACTCACGGCTTCATGGCGCCTTGCGCACTGGTGTAGACCGCATACAGCGAGGTCGAGCCGCAGATATAAAGTCTGTTTCGCTGCTGGCCGCCGAAGCACAAATTGGCGACGGTCTCGGGTATATGGATCTTGCCGAGCAGGTCGCCGTCGGGAGCGTAGCAGCGCACGCCGTCTTCGTTCGGATCGCCCCAACCCACGGAACACCAGATCCGGCCGGCCGTGTCAGAACGCATTCCGTCGGTAATGCTGGGTTTCGGCATTTCCGCAAACACCTTGCCGTTCGACACCTTTCCCCCTGCCACGTCGAGGTCGAACACGCGGATATGCGACGGGTTGTCCGGTCCGTCCGTGAATCCGGTGTCGATGACGTAAAGCTTCTTCTCGTCCGGTGACAGTGCGATGCCATTGGGCTCCACGAAATCGTCGACGACGACCTTGACCTGACCGGATTTCGGATCGACCCGATAGACGTTGTGCTTTTCCTGCTCGGGCTCGGCCTTGAGGCCCTCGTAATAGCCGCCGATGCCGTAGACGGGATCCGTGAACCAGATCGAACCGTCGGAAGCGACGACCGCATCGTTTGGTGAGTTCAGCTTCTTGCCGTTGAACTTGTCGGCGATAACGGTGACGGAGCCGTCGAGTTCGGTCCGCGTGACCCGTCGTCCGCTGTGTTCGCACGTGATCAGGCGTCCTTCCCGATCAATGGTGTTGCCGTTCGAGTTCATCGATGGCTGGCGAAATACGCTCAGGTGACCGTCATCCTCCGAAAAGCGCATGATGCGGTTGTTGGGAATGTCGCTGAACAGCACATAGCGCCCGGCCGGGAAGTAGACCGGACCCTCGGCCCAGCGAAACCCGGTTGCGACGCGCTCCACGGCCATTGTGCCGGCGAAGGCCGGGAAACCCGTAGGCCCGAACGAAACCTTGGGCTTCTTCAGCGACTCCAGGTGAGAATCTGGATAGCGGCTTCCCGACAGCGGTCCCAGGGGTAGCCGTTCGGTCGATCTGGTTGGGGCGGCTGTCTGGCCGAATGGCGTTACGGTCTCGGCCGAGGCGGCCGTCATGGTCGCAGCCGTCGCGGCCAGAGCCGCGGCGCCTCGCAACAGCTTACGGCGGTCGATGCCGATGTGCGGGTCATCGGCCGGACGATCGGAGTTGAATGGATGGGGCATGCTTTCCTCCCTTAATTTTCTTGTCGACTGGAAATCATGTGCCGACATTTCGGCATAAAGCAGGCGAGGTCCGTGCTGCACAACTACTTGTAGTGCGAGGGAATCCCACCCAGTCACCGCATTCCGCTCAGATCGCATCCCAGGAAAAGACGTCTGTGGATCGATCGAGCTTGTAGAACGACGGCTTTAATGCCGGCATGCCATGCTCGGCGAGGCTCTCAACGGTCCACCCCTCGCCACGGTGGACCGAGCGCAAGGGGCGCGACTGGCTCATCAGGAAAATCTCATTCATCCGCACGGCAAAGATTTGCCCGGTGACGTCCTTTGCCGCGTCGCTGAGCAGGAACGCCACGACGGGCGCGATCTTTTCCGGGCCCATCTGCTGGATCTTTGCCACGCGCGCCTTCTCTGCCTCGGTTTCGGTCGGGATGGTGCCGATCAGCCGGCTCCAGGCGAAAGGCGATACGCAGTTCGAACGCACATTGAAGCGGTTCATGTCCAGCGCGATCGATTTCGACAAGCCGACGATGCCGAGCTTGGCGGCGGCGTAATTGGCCTGGCCGAAATTGCCGACGAGGCCCGAGGTCGAGGTGAAATGCACGAACGAGCCGTTCTCCTGCTCGCGGAACAGCCGCGCGGCGGCGTGCGAGACATAGAACGAGCCCATCAGATGAACCTTGATGACGGATTCGAAGGCATCGATGCTCATGCGATGAAAGATCGCATCGCGCAAAATGCCGGCATTGTTGACCACGCCATCGAGCCGGCCGAAATGGTCGAGCGCTGCCTTCACAATGCGGCTTGCCGGAACGGCTTCGGCCACGCTCTCGAAATTCGCTACCGCCGTGCCGCCGCGCTTTTTGATTTCCTCGACAACTTCCTCCGCCGGCGAGACGCTTGCGCCCGACCCGTCGGCGGCGACGCCGGGATCGTTGACCACGATGCTGGCGCCCTCCGCGGCGCAAAGCAGCGCAATCTCGCGCCCGATGCCGCGCCCGGCGCCGGTGACGACGATGGATTTGCCTTGGAGTGATTTAGCCATTGAGGTTCTCCCGCTTAAGCCATCAGTTTTTCTCACCTCTCCCCGCTTGCGGGAAGAGGTCGGCGCGCCGCGCCGGGAGAGGGGACTATCCGCACAAATTCATCTACCGAGCTACCCTCACCCAACCCTCTCCGACAGGCGGGGAAAGGGGGAAGAGGAGGGTCGCTCGTCGTCGGTCGTCACCGCTCGTTGGTAAAGATGATCGTGCCCGATGCCGCAAACATGCCGCCGACACCGTGACAGACCGATATTTTGGCTTCCCGAACCTGCGCCGGCGCGATGCCGCGCATTTGCCGCACGCTCTCCTGCAACGCGTACATGCCGTACATGCCGGAATGCATGTAGCTCAACCCGCCGCCATTGGTGTTGAGCGGCAACTTGCCGCCCGGCCGTGTCTGACCGTCGGCGATGAACCTGCCGGTTTCCTCGTGCGGCATGAATCCGAGATCGCCGAGGCCATAGAGCGGCAGGTGCGCGAACGCGTCGTAAATCATCAGATGATCGACGTCTTTGTGCGTGATTCCGGCTTCGCGGAAGGCGAGTGGACCTGCCACCTTGAAGGCGCGCGAGCTGTCGAAGCTCTGCATCTGGCTGACCATCGGCGTTTCCACGCTTTCGCCGGTGCCGAGGATATAGACCGGCTTGTTCGGAAAATCCTTTGCGCGCTCGGCGGAGGTCAGGATCAGCGCGCCGCCGCCATCGGTGACGAGGCAGCACTGCAGAAGGCGGAACGGATAGGCGATCATCCGCGAATTCAGGACGTCGTCCACCGTGATCGGCTCCTTCATGGTGGCGCGTGGATTCTTCCCCGCCCATTCGCGCTGCACAACCGCGACCATGGAGAGCTGTTCGTGGGTGATGCCGTGGGTCTTCATGTAACGCAGCACCGGGATTGAAAACATGCTGGCGGGCGTGGACACACCATAAGGAAGCTCGAACTGCCCGTTCAGGCTGTCCGCGCCCGTCATGCGCGGGGTGCGACCGACATTGGACTTCCCGCTTTCGGCATGCGTAATCAGCACGGTCTTGCACAGCCCGGCCTCGATGGCTGCTGCGGCATGGCGGACATGCAGCATGAAAGAACAGCCGCCGACGGAGGTTCCGTCGACCCAGGTCGGCGTAATGCCGAGATAATGCGCGATTTGTTGCGGCGTCTCGACTGCGGTCGCAAAACCGTCGATGTCGGACAGTTTCAAGCCGGCGTCGGCAATGGCGTTCAGAGCCGCGTCCGCGTGCAGCTGAATCTGCGACATGTGGGGAATGATGCCGAGTTCGGTGGTCTCCGCTGCGCCTACGACCGCGACCTGGTTTCTGCGCATGATGCCTTAAGCCTTCGTCGGTCGGAACAGGGGCAGGCTGATGTCGTCATCAAGTTTTTGGAACGTGACCTCGAGCTTCATGTCCAGTTCGAGCGCTTCCGGCGTCTGCGGGCAACCGACGATATTGGTCATCATGCGCGGGCCTTCCTCCAGCTCCACGACTGCGATCGAGTAGGGTGGGGTGAAACCGGGGACCGGGCGGTGATGAATCACGTAGCTGTAGAGCTTACCCTTGCCGCTCGCCTTGAATACGCTGACTTTTCGCGCGCCACAGGCCGAGCAGAATGGGCGAGGGGGAAAATAGACGTGGGCGCAGGTATCGCAGCGTTGCAGGCGCAGCTCGTTTACGCGCGTGCCCTCCCAGAAATGCCGGGTCTCCGGTGTCGGTTTTGGTCGCGCGCGCGCCGGCTCGGCCATGTGGTCCTCCCAGGAACAGGTCATTCGACCAATTGTTTAACTGTTGATGGACAATGCGGAGCCCGGCGTCAACGGTCCGGCCGACCTGTTGCATATGGCCCATTCCGGCGCACTCGCATGATTGGCTGGTGCCCCCATGTTCCGAAGTTCGTATTGTTGTGCGGCGAAATCATTTATGAACTTCGGACTCGAAAAGGACACTGGCAAGATATTGATTCCAGTGTGGCTTTGGTTCAGAAGTCCGCATGATGAATTTGCAGCCGCAATGATGCGGACTTCTGAGCCGCCACACCGAACGGCAGCGCTTGTGCCACGGCAAGGCGGCGGGCTATGGTCGGTCAGAAATTTAAGAAAACCGGGAGGAATTTCATGTTGAAGATGGCGGCCGCGGCGGTATTTGCGGCTTTGAGTTTTGCCTCGCCGGCATTTGCTGCGGATGCGCCGGCGGAAATCAAGATCGGCACGCTCTATGCCTCCTCCGGGCGCTTTGCCTCGATCT
>Ga0306923_10001869_pt1 | contig 18920 bp, 24 predicted proteins | sample sta12Can44000108_FD_203841 | JGI IMG/M metagenome (GOLD analysis project Ga0306923, IMG submission 203841) | Lab enrichment of tropical soil microbial communities from Luquillo Experimental Forest, Puerto Rico - statanox.12C.anox.44.000.108 (v2)... | ecosystem: Environmental > Terrestrial >... | reverse complement strand
TGTTGCCATCCACATCCTTGCGGTTCACCCACCAGGTGAAGTTCAGCGACAACTTCTCGAAGCAGAACTTGAGGAAGGCAACGTCCCCGCGCTCCCGCAACTGTTTCTCGTAGCAGTACACGGTCCAGACCGCCCACGCGTGTACGGGAGGATTGACGTCGCTAAAGTTCCACTCATAGGCCGGCATCTGGCCGTTGGGATGGAGGTAATGGTGGCCGAGGAAGAGCCGCAGCTGCTCCTTGGCGAAATCAACGTCCACCAGCGACAAGGGGATGGTGTGGAAGGCCAGGTCCCAGACGGCATACCAGGGGTACTCCCACTTGTCCGGCATGGAGATGACGTCCGCATTGTACATGTGGAACCAGTCCTTGTTGCGGACTTGGGCCCGCACTCCTTCCTCGGGCTTGTCGCCATGCTCTCGCAGCCACTCGGTCACATCGTAATAGAAGTACTGCTTGCTCCAGAGCATTCCGGCCAGTGCCTGACGCATCACCTGGGCCTCATCCTTGGTCAGCGCATCCGGTGTGATGGCCGCATAGAAAGCGTCCGCTTCTGCCTGCCGGGCCTTGAACGGGGTCTGGAATCCATCCCCAAAGGGAGCCCGCAGCCGCTCGGGCGGCTGGTCCGTCAGCCGCAGTCGGACCGTCTGGCTTCCTTTCGCCTCGACGGCGAGGCGATAATGAGCAGACGCCTTCGTGCCGTGCAATTCGGGGTTGATGGCGTTCTTGTTTCCGTGGACGACGGCTTGGATCATGCCGTCTTTGCAGTACGGTTGCCGATTAGACTGATTGAAGGCCCGCTGGGTATTGGTTTCATTTTCGGTGAACAGCACATCAACCGCGCCTTCACAGTAGAGGAATCGCTCCCCGAGGAGACGATGTCGGGCGGAAATAGCCTGCACGTCCTTGGCGGCAGCGAGGATCTTCAGCTCGGGTTTCTCTTCTTTGCGGCCCCACGACCAGGTGTTGCGAAACCACAGGGTGGGCAGCACCTGGATCTCGGCCGGCTCAGGGCCCCGGTTGCAAACGGTGATCTGGATCAGGATGTCCTCAGGCTCGACCTTGGCGTACTCGACGAAGACATCAAAGTACCGGTCCTCATCGAAGATGCCGGTGTCGAGCAGTTCATACTCGGCGGCTTGTTTGTTGCGCGTCCGGTTGGCTTCGATGATGCGCTGGTATGGATACGCGGCCTGCGGATATTTGTAGAGGTACTTCATATAAGAGTGGGTTGGCGTGCTGTCGAGGTAGAAGTAATACTCCTTGACGTCCTCGCCGTGATTACCCTCGCTGTTGGTCAGTCCGAACAACCGTTCCTTGAGGATCGGATCACGCCCGTTCCACAGCGCCAGCGCGAAGCAGAGCAGCTGGCGGTTATCGGAGATGCCGGCGAGCCCGTCCTCACCCCACCGGTAAGCGCGGTACTGCGCGTGATCATGGGTGAAGTAATTCCAGGCGTCCCCGTTGGAGCTGTAATCTTCGCGCACGCTCCCCCATTGCCGCTCACTCAGATACGGCCCCCACTTTTTCCAGGCGGCTCGCCCTTCGCGGTCCTCTTGGAGCCGGGTCAGTTCCGCGCTGGATTCGTTGGTCTGGTTCATCGGAATGGCTCTCCTTTCGTTTGAGCTGTCTCGTTCGAGCGATGAGGCTGTTCCCACGCGGTTTCCGTGCTGCCAATGATGAAACGGGGCCGCGATCTGAATCAACCCGTTGGAGAAGGTCTTTGTCTCTAGAGAGAATGGGATAAGAGAAAGCTACCAACCAGCCTGCAAATTTACGGAAGAAATACACAAAGCTGAAAAGATATGCAACTAATTTAATTTGTTAAAGCCGTCCGGCGCCTAAGTAGGACGCAAAATAAGCTCAGTAGGCCGATCAGCAGTCCGCCCAGTCCCAGGCGAAGCCGCCAGAACCGAAGCCCTCCCCTTCCGCCGCCTTGGTCGCGACGACGTTCGATATCTTCACTTGCCTCGCGCCTCCGTGTCCAGCGCATGGCGTAACCCCTGAGCGAATACGTTCAGTGTGGCGAAATCGAGGGACGAATCATTGGCGGACGCTGGAGATTCAGGCACGCGAGCCTTGACGTTTTTTTTTTGCGAAAGCGCGTCGTAGCTGGGATTTCACCAAGAAAGAACAGTCACAGGGATTAGATGGTGAGCGGGTGAGGAGCGAAAAAACGTACCCCGAGAACAGGGACGAAGGACACCGTTCCTGCGCGAACGCTAATCCCGACCGCTTACCCGAAAAAGTAGAAATCGCGAAAGACGGATAGACTTGCAGCCATGACTTCAGGCGCGGCAGGGGCTCGTCTCAACACTTCTCGCGTCAGAATTGCCTCAGCGCCCCTATGGCGAAAAAAGTGGTCCCGGTCACTGCTCTGAGCAAGCAACAACTCATTGCCAGCGCCCGCCGAAGATAAATCAGGCGCGGGAGGCCTTTTTGCCAAGGGAGATTTCCGGCGTCCTTAATATATGTCGTGTGGTCAAAAAAACTCGTCGTGGCCCGAGTCGTCCTAAACAAAGCAGATTTGTGGGTCCCGAAAACTCCGTCCGACTTCACAATCAACAAGATACGAGGGGCTCCGTAATATGTTACAGGGTCGAAAGTCGCGGCTCGGATGCTGAAAACAAACTGGTTGCTGCCAGGACTTTCATGAGGTTTCGCGGGCCTCAGGCCCTAAAGGACATGGATGAATTCCGGTCGGAGGACACCGAGGGGATCCTGCAGTTTTTGGTTAGAACAGCGTACGCGATTTTTGCGGACCACAGGAGAACCGAATAGGGCCACACGGCCTCAGTGGTCAGTCGAAACGTTCTTTCAAAGTGAAGAGGATGCGATGGATATTCAGATTGGGGAAGCAGCGGGTAGAGTCTGGCATTTTCTGGATAAGAATCCCAAATCCACGTTCGAACAGATCTACAAATCACTTCCGATCGAACCGACTCTCTTCTACATGGCCCTCGGATGGCTAGCCAGAGAAGACAAGCTCGCGTTCGAGGGAGAAGGTAGACGAAGAAAGTTGTCCCTCAAGCAAGGCACGGATGGCTCGAGTTTCTAGGCCTCTTTATGCGCCACGAAAATAATCTAAGCTGCGAACGCATCTGCCGAGAACTCTCGAATTTTCTCGATGACGATGTCGAGCGACCTCTGCGGGAGGCCATGGAGAGGCACTTGCGGAGTTGCCGTCACTGCGCCACGCTGTACGACAGCACGCGAAACGTGCTTGCCCTGTTCCGCGATGAGCGGCTTATGGAAGTCCCCGCCGGGTATAGCGAGCGTCTGCACGCTTTTTTGACCGACCGGATGAGAGAATAAGCCGTTCCGCGAACGGCCACAGGCGGGAGAATCCGGTGCCAGGGCCGGCGGAATCTTTGAATCCTTTTCTTGAAACTACCATCGCATGAGTCGAACGCGATGCGGCACGAACCATGTCCGATTTGAACTGCCCATTGGAACTTCCGGAGCCGGAAGACGACCGTCAGCTCGTCGAGAGGGTCGTCGCCGGAGACAAACGAGCCTTTGAATCGCTCGTCCGGAGACACGAGCGACGCGTGTTCCGCGTCACTCTGGCCGTCCTTGGCAACGCCGAAGATGCCGAAGAAGCCATGCAGGACGCTTTCGTCAAGGCGTACCGGCATCTTGCGCAATTTCGCGGCGACTCGCGCTTCACTACCTGGCTGACGCGCATCGCCGTGAACGAAGCTCTGCAAAAACGCCAGGCGCGAAAGAGCGCGGTTTCTTTGGACGAAGTTTCCGAAACCGAGATTCGCGTTTTCCCGCGCCGGACGTACCAGTGGCACGAGGATCCCGAGAAGCTCTATGGCAAGCAGGAGATCCGCAAGATCGTCGAGGACGCCATTCAGTCGCTTCCGCCGATTTATCGGGAGACGTTCGTACTGCGGGATGTCGAAGGGCTGCGGGCGGAAGAAGCCGCGGAGATTCTGGGTTTGACGCTGCCGGCCATTAAGTCCCGGCTGCTCCGCGCACGGCTGCTGGTGCGCGAAGCTCTCGCGGCCCGGCTCGAAAATACACCGGGACTTCCGAAGAAGATCCTGACGACGGCCAGCAGAATGCACCACATGGTTGCGATCAAATTGATGAAAGCACTCGGTCGGTAGGGACGAACTATGGCGACACTCGACTGCAAAGAAGTTCTCGACAATCTCTCGGATTACATCGACGGCGAAGGCTCGGAGGATCTGCGCAAAGCCATCGAGCACCACATCTCCCGCTGCGGCCGGTGCCGCGTTGTATTCGACACCACGGGCAAGATGCTCAAGATCGTCATGGACGTCGCGCCCTTCGAAGTTCCCTTGGGAGTCAGCGCGCGGCTGTACGCGCGGCTGGAAAAGGTCTTGGCAGAGGAATGAGCGTTCTTTCGGACGCGAGCCAAGGACGTGACCCAGAAAAGTGGTGTTAGTGCGAGCCGGCGCTTCGCGCCTCTCGCTGCAGTTATCCAAAATCACGACGAGGAGGAAGAAGCACTATGAAAAAGTTGGCGGTTGGAATGATTGCAACCACGACGTTGTTCGGCGCGGCCCTCAGCCTGGCGAAGGATCAAACGTTCACAGGCGAGATCTACGACAGCCAGTGTGCCAAGGAAGGGTCGCACGCCAAGATGATGGCCAAGGAGGGAATGGCCGGCAAGGAAAACGATCCCATGGGCCGAGCGATGTGCACCAAGAACTGGTGACCCTATTGCAAAGCACAGCTCGTGCAGCTGCAGGGAGCAAAACAGCGATTCGAAGCGCAGGGGATCAAGTTGGCTGCCATCAGCTATGACAGTCCCGCGATTCTGAAGGACTTCGCAGACCGCCACAAGATCGAGTATGCCCTGCTTGCTGATCCGCAGTCCAAAATTATTGCCAGCTACGGCGTCCTCAACCCGGAAGCAACTGGGATGATGAAGGGCATGGCCTTTCCCGGGTACTACTATATCGACCCAAACGGGATCATTCGCGAACAGTATTTCGAAGCGAAATACACGGACCGTTTCACCGCGAATAACGTCCTAGCCAAGCTGTTTCCAGCACTGGCCGAAGGGGTGAGCCAAAAGGTCGACGCTCCTCATCTTCGATTAGAGCTAGGTCAATCGGACCGCGCCGCTGCTCCAGGGAGCCGCTTCAACCTCGCCGTACAGGTGGAACTTCCGCAAGATGTTCACGTCTATGCGCCCGGCGTAAAGGGTTATAAGGCGATTCAACTCGAATTTGAGCCTTCGCCCGAAGTCCAACTTATGCCTCCAACCTATCCGGTTTCAAAAACCCTCTATCTGGAAGCGATTAAGGAAGAAGTCCCCGTTTTCGACGGACAGTTCCGCATCACGTCCGACGCGAAAATCAGCGCAAATGCCGACTTCATCAAGTCGCTAGGTACGGGCGGAAAATCCATTAGCATCAGCGGCCAGTTGAACTATCAGGCTTGCGACAAGACGATCTGCCATCCGCCAACCTCCGTCCCTGTGAGCTGGCAACTCGAGATTCTGCCGCTTGACCGCCAGCGGTCACCGGAAGAGATCCAGCATAAATAGGAGAGACATGAGGTCCCCCTTGAAAGCCGGTCTGATCGCAGGGAGTCTCCTGTTAGCGTTGCCGCCCGCTTCCTCTCCCCGACAGCAGGATCAGCTCGTCGTTGAGAAGAAGGCCAGGTACATCCCGGCCGGCCCCGGTCAAACGCCATTCGACGTGACCCGGCATGTCATCCGGTTAGACGAGATTCAGGCCGGCGGACCTCCAAAGAACGGGATCCCCGCATTGAACCATCCCGCCTTCATCACCGCGTCGGAGGCAGACCAAAGCCTGAAAGCCCAAGACATGATACTTGGCCTAGAGTTCGGCGAGACAGCCAAGGCCTACCCCGTGCGAATTCTAAACTGGCATGAAGTCGTGAACGACGAGGTCGGCGAACAGCCAGTGCTGATCAGTTGGTGCCCGCTGTGTGGCTCCGGTTTAGCTTACGACCCACGAGCCAATGGTCGTCGTTACACCTTCGGCGTTTCGGGACTTCTGTATCAGCAGAACCTTTTGTTTTTCGACCGCGAAACGGAAAGTTTGTGGTCCCAACTCTGGGGAGAAGCCGTCACAGGTCCCTTGGCCGAAACATCTCTCCGGCTTCTGCCCGTGACCATGACAACGTGGCAAAGCTGGAAGGCCGAGCACCCTCAGACCTTGGTGCTTTCATTCCACACTGGCTATAAACGCGATTACTCGCGAGACCCGTATGGCGACTGGCTACTCGACCGCCGCTTGGCGCTCGTCATCGCGCGAAACGGCCAAACCAAGATCTATCCCTACTCGGAATTGAAAAGGGTCGGGCCGACGCTTCAAGACGAGATTGGCGGTCTTCCGTTCACCATTCTGTTTGACACTACGCACCAATCCGCCACCGTTCAAGCTTCCGGCGGGGAAACTCCCCCGCATTTTGTCGGGTTTCTCGGCAATGTTCGGCCTTTTTTCCCAACTGCAACAATCTACAAGTCTCGCTGAAGTGGACTCGCAGGTGATTCCTTGTTCGTTTCATTCGGTGTATGCCATCTAGCATAGGAGGTTCGCGTGGCTTGGATCAAAACGATACCACCCGCAGAAGCTTCAGGCGATCTTCTCGAGCAATATGATCGCATGCGCGACCCCTGCGGCAACGTGGCAAACATTTTGCAGGTTCACAGTCTCAGTCCCGCTGCGCTGCGCGCCCACTTCGATCTCTACAGAACATTGATGTTCGCTCGATCAGAGCTGAGCCGGCCGCAACGCGAAATGATCGCTGTGGTGGTTTCAAAGACGAACGGGTGCCACTATTGAATCCGGCACCATGCGGAGGGTCTCCGCAAAGAAATCCGGAATGATTTGCTGGTCGAAGCTGTCGTCCACGACTACCGAAGTGCCCCGATCTCCAGAGCCGAACTTGCAATGCTGGGATACGCGGAAAAGCTCACGCGTGAGCCCTCTTCCTGCAGGGAACGCGATGTAAGCCTCCTTCGCCAAGCCGGTTGGAACGACTTGGCCATTTTGAATGTGACCCTCATCACGGCGTACTTCGCGTTTGTAAATAGAACCGCGGAGGGTCTCGGCGTTGAATTGGAGGCGTCGTACCAGTAATTCGAGGCCCGCGGTAAGCCCAAGAGAGTCAGCGCACAAACGGTCAAGGACGGGTTGCAGGCCTGAATCCTTTCCGGAATTCCACCTATCTCATCGCCAGAACCGGAATACTCCCAATGGAACAGCGGGCCTTACTCGTTTTCGCTGACTCTGCCCACACCGACTGCAAGCGGCGTGGCTGGTCTGGCACGTTCCGCATCCTCCTGGAAACACAGGTCCTTGGCTTCGGGGAGCTAGCAGGGTTTCATGTTCACCTTTTCACGTCTCATGGCTCCCGTCACATGGTCCCGCCATCCTACCAGGTTCACCACCAAGAGGGAGCTTCTTTCGGCCAGAGGTTGGAGCACGCGATCGCGTGTCTCGCAGGGATCGGTTATGAGGAAATCGTGATTGTCGGCAGTGACTGCCCGGACCTCGAGCAAAGTGACATCTCTAATGCCTTCGAATTGCTTGAGCGGCATCGCGTCGTTTTGGGCCCTGACCATCGCGGAGGATGTTACCTGATTGGATTTCACTCCCGCGACCTATCGCAATTCAAAGGCATTCGCTGGCAACGGAATACCGACTTTCTTCAGATTCTTGAGCGATTCGGCAAGCAAGCTGTTTGCAAACTCCCAGTAAAAATCGATTTGGATTCCCTGGGCGATGTATGGCTGCTCGCACGGTCACGGAGCCAATGGAGCGTTGTCGCCAAGCTGCTTAAGAAATTGTTGCTGAACCGCCGGTCCTTCGCCCCGCGCACGGAAAAGATCTATCCAATCGAGAATCAAAGAGAACACTGGCAACTCCCGCCTCCCGTGATTCAGACCCCCTAGTCGAACCCCGAACCGCTCGCTGTCCGAATCGTTTGTACAAGTTGCGAGAGCTTGGCGCACAGCACCGCTTGAAACCGAAGGCTCACTCCTCTGCTGGCTGTTTTGGTTTTTGAGGGTGAGCTAACACGAGAGCCAAAGACAGCCAGGAGGCCATATGTCAAAGACAGCTTTGGATGTGGAACAAGCAGTTCGAGCGAGATACGCCGCAGCCGCCAAGAAGGTTGAGCGCGAGCTTTGCTGTCCTGTCTCTTATGATCCCAAACTACTCGAGGCCATCCCCGAGGAAGTTCTTGCCTGCGATTACGGCTGCGGAGATCCCACAGGGTACCTGAAGCCGGGCGACACGGTATTGGATCTTGGATCGGGCTCAGGAAAGGTCTGCTTCCTTGCGAGCCAGACCGTGGGGCCGACGGGCAGAGTCTTCGGCGTGGACATGAATGGCGAGATGCTTGACGTCGCTCGCCGGAATGCACCGCTTGTGGCACAAAACATCGGCTACGCGAACGTCGAGTTCCGCAAGTGCATGATTCAGAACCTGTCTCTGGATCTGGAATTACTGGACCAACGACTGAAAGAGACACCCGTTCATTCCGCAGAGGGGCTCAACGCTCTGGAATCCCAGATCAACGAACTTCGCCGCACCCGCCCCCTTGTTCCAGACAACTCCATCGATGTAGTTGTTTCAAACTGCGTTTTGAACCTCGTCCGCCCGGAGGACAAACGGCGACTGTTCTCGGAGATTTTCCGCGTGCTGCGCCGCGGCGGCAGAGCCGTCATCTCCGACATTGTCAGCGACGAGGACGTTCCTGCAGAGCTCCAGCAGAATCCTGAACTATGGAGCGGGTGCATTTCCGGCGCGTTCCGCGAAGACCTTTTTCTTCAGGCGTTCGACGAGGCTGGGTTCTACGGAATCACGATCCTTGAGCGACAAGACCAGCCTTGGCGCACCGTGGAAGGCATTGAGTTTCGCAGTATGACTGTCGCGGCCTACAAGGGCAAAGAAGGACCGTGCTGGGATCAAAAACACGCGGTCGTTTACCGGGGTCCCTTCCGGCAGGTGGAAGACGATGACGGGCACGTGATCAAGCGCGGTATACGAACAGCGGTCTGCGAAAAAACATATCGCATCTATTCTCAGGAACCTTATCGCTCGCAGTTCGAACTCGTGCCCCCTCGGGTGCTGGTGCCGCTCGAGGAGGCGAGACCCTTCCCCTGTGCCCACGGATATCTCCGCCGCGACCCAAAGTAAACAAAAGGCGCCGACTATCGGCTCACTACCGAGGCCCACACCTCATGCTGTACGCCGGGCAACGGCAATGGAGGAGGTTGCTGCTGATGCCTCTCCAGGAAATTGATTTGCCCATTCTGAACAATACTTCGCGCTTCGCCCCTGATTTCGAGGGAGCTCTGAGAGAGAACGGATGCGGAACTCTGGTCAGAGAAGAGACCACAACTCTCCAAATCAACGTCGGGAAGCTCTGCAATCAAGCATGCCACCACTGCCACGTGGAGGCAGGCCCGAAGCGAACGGAAATCATGCCGCCCGAAGTCGCCGAGCGTGTCCTGGCACTGCTTGCGGCCAGCCCCTCCATCACTACAGTGGATATTACTGGGGGAGCTCCGGAGCTGAATCCAAACTTTCCCTGGATTGTCCGCGAGTCGCGCAGACTCGGCCGGCATGTCATCGACCGCTGCAATCTTACCGTTCTATTTGAGTCCGGACAGGAGCGCCTAGCCGAATTCCTTGCACAACACGAAGTCGAGATCATTGCCAGTCTGCCGTGCTACACCGCGGAAAACGTTGATCAGCAGCGCGGCCGCGGTGTCTTTGAGAAAAGCATCCATGCACTCCAGCTTCTTAACCATGTGGGTTACGGAGTTTCTGGCTCTGAGTTGCAGCTGAATCTCGTCTATAACCCGCTCGGTGCTTCCTTGCCTCCGGCGCAACAGAAACTGGAAGCGGATTATAAGAAACACCTCCACGAGAGCTTTGGAATTCAATTCCACAGTCTCTTTACGCTGACCAACATGCCCATGAAGCGGTTTGCGGCATATCTCTCGCAAAGCGGCAAATACGAATCGTACATGAGCCTGCTGGTGAACCACTTCAATCCAGAGACAGTAACGAAACTCATGTGCCGCACCCTCGTCAGCGTGGGCTGGGACGGAAAGCTCTACGATTGCGATTTCAACCAGATGCTCGATATCGAGATGGGCGAATCGGGCAAGTCTCTGACGATTTGGGACCTCGATTCGTTCACTGGGCTCACGGGAAAGCGGATCGCCACAGGTAGTCATTGCTTTGGCTGCACGGCCGGAGCCGGATCCGGTTGCGGAGGATCACTGCAATGAGCATAGAACTTATCGCCGTAGCGCTTGCTGGCTCGTTAGTCGCCTATTTCAATGGCGCCAACGACGTTTCGAAGGGAATCGCCACACTCGTTGGGAGCGGCCTGACCAATTATCGTCGCGCGATCCTGTGGGGTACCGTCTGCACGGGCCTGGGTGGACTCTCCGGCGCGGCACTGGCTAATGCCATGGTCCAGACTTTTGGCAAGGGCCTGCTTGCCAACGGAACCATCCCAACCTTTGCCGCCGCACTGGCCACCATTCTCGGAGCTTCGGCTTGGGTGGCCATTGCTACACGAACCGGAATGCCCGTCTCCACGACGCATGCCATTGTAGGCTCGCTCGCCGGGGTGGCCATCCTTGCTTACGGTTTGCACGGCATCAAATGGTCGGCACTCCTGGGCAAGATTGCACTTCCCCTGCTGTTGAGCCCGATCCTGGCTCTTGGGCTCACCCTGGTTGCGATTCGAGTCGTTCGCTTCGTCCAGCGCCGTTTTTCGACCGATGCGGACTGTGCGTGTGCAACCGTGGAACTAAGCCCCGTTCCCGCAGCAATCGCCATGGACGGAACTGCCTCGGCAGAGCTTTCCTTCCCGTCCCTCGGCGTCAAAGTGGCGAGGAAGGAAGAATGCGTCGCAGGTAAGAGGATTCTCCTTGGAATCAGCGCCCATCACTTGCACTGGTTCACGAGCGGCGCCACAAGCTTCGCACGGGGAATGAATGATGCCCCTAAGATGGTTGCCATTGTTCTGGCCGCTGCGATGCTGCATGGCAGCTATCAAATTCACTCCGGTGCGTTCGCGCTCGTTACTCTGGGCATGGTCGCGGGTAGCTGGTTGGCCGGGAGGCGGGTGGCAACTGTCTTGGCGGAAAGAATCACGCCTATGGACCACTGGGAAGGATTCCTCGCCAATGCCGTTACTGCTGCGTTGGTGACGCCCGGGGCGGCGCTCGGGCTACCCATGTCCACTACTCATGTGGCATCGGGCTCCATCATGGGAATTGGACTACAAAACAGGACTGCAACCAACTGGCGAACCGTGCGCGAAATGCTCCTCGCTTGGGTTGTTACCCTGCCGGTTGCAGCCATGCTGGGAAGTTTAATCTATCTTTCGCTTCGCGCAGTTCATGTTTGATATGAAAACGAAAACCAAAATCCTGCTTCTCTGCCTGTTCGCCACCGCGGTAATTCTCGGGGCCGTATTTTTCCCCATCAATCTCTGGCTGCATCACTTCATCGATTGGGTCCGCACCCGTGGTCCAGTAGGGATGATCGTTTACGGGGCCGCCTACGTAGTTGGGACCGTGCTTCTCGTCCCAGGCACACTCCTGACGGTGGGAAGTGGATTTCTGTATGGACCCATAATCGGGACGCTCATCGTCTCTCCTGCGAGTGTCCTCGGGGCAACGATTGCCTTTGTTCTCGGGAGATCGTTCGCGAGGGATTGGATCGCCAAGAAAGTCGCCAAATACCCGAAATTCGAGCTCATCGACCGCGCCATTGCGAAGAACGGTTTCAAGATCGTTCTTTTAATGCGGCTAAATCCCATCTTCGTGCCCTTTGCGGTGCTCAACTACGCCCTCGGGTTGTCGCGCGTCAGGTTACGCGACTACATCCTTGCTTCCTGGATCGGCATGCTCCCTGCCACAACGCTCTACGTCTATCTTGGCTCCTCAGTACGAAACCTTTCCGACCTTCTGCAAGGAAAGTTGGCATCCGCTGGCCTCTGGCCGCAGTTGCTGTTTTGGGGCGGCTTGGTTGCGGCTGGGGGACTCGTCTACATCCTCACGCGCGTCGCGCGCCAGGCTCTGCAGGCGGAAATGGAACGGACGCCTGCCGTCCCTCGGAAGGAGACAATGTCCGCATGACAGCGCCTATCGTCACACCGGAAGACGTCCATAATCGTAGGCTCCTTCAAAACCTGCACCCGCCCGATTGGGTCAACCCTACGCCAACCGGCCGCTATAACCTCGTGGTGCTCGGTGCGGGAACAGCAGGTCTCGTGTCATCGGCAGGTGGCGCAGCCCTGGGTGCCAAGGTGGCGCTCATCGAAAGACATCTGATGGGAGGCGACTGCACGAATTACGGATGCGTACCGTCAAAGGCCATCATTCGCTCGGCACGAGCCGCTTACGCTGTTCGCGAAGCGTCAGGCTTTGGCATTTCTGCACACAAGGGCGAGTACGCGAACTTTGCGTGTGTGATGGAGCGCATGAGGCGCTTGCGCGCCCAGATCTCTGCAAACGACTCCGTCGAGCGCTTCTCCAAGCTAGGTGCCGAAGTCTATCTGGGCGACGCGAAGTTTGTGGGCAAGAACGAAATCGAGGTTGACGGACGGCGATTATCGTTCTCGAAAGCAATCATCGCGACGGGAGCCAGCGCAGCGGAGCTTAATCTTCCCGGCTTTCGAGAGGTCGGGTATTTCACAAACGAAACCATCTTCTCGCTTGAAGAACTTCCAAAGTCGCTTCTCGTGATTGGTGGCGGCCCAATTGGTTGCGAATTGGCGCAGACATTCCGGCGCTTTGGCAGCGAGGTCACTCTCCTCAGCCGCGGTAAACGATTGTTGCCACGTGACGATGCCGACGCAGCGGAGATACTGAAGCGCCGGTTCGAGCGCGAAGGTATTCGCCTGATCTTTGGGGCCAAGCTCCTGCGGGCGGAGTGGGAAAATGGCATCAAGCAGGTGACGTTCGATACAGGACAGGGCGAAGAAAATGTACAGGCCTGCGAAATTCTCCTCGCTGTGGGCCGCCAGCCCAACCTCGATGGACTGAACACCGATGCCGTTGGGGTAAAGACCGACAAATCAGGCGTCCTCGTAGACGATAGGCTCTGCACAAGCAATCGCGACATCTACGCTGCCGGTGACGTCTGCTCTCCTTTCCAATTCACACATGCAGCCGAGGCGATGGCGCGTGTCGCGATTCAGAATGCTTTGTTCTTTGGCCGTAAGCGCGTCAGTGAGCTGGTAATACCGTGGACCACTTACACGGATCCCGAGGTTGCGCACGTCGGTATCACAGAAAAAGAGGCTGCGAATCGCGGCGATCAGGTACTTACATTCACGAAGGAACTCGCCGACACGGACCGTGCCATCCTGGATGGTGAAACCGAAGGATACGTTCGCCTCTACATGAACCGGAAAGACGGGAGATTCCTTGGCGCAACGGTCGTCGGATCGCACGCCGGAGAAAGCATCGGTGAGGCAGTTTTGGCGATCACGCAGAAACTGAAAGTCGGCGATCTGAGCGCTGTGATTCACCCTTATCCCACGCAGGCGGAAGCGATCAAGTGGGCCGCCGACCTTCAATTTCGTTCCCGGCTCAAACCTTGGATGCGCCGTCTTCTTGAGAAGTACTTCCGCTATCGGAGGTAGCGTGAATCAGCGAGCCTGTATCTGCGTCTTTGCAAAGCCACCCGTGCCTGGCAGTGTCAAAACGCGTCTCGTCCCGTTGCTTGGCAGTAGGCATGCCGCAGAACTGGCCAAAGTTTTTCTGCAGGACACTTGGGCCTCCGTTTCCGCCCTCCCTTGGGCCAGGCCTGTGCTTGCCTCCACGGGGGAGGGACTACAAGACCTCCTTCACGGTCCCATTGAGATTTGGCTGCAAGGAGGAGGCGATCTTGGTGCGCGCTTGGAGAACATTTTCCATCGTGCACTGCACAATCATGCTCAAGTGATTGCCATCGGCGCAGACAGTCCCGGACTTCCCACGAAATATCTCGAGCAGGCGCGGGAAGCACTGGAACGCGCCGATGCAGTCATCGGGCCGAGTGAGGACGGCGGGTTCTACCTGCTGGGCCTGCGAAAGTGCCCCACCGGTCTTCTGTCGGGAATTCCATGGAGTGCGCCAACCACCTGCCTTGAAACGATTGCAAAGCTTCAGACGGCCGGCCTTACGGTCCATATCCTTGATGATTGGTTTGACGTCGATACAGCGCAGGATCTCGAAAAGCTGAATGCCTTAATTACCGCGAAGCAAGTCGAAGCGCCCAAGACAGAGCATTTTCTTGAGACTCACGCATGGCGCTGGGCCGGTGCCCAACCGATCAAGTGCTCGGTGATCGTTCCCACGCTCAACGAGCGGGAGTCGCTCCCGGAAACGCTTCGAGCGCTGGCCGAGCACCAATGGATTCACGAGGTCATTGTCGCGGATGGTGGCAGCACGGATGGCACGCGGGAGTGGTTCGCATCGCAGAATTTCGCTCGCTTTGTGGAGTCACCGCCCGGCAAGGGCAATCAGATTAACCGAGGGGCGCAAACCGCGTCCGGAGACCTGCTTCTCATTCTCCACGCGGACTGCCAACTCCCAACGGATGCCGGCGAACGCATCGCCTCTGCTCTGCGGTCGCAGAGCGTAGCGGGTGGATGTTTCGAGGTACGCTTTAACGCGAGCCGTCCGCGTTCCTTGAAGATGGTCGCAGCCGGAATCAATTTTCGATGCCGCCTCACCAAAGGCGCAACGGGAGATCAAGGCATTTTTGTTCGCAGAAATGTTTTTGAACGAATCCGCGGTTGCCCGGACTGGCCGCTCTTTGAAGACGTGGACCTCGTGCGCCGCATCAAAAACGTCGGCCGCTTCGCGGTTCTTGACTCGTACTTGCTCGTTTCGCCGCGCCGCCATCTTGCGCGAGGTGTCCTCAGAACCGTTCTTCTGATCTACGCCTTGCGCGTGGCATTCTGGCTTGGCGTTTCGCCCTTCACCTTGAAAAAATGGTTCGACGATTCCCGTCCCGCTGCGGATCTACTCCCCACGACGGAACCGACTCCGGAAAGGCCTTCTTGATGTATTCCGCGATTGTGTTCGACGTAAACGAGACGCTTCTCGACCTCAAGGCCGTGGACTCCGCGTTCGAGAGTCACTTCGGGCCGGGACCTTTTCGCAAGGAATGGTTCAACGAACTTTTGAAGCTCGCGTTCGTGAGCACCATCACAGGGCGGTATTCCGACTTTGGCGTGATCAGGAAGAGTGCTCTCGAAATCCTCGAGATCCGCCATGGAAAACCATGCACCGAAGCGCAGCGGAAAGACCTGTTGGCGCTCCTGCGGCAGCTCCCCGCCCATCCGGACGTCGCGCAAGGGCTCACAGCGCTGCGCGCCGAAGGCTTTAGGCTCGCCGCGCTCACCAATTCCACGGCTTCCACTGTCGAAGCGCAGCTCACTCACGCGGGTCTGCGACACTTTTTTCACTATGTGTTTTCCGCGGACACGGTCAAGCGCCTAAAGCCCGCGCGCGAACCATACGACATGGTTGCCCACGCCGTCGGAGTCGAGCCGCAGTGGCTCCTGATGGTGGCGGCACACTCGTGAGATGTCGCGGGAGCCATCGCTGCGGGTTGGAGCGGAGCGTTCCTCGCGCGGCCCGGACAAGTTCTTGATGTGTTGACGCCGAAGCCCGCGTTCGTCGCTCACGACTTTGTGGATCTTGCCCGCCAGCTTCAGACTGGCCGCAGCCTCACGCCGCCAAGACGCCCGTGAGCAACTTTAACTAAAATGGAAACTACCGGGGCTCCCTCTCCCACGCCCTCCGCTACGTGTCCGGTCCGGCGGTGCTCCGGCGCAATTGCCTTCTGGCCGGGTCGTCGGTTGCCTCCTCACGCTCACCAATCAGCCGGATGTGCTGCTCGCCCGGCCGTTTTCAGTTCGTCTCGGGACCAAGATTTTTTTCAATTTCCTGATTCCGTTTCTTGTCTCTCCTCCACGCTGTGCGCTCCGGGTTTATTTCTCGCGGAACTCCACGAAGAGGGGCTGGGCGACGGCACGCGGAAGAAGCTCGAAGGCCGCGAGCGTGATCTCTCGCTGCAAGCGGGCGTCGCCGGGCTCCCCCAGCGGGTAGCCCAGCGGACGATCCACAACCAGCGCGCGCGGTGGCTTGACGCGCTCCGTCACTTCACGAAGCAGCGTGATCGAAACCGTGGGAATTCCTGACTTTTCAATCACGCTCTGGACCAGTCCCACGGACTGGTGGCACATCGGTCAAACCGGCGTTAGCAGCACCGCGTCTACGCCGTCCACAGCGAGCTTCGCCACAATCTCCGGGGCCGTAACTTGCATCAGCCGTCCAGGCGCGGTGATCGAACCCATGAAACTGTAGTGACGCTTCGCCAGTTGCCCGACTAGGCCCTCCCGCTTCATTTCGCGGAGCCGGTCCAAAGGTAGCGCGAGATTCTTGTCACGCTCAATTCCTGAATGGTCGAAGGCTTCGCTCTTGTGGCCGATGCGCAACGTATCCAGCGCGATGTCTTCGGGAATTTCGCGATACGAGTAGTCTCCGCCGCGAACTCCGGGATCAAACGGCTTTTGATCGGCACTATAGAATGCAGCGCTCGTCACCACGGCGATTCTTGCCGCCGCAAGCGGCTTCAGAAGCCGTGCGCCCGGCCGCCAATCAATATGCCGGTACGGGTACGCCCGCATATAGAGCCAGTACTTGAGTTTGAGATCGGAAAGCTTCGCCATCGTTCACACTTTGCTTAGTCGCTGAGTTGCGGTTCCACGGGATTCGAAAGCTCAACCTCTTACGTGCTCGACGACTTCTTTTTCCGTCCTGCCCAGAAGTTGTAAACCAGCCATATATAAACAGCGCCGTATTCGAGTAACAACATCAGGAGAGAATTTTTGAGCGGTTCCCCAACTCCGTCGGCGACGGGAGGCGAGTACGCCAATACGGTCGTAACGCTCATGAGCTCTTCGCGGGCGGACACTCGCGCCCACGACAGCAGCCCGGCCATGGCCATCCATGCTCCAATACTGATCCAGCTGCTGAGCTGCTTTTGTCGCGTCTTTCGAAACATGCTCTAGGCCCCCGTTTTCAAAACGTTGCACTCACACTTCTCAAAAGCTCGACCTGCCGCGCCTTAACGCACGTGCGGATAGACCCGCGCCAGGCGTTCCGCCGCAACACCCAGTTCGAACAGCGCCACCAAAAAAATGTTCGCGAGTTGTTGTCGCAGGATTCCGCCCTGAACGAATCGTCTCGCCGACGTCTTTACTGCCGCAGGCAGGGTCGCAAACTTCCCGCGCTTCTTCAGCCGCTTCAGGAAATCAACGTCCTCGAGAAACGGCAACGGAGCGAACCCTCCCATTTCCCGGAACACCTCGCTGCGGACGAAAAATCCCTGATCGCCAAAATGAAAAAAACGCCACCGGAATCGCGTAAACCAGCAGTACAGCTTTAGCAGGGGATGCGCCCGGTCGAACTGCAAGCGGAAGCAACCGCCCACAACGTCTTCGGCCAGCGCGGTGCGCAGATAGAAATCGAATCCCCGCGGCAGCTCCGAGTCCGCGTGCAGGAACAGCAACACGTCCGTGGCAAGGCACTGCGCTCCGTGATTCAGTTGAGCGCCCCGGTTCGGAAGCGGGACGCACTCCGTGTCGAAGTAACGTCGCGCGATGTCTCGCGTGTTGTCACTCGATCCCCCGTCCACGACCACCACGGGATACCTTCCGCGGGTCACCTCATACAGACGCGACAGATAGTGGTCGAGCGTTGCGGCCTCGTTGTACACCGGAACAACGATGCCCACGGACAAATTCGATTTTGGATCCGTCCAGCCCTTCATCTCCGCCGCCGACACTTCATCCCATTTCCAAACTGCACTATTCGATTGGAGCGATCGGCGGAAGGATTCAACGATCCGGAGGCGAGAATTAGAGAACTGAGTCTTCAATAGTTGTGAGGGCTTGAAGTTGTGAGTGCTCGACGTTTCATTGCGTTCTGCCCTTCGCGTCTTACATGCTTCTGTGTTAGTATGAATGTCGTATGAGCGCACTGATTTTTACAGGCGGTTTACAGGCGGTTCTGCCAGGAAAGCTTGCAGTCAGGGGCGTTCTACGCAGCTAGTGCGCTGTATGCACACCTTGCAACGCCCTTATTTGTAAGGTTTTACGCTAAGTTGTTGATTCCACGGTTGGGGACGTAGTTCAGCTGGTTAGAACGCTGCCCTGTCACAAGCCAAGAAAAAATAATAGCTACCCCAGATGGAATCTCGCATTTATTCTGTGCCCCTGACTGCCCTCGAACCGCCATCAACGGACCCCAATCCACGCAAATGCGGGGAAACGGACTCAGCATATCAGGCCTCCTGATCCCGCGCCGATGATAACCAGGTCGTAGCTGCTTTCGGCCATTCGCTTATACCCGCGCCAGCTGTTTCGGTTCGAGTCTTCGTACCAGGAAGAGCGCCAGCACGGCCATAACCAGCGTACCGTAGATGAGGCCGTCCACCGCAAAGCGATTTCCCAGCACCGCCGCCATCAGTGAACCGCCAATCGCCCCCACGCTCAGCAACACGGAATAGATCCCCATCGCAGCGCCTCTTCCAGCCTGGGCGCCAATCGCTCCAGCGAGAAGGGCGAGCGCTGCAGGAGTAAATCCACTCTCAACCATGATGCAGAGCACTGTGAGCCCACCTACTACCCGGTGAACAAAAGCATGGTTCAGTGCAACGTGGTTAAAAAGGAACATGCCCACGCAAACAAAAAGCATGGCCACCAGCGTAATCCGCAGGGCGTGCGGGAGAGAAATATGAGGCAGGACGAAGCTCCATGCGGTTACGCCCGCGCCGAAAACAACCGAGTATCCCAGCAACACCCATCCGACCTGCTCCGGTCGGTCAGCATAGAGCCCAGCCATGAATTGATCCACCTGCGATCGATGGG
>Ga0306923_10001868_pt1 | contig 18920 bp, 17 predicted proteins | sample sta12Can44000108_FD_203841 | JGI IMG/M metagenome (GOLD analysis project Ga0306923, IMG submission 203841) | Lab enrichment of tropical soil microbial communities from Luquillo Experimental Forest, Puerto Rico - statanox.12C.anox.44.000.108 (v2)... | ecosystem: Environmental > Terrestrial >... | reverse complement strand
ATAAGCCTCGTCGCTCCGCGCATCGGCAATGTGGACGACCTGCTCGCCTGCATGGATTCGTCCGAGCAGAGAAGCATCCTGGTCCGGCCGGATGGGACCACGCTGCCGGACCCAATCGCAAAATTGCGGGTCGCCGTGCACGGCACCAAAATGGAAACACTCACCATCCCAGGTTCGGAGAATGCCAAAGGGTGCCTCGCACAGGCGCGTTGCCTTTTCCAGCATCGAGTCGAAGACCGGCGCGAGGTCACCGGGCGAGCTGTTGATGACGCCCAATACCTCGGCGGTCGCGGTTTGCTGCTCTAAGGCTTCGCGCGTCTCAGTCAAAAGCCGCGCGTTCTCCATCGCGATGACCGCCTGCGCCGCGAAATTCTGCAACAACGCGATCTGCTTTTCCGTGAACGGCCGCACCTCCAGGCGGGCAGCAGAAATCACGCCCAGGAATGCGTCATCCCTGCGAAGCGGCACAAACAGCACGTTGCGGATGCCCGAAAGTCCGGCCGCGCTCCGAAATATCGGGTGGTCGATTTCCGCGCAGTCGGCGATCTGGATAAAGCGTTTACCCTCAATTAGCTCCCGGCTCGCGGGTGAATCGGCAGCACGATACCCTTGCCGCAGGACCTCAGCGAATTTATCCGACACGGCGTGCGTCGCGATAGCGCGCAAGTTCTCGCCGTCGTAGAGCTGCAGGCTCCCGTGCGCGGCGCCGCATAGGGTGTGCGCCTTTTCCAATATCGCATCGAACACCGGCGCGAGGTCGCCGGGCGAGGAATTAATGACTCCCAATACCTCGGCGGTTGCGGTCTGCTGCTCCAAGGCCTCGCGCGTCTCGGTCAACAGCCGCGCGTTCTCCATCGCGATGACCGCTTGTGCGGCGAAGTTCTGCAACAGCACGATCTGCTTGTCGGAGAATGGTCGGACCTCGCCGCGGTAAATATTGATGAACCCAACGACTGTTTCATTTCGCAGTAGCGGCACCATCAACGAGGTGCGGGCCCCGCCGAGATCAACGAGCGCCCGACGGTTCGGATCGCCGCTCTTGTAGACCTCCTCGGTCATCAGATCGACGATGTGGATAATGCGCTCTCCGGCAAGAAGCCGCACTGGCTGTGTTCCCGGCCCGTAATCGGGGGGATTACTGTGTCGATATTCCACAAATGCCGCCGGCATGTTTTGTGTCGCCGCCATGCGGAACCGCCCGTCTTCATAGACCGCAAGCTGCCCGAACTTCGCCTCGCACAGACGCATTGCCTTTTCGAGCATGGCATCGAATACCGGCGCGAGATCGCCGGGCGAGCTGTTGATTACCCCCAAGACTTCCGCGGTCGCGGTCTGCTGGGTAAGCGCTTCTTTGAGTTCGGCGGTGCGGTCCTCGACCTTCTGTTCGAGCTCGGCGTAGGATTTTTGCAGGTCACCGGCCATGCGGTTGAATTCGCCAGCGAGCTCCTCGAGCTCATCACCGGTGTGGATGTCGATGCGGCGGTCGAGCTCGCCGGCTCCGATTCGCGCCGCCCCCGCTTGCAACAGGCGGATCGGCACGGTCATGCGGCGCGCGAGAAACAATGCCGCCAATGCCGCCAAGCCAATCGCTACAGCGAGCAGCGCGGCGTTGCGCATGGCGGACTGGTAGAGCGGCGCCATCGCCTCGCGCAGCGGCAGCTCGACAAAGACGGTCCAGCCGAGCGGGACGATACCGGCGTGCGCGGTCAGTACCGTCTCGCCGCCCACGCTCTTTGCCACCATCGCCGGAGGGGTGGCTTGGTCGGCCTGAGCCTCGGCGTGCGCCGCCGCCACCTGCGTCAGCCCCGCCAAATCGCTGTCCCGCAAAACCAGGCTGATGTCGGGGTGCGCGATCAGCCGGCCATTGCGGTCGATGACAAAAGCATAACCGCCCTGGCCGACCTTCATGCCGCTGATCACGTCCCAGATCAGCTTCAGATTGACCTCGGCGATCGTCACACCGGCGTTGCTCCCGGCCTGGGCCATCGCCAAGGTCAAATACGGTTCGGACTCCTTGCGGAAATAAACCGGGCTGAACCAGACGCGTTGCTTCTTCACCTCGGTAAAGCTCGGCTCTTGTGAATAGTCTTTGCCGCTGGCGATGACATCCATCGTCAGCCGCGAGACCCTGAGTTGCTCCTTGCCGCTGCTGTCGAGCTGGATCAGCTCGGTGATCGCCGGCACCTGGCGCAGCAGGCGCACGTAGTCGAATTGACGCTGTTCGACCGGAGCCGCCGCCCATTGCGGCGCTGTCGTCCAGCCCAGCTGATGTTCGATCTCCTCGATGAACCCCTCGATCCGGCGTGCCGCCGACCTCGCCTTTTCTTGCTGAAAGCGATACGCCGCCGTCTCTTCCTGGTTATAACTGAACCAGAAATGGAGCCCGGCATTGACCAGCAGTACGAGCGCGACCAGCCCGACGAGGAGCAGCACGTATTTGCGGAACAGCCGCCCCTGCAGACCGCCGCCGGCGGTCCGATCTCCGCGCCACCGCCACCGCGGCCGGAACCGGCCGAGCGCCGAGCGACCAATTAAGGAGAATGTTCGCAACGCATCGCTCATGAATTCGCCTCGCCGGCATGGGCGGGCACGGCCCGCCCCTGCCGAAACCGCCGGAATGATAGCCGTTTTACATAACGACAGGTAGTTGCGGTGTTTATCAGGGCCGCTGGAGCCCCAAGGCCCGCCCTTCCGGCCGGCGCGAATTGACAAAGTAGCTCCTTGGAGCTACTTACCTCGAATGCGTACGGTTGGGCTTAAAATCCTGAAGAACAAGCTTAGCGAATACGTCCAGTTGGCCGCGGCGGGTGAGACGATCGTGGTCACCGATCGCGGCCGCGCTGTCGCCGCGATCGTGCCACATAAGCCGGAAACGGGCCTCACCCCATTTCAGGAAAAAGGCCTTCGAGAAGGCTGGCTGACCCCGGCGAAGCGGCCATTTGCCCCGCTGCCGCCGGGTAAGCCGGTACCCGGGCTCACATTCGAAAAGCTTATGGAGGATTTGGCTCGCGACCGAGAAGATCGCTGGTGATCTACCTGGACAGCTCGGTCCTACTCGCCTCGGTCTTTCGCGAACCGCGATCTCCACGGGTGACGCTGTGGGACGAGGAGTTAACGTCTAGCCGTTTACTGGGATACGAGGTTTGGACTCGGCTCAACGCCTACGGATTGGCTTCTTCACACGGTAATCGAGCTAGCGCGCGGCTCTATCGGGTTAACCTCGTAGAACTGAGCGAGAGGGTTTTCACCCGGGCACTGGAGCCCTTTCCCGTTGCTCTTCGGACCTTGGATGCCCTGCATCTAGCAACGATGGACTTTCTCGGGCGGCAAGGCGAGGCAATCGAACTGGCGAGCTACGACAATCGCCTGCTCTCCGCCGCGCGGGCTCTTGCAATCCCGGTCGCTGAGTTGTGACCGCAAGAAGTGCCGGCGGCGCTGCGCGTTGATACTCAAGGCCGGGCACCTTATTTTCCACCTTGGATGACCCCCCTTAGCCATATCCGCAATTTCGCGATCATCGCGCATATCGACCACGGCAAGTCGACCTTGGCCGATCGGCTGATCGAGGCGTGCGGCGGGCTTGAGGCGCGCGAGATGCGCGAGCAGGTGCTCGACAGCATGGAGATCGAGCGTGAGCGCGGCATCACGATCAAGGCACAGACCGTGCGCCTCGAATACAACGCCGCGGACGGCGAGAGCTACATCCTCAATCTCATGGACACGCCGGGGCATGTCGATTTCGCCTATGAGGTCAGCCGCTCGCTGGCCGCCTGCGAGGGCTCGCTGCTCGTCGTCGATGCGAGCCAGGGGGTCGAGGCGCAAACCCTCGCCAACGTTTACCAGGCGGTCGACGCCGGGCATGAGATCATCCCCGTCCTCAACAAGATCGACCTGCCGGCAGCCGAGCCTGACCGCGTCAAGGAACAGATCGAAGATGTGATCGGGATCGACGCCGACGACGCTCTCCTGATCTCGGCCAAGACCGGGCTCAATGTCGGCCAGGTGCTGGAAGCGCTGGTCGGCCGGCTGCCGCCGCCCGCCGGCGATGCCGCGGCGCCGCTCAAGGCTCTTTTGGTCGACAGTTGGTATGACCCCTATCTCGGCGTCGTGATCCTGGTGCGCGTCAAGGACGGCGTGCTCCTGCCGGATCAGAAGATCCGGCTGATGGCGACCGGTGCGGTGCACGCGATCGAGCGGGTGGGCGTCTTCACGCCGAAGGGGGTGGCGGTCGAGGCGTTGGGGCCCGGCGAGATCGGCTTCATTACCGCCGGCATCAAGACCGTCGCGGATTGCCGGGTCGGCGACACGATCACCGAGGACCGCCGGCCGGCTGCGGCGCCGCTGCCCGGCTTCAAGCCGGTGCAGCCGGTCGTGTTCTGCGGCCTCTTCCCGACCGACGCCGCCGATTACGAGCGCCTGCGCGACAGCCTCGCGAAGCTGCGGCTCAACGATGCGAGCTTCGAATTCGAGCCCGAAACTTCGGTGGCGCTTGGTTTTGGCTTCCGCTGCGGGTTTCTCGGTCTGTTGCATCTCGAGATCATCCAGGAGCGGCTCGCCCGCGAATTCGACCTCGATCTGATCGCCACCGCCCCGTCGGTTGTCTACCGCGTGCATCTGACGGGCGGCGCGGTGCGCGTGCTGCACAACCCGGCCGACATGCCCGATCCGGTGCGCATCGACCACATCGAGGAACCGAGGATCAGGGCGACGATCCTAGTGCCGGACGCCTATCTCGGGCCGATCCTATCGCTCTGCGAGGAGCGCCGCGGCGTTCAGATCGATCTCACCTATGCCGGTAGCCGCGCGATGGTGGTTTATCGCCTGCCGCTCAACGAGGTTGTCTTCGACTTTTACGACCGGCTGAAATCGGTCAGCCGCGGCTATGCCAGCTTCGACTACCAGCTCGACGGCTACCACGAAGGCGATCTCGTTCTGATGAACATCCTCGTCAACGGCGAGCCGGTGGATGCGCTGTCGATCATCGTCCATCGCAGCCAGGCCGAGCGGCGCGGCCGCGCCCTCTGCGAAAGACTAAAGGACCTGATCCCGCGGCAGCTCTTTGCGGTGGCGATCCAGGCAGCGATCGGCGGCCGCATCATCGCGCGCGAGACCGTCAAGGCCCTGCGCAAAGACGTGCTCGCCAAATGCTATGGCGGCGATGTAACCCGCAAGCGCAAGCTCCTCGAAAAGCAGAAGGAGGGCAAGAAGCGCATGCGCCAGTTCGGCAAGGTCGACATCCCGCAATCGGCCTTCATCGCCGCCCTCAAGATGGGCGACGGCTGAGGGCCGCCCTGGCCCGCCTGTGGGAGACGGCCAAAATAGCCAGTCCGATGACCATGAGCACGGCGAAGGCCCAGCACAACAGGATGCTGACGATGATCGGATCCCACAAAAACGGGTGGAGGTAACGCTGCACCACCGCCTGTACGAGGTTGAGGCTCGAACGGTTGAGGTCGTACCATAGCTGGCCGAGCGCCATCGGAGTCCAGCGCTTCGTATCGATCCAGACGAGCGCGTCGCGCACCAGCACCGACACGCCGGCGAGAAAAATAATCCAGCCGATCAGCCGTGCAATCATCGACCGTCCTGCAACAAAGTCCGCGCCTCCTCGATCAGCGCGCCCGACCTCACACCGGATCCCCTCTTAGACCATCGCGAAAGGTTCGTCACGACGACTATCCGTGAAGCCCACATCAATACTTCGGAAACACACGAGCGGGTGCGTCGGCAACCAACATTTGCGCAGGATCGAGGAGGGGTAGCGCCGAAGAGGCGACGGCGATGTCGACCCTACTTTGGACTTGGCCCGGTGTACTAGAAACTGGCACGCCGCGAAACTCTCTCGAATAAAGGCCGCCCGCTGTGCCATCGACCTCGACCTGAACTGCGGCGTTTGTACCGCAGCAGGCGACCGCCGCAACCGATCCGAAAGCAAAATCGGTGCGGTTGGTGCTGATCCCGTGAAACTGGGTCGTGACTTGCGCTTGGCTCATTCCGGTGCCCGAGGCCCTTGCGTCGATCGAGACCCCGCCGTTGACGCCATCGACAGAGATCTGGCTCGAAAGGCTGGTTTGGGCGAGGTTGCTACCATTGGCGGAGGCCGCCGCCTGTGAGGCCGCGTAATTGAGGAAAGGGGCGCTGGCGATTGAGTTGTTGCCTGAATACGCCGACGCGGTCCCCAAAACCGCGGTGTCGGGTGCGTAACCGAGCCCGCGGCCTGCCGCGGCGTTGGTGGCAACGGCTGAACCCGCGGTAACCTGATCCATCTCAAAACCGGTTAATATCCGGGCTCCGCCAGACTGCTGGATGGCCGTCACATCGCAACCGCCGACCATAGTCAGCGCCAGGACGATCGCATTCCGGCCCGAAAGGTTACCCATGTCGTCCTGTCCCGATCCTCAGCTAGCCTCCTACTAAATCTTGCGGTATCTAATGCAAAAGTCGCAGATATTGGGCCACGTGGGGGCCCCTTGCTTTAGACAAAACCGGCCGAGTTCCCTGGAAACTTTCGCCAAGTTCCACACTTGTTTGTAAACAGCGGATTCCACGATTGATTGGTTCATTCCTAGAATGTTATGATCGTAAAGGTTCTAAGCTGGAAGCGTTGGATGCGCGAGGGGGAATTCTATGCGCCGGAGGGAAGCTTCCCGAGCCGCAGGCGTGCCGCCTGATCCCGGCAGGGGCAACCGCGAAGCGAGGTTGCAGCTGGTGAAATCGCCCAATCCGAGGGATGGAGCCGAGTTCGTGCACAAGAAGGCACGCGTGTCGATCGGATTAGTTGATCCGAAGCCGCTGACACGCCGATCGATCGCCGACATATTGGCGACGGCTTTTCCCGAACACGTCATCATGGCAGCGTCCACCTGCGAAGAACTGCTCAAAGTCGGGAATGGACGAATCGGCGGACCAGCTCTCGTTGTTGTATACATCAGAAGCGCTGGACTGACGGCCACGAGCGTACAAGGCGCGCTCGATCTTCTGCGAACCCGGCTACCGGATACTCCGGCCGTTGTCCTATCCGACCGGGACGACATTGATGAAGTGAACCGGGCTCTGAGCGAAGGGGTCAGGGGCTATATCCCGACATCGGTCGAGTGCGAAGTCGCTATAGCTGCGCTCAGGCTCATCGGCGCGGGCGGAACCTTCGTTCCGGCCGACGCTTTGCGTTCCGCGACCCCAAAGCACGATTCCGGCCTCGAAGGTGAAAGATGGGGGCAGTCGCACGCACTGCCTCTGACCCCCCGCGAGCTTTCGGTAATCGATCTTCTGCGGGAGGGGAAGCCCAACAAGCTGATCGCCGCCCAACTGGAGATGCAGGAAAGCACGGTGAAAGTGCACGTCCGGAACATCTTGAAGAAGCTCCGCGCCGCCAACCGCACCCATGCGGCCTCGGTGGCCAACCGTCTGCTTGGCTAGGGGCGAACGGGCAACGGCTAGCCGCTGGGAATTTCGCGCGGCTGAACGCGATCAAAGGCCGGGCACGCCAAAGCGATAGGTGGATGAGAGGATGACGCTGTATTTTGGTGCCGAGTTGGTCAAGCCAATGCCCACCTGCAGATCGGCCAGGATGCCGCGGCCCAGAATCGACGACGCGCCAAAGTTCAGGATCGACTGAGCCGAATTCGACCCTTTGAATGTTACGTTGTTGACCGTTGTATCTTGAATGAAATTCTGCTGCAGAACCCCTCGTAGCGTGGTTTCCGGGCTGGTTCCGAGAAAGGCGCCAGCTTGGAAGTTGATCTGATCGCCGGGGGTGACGTGATTGGCTTCAAACGCTTTGGTGTAGCCCGCTGTGCCGGTGAAGACGAGTGGATCCTGACGCTTCAGCGCGGTCCCTGCAAAGCTGAGTTTGCTCTGGCCGCTAGTCATTGGGACCTGATTGGTGGTTAGTGGCCCGGTGGGAGCCTCGTAAGTGATCCGGCCGAGGAGATCGGGGATCCAGCCGCTCTCGTGTACGAGGGTCTTGGCTAATCCGATGGTCACGTCACCGACAGCATTAGCAGAGCGATAAGATACCTGCTGCGGCGGTGAGACGTTGGCGTCCGTAATCTGATGCTGCACGAGGTTGTAGGGCAGCGCGATCTCGAACTGTGACTCCCAGGGCAAGCCGAGCCGCGCGCCGAGCGTCCAATTGAATTCATTGCGGTTCAGATTGAAGAGAACCGGGACGTTCGCCTGACCCAAGGCAGACAATTCGCGGCGGGTGTAGCCGAACAGGGGTTCGACCTCCGCAAAACCGCTCGGCACCAGCAAGTTGCCCGTGGCGACGAGGGTCCGCTCGAGCGCGCGTTGCGCGCTCTCTTCGCTGACCTCGAACTGCCCGGGGGCTGGCGGGTCGGTGCGCGCCGCTTGCTGCGTCGTGCCGGCACGCGTAGCCGCAGGTTTCCTTGCCGGCCTCGCAGGCGCCGGCTCTGGCTCCTCGGGCTCGAGAGCGGCGACCTGAGTTTCAGTCGAGGACGGGGCCGCTGCTGGTGCTCGCACTGATCGCTTCGCGGCTGCAGCGGGGCTCGCGCTGGCGGAAGCGCTCGTCGTCATCTGCCGTTCCAAATTCTCGACGCGCCGTACCAGGCTCCGGATCAGCGCGTCCCGCTGACGAATCTCCTTCTGAAGTTGATCGACGGTAGGTTTGGTCGGCTGCGCATGCGCGGCCATTGAACCGGGCAGTGTCATTCCGAGCACGGCAAGCATCGCCACTGGCGTGGCGCTAGCCAGCCCACGCGGCACACGCGTAGCTCTCAATCGTTCGTCCCCCGCTTGCCGTCGGTCTTCCCCCCCAACGGCGGCACATCGATTGAGCGTTACTGGAGCATCACAAAATCGCTCGGTTTCGGCTGCAACCTATTCGGTAGTTTCCGCCCATCAGCACGCGCAACGACGAAGCCAACGTGGCCCATCGACTCCCCGTAGTCAAGCCACATGCGCTGGAACTTGTCGATCGTCATCGACCGGTTTCCCCAGGCGGGGTCGGCGACCAGCACTCGGTTTCCCAGAACGCCGCGAAAGACGACAAAATGGTTGTAGCCGAGCGCGTCGATGGGCACCATGAGCGGCGCTCGTTCTATCAGGTCGCTCAATTCGAGTTGGCCCAGTCCCTCGCCCTTGTAGAGGCTTACGATGTGAGCGGAGGTTGAGATCGAGCGCTTGGCGTTGCGTGACGCAATCTGCAACCTTGCCGGCTGCAAAGAGGCAAGCTGAGTGCGAATCGGCTTTTTGGCCCTCGGCACCTTCGCCATGACGCGGTTTGCACGATAGCCGTCGACGAAGCGCTTGAGATCGAGCAGCGAGAATCCCTCGCGGGCCTGTAAGAGTTCGGGATGTTTAACGTACTCGGTGCGACTCATCAGGCTTCGCGCGATTTGCCTTTCTGTGACTAGCTCGCCAAACTGGTAGCGCAACAGGGTCCCGAGCGCGGCCGCGCCGCAACTCAGATCCCATTGCTGGATCATCACGCGCTCGTGGCGAATCTCCAGTACCGAACGGACCGGAGGGTTTCCCTCCGCGAAAACGAAGCCGCACAGCAACAACGCGACGACGCCTAAGGCGCCCGCGGCTAGAGAACTCCCAATTTTGATCCTCGAATCCAACGAAAAGGGGCCCAGCATAGATGTAACATGCCCTGCCAGGGCCAGTGATTTCGTGCGAACTCGAAATTGCAGAGAACGCCCCACGCTGGCGCGTGAGGCGTTCCTTGCGTCCTCTCATGTCAGTGTCTGGGGGGAGACACTGTTCAAACCACTTGCCTCAGTGAACGGTGAAGAGGTTGAGTTGCGTCGGGATGACGGTTTGTGTAACAGTTGCAGTGGAAGGGGAAAATTGATTTACCCCGGACCCGCCGGCGCCGTTGGCCAGAAACGACGCAGCCACTGGAAGCGCGGCGTTGAAAGCGCCCGCAGTGACCTTATCGAGTTGACCATTTGTCAGCTTTATCGGATCTTTGGCGTTCGCCGCGCCGACCGAAACCAACAGTGCAGCCGCAGCCACGGTACCAAGTAGCTTACCACTCATCGTACCCTCCATATTAAGCGTTGGGGAACGCTATGAACGGGATCGCAGTACGATCCATTTTCTTTGTATCATAATAAAATTTCGTCGCAACGGCGCAGAAGACGTAACTACAAAAGAGATTTTACTTTGCGAGGAGTACTCACAAAGAGGTACTTCTGAATTGGAATTTTCGAATTGCACGAGCGGAGCGGTGACTGGTTTGGTCGGGCAATCATCGTTTGGTTGCTCCCGATATTCGTAGCGGGAAGCTGTTCGAATAAGATTTCGGTGCCGCCCAATTAGTCCAGGCCGCTGTCTGATTACCGCCGCGTCAGCGGCTCGACGGCGTCCGCAGCCAGGTTTACGGCGGGTACGACCGCGTGCAGCTGATTGTATTCCTGCTGATTCGCACTATCTGCCGCGGACTCTTCTGGATCTTGTTTGCCGTCCGGCTTGGTCGATTGGATGCGCCCAGCAGCCATGCGAGCCTTGCCGAGCATTGGATCAGACCTTGAATTCGAAGCTCGCGATGTCTTCCGAAATTGATCACTTCCTCCGTTGAGTGGCGACGGAGTCAGTGTGGCCTTCCGGCTCGGTCCCGCCTCGTCCGGGGCGGCGGTTTGCGCCGGGGTGATAAGCGCCGCGCCATTTGCCGTCGAACTTAGCACCGGGAAATCTCCGCCGAACAGTGGCCCGTTTTCACCATTTGCAGACGACCCGCCGGGGCGCAAGGGGCTGACCTCGGTGTTGCGGTCGTGGACACGAGATCCGGCGTGTGTTTGGTCACTCGGCTGATCGAGCAACAGGAAGCCGCTGCCAAAAAAGAAACCGGCGGTGACCCCGCCAACAAGTCCGATAGAGCCGAGATAGAGCAGGACGGCGATCGACACACCTGCGGAACTGACGCCGCGGCTAACCACCGCGACCGAAGGTGCCGTCGAGGTAAGACGCGTTGAATTGGAGATGCCCGTGCCCGGAGCCGTCCGGCGCGAGAGTTCCGGCGCTAATCTGTGCCGATGCGACGAGGTCATTAGCTCGTCACGGGATGATTAAGGTGCTTTTGCGATTGCGGCGGATATAGAACTAGCCACTGCCGGCGAGAGCAGGGAAGATGCAGAAGCCGCTGATAGGCCCATCGCCAGGGCATTTCCGTGGCCTGAATCAGCGGAACTTAGCGTAAGGGTGACTGTCTGGGCTTGAAGGTTGCCCAAAGCGTCTGCCAAGCCGACGGCCGAGCCAACCGCGCCGGCGACCACGCGATCCATCTGCGCGTCGGAGAGCTTGAGGGGCTGCCCCGCAACGGCGGTGCCGGCAAGGACGAACATCGATGCGCCTGCAAATAGAAGTAACTTCTCTTTCATTGGCGGGATCCTTGATCAGATTAAACAGCCCAACGCAAAAAAGCCGCTCCGGTCCAACCGCTCGCGTGCTTTATTTGGTGGTTGTGGTGACGCAGAATATACACAGGTTCAGGTTAGTTATTGTTGGAATGAGGGTCGCGATCGAAGGTGAAAACTGATTTACTCCGCCTGTGCCATTACTTCCGTTGACAAGAAATGATGTCGCGGCCGGCAGTTGGGTCAGCTCGGCGCCAGCAGTGACCCTATCGAGCTGGTCATCCGTTAGGCGCACAGCCTCCCGGGCGCTGGGGGCTCCAATCGAGCATAACAACCCAGCCGTCGTCATCAGACATAGAAGCTTGGCACTCATACGACCCCTAAACCTCTGTGGGGACAGCTTCCGAGTTCAGAACCCTAGCATAGTTATCGCCGGCCCTTAGCGACGCAGAAGTCGTAACTACAATGATCACCATGCTACTTTGGCGCAAACGGCGTACTCCCTTAGAGGCTGGCCGAAAGCGAACTGAGCGATTTCAGTGGGGCGTGGCCATCGATAAGCCAGTTTCAGCCGGTGCTTCCGCACGAGGTTGTGCGGATCGGCGTCGAGGGATTGTGAGGTCTGGGCCGATACTCAGGATCGCACGTCCGCTGCGATAATTGCGAGTGATTCGGCACCAAAGCGATTGCTGCGATTCCGATGCGACCGCGGTCCCCGTTCACCGGAATGACGAAAACCAATTGCGAATATTGACGCTCATAATTTTGGCATCTTCACATAGTATTGTACGTCGTCGGTGAGCGCATCGCCGTGGACGAAAAGTTAATGCCTGTAGATTCTCTGCAAAAACACGTCGGGATGGGCGAGGGGGACGCGCGGCGCGCCGCCAAGTGCGGAGCGGTGCCAACCGGGTTCGTCGTGGCGATTACAACCGATAGGAGAAATGCCGCTGCTGATTTGCTGCAGATTGTCATTCGGCTATTTTGAGCACAATTAATGGTTGCGGTTAGTGGCCAGCCGATCGCCGAGGCGAGCACATAGCCGCAGATCTTGTCGCATACCGCCATCGGCACATAGCACGGCTCGCCGCCGGGCCCGCTGTTGAGCGCCGCAAGGCCGCTCTCGCCCTGGATCACATCGTCGAAGGAGGGGCGGTCGCGATGGACCCCGTCTTTGCGAAATCCGGTCGCCGCGGCGTAGACGATGCGCGGGTTGCGCGAAGCGACCGCCGCGTAATTGAGGCCGAGCCGCTCGGCCGCCGCGAGCCGCATGTTGTGAACAAAGACGTCGGCGGTTTCGGCCAGCCGGAGCAACGCCTGGCGCGCCGCCGGCCGTTTCGGATCGAGAACGACGCTCTTCTTGTTGCGGTTGATTTTGAAATAGGCGCCCATGCCTGGGTGTCACGACGGACCGAGCAGGCGGACCGGTCGCCCGGCGGCGGCTCGATCTTGAGGACCTCGGCGCCCATGTCGCCTAGGATCTGCGTCGCCACCGGTCCCAATACCGCCGAGGTCAGATCGATGACGCGGATGCCTGCAAGCGGTTCGGACATGGTGCGCTCTCCTTGCGTAAGCGGTGTCGGCTTGACCGGGTGCGCCAAGCCACGCACGCTGCGAGTGATAGCAAAAGGAGGCGCAAGTGGGACCGCTCGCCGGCATCAAAATCGTCGAATTCACTGGCATTGGGCCGGGACCGATGTGCGCAATGCTGCTCGCCGATCTCGGCGCGACCGTTCTCCGCGTCGACCGGCCGGAGCCGAGCGATCTTGGCCTTCAGCGTGACCCGCGAACCGATCTGCTGCTGCGCAACCGCCCTGCCGCCGCGCTCGACCTGAAAAGCCCGCAGGGAAGGGAATTGGCCTTGCGCGTCGTCGAACGCGCCGACGCCCTGATCGAGGGCTTCCGGCCGGGGGTCATGGAACGGCTCGGTCTCGGCCCCGAGGAGTGTCTCGCGCGCAATCCACGTCTCGTCTACGGCAGGGTCACCGGCTGGGGCCAGGAGGGACCGCTCGCGCATGCCGCCGGACACGACATCAACTACATCTCGCTCGCCGGTGCGTTGCACGCCTTCGGGCGGCGCGGGCAGCCGCCAACCCCGCCCTTGAACCTCATCGGCGACTTCGCCGGCGGCGCGCTTTACCTCGCTCTCGGGATCGTCTGCGGCATCCTCGACGCGAAACGGTCGGGGCAGGGACAGGTCGTCGATGCCGCGATGGTCGATGGCGCCGCCTCGCTGATGACCGCGTTCCACGGCCTGGTCGCCGCCGGCCTCGCGACGCACGAACGCGGCACCAACCACCTCGATACCGGCGCGCATTTCTACAATGTCTACGAATGCGCCGATGGGCGCTGGATCTCGATTGCGCCGATCGAGGGCAAATTCTACGCCGAGTTGCTGCGCCGCCTCGACATCGACCCGGCGACGATGCCGCCGCAGATGGACCGCGCGCAATGGCCTGACGCGCAGGCCCGCTTAGCGGCCTTGTTCAAGACCAGGACACGCGATGAATGGTGCGCGCTGCTCGAGGGCACCGACGCCTGTTTTGCGCCGGTGCTGACGACCGACGAGGCGCCCTCTCATCCGCACAACGTCGCGCGCCGGACTTACGTCGAGATCGACGAGATCACCCAGCCGGCGCCGGCGCCGCGTTTCAGCCGCACTGTGCCCAATCCGCCGGGCCCGCCGGAGCCGCCGCGGCGCGGCGAAAAGGCCCTGGCCGCGCTCGCTCAGTGGCTCGAACCGGCTGAAATCGCCGAGCTGCGCGCCGCCGGCACCCTCGGCTGAACCATGCCGTCAGTTGGGCGCGGGTTCCGTCTTGTATTCGCTGTCGTTGACCTGCTCGCCCCAGCTCGTGCCCTGGCCCTGCTCGCCGTTTTCCGACATCGCGAGATGGCTGAACAGGCGATCGGGGGCAGCACCGTGCCAATGCATCGTATCGGGCGGGATCATCACCGTGTCGCCCGGGTAGATCGCTTGCGGCCGCGAGCCCTTGCCGATGCAGATGCGCCCAACGCCGGTCAAACAGTACAGCGTCTGGCCCACCGGATGCGCATGCCAGGCGGTCCGCGCTCCCGGCGTGAACGAGACTACCGTCGCCCGCATGCGCGACGGCGCCTGGCCGACGAGCACCTCGTCCTGAAACACCTCGCCGGTGAAATTGTCTGCCGAGCCGCGCCGTGTGGGGCGTACCGATGCGCGCACAACCGTCATCGCTTCCTCCATTTTGCGCTTGGAAATCGCCGACAGAATATGCGCGGGTTGCGGCGGTGCAAAGGCCGCCGCTCACCCTTCGGCGTAGCCGGGGGTTGTCAGCATCGGCGGATCGGCGACCTCGATGACTTCGGCCCTGCCGAAGCCGTTGAAGCCAGTGCGCAGGCAGGCGCCATAAGCGCCGAGCTGACCGAGCTCGATCCAATCGCCTTCGCGCATATCGGCGGGCAAGCAGAAAGGTCCACGCATGCGGTCGGCGCTGTCGCAGGTCGGCCCGAATAGCGCGAAATCGGTGAACTCCTCGGTGCCGCCGACTTCGCCGAGACGGATCCGGCGCGCCGGGAAACGGAAGCCGAGCGCACCGGCGTCGCTGAGGTTACCGTAGATGCCGTCGTTGACGAACAGCGTGTCGGCGCGACGCAGCTGCACTTGCAGCACGACCGACCCGCCGCCGGCGACGAGCGCCCGGCCGGGCTCGGCCCACAGCCGAGTGTTCTCGGGAAGAGCGGCCGAACCAGCCTCGATTGCGGCGATGTAGTCGCCGAGCGGCGGCGGTACCATCTCGGGATAGCTGACCGGAAAACCGCCGCCGACATCGACGACATCGACGGCAACGCCGGATTTCGCGATCGCCTCGCCGGCCAGTGCCATGGCTCTTGCATAGGCCTGGGGCTCGAGGCACTGCGAGCCGACATGGAAGGCGATGCCGAGACGAGCGGCATGCGGCCGCGCCGCACGCAACAGCTCGATCACCTCGTCGAGAGGGGCTCCGAATTTACCCGAGAGGTCGTAAACCGCTTCGCCCTTGGGCAGAGCCAGGCGCACGAACAGCCCCAAAACCGGCGGATCACCAACCAGCCCGACCGGTATCGTCTCCTGCACAATCTTGGCCAGCTCGTCGGCGCTGTCGAACGCGAAATCGGTTACCCCATAGACGTCGAACGCGTCGCGGATCGCCGGGCGTGACTTGACCGGGTGCATGAAATGGAGCTCGGCAGCAGGCAACACCTCGCGGACGAGGGCCACCTCGGCAAGCGACGCGCAATCGAAATGGCGAACACCCCCTGCCCAAAGCGACCGCAGCACGCGCGGCTCGGGGTTGCATTTGACGGCATAAAGAACATCACCCGGGAAGCTGGCGAGAAAACCCCGCGCGGACGCGGCGATTGCGGCCGGGCGCAGGCACAACAACGGCTCGGCCGGCCGGGTGCAGGCAACGACTGTGTCGACCGACGGAAATGTGGCACGCCCGGACGGGCGGGAAGAGTAGAAACGGGCTTGCGCCATCGCACGATCCTCCAAAGCGGGGAGGCGTCACGACCCTGCATGCGCGACAGCGCCGCAGGTGGCATGACTGTTCGGGGTGGAGCGCCGCGCCGGGCTGATGCGCCCGGCGGACGTCAGATGACCGTGCGACTTCGCATCACGTGCCGGAACATATCCGTTTCCCTTAAGGACGCCGGCCCACAGGCGACCGGCTCGGCCGAAAAGGACGCGTTACGTCGTAGCAGCACCCCTATGCGAACGGGGTTCTAGGCACGTGCGATTGCGTCGCGGGTAAAGTAGGAAAAACGTCGCCCACTTCAAGGCATTTCTAGAATCTTTACCATACGAAATGCCGATGACCGCGGCTGGCCGACCGCCTCCCGAGGCGAACGGTGCGGCAGCCTTTATCCCAGGGCTGGTGGCGCCAGTAGCGCGATATAATCCCAAGCCATCGTCGCTGCTGCGAGCGCGGTGATCTCGGCGACGTCGTAAGGCGGAGAAACTTCGACGACATCCATTCCGCAGAAGTTGAGGCCGGCGAGGCGGCGCAGGATCGATCGCGCCTGCCACGTCGCGAGCCCACCGACTTCGGGCGTGCCAGTGCCCGGCGCAAACGCGGGGTCGAGCGCGTCGACATCGAAGCTCAGATAGGCGGGGGCGGTCCCGACGACTTCGCGGATCCGTTGAGCGATCGCTTGCGGCCCGGTCTCGTGCGCGTCCTCTGATGTGACGATCGTTACGCCCTTGCCGATCGTCCAGTCGAAAATTTCGCGATGCATCGGCGAGCGAATGCCGATCTGGATCGTGCGATGAGGTTCGATCAGGCCCTCCTCGATCGCATGATAGAACGGCGATCCGTGTCCCCAGGCGAGCCCGAAACTTTCCGGCCAGGTATCGACATGGCCGTCGAAATGCACGAGCGCTAGCGGTCTCTTGCGGCGGGCGAGCGCCCGCAACAAAGCAAGCGTTATTGTGTGATCGCCGCCAAGCGCAACGAGGTGCTCGACCCGTGATGCTTGTTCCTCGATTTTGACGAGGGTGCCCTCGATGTTGCCGTGCGCGATGTGAAAATCGCCGATATCGGCGAGGTCCAATTTCTCGACCTCCGCCCACGAGGCCGGGTGATCGCCGTCGACCAGCATGCGGCTCGCCTGGCGGATCGCGGCAGGCCCGAACCGCGCCCCGGGCCGGTTTGAGGTGCCGAGGTCAAACGGGATGCCGGCGACGCAGATCGCCGCGTCAGGATCGGCGCGTGCAATCCCAAGAAAGCTCGGCCGTATGGCAAAGGTTGGGGTGGCTGTCATGGCTCCTATCTGGGGAGGCCATGACGCCGTAGAAGCCCTCAGACCCGCTCGAGCACCGCGGCGATGCCCTGGCCGACGCCGACGCACATCGTCACCAGCGCGTAGCGGCCGCCGGCGCGCTGCAGCTGCCGGGCGGCGGTCAGTGCGATGCGCGGTCCGGAGGCGCCGAGTGGATGGCCGACCGCGATCGCGCCGCCGTTCATGTTGACCCGGCTGTCGTCGAACGGCAGTTCGAGCCCGCGCAGGCAGGCCAGCACCTGTGCCGCAAAGGCCTCGTTGATCTCGATGACGTCGATGTCGGAGAGGCCGAGGCCGGCGCGGGCCAGCGCCTTCTTCGAGGCGGCGACCGGACCGATCCCCATGATCCGTGGCGGCACGCCCGAGACGCCGCTGCTGACTACCCGGGCGAGCGGCTCAGCACCCGTCCCGTCGCCGGCCTTGCGGCTGGCGACGATCATCGCCACGGCGCCGTCGTTGATGCCGGAAGCGTTGCCGGCGGTCGTCACCCCACCCTCCTGCAGCGGCCTGAGGCGCGCGAGCGCCGCCAGATCGGTTTGCGGCCGCGGATGCTCGTCCTCGGCGACCTTGACCGGCCCCGCTCTGCCGCCTGGCACCTCGACCGGAAGGATCTCGCCCTCGAAGAAGCCGTCGGCCTTGGCCGCAGCATATTTGCGCTGCGAGGCTTCGGCGAAAACATCGCAGGCCTCGCGCGTGATCTGGTAGTCGCGCGCCAGGTTGTCGGCGGTCTCCGGCATCGTGTCGGCGCCGAATTGGCGCTCGATCTTAGGGTTCGGGAAGCGCGCGCCGATCGTCGAATCATAGACGCGGCCGTCGCGGCTGAACGGGGTCTCGGCCTTGTTCATGACAAACGGCGCGCGGCTCATGCTTTCGACACCGCCCGCGACCATGACCTCGCCCTCGCCGCAGGTGATCGCCTGCGCTGCCATGACGATCGCATTGAGGCCGCTGCCGCAGTTGCGCTGCAGAACCGAGCCGGCGACCTCGATCGGCAGGCCCGCCAACAGCCCGGCGTGCCGCCCGACGCAGCGGCTGTCTTCGCCCGCCTGATTGGCGCAGCCAACGACGACATCCTCGATCTTTTCCGGGTCGAACGCGCTTTGCTTGACGACCTCGGCGATGACCGCGGCGAGCATGTCATCGGGCCGCATTCGCGCGAGAGCGCCGGCGTGGCGGCCGAAGGGTGTGCGTTGACCGTTGTACAAGTAAGCGTCGAGCATGATCGGCTCCTCCCTGCCGCATCTCCGCCCGCCGGCCGATTGCTGTCAAGGTCTTGGTTCGGGTTGAAGCTGCGGGCATCATCATCGGACCAGCAGTTCGAGTGCTATTCACAGCGGTTTGCCGGGCAGCCGGTTTCAATCTGAAATTATCTCGTTTATTGCCCATTTGCAATCTGCAGCAAATCAGCCGCGAGATTTCTCCTATTGGTTGTAATTGCGAAAAGTGCGAGTTTGACGTTAATCAACCTGAATGCCTGTTTCTGCAGGGAATCTACAGGTGTTAATAAATCTACAAATAACATAGCCATTGTTACCATCTGAATATGGCAATTTGACGACGTTCTCAGTGGCGGGCCGACCGGTTTTTTTCGTCAACCCGGCGAAGCTTTCAATAGCGTATAATGCTCAGGATCCGACAGCACCCGAGGCGGAGAGGGGCGCGGAGCACATTGGCGCGAGGGGGGTGATGGATCCGGTCGTTTTGATCGTCGACGACAACGACGATAATCGCTTCACGCTGTCGATGCGCCTCGAAGCCTGCGGCTACGAAAACCGAACTGCGCGAGTCGCTGGAGCAGCA
>Ga0306923_10001865_pt1 | contig 18927 bp, 18 predicted proteins | sample sta12Can44000108_FD_203841 | JGI IMG/M metagenome (GOLD analysis project Ga0306923, IMG submission 203841) | Lab enrichment of tropical soil microbial communities from Luquillo Experimental Forest, Puerto Rico - statanox.12C.anox.44.000.108 (v2)... | ecosystem: Environmental > Terrestrial >... | reverse complement strand
TGACCTTTCTTCCTCTGTCCCCTCGGGCCTTATGCAGTTCTGCGTCGATGTCCGCGGCGCGCAAAGGCACAGACAGATCCACCTCTTCTCGTCGCATCCAGGAATCCTTGAATGCGTGGAACCGCTCCCGCCGGCACTCGGCGCACGGCCTGTGCCCGGCGGCCAGCGCGACGGCCTCATCCAAGAAGAACAGTTCGGTATACCGGCGTGGAGACATCACGGAACGTTTGCGGCCCTTGAACTCGAGAAGGCAGGTAATCCAACGCCGGCTCTTGAAAGGACGGAGGATCTCGCGTTGCTCATTGTGCAACGCTCCGCCCCGGTTGCCCATCAATGTCCCACGGGCATGGGATCGAATAATCGCGCCCCAGGGGTCCACACGGTTCTGCAACGACATGCGGGCTCCGAAGCTCTCAGGATCGCACGGTTCGATCCCGTTCTGTGGTAGGAACAGAAGATGCAGGTTTTGGCGGTACTCTTTGGCTCTTTGGTGTTGTACCGGGCGGTTGGTGCAGCCGGTGTGTCGCTGTTCAGCAGTTGGGTTGTCAGCGCGCGCTTCGCTCTGGTCACCATGTTCCTCTTCACGGCCGTTTCACATTTTGCCCCGATGAGAAAAGACCTGATTGCGATGGTGCCGCCCAGCCTGCCCCGACCGGATTTACTCGTCTTCGCGACGGGTGTCCTGGAGTTGGCCGGGGCGGCCGGCCTGCTCTTCGATACCACACGATTCTGGGCGGCGTGCGGGCTTATTCTGCTGATGGCGGCAATGCTTCCGGCCAACGTGAGCGCCGCGCACCGCGAAATTGAAATCCGCGGCCGTCGTGTCACGCCGATATGGCTCAGGGTGCCGATGCAGGCCTTGTTTATGGTGTGGGCCTGGTACGTCAGGTAAGCAACGGCTCACCTCGAGCGGCGTGCATCGCTTACCCAGTAGCGAGGTCCAGGGCCTAGACGAGCGGCCCGATCTCCCGGGTTCGCCAGCTTGCAGCGGCTCAAGGACAGGCAGCCGCATCCGATGCATCCGGTCAATCCCGCCCGCAGGCGCTCCAGTTCGGCGATGCGCTCGTCAATGCGACTGGTCCAACTGGCCGACAGCTTGGCCCAGTCCGATCCCTCCGGTACCCGCCCTTCCGGCAGCTTGGCGAGTTCCGTTGCAATCTCATCGAGCGTCATCCCGATACGCTGGGCGAAGACGATGAACGCGACTCTTCGCAGCACGGCCCGCGGATAGCGCCGGTGTCCGGAGCCGGCCCGGTCGGACCGGATCAATCCCTTCTCTTCGTAGAACCGCAAAGCCGAAGCGGCCACCCCGCTGCGCCGGGAAACCTCGCTGATCGTCAGCACGGGGGACACGGCCGAAAAAATATCACATTTTTCCACTTGACTTCAAGTTCACTTGAACTTGTAGGCTGAGATTGACGGTTCTGGAGGATGCTCATGAACAGGAATTCAGAAGACGAAGTCCGCCGGCACGTTGGCGGCTTGCGAGTGGCGATCACCGGCGGCACATCCGGGCTGGGATTGGCGCTGGTCCGGGAGTTTCTCAATCGCGGCACACAGGTCGCGTTCGTGGCACGCCATCGCGACAGCATCGCAAACGTAACGAAGGAACACCCCGGCGCACGTGGGATCGTCGGCGACGTCTCGAAGAAGGACGACATTCACCCCATCGTCATTCAGATCCTGGCCGCGCTCGGGGGACTGGATGTCCTGATCAATAACGCATCTGATCTGGGGCCCACGCCCCTGGCACTGTTGGCCGACACTGATTGTGAAGACCTGGAACGCGCGCTCGCGACGAATCTGCTGGGCCCATTCCGCCTGACAAAGGCACTTCTGGGAGCACTCGCCGCCTCGGCTCGCGAAGGGCGAGGAGCTGTGATCCTGAACGTCTCGAGCGATGCCGCCATCAACGCCTATCCGCGTTGGGGCGCATATGGAGCGAGCAAGGCCGCGCTACACCATTTAAGCCGCATCTGGAATGAAGAACTGACAGCGGAAGGCGTTCCGGTTATGTCGCTCGACCCGGGCGACATGGATACGCCCATGCACGCCATGGCCGTGCCCGACGCCGATCGAACCAAACTCAAACGTCCCGAGACGGTGGCGCGGGAATTCGCCGACGCCGTTGGCAGACTGCTCGCATTCATGAAGCCCGAATCCCAACCGACCTTGCAGGAGGCGGTTCGATGATTGCTGCTACCCTTCCCGCCCAGCGCCCGCCCGATGGAAAACTGCTGATGATGGACGGCCGCGGGCAGATCCGACACTGGGCGCGATCGAGATTCATCGACCTGCTCGGTCGCGGCGATCTGGTGGTCGCGAACGACGCTGCCACCTTGCCGGCCAGCCTCACGGGCGAGCATTTGCGGAGCGGCCAACCGGTTGAGGTGCGTCTCGCGGGGAGGCGCACACTCGCAGAGGAGAGCATCCGTTTCCCGACAGCAGTAATCTTCGGGAGCGGCGACTTCCGCATCCGGACCGAGGAGCGGCCCCTACCGCCGCCAATGAAAGTACGCGACCGGCTCAGGCTCGGACCGCTGCGCGCTACCGTCGACGCCATCCTGGGACATCCGCGCCTCGTTCAACTCGCGTTCGACGGCCCCGTGGAGGAGATCTGGGAGGGTCTCGCACGCCACGGGCGCCCGATCCAGTACTCGCACATCCAGACGCCGCTGGCGCTCTGGGATGTGTGGACGCCGATCGCCGGTCCGCCGGTCGCCTTCGAGCCGCCCTCCGCCGGATTCGCGCTGGACTGGAGCATTCTCCGATCCTTCCAGGAGCGAGGTATTGACTTCCGAACGATCACCCACGCGGCGGGCCTCTCGTCCACCGGGGACGCAGAACTGGATGCTCTGCTGCCGTTTGACGAACCATACTACATTCCGCCCGCAACTGCTCTGGCTATCAGCCATGCCCACTTGCTAGGCCGGCGCGTTGTGGCGATCGGCACGACTGTCGTGCGAGCATTGGAGCACGCCGCAAGGCCGGCCGGTTCGGTATGGTCCGGCGCCGGGTTGGCGACCCAACGAATTGGCCGCACCAGCCGCCTCGGGGTGGTGGACGCGATGCTCTCCGGAACGCATGAACCGGGAACCAGCCACTACGAGTTGTTGCGTGCATTTATGGATGACGACGCCCTCCGTCGGATGAATGAGGAACTGGGCGCGGCCGACTACCGAACGCATGAATTTGGCGACTCGGTTTTTGTCGAACGGATCAAACCCTCAGCAGCACGGTTCGAACAACAGTGTCCTGCGGCGTAGCGCGCGACACACGCAGTTAGGGCATGTCTTACAGGCGTCCTGCGGTCCTCTCTGCCTTTTGATGTCCCATCACCAGGCCAGACGATGGTTTGGCGTCAACCCGCCAATTGACAGCAGCATTGGTAGCCTGACTCAGCCTTGAACCGGGCCGACTGCGCTCAGCGTCGCGGCACTACAAATATTCAAGAGCACGGTCCAGATCCAGGAACTTGTTCGGTGGCTGACCGGGTGACACCGAAGCCGCAAGGCTTCAAAGAGGTGCTCGCCGAAATGGACGTGGGCGACACTCCGTCGCGGGCCTGCGGAAGAGCGCACCGAGGAGGAGATGACACTCCGTCGGCGGGCTAGCGACGCGGTGTGCGTAATCACTGCTCCGCCGATCAATGAAGTCATTACTCCTGTCCTTCCGTGGGACTCTCGGGCACGAGTCGTACAGCCCTCCGGTGAAGATCGTTTGTACCGGTCAGGATTCCGGGACGCTTGCCAAGCATGCATTCAGACTGTGCGTCCCCGTACACTAAACGAAACTACCGTCATTATATGCCTTGACACGTATATACTCCGTGGAGTATATCAAGAGAGTGGAATCAGTGTTCGAAGTCATTGCGGAGCCGAACCGCCGCGCGATATTGAGCCTCCTGGTCTCGTCACAACGGTCGGTTGGAGAGATCGAAGGTCAGCTTCACATGGCGCAGCCGACCGTGTCCAAGCACCTGCGAGTGCTGCGAGAGGCCGGTTTCGTGGAATCCAGGGTGGACGCTCAGCGTCGTCTCTACCGGCTGAAACCGGAACCACTTCAGGAGGTCGATGCCTGGCTGGCTCCGTTCCGCCGGTTCTGGTCCGCTCACGTGGATGCTCTCGAACGCCACCTCGACCGCATCGAGCATTCCACGCCAACGAACAGGAAGACAACCAGCGGACGACGCGCCCCAAACCGCGAACGTGACAAAGGAGAAACGAAATGAAGATCAAACTTACCAGCGTATACGTAGACGACCAGGGCAAGGCTCTGCGCTTCTATACTGAGGTCCTGGGCTTTGACAAGAAGGCGGATTTCAGTCAGGGCCCCTTTCGCTGGCTGACCGTGGCCTCGCCCGAGGAGCCGGACGGCACTCAGCTACAGCTGGCGCTGAACGACAACCCCGCGGCGAAGGCATATCAGCAGGCGATCTTTCAACAGGGCCAGCCCGCGGCCATGTTCTTCACCGACGACGTTAAGGGTGACTACGAGCGGATCAAGGCCCGCGGCGCCGAGTTCACGATGCCGCCCACCGACGTGACCGGCTCGACCATTGCGAAGCTGAACGACACCTGCGGCAACCTCATTCAGCTCACCCAACTGGCACGCTGGTAGAATGCGGCCCTTCCACACTTTGGCGCAGCTCCGTCGGTTCTGGTCCGCTTACATAGCGGCTCTCAAGCGCCACCTCGACCGCATGGAGCAGTCCATGGGAACGAAAAGGAAGGCAAGGAGAAGAAAATGATGGATCGCGAGCCGTACACACCGGGCCCGGCCAGGGGGGCTCAGGTACAAAAGGACGGAGAGAAGTGGACGCTCATTCTCGTCAGAGACCTGCGCCACTCGCCGGAAAGAGTCTGGCAGGCGCTCACCGACCCGGCGCATCTGCGCGAGTGGGCACCCTTCGTAGCCGATGGGAGCCTGGGTATGGTTGGGGCCAAGGTGAATCTCACCTGGGTGGGAACGAAGCGGGTTTCCGAAACAACAGTGACGCGAGCCGACGCTTCCAAGTTGCTGGAGTACGGCGATATTCGGTGGGAACTCGAAGCCTTTGGTGGCGGCACGCGCCTCACGCTGTTTCACAGGATCGGTCGCCGCTTCATCTCGTGGGGCGCTGCGGGCTGGCACATTGCTTTCGATGTTCTGGATCGCCTCCTCAGCGGAACTCCCATCGGCCGCATCGCTGGTGGTGAGGCGATGCAGCTCCGCGCCTGGCAGCAATTGAACGCCGAGTACGCCAAGCAGTTCGGCGTTGAGACGCCCAACTGGCCACCTCAGGCGGCTCAAAACTCGTGAATCGTTACCAATAGCAAAGGAGAACTCGCATATGAGTAGTGCCGCCAAACGTCGGATTTTTCGCTGGACTCACATCGTCTTTAGCATTCCGATACTCGGTTACATTTACAGTCCGTTTGAACAGATTCCAAACTACGCCCCCGCTGCTCGGTTTGTCTTCGTTCCTGTACTTGTCCTATCGGGACTTTGGATGTGGAAAGGCCATGTCCTTCGACGACTCATTTCGGAAAGGTCGGCCCAACCAGATCCTACCCAGAAGAGCCTTCCGCTTGCGGAGGTTACGCCGCTCAGATAGCTGCGAGAGTTGGAGCTGCACGTGAAAAGAAGCGTAGGGTCGGATCTGCCACGGCGTTGATCTACGAGAGAATCAAGGAACTTGGGGACTGGCGCGGGAAGATGCTCGCGAGAGTGCGCAAAATCGTACACGAGGCCGATCTAGAGATCGTCGGAGAGTGGAAGTGGATGGGGACTCCCGTCTGGTCCCACGGCGGTATCGTGTGCACGGGCAAGACGTACAAAAACGTCGTCAAGACGACATTTGCCAAGGGAGCTGTGTTGAAGGACCCTTCCGGTTTATTCAACTCCAGCCTCGACGGGAGTGTCAGGCGCGCCATTGACATCCACGAAGGCGACAAGGTCGATGAGGCGGCCTTGAAGGATCTCATCCGCGCTGCAGTGGCGCGCAATCTCATGGTCAAGAGCAAGCCAAAGCCCCGGCGAGCGAGCGGCAAGCCGGCCGTGACCAGCTTCATCGCAGGTGCCGGCCGTATCTCCTCCCATAAGGGAAGAGCTTCGGCGCCTGCCTCATACGCCAAGCACTGCGGAGTCGATGCCCCCGAGCTGGCTGCCGAAGCGCGTTCGGGTAATGCGGGAAAGGCAGCAAAATCATCGCTGGGGAACCAAAACCCGCCTGGAATTCCCGCTCTGTCTCTCCGCGGATTCTGATCTGCAGCTTAGAGATCTCGGCCGACCAGTCATAGTCCTCGCTCATCATCTCCCGATTGTGTCGAGGAACTAACGGAAGCGTGGCTCTGTCGTAGAATTTCAGAAGCGCGTACCGGTTCGGGAGGTCCATGCAGCCGACAAACCTCGCCCAATTCCTTGCCTTCTCGGGCGCCGCCCTGTCGATGTCCGCCGCCGGCCTCGCGCTCGTCGCGATTGGGCTCGCGGCCGCGAAGAACGATATTGTCCAGGCTTGTGGGATCGACAAAATCGTAGCCCTGACCCACATGTGCTTCGCCATTCCGTTGGCGGTCTTCGGCGCAGAACATCTTTCCAGCCCACAGTCCATGCTGGCCCTTGTGCCATCGTACATGCCGTGGCGTGTGTTTTGGGTATATTTCGTCGGATTTGCGCTGATCGCCGCGTCGTTGAGCATCGCCACCAAGGTTCAGGTCCGGTGGTCCGGGCTGCTGTTCGGGGCGATGATGTTCCTCTTTGTGGCGATGTTGCATCTCCCGGGAGCCGTGACCGCCGGCGGCCGAATCCTCTGGACGATCGTCGTCCGGGAAATGTCGTTCGGCGGCGCCGGGTGGGTTTTGGCAGGAATTGCGATGGGCGGGGATCGCGGTGGGCAGGGTAAGAGTCTCATCGCTGTGGGCCGCGTGCCAATCGCGATCGCAGCAATCTTTTTCGGCGTTCAGCATTTTCTGCATCCGCTGGGACTTCCCGGAATTCCGCTCGCCAAACAGATGCCTCCTTGGATTCCGGTTCGCGCCTTCATCGACTATCTGACGGGCGCGTTTCTCATGGTCGCGGGCGTCTGCTTTCTGCTGGCGCGGAAGGCGCTCATGGCAGCCACATATCTGGGCGCCTGGATTGTGCTCCTGGTTGTCGTGATCTACGGGCCTGTCCTGATCGGGGCACTGGGGGACCCGAGTGCCGGCGTGCAGGTCGAGGGGGTCAACTACTTCGCCGACACGCTTCTGTTTGGCGGCGCGATTCTTTCGCTGGCCGGCGCCAACCCGAAGTAACCCGCGGTGATCCGAAATCGTGTGCGGAAGGCCGACAATCCTCCCGACGCCGCCTTCCAGCTACAGCGGTGGTCGGGCGTCCTTCGTCCCTAACTCAGCGCGCACCCGCCGCAACATCGGCGCGCAGGGCGGTGTCCTAGTTGTTCTATGAAGGCGTGCATCCCCGCGCATTGGACCTAACTAAAAGTCGAGCCGGCGTTCGACCGCAATCGCCTTGGGTTCCTTCCCCGTCGAATACACCAGCAGATAGACGATGGTCATCTTTAGGGGAGTCTTGTCGGGCCAGGTCATGCCGACCAGCGCCGCCTTTCGCTCGGCGTCGACCGGCAGCATAAGTGTACGTACGGCACCGTGCCAGCTCGTATGACGCAGCCGGCTAGCAGCTCAAGGTCGCCGATGACCGAGCGGTCTTCGATAGTGGCATCACCAAGCGATGTCGGTGTCCGGTATGCGGATCGTGGCGCGAGTGGCAAGTAACGTCTTGTCCGCTGTGGAACTCATTCGGGACAACCGCACGGACAAGCCTCGCCCGCGTGGATCGAGACGGTCGGAATCTTCGCACTAGGGAGCACATCATTTGGAGGCCGATAGGTCCATGCCTTACCCGACAACGGAAATCGAATTGACGCCGGCCGCGTTCAGGGGACCCGCCTTCCCCTCAATTTTGTCGGGGTAGTTGGGTTCCTTGGCCCAGCTCGCAACGTCGTTGCGCCGGGCAGTGTAGCCTCACCAAGCCTAAAATGTGATCCGCGTTCCCAACTGGACTTGCCGGGCGCCAAACAGGTTGGTGCCCGAAGCGCTTCGGGTTCCGAAACTGGACTGCGGAAACAGCGTGATGCCACTGAACACGTATTGAGTCATGTTGACGCTGGTGATCTCGTAGCGGTTCGCCACGTTGAAAGCTTCGGCAATCAGCAGCCAACGCACGCGCTCCCCCAGGTTGATGGAGCGTGATAGGCGCACATCGACGCTGTTGGCGCCGGGACTGGTAAAGATGTTCCTGCCGACGCCGGGGAAGCGACTGGAACCGCCGATTCCAAGTGGTCCGGAGTTGGTGCCGAGCGGGGATGGGCTCCTGGGATTTCCGCTGATGGTGCCGGAGTAGGGGCGCCCGTCGACGAGGGCGACAATCGCGGACAGCTGGAACCCGTCAACCGCTCGCTTGAGCCCTTTCGATTGGATGTTGTGAGTCGGCAGTTCCCACACTCCCGACATCGTGAATCGTTTGCGCTGGTCGAAGTCGGAGAGTGAATAGTCACCTTTCAGGTTCAGCGGATTAGAAGCACTGTCGCTTGTCGTAAAAGTCGTCGAGTTCTGATCATCATCCTGGGCCTTGGACCAGGTGAAGCCTGCGTCGAATTGGAAGCCATGCGAGAAGCGGTGCTTGGCCTGAATGACCAAGCCGTTGTACCAGGTGTTCACGACACTGGCGACGTCGGTCATGAAGCCGAAATTGGGGTTCGGTCGCGGCCCCGTGAAGAATGGGACCGTAATGGTGCCCGCCGGGTTGGCGCAAGAACTGGAACTGGGGGTCCCATTTACCACGGTTCCGCACACGGTGTAAGTGTTGAGAATGGGGGTTGGCAGGTTGGTGTCGAGGAACACTGGCATGCGCTGACCACGGTTCGTCATATATATAGCGCTGAGCGTGGTGTTGTGGAAAATCTCGCGCTCGATGGAGAACTGCGCCTGGTAGGTGATCGGGTTGGCGAAATGAGGATCCGCAAACACGATGTCGGGCTTGAGGCCGGAGCTGGAAGGTGGCGCCGAAAACACGTTGGGGAAGGTTGGCGCCCCCGGCTGCGGTGTCAGCATGTAAGAGACAAAGCGAATGCCATTGTTTGTGATTAAGTTGGCGATCGTCGAATTCTGAGTGCGGCCATAGTAGATGCCGCCGCCCAGCCGGATCACGGTCTTTTGATCATTGTTCGGGTCCCAGCTTAATCCGAGGCGTGGGCCGAAATTGTTGGTGTCGGTGTTCAAGGCGCTGGTGCGCGGTTCCAGGGAGTTGCCGTGGAGAGGCGGCATGGTCTCGACTTCATACCTCAGCCCCAGGTTGAGGGTCAGGTTGTTGCGCAGTCGGAAGGTATCTTCGACGTAGCCCGCCATGTCCCAGGTCTTGAAGTCGGTGCGGCCGGCGGCGCCCAGCAAGTCGAACGCCTGCGTGAAGGTGTTGTAGTGTGCGCCCACAGTTCCGACGCCGCTAGTTGCCGCCAGGCAATTCGTCAATGGGATCGGCTGGGCCGCGTTGCCGCAATCCAGGGCGAAATTGTTCAGTGTGGAATAGCTGTAGACGCCGCCTCCCGAGAACAAGTTGATCAGCAGGTCGTCGACGCGCGTAATATCCCAGCCGAATTTCACCGAGTGCCGCCCGTGCAGCCAGTTCAGATTTTGTGAGAACTGGATACGCTTTTCATCGGGATAAGCTGCCCGCGGCAGGAAGTTGGGCAGGCCGAAATTGATGCCGCCGGTGGTGCTCACCGAAGGCCCGGGCGAGTTGGGCAGCTCGAACTCGAAATCGCGCCCGTACTGGAAGCGCAACTCGCTGAGAAATGTGGGAGTAAAGTTGGAGGTCCATTTGCCGATCAAGGTTTCGGAATTGACGTCGTCGGAACCGTTCATGGTGTGGTGGACCGACGAAGACGGCGCGGTTTGAATTCCGTTCGGCGAGTCCCAGCGCAGGATGTTGACCGAGCCGGTGAGCGTGTTGCGTGAATTCAGGTTGTCGTCGATCTTCCCGAGGCCGACCGACTCATTTCCCTGGCGCGGCTGATTCTCGACCAGGCTCTGAAAGAACGACACGACCCCGGGGCAACCCGGCGCGGTGCACGTGGAATTGAAGAAGGTCGACGAACTCGGCACCACCGACATGGGAAAGTTGCGCTTCTGCTGCTCGTAATTCCCGAAGTAAAAGAGCTTGTCCTTTTTGATGGGCCCGCCCAGGGAGCCACCGAACTGCTGACGCCGGTCGTTTGGCTTACCCGGGAGACCCACAGCCACGAGTTGATTGGCGCTAAACGGATTGGCCGCATTCATTGAGTCGTCGCGCATCAGGTAGAAGCCGGTTCCGTGAATGTCATTACCACCCGATTTGGTAACCGCGTTTACTACACCGCCCGCGGCGCGCCCGTATTGGGCTGAAAAAGCGCTGTTGCCGACTTGGAATTCCTGGATGGCGTCGATGCTGTAAGCGAAATTCAAACGTGTGCGGCCCTTGGCTTCGGAGAAGAACGCCTGGTTATTGTCCATGCCGTCGATCATGTTGTTGTTGTACAGCCCGGACATGCCGCGGAAACTGAGAAGGCCGAACCCGCCGTCGTTGGTGGTGCCCGGCGTGGAGAGCGCGAAACTATCCCAGCGCCTGCCGCTCATCGGCAGGTTCATCATGTCCTTGAGGTTGACCACCGAGCTCACGTCGGTCTTCGACGTGTCCACCGCCTCGGTGTCGCCACTCACTGTCACAGTTTCGGAAGTCTGCGAGACCTGCATGGCCAAATTCACCAGGGCTTGCTGGCCTACCGAGACGGTAATCGGGGTTCGCACCAGAGTGGCAAAGCCCTGCTTGGAACCCTTGATCTCATATTGGCCCGGCTTCAACGCGACCATTTCGTAAACGCCGGCGTCATTGGACTTGAGTGTACGGTTAACGTTGGTCTCCAAGTCCCGGATCGCGATATCGGCACCCGTCATTACGGCGCCGGTCGGGTCCGTCACCAGTCCCGAAATGCTTCCGGTGCCGGAAGCGGCCTGACCGAACAGAGCAGAACTGACAGCAAGCAACAACGCTGCCAGGAACCAAGTTCTCCAGCAGCCGCTGGGAACCGACCGAGTGCCGGTGAAAAGCATGGCTGACCCTCCCTCCAAAGCCCCGTTGAAACGTAATGCGACCGTCTCTTGAAAAGACCCGCCGATTCGGAACCAGCGACGACGATAGCACAGCCTGCGTCGAGACACGTGCGGAATGACCCAAACAGGGAACGCTGCGACCAGTATCTCCTCGAGAGCCCTTTTGCAGATCTCGGGACTACGGTACCAGAAATCAAGTAACAGATTAACGGCAAAGAGGTTTCAGATTGGTTAACCCGAGAGGTCACCGCTGACGCTCCCCGAGGCCGATGCGGTCGCCCGCAGAAGTCCGCGGAGTGCCTCTATCTCGGTTCTGGGGAAATTCATTTGACAGTATGCGCAGGCCTTTTTGGGAGGACCGTGCCGTGGCCTTTTCGGAGTTCAGAGTATAATGGTCAACTTGCCTCAATACCCTTTGTTCACTGAATTGTACGCTGGTTAACATTGTCGCCCCGGTGCTCTGGGATCTCGCATGTATTCAGCAGCACAGCACGACAGGTCTGTCCCGTTTTGAACAGCATGGATTCACCTAGGAGTAAAGTCAGGATTGCAAAAACTTCGGAAGAACCCTAAAACTCAATTTGATGCGTGAATCAGAACACGATGCTAGCAGAAAGTTGAGTTGCACATGACCACACTCCTACGCCGATTTCCGCTTCCTTTAACAGCGGCTCTGCTTGCGCCGGCCCAAAGAGCCAACAGCTATTTCGTTCCTCCGCAAGTGTGCGCCTCAATGACCCACCGCGTCGTCTACGGGCCGGGCGAAGCCCGGGAACACCAGTGGTCCGCGGTGTACCAGTGGCTCTATTTCATCTTGATGCACCGGTCAACGGGCGTCGACCTCTTTAGTAAGACTTTCGCGTGTCCAAGTGGCGTGACCTGACCGCGCCCGATCCCAATGGCACTATGGAGAGCCGTATCCTAACACGGGTACCTGGCAGGGACTAGATGCTAACGGGCTCAGCCTGAGCTTTTCGATCAACTGCCATGCCCACCGGATCCGGCCGGCAACTGGCCTCTGGATAAGCTGATTTTCGCACTCTGAAATAACTGGATCAGGCCCTTGAATACTGGCGCTGCATTAGTGAGAATCTCCGTTTCTTCCATCGAACCGACACGGGCATGGAAGGATGAAGATCTCGTGGAGGAGTGCCTGCGCGGCAATGAGCTGGCGTGGGCCGCGGTTGTAGACAAGTACAAGAACCTGGTTTATTCCGCCCCCATGAAATACCGCATGAGCGCGGAGGACGCGGCAGACATCTTCCAGGAGGTCTGGATCGATCTCTATTCCGAGTTGAAGAACCTCCGCCGACCTGGTGCCCTGGGCGGCTGGCTCATCGCTGTCGCGTCGCACAAGTGCTATCAGTGGAAACGCCGCCGCGCGCGGGCCATCGAACACGGCATCGTGCCCGTTGATCGCGAACCGCTGGCGCACCAGCCGCTGTTCCTGGAATGGAAGGAGCAGGCCGAGCGCACTCAGATTCTGTGGAACACCGTCGCGCAGCTTCCCGAGCGCTGCCGGCGGATGTTCCAGTTGCTCTTCTTTCAGGACCCGCCGCTGTCCTATGCGGAAGTGGCTCAGCAATTTGGATTGGCTGAAGGCTCGATCGGCTTCATCCGCGGCCGATGCCTTCAGAGGCTGCGTGAAAGTCTCTCGCGGGAGGGTTTCTGAGCGGGCGTCCGACTCTGGCGAGTGGATGGAGGCGCTCTCCGGTCTGCCCGTCGGCGAGGCCGGCGCGAGGGAACTTCTCGCCGCGCGGCCCGGAACTGAGAAACGCCGCCAGGCTGGAAGCGCTGCGCGACAAAGTGGTGCGTACCGTCTATGCGGATCCGCCCGCGCGGAGCGCCTGGTCGAATGGGCGCGCTGGTTTTCCACCGATCGTACCGATCCCGTTTGGTGCGCCGCCCGGTTGCGCTCGATGAACCCGTCCGCGACGGCCAACGCGAAATGCGTGAAGATCCCGCCGAAGATGAACCACAGTGCTGAACGACAACCATCGGTTCCCCACGTTCCAGCAAGGTTGCAAACGCAATGCGATCTATCCTGCGGATTTCCATGTTTTCCAAGCCGGAACCGCCTGATGGTCTATACGCACCTCTGTTATCATTCGGGTTAACCTTTCACTTTCGCCGGTCAGAGCGGGTGCAGAGGGTTTCAAACAAACGCTTCGAACTGGATCCTCCCTGGCTGTGGTTCCCGCCGATCGTGCAGCGGAGCTAAAAATGCCGCGTCGGCTTCCGTCTTTGACATCTGTGATTTGATTTAAGGGTCTTGGTTCGGTGATGTTTGCCTTCACGCCACATGCCAAGCCATGTCAATTACGCATCCCCCCAGGGGGCTGGTCGGTTGCCGGAAACAAGAATATCCCAACCTAAAGCCCATGAAACTTTCACCTGGGCGCCGAAGTAAAGCGCGGGCGATACGAAGCGGCAGGACCGCGCAAAGCTCTGCACTAGTCCAGGACGGCCGAGGGCCTGCGCCACGGAAAACGGGCGACCGCGTCTGCCGAATCAAGCCTTAGTCTTAGTGCGCATACAACACCCCGACCGACAGCGCCACTCCGATGTGCACCAGGATCAGCGCCACGAAGGAGATGCTGAAGGGCCGGTGCACCACATGCCAGAGCCTGAAGATTCGTTCCGTGCGGTCCAGGAACGCCATCGCCGCCCGCAGACGGGATTGCCGTCGGACCAGCGAAACAATCGATTCCAGGGTTGCGTTGTGCGAGGCGACTAGTCCGCCGAGAGTCCGGATTTGCGCTGCCCCGGCCAGCACGCGACGCCGCAAGCGGCCTACCTGGAAAGGGCGCGCCAGGTCCATCCACAGCATGTTCCAGAGCGTCCGGCCCAGGCTCATGGAACGAATCTCCTCAGCGCTGGGAACCGTCAGGAGCGGAGCGAGATCTTCGGCCTGGAAGAGGGAGTTCTGCGCCAACTCGGCGGCCAGCGCCGCGGCCTGGGCCTCCAGTTCCACCATGGTCAGCGCCACCGAGTTCAGGCTGCGCGGCACTTTTGAGTACAAGTAGCGGCCCGCGAAGCCGCTGAGGGCCACCGCGATCATGGTCCAGTAAGCCGACCCTGCCACGCCGTGCCACCGAAAAGCGCTGTGGAAGGTGGCCACCAGTGGCGTCGTGATTCCGAACACCACGTGAACGTTCAGCCAGCGCCCCGTACGGCCGATGCGCGCCAGCCACCCCAAGCGTTTGCGAATGGGATACAGGAAGAGGATCCCGAACATGCCGACGCTGAGAATGCCCAGCTTCAAGCCGACCGTTCCGCTCGAACGAAACTGGGCGTGCAGCGGCGAAAGGGGCCGTTCCTCGATGCCCAGTGTGTAATACGAAAAGCCTCCCACCGCCACGAACAGGATCACGCCGGCGATCGCCAGCACCAGAGACGTCACCAGCGCACGGTGCAGGACCTCTCCCAGTGGAAGTCGTCTGCTGCGGTCGGCTCTCCCGCTCTGCGGCGTTACGGTAACGGTTGCCATGCGATTGCGGCTTCCCTTCCCCGGTGGTAGTCCCCCTCAGACGGGTGGCGCCTCGCCACCGGCGCGATCTTAATCAATGGCACTGCACGCATTGGGTTGGAGTGCCCCGGTAGACTCGGATCATTCTGCCACCCGGCCAACTCTCCTGCTTGTGACACTTCGCACACTCGACTCTGCGATGCGCCACGTCGAGTGTGAATAAAGCCCGCTCGTGATCGAAAGTAACCGTCTCCCAGCGCACCGCGACGTGGCAGGCCGCGCAATCCTCCGCCCGTGCTTCGCTGGTGAACTGTCCGCCGTGCCCGTCTTTCGCTCCGTGGCATTCGCCGCATTGTTTGCGAGCGTCGGAAAAGCCAGGCGCGGAGGCGGGTGGCGCTGGGACGCGCGGCGCCGGAGGGTGGCAATCGACGCACTTCACGTTCTGGTGCGCTCCCTCGAGCCTGAACCCGGTCATTTCGTGATCGAACGGCTTCACTCCTCTCCACTGTTGGGTCGTGTGGCACTCCTCGCACGCCAGGCGGGTCTGGTGGGGATCCTGATGGCATGTGTTGCAGGTCAAGTCGGTGAAGCGATGCTGGCGCGGCACCGCGGGAAGCGCGATTTTCTCGGCCGGCACCGCCAGGTTTGCCGCCGCTGCCAGCGGCTTGTGGCAATCGCTGCAGGGCACCAGGGCGTGCCGCCCGGTCAAGGGGAAGCGGGCCGCCTCGTGGTGCTCCACGGAAAACACCACCAACTCGAAGCCCGCCTGCGTGTGGCATTGCTCGCAGCGGTCGAAGTAGGGCGCGGCGGCGAACTCGCCGGCGTGCTGATCCGCGTGGCAGGCCGAACAGACGAGTTTGCCCGTGCGATACACCGCCGAGCGGCCCTCCGGTTGGTGGCACTTGGGGCAGCCGAGCGCGGCATGCTTGCCCTCCAACGGGAAGGCGCTCCACTCGTGCATGGTGCGATCGAACCGGGCCGGCTTGAAGCCGCTGTCGAAATGGCAGGCGGCGCAGTCCGAACCAGCGACGCGCCCGGCGAACTGCCCAGCGTGGGGATCCTGGTGGCAGTCGCCACACCGCTCGTACGCGATGGGACGACGGAAATCGTCGCTCTTGTGGCAATCCGCGCAAGGCCTTTCGGCATGCTTCCCAGTCAGCGGAAACTTCGTGGCGCTGTGATTGAATCCTTTCGCCGGACGGGCGTTCTTCCAGCCGTTGGTGTTGTGGCAACTGTCGCAGGTGCCCGAGAAGCCCGCGTCAAGGAACCCGCCGTGGTGAGGATCCTCGTGGCAGCCCTGACAGGTGCCCGCGACCAGCCCTTTGTAGCGCGGCTTGTCCTCGCCTGCCTTCGGCCCATGGCACTTCTGGCAGGCGACGGCTTGGTGCAGGCCGGTGAGCGGGAACGGCGTGCGCGAATGATCGAACCCTGGAGCCGGCTTCCATGCGTCCTCGGTGTGGCAGTGGGTGCAGTCGGAGCCAAGCTGGCCCCCGTGCCGGTCTTCATGACAGGCGGCGCAATCCCGGTTCAGCCCGAGGAAAGACCGGTTGGGATCCTTGACCTTGATTTCGGCCCGGGCGGCGGGTGGGATTCGCTTCGCGTTGTGGCAGGCCTCGCACGCCTGCCCACGGTGTTTCCCGGCGAGCGCGAAACCGGTCTCGGCAAGATGGTCGAATCTCGCACGGTCGAGGCGCGTAAGCGCAAACCGTTGCCCATTATGTTCCATGTGACAACGCGAACAGTCCGCTTGGGTGGCTGCCTGTTTGTACGCGCGGGAGTGGAATCCCGTGTGGGCTTCCAGCCGCCGGCGGATCTCGGTGTGACAGTCCAGACATCGAAGGCTGAAGCCGCGTGCACCGGCTCCGAAATCGTGACATAAGGCACAGTGGGTGACCCCCTCCAGTTGCTGGTGAGGGCGCGACAAGGAGCCCGGCGAGATCTGCGCCGCCACCGGCGCGCACAACCACGGCGCCAAGGCCAAAGGCAGAGCCATCCACCGCGATCGGAACGCTACGACCCTGTTTCTCAAAGCCGACCCGGGTGCCAGACTTTCCCCCCAGACGATGGAACCCGCACACACGCGTCCCTCTCGAATATCAGGGTAAGCAGGCGGCTCGAAAAATATACCCGGCAGGCTCTATTTTTCCGGACGCTTTCGGACCCATAGGAGGTAATTAAAGTTCCGCGCAGGTTTGTGAGGATGCGATAAGTGGTGCGTAATTTGTCGCGATGGGCCGCCGGGACGCTGATTGTCTGCGTGCTGTGCTGGGCCGATCAGAAGAGCCAGAAGCCGGCCGGCAAGGCAGCCACGGCGCCAGGTAATACGCCGGCGGGCGAGCTGATCTGGCCGCTCCCGCCCGATCCGCCGCGCATCCGCTGGGTTGCGCAATACCGCGACATGGCCCAAGTGAAGAAGCCCGGCGTGCACAAATCGAGATTCCTTGAAAGAGTAGCCGGTGCCAAAACGACGGACGAAAAATTCGAGCTGCGAAAACCGTACGGAATAGCCACCGACAGCCGGGGCAGGATCTACGCCGCCGACACCGAGCTCAAGACGGTGTTCGTCATCGACGTCGCCGCCAAAGTCGTCGAGCAGCGGGGCGGCAGTAGCCGCGCTCCGCTGCAGTTGCCGGTCGGGGTGGCGGTGGATGCGCAGGACCGGCTTTTCGTCTCCGATGCTACGCTGCATTCCCTAGTGTGCTTCAGCGCCAGCGGCCAGCCGATCGCGTTGTTCGGCACGGCGGCTCTCGGCCGGCCGGGCGGAATCGCCATCGACCGCGCACGCAACCGCCTGTACGTGGCCGACGCCAAGGCGGGCCGCGTCGCGGTGTTCGACACCCAGACCCTCAAGCTGGTCGGCTACTTCGGCAGCCCGACCAAGCCCGGCCGGCGCGACAACGGCACCTTTCAGGGACCCACCAACGTGGCGGTCGACCGCAATGGAATCGTCTATGTGGCGGACACGCTGAACTACCGGATCCAGATCTTCGATCCGGCGGGGACGTTCGTCCGCGTTTTTGGCGTGCAGGGCGACAGCCCCGGCGAGTTTATCCGGCCCAAAGGAGTGGCCGTGGACTCCGAAGGCCACGTGTACGTGGCGGACGCGGAGTTCAACAATTTCCAGATCTTGACGCCCGAGGGCCGGCCGCTGCTGGCGGTGGGCTCGCTGGGCGACGAGCCCGGCCGTTTCGCTCTGCTCGCGGGAATGTACATCGACGCCCAGGACAAGATCTATACGACCGAGATGTTTCACGGGCGGATTCAGGTGTTCCAGTACATCCGGCAGCCCGATTCCGCCGCGGAGAAGGGGGTGAACGGCGCGAACAGTCACTAGAACGAAGTTCCCTTTAGCGGCCAGTCAGGAAATGACTATGCCGAGTGACACCTTGCGGCGGTTGTTTTGTGACGAGCCCTTGGCGGCCGGGGTCGGATCGATCGCGGCTGAAGCCGTATTCAACATTTCAAAACACAGAGGAGCGCTTCATGAGATGGAAGTTCTTTGGGTTGGCCGCCTGTTTGGGGCTGGCTGCTGCATTTACTCTGGGAGCTGCCTCGAACTTACCCAAAACGGGTCTGGCAGGTAGCACTCATGACATCGGGGGCAACGGCTGCAAGTCGTGCCATGCTCCCCACAACGGAGCTTTGGCAAACGGGGGGCCGCAAAGCAGCGGCTTGATCCAGCTGTGGTCGCGCTCGTTTCCGGCTGCCTCGGAAACCTTCGGCGTTTATGACACGGCCACCATGCAAAACAAAGCGGTCGAACTGGGCGGCAGCGCCCTGGCGACATCGACAGACGTCCGCATGTACTCGTTGCTGTGCCTGAGCTGTCACGACGGAGTCACATCGAGCTTTTCGCCCGCCATGCAGACGAAGAACATGATCGGATCAAAGGCTTCCTTTGGAGCGGCGGCCTATGAATCGCTCGGCCTCACCAACGACCACCCGGTGAACATGAACTACGATCCGACCAAGAACACGTCGCTCCAGGCAGTAGCAACGGTCTCAGCGGCGTTGCCGTTGTTCGGAACCGCGAACACAGTGCAGTGCGCAACTTGCCACGACCCGCACAGCGACGTGAACACCAATTACCTGCGCCAGGCCAATAACACGGCGCATTGCACCACCTGTCACATGTAATCCGTGCGGCGGCACGCAACCAGTCTGTGTGTCGCCCTGCAAACCGGGCGGGGCGTTCCGGCCGGCCGTAACGGCCGGCCGTCCCGCGACGGTCAGCGACGCGGTGGATGCGGGTCGAATGGACGCGGTCACCGCTCTTTGTTTGGGACGGATCTGTCAATGGCGATGCGGAAGACGTGGTTCTGGCTCGGCGGAGTGATC
>Ga0306923_10001861_pt1 | contig 18954 bp, 25 predicted proteins | sample sta12Can44000108_FD_203841 | JGI IMG/M metagenome (GOLD analysis project Ga0306923, IMG submission 203841) | Lab enrichment of tropical soil microbial communities from Luquillo Experimental Forest, Puerto Rico - statanox.12C.anox.44.000.108 (v2)... | ecosystem: Environmental > Terrestrial >... | reverse complement strand
TTTTCAGCGGTTCGAGGTAATGCCCCTCGCCGGACCGTCGAGTGCCGCTATTGCATACAAGTAATCATCGCGTAGCACAAAGCAAGGATGTTGTGTCTCGTCGATAAGCCGAGTTGTCCGCAGAAAGGGCCGGTGTGAACGGGGACGTCTCCGACACCGCCGCGTCATTTTATTTTTTTATTTTTTCGGTCAGGTTGGAAGAGCGGGACAAGCAGCCGACAGAAATCCCACAATGAGCTACTGCAGCTTCGCGTACTCGGCCTTGGCTTGCTTCAGGATGGGAATGTCGCTATTAAAGTCTTCCCACAGAGTCTGGAGCGTTTGGACTGGTTATCGGGAAGAGGTGGTGTCGCGAAGGAGGACGACATCAGATTCTGTGTGGGAGCGCATGACGCCCAGGGTTTTGCCGTCTGGGGAGAATTCGTAATTCTGGATCGTGTCGGAGTTGAAATTGGTAATCTGCCGGCCGCGGGAGCCATCGAGTGGCTGGAGCCACAAGTTGTCCGCGCTGTTTTCGCGGATCACGTAAACCAGCGATTTTCCATCGGGAAAAAAGTGTGGCAGTCCTGCAATTCGGGAATCAGAATTCACGATGCGCGCCAGCTCCGATCCAGCGAGCAGATTAACGATGGCGATCTTCGCCGTACCTGCTTCCGCACCCCCTTTCACATCTGCCAAGGGATTAAATCGGTGTAATACACCCAGCGAGCGTCAGGCGAGCAAAAGGGCCCAATATCGAGCACCCCGTGCGAGAGCTGCTTGGGATTCGCGCCATCGGCATCAATGCGCCAGATGTTTGTCTTGCTAGGGTCAGGATGGCCTTGCCACACGAAGAGGATATACCGGCCAACTGGACACGGCGTCGCCCTGAAGATGTGCTCCGCCGGGTCACTAAGTAGCGTTGTCGTGTTGCTCCCGTCGAGTGCAACTCGCACCAGATTGCCGTCGAAGTAGAGTTCACCATTGTTGGCCCAGTCGAAAAAATAGGAGTTTTTGCTCTGAGCAACAGCCGGAGCAGGAGAGGTTCCATTGAAGCCGGATGCGGGGATAAGATACAGAGTCTGCGCGGACTTCTGTTGGACGGCAGCCAGCGTCTTTCCGTCTGCCGACAGCGTGAGTGTTTGGTAGCCGTTAGTATCTTTAGTGATGGTGTGAAATTCTCCGCCGGGGTAAGCAACGAATCCGATTTGCAAGCGAGAAGGGTGCGGGGTGGCACCGGGCTGGTAGGTTGTGAGAAGGCCGCGACCGTCTGGGAGCCACACTAGCTCGTCAAGTTCGCGGTCGTTGAACTGCGCAAACGACTGCATTCTAGCTGAGCCGACTTCGGCCAGATCGATCGCGCTAAACGAGCCACGTGCGTTGGAACGAAGTGAGGCGATCTGTTTGTTGTCGGGGGACCACGCAGTAGCCAGCGGACTTTCCGAAATGGGCCCACTATAAAGTATCTTTGCGTCCGTCCCGTCGGCATTTGCTGTCAACACCTGGAATTTCCCGACCTCCGGGTCATTGGCGCGCGCGAACACTATGCGCTTGCCGTCGGGCGAAAAGCTGATGCCAGTGTCAATATCGCGCACAATTGGTTGCGGCATACCACCCAGGACGGGCGCGCGAAAGAGGTCGAAAAAGCCAAGCTGCACGGCCTTGCGGAAATATATATAATTTCCGTCAGGCGAGAAGGCCAGGTTTCCATACTCGCTGTGTGCGGGAGGAAGTACCTGCGTGTCACTGTTCGTAGGGAGATGCCGGAGCCACAAGCTCTGCTTTCCGCCCACATCCAATACGCTGAGGAGATATTTGCCGTCGGGGGAGATCGCTGCGGCGACTGCCTTCCCATTTTTTGTCAATTGGGTGATCGTGAAATCTGCAAAAGGCTGCAGCATTGTTTTGTGAAACAGCCCGTAGACACCGTATCCAGCCGCGATGAGGAGCATGATGATCAGGAAGACACCGACAGCTAGGCCGAACCTGTGCTGCTTCGCGGCTACCGCGAGGACGGAGCTACTCGATGGCCGCTCGGTCACAACAGTGGATGCAGGGCGGCTGTCAGGGGAAGCTGGCGCGGCGTCGGAAACTGTGACTGCGCTGCCAGCGGCAGCAGGAAAACGCCCGGAAGATGTGTCGCGCTTGAGCCGTTGCAGTTCCGCCCGTAGTTCCGAGGCGTGTTGGTAGCGTAGTTCGCGGTCCTTCTCCAGAGCGCGGCTGATGATGTGTTCCAATTCGGCCGGGATCTCGCTATTCAATCGCACAGGGGCTGCCGGCGCTTTGTGCAGGATGGCGTCAAATACCGCAGCTGAGGTATCCCCTCTAAACGGAAGCATCCCCGTTGCCATTTCGTAGAGCACCACGCCAAAGGAGAAGAGGTCCGTGCGCGCGTCGAGTTCTTTCCCTAGAGTCTGCTCCGGCGACATGTACGCCACGGTGCCCAGAGCCGCACCAGGGCTCGTCAATTGCTCCCACTGAGTGTAGCCAGCGTCTCGCCTCTCCCGTCTGCCATCTTGGCGCCCGCAACTTTTGCCAGCCCAAAGTCCAGAATCTTGGCATGGCCCCGCTTGGTCACAAATATGTTCGCCGGCTTGATGTCCCGGTGGATGATTTTCTCGGAGTGCGCCGCGTCCAGTCCATCCGCGACTTGGATCGAGATGTTCAAAAGACGGTCGAGTTCGACGGGTCGGCAGGTGATGATGTGCTTGAGCGTCGCGCCATCCAAGTACTCCATCGCAATAAATGCTTGGCCGCCTTCTTCCCCGATGTCATGGAGGGTGCAGATGTTCGGATGGTTGAGGGCGGACGCGGCTTGTGCTTCCCGCTGAAAACGAGACAGTGCGAGACAGTGCGGTCTTGTCTTTGGCTACGTCATCTGGTAGGAACTTCAGTGCCACGAAACGGTGCAGCCGCGTATCTTCGGCCTTGTAGACGACACCCATGCCACCGCCACCGAGTTTCTCAACAATGCGGTAGTGGGAGACGGTCTGGCCGATGAGCGTGTCGGTGTCCGCCACAGTGCCGCCATATTAGGTTGCGATCTATGGCAAGTCAACGAATCGGCCGAGTTCCGAGGGTCGAATCCTAAAACCAACTTGGGATGTCCGCAGCGCATGCCCTCATCGGATGACACCGGAGGCAATGTTGTTTGGCTCTTGTTCTATTGCCGCAATTTGAAATGGCCGCTCGCAAGCTGGCCAACCTCAGCAGCGACACCACGGGGCCGACGCCGGCAAAGCTATGCGCGGTTGAAGACGCAATCGACCAAGCGAAATTTATTTTGGAACGGATCGAGGCACGATGGCCTGAACGCCGTTAGTCTTCTGCTTTTTCGCGAGAGCGTGCGAGCGCCGCAAGGCTGTTCGGGTGCTTCCCGTGCGGACACTTTCAGCCTCCTATATAGGTTGGTGTCGGTGTTCGCTGCACCGGCGCGTCCCGCTTTTTACTGCTTCTTCCTTCCGGGCCTAATGCCCGCTAAGACCTTTCTAGCTTTCTGAATGTCTCTCTCTGACCAAAGCCGCACTCTCTGAGTTGCCACTTCGACTACGGGGGGAGCCTCCATAGTTCCGGCAGCGATAAGCCGTTGAATGCTAGCGAGGCTGCGGCCTATCTTCTTGGCAGCTTCACGCGTGGAGTATTTGTGCTTCATGGGATACCGTTATATCACATTCCTCAGGGAGCGCACAACCCGTTGTGTATTGCGTTGCATATTGCGAGGCGAAAGAGGGAGAATCAGAGAGAATGGCGGAGATTGAAAACTAAGGAGATAGAGCCGAACAGCGCGATTACGAATCGGCTGCTCTACCACTGAGCTACCTCGGCGTATTTTCACGATAGCACCCACTGAAAATCCCTGTCAATTCGCCGCGGCTAGAATTGCGCAATCTCTACTTCAGCGGGAAAACGATAGCATGGGGTTCAACGCTCACTCTCTAGGCAGTTTCCTAGTCCTTGGCTTCGTACTCAACATATAGTTTGGAAACGCTCTTAGCCGTATCGTCAGGAGAGAAGGCGACTTCCGCGTTCTTTGTTGCGTCGAACTCCACGTCCAGATGACGCAGGCGGCAATGTGCATACGTATACCGCGTGGTGCTTGGAAATTGAAGCCCTTCGTCTCGTTCGAAGTACTTTTCAGCGTCTTTTTGCTGCTTGCCCACGGTTATGTGCCTAGAGGCACTAAGCGCCCTGCTCAAGCACGCCACATTCCGAAGCAGCCGGGAATTGGTTTATGCTCGGTCACTCCGCCGAGTGGGGTTACTAAAATGAGGAGTACGGCAAACGATCTTGTTTGAGCGGTCAAATTCTCTCTTCCGCTTCCACAAATTCATATCACAATTTATTGGTTCGGCGGTTTAAATGCATTCGTATATCCAGATTTTGTGACCCGATATCTCCAAAAACCATCTGTGTCCTTCACCGGGAAAACGGCAGCATGGCCCAGCCGATGCCAATGCCCACCACGAGGAACAACAGGAAAGACCACAAGATGTACTTCACGCGTTCTCTCGGCTGACGGCGCCCCAGAAAGCCGAACGTCACGGACACGACCGCCGCGAAAAAAAGGAAAGCTTGAAAATGATTCAGGTCCACACTACCCGGCGCGATCACGCTTTTTTTCCCCGTGCCGCCTCATGGGCGTGTAGAGCAGCAAGCAGATTCAGCACGCCCGCAGTCGCCAGGAAGCGCGTCCCATAATCGCCGTTGGCATGTGAGGAATCTGATCCATTGCGCTCCAGTGCCCTTGCCAAAGCGTAAAAGCTGCCAGTTCCCATATCGGCAAAATAGCCCAAAGTGTCAAACGCGTCGGTCCCGTGAGAACTGAAAACGTTTCCCCTCATCGAAGCTCCCGCAAAGACCAGCAATCCAACGGCGAGAAACACGGTCAGGGCGCGCCCCCACATGCGCTGCAACGCATGACCCAACCCGGGCAAGAGCCAGCCGGCCACCGCAAAAGCCCAAGCTCGCGCTTCACTTTGCCACCCGCTCTCTGTGCTCGGCGGAGCTGTCTCTGCAGCAGTCGTCGGAATAGCCTCGTCTGGCATTGGTCCCCGTTCCGCGTCTCACCCGGCTAGGAGCGCGAGAATCTCTTTCTGCACCGCGCCAGTCACGCGCGCTTCCTTCTCATCTACATACACATTCACTTCGCTGCGAATCCCAAACTCCGGCAGATAAATTCCCGGTTCCACGGAGTTGCAGGTGCGCGGAATCAAGTGCCGCTCATCCTGTGTCTCCCAACCATCCATATTGACGCCGTTGCCGTGAACACTCTGCCCGATACTGTGGCCGGTGCGGTGAAAGAAGTACTTCCCGTAGCCCGCCTTCTCGATCAAGTTCCTCGCCGCCTTATCCACTTGCCATCCCTGCAAAGGCTTCCCGGCCTTCACGCTGCTGCGAATCAATTCGACGGCGCGATCCCTGGCGTCCCGCACCACGCTGAAAACCTTCGCGTATTTCTCCGGAACTTTGCTCCCCAGATAGCCCATCCAGGTTATGTCGTAGTAGACGCTTCCTTCGGCTTTCAACTTTCCCCAGACGTCCAGCAGCAGCAGATCCCCTTCCCCAATCGCCGCAGCACGTTCCTTCGTGGGCCCGTAGTGGGGATCGCTGGCGTTGGCGTTCACCGCCACGTCCGGTCCTTCTTCCGTAACAATGCCGGCTTCCGCAAACTTCTTCAGAATCCATTGCTGCAGGTCATACTCGGTCAGGGAAGTCTTTTCTCGCACGCAGCGTGCCGCGTGGCCAAACGCTTCGCTGACGATGCGATCGATCGCTCTCCCCGCGGTCATATGTGATTCCAGCTGCTCCGGGCTCCAGCAAGCCTCGTATTTCTGCACCAGGTCCGCGGAGGTCACCACTTTCGCGCCCGCTCCCCGCACGAGCTCAATCGTCCCGCCGTCTACCATCGAGACATAGGGAATAGCATTTTTCGGCGAATACTGCATGGCCACGGTCTTCGCCTGCTCCAGCAATTTCTTCAGATTCGCCTGCAGTTCTTTTTGCCCCGCGTAATATAACGTCTCGCCCGGCAAGGAAGCCAGGGACTCCGACTCGATCTTGTGCACCAGCTTGCGCGGTGTTCCCTTCACCGGAACGAAATAGAACCAGCGGCGCGTGCGCATTCCCGGGGGAAGCGCCAACACGCGCTGGGCGATGGGATCGCGCCCGCGAAAATCGTAGAACAACCACCCGTGCAGCTTAGCCGCCTGCAAGTCCTTCTGTATCGCGGCAATATTTACGCTCATGTCTTTCCGCTCTTGGTTCCGTCCAGGGAACTAACACTATGCCTCGACTCGGAGCAAATCCAGAATCTGCTGGCGCGTCACGCCCTGAATTTCGACGCGTTTTGTCCGGCCGTGTTCGCCGCTTTGAATTCTAACAGCGGACTTTGGCCTTTTCAAAAGCCCCGCTAATAACATCACCAGCGTTTCATTCGCGCGGTTTTCCGCCGCCGGTGCGCGCAAACGAATTTTCAGCGCGCCGGCTATCGCGCCTGCCACCTCGTCCTTGCTGGCCCTCGGCTGTACGCGCACGATGAGGCTGACCGTTCCTCTTCCCACGTCCTCAGCAATATCCAGGAAACTCATCGTCTGCCTCTATGCTCCTTCTTCGCCCACTTCATTTTACCGCCGGGCGTGCGCCGAAGAGTGCCGTGCCGACGCGCACTTCCGTCGCGCCCTCGCGGATCGCCGCCTCGAAATCATGCGACATGCCCATCGAAAGCACAGGCAATTGCCGTCTAAGTCGCGCTTCCATCTGGTCGCGCATTTCCCGCAGACGCGCAAAGTAAGGACGCACCTTCTCCGGATCCTCGAGGTACGGAGGGATGCACATCAACCCGGCAAGATTCAAATTTGCGAGTTGCGCGACCTTCTCCGCGAGCTCCGGCAGTTCCCCTTCGGAGACGCCGCTTTTTGTCTCTTCTCCGCCGAGGCGAACCTCGACCAAGACCCGCATAGGCTCAACGGCCTGCTTCTCCGCAAACGCGCGGTCCACTCTCTGCGCCAGCGCCAAATCATCGATCGAGTCAAGGGCGGTAAATACTTTCGCCGCGCGCGCCGCCTTGTTGCTCTGCAGATGCCCGATCAAATGCCACATAGCCTGTAAATCTTCCAGTTCCCCGCGCTTCCCTTCCCACTCTTGCACCCGGTTTTCGCCAAAATGCCGCAAGCCTGCCTCGTACGCCTCGCGGATCGCAGCCGCCGGATGCGTCTTCGAAACCCCAATCAGCGTGATCTCCTCCGCGCTTCGCCCCGTGTTCGCGGCTGCTGAAGCCATCCGTTCGCGCAGCCGCAGCACGTTTTCCCGAATCGTCGTCACCGTCACCCCCGTGCTTCCAGTTCAAAATCCTAACACGCGCTCCAATCCATCACGTCTTTCACTCTCCATCCCCGATTCTTCTACCTTGTAGGGGCTTCATGTTGGGTCTGCCTTCCGAGGCGGTCCGCTCTTCAAATCAAATGGTATTGCCCAGCCGCATTGCAGGTCTCTTGCTGTCCAGTTACACTGACTCCACAAGTGGCCCCCCCTGCCACTCACAGATGCCATGACCACGCGCGGACTGCTCATTGCCATCGAAGGAATTGACGGCAGCGGTAAACGAACGCAGGCGAAGCTTCTCGAACACGCGCTACTCGCCGAAGGACATTCCGTCTACTCTACCGGTTTCCCGCAATACGACTCCTGGTTCGGTACCATGGTCGGCAAATTCCTCAATGGTGATTTTGGCCCGCTCAAAAGTGTGGACCCGCATTTCACCGCGCTGCTCTACGCCGGCGATCGCTTTGAAGCCAAACCGCAAATAGAAGGCGCCCTGAACGAAGGCAAAATTGTCTTGGTCGATCGTTACATCGCTTCCAACCTTGCTCATCAGGTTGCACGTGCCACCCCGCAGAAGCGTTCCGAATTCCTCCGCTGGATCGAGCACCTTGAATATTCCATCTACGGCCTGCCCCGCGAAAACCTCATTCTTTATCTCCGCGTGCCTCCCGCGAAAGCGCAGCAGCTTGTCGCGCGAAAAACTCAGCGCAGCTACACCACCGCCAAGCACGACCTCCAGGAAACGAGCCTGCGCCACCTCGAAGACGCCGCCGAAATGTACGATATGCTTTCGCGCAGCCGCCCCTGGGCCACCATTCAATGCTTCGACGCGGAGGACAACAGCTTGCGCCTTCCCGAAGACATCTCTGCGGAAACGATGCAGGCCATCAAACCCCTGCTCGAAACGCTGGACAAGGGCTAATCCATGGGCTTCTCCGAATTTCTAGGAAATACAAAAATCGTGGCCGCGCTTCGCGGCGCACTCCGCTCCGAACGCATTCCGCACGCCTTGCTGTTCTCCGGCCCGCGTGGCGTCGGGAAATTCACCCTGGCGCGCATGTTTGCCCAAGCTGCCAATTGCGAGCGCCTCAAGGATGATTTCTGCGGTCAGTGTGGCACCTGTCAGCGCATCGCCCAGCTCGCGGACCCGCAAAGGCTCCTCGAACAAAGCCTCGCTGAACGCGGCGAGAGCGCCGATGCGGCTATCGTCGAACGCGTCCCCTTGATCCTGCAATCCCACCCCGACGTGTGGGCGCTCATTCCCGATCCCGTTCGCCTGAAAACGCCGGTGGCGCGTCCCATGCTCCGCATCGGCCAGCTTCGTGCAGTGCAGCGCGCCGCTTACTTCCAACCGATGGGCTGCCGCCGTGTCTTCATCCTGGACGGTGCGGAAACCATGCGCTGGGACGTAGCCAATGTCTTCTTGAAAATTCTTGAGGAACCACCCGGCTCGGCCACGCTCATCCTCACGGCGCCTTCCCCTTTCGCGCTGCTGCCAACCATCGTCTCTCGCTGCATGCAATTTCATTTTGCGCCGCTGCCTCAGCCGGAAGTCGAAAGTATCCTCAAGGCTCACAGCGACCGCAAACCCTCCGACCTCAAACTCGCCGCCCAGCTCTCCGAAGGCAGTCCGGGCCTGGCCATGGAGATGAATGTCGAAGAGGCTGTGGAAAAGCGGAAAACGGTCCTGCGTATCATCGAGCGTGCCGCCCGTGGCCAGGGTTTTGCCCACCTATTTGCCGATACCGCCGGACTGGCCAAGGACCGCGAGTTCGCCCTCGAAGACCTGCTCGGGGCATTTTATGGCGTATTGTGCGACCTGCTGGAGCTGACTTCCGGTGTCAAGGCGCCTCTCCTGCGGAACCCCCATCTCGCAAAGGACATGGAATCACTATCTCGAACGGTCACTTCCGCTTGGGTCATGCAGGCCATCACAGGGATGGACGAATTGGCTACCGGGGCTCGCCGGAATCTCAACCGGCAACTCGGCCTCGACGCCCTGGCCGCCTCTCTCTCCCCCCCGAATCCGCCTCATTCCCGGCGCAAAGGTAAACACTTTCCCTCGCAACCCGTTAGCGAGATAATGAACGAAACCTAAAGTCCCGCCCTTGCATCCTAGTGGTAGAAGCACTCCTCAGATCCCAAGGAGAAGTCATGGTGAATCGCCGCATGTTTCGTCCGAGCTTTGCGGACGCCAAGGAACAAGCACCTCCCCGCAATCAACACAATGGGCCTCTGCCCAGCAAGAAACCCGCCCCGCCCGAAGTCACACACGCCGAAAACTTTTACTGGGTCAAGCAGATGCAAAGCCGCACGCCCATGGTCGTGGTGCTTGAGTCCGGAGAAGAATTGCGCGGTTTCGTCGAGTGGTACGACCGCGATTGCATTAAGTTGACGCGCGAAGGCTCGCCTAATTTGATGCTCTTCAAGCGCTTTATCAAGTACGTCTACAAGGACGGCGAGGAATCGGCGGCAGGCGGAGAAGAGTAACCTCTACTTCCGCAGAATATGCCCTGCTGCTGCGGAGAACGTTAGAAGCGCCTTCGCGGCAAGCGATCCCGATTCGTTGAAGATTTCGCATTCGGCCACAATAAAGTTCCGCCCCGCCCGCAGGACGCGTGCGTCTGCCTTGACGGTGCCTCCGGGCACCGGTTCCAGATAATTGATTTTCAACTCCAGCGTGGCAATTTCTACTCCGCGCGGGATCACCGTGTAGGCAGCAATCGCCGCTGTCGTATCCGCCAGCGCGGCGAGAATGCCTCCGTGCACCACGCCGTGAACCTGCTTGTGCCGGGGCCTCACCTCCAGCCGGAAAATCGCGCGGCCGTCCTGTACGCTTTCCACGTCGAACCCAAGAAGCTCCGTCGCCTTGCTCTCTCGCATGCGCTGGCGTACCAGCTCCGTCACCAGCTTTTCTTCACTGCTGAGTTTTCGCGCCTTTGCCATTTGCGCCTCTGCTTTCTCAGTACGCCGTAAGTCCGCCGTCCAACGGGAGCACCGCCCCGGTCATCCAGGAGGATTCCTCCGACGCCAGAAAGACCGCCAGCTCAGCCACGTCCTCCGGCTTGCCGAACCTCCCCAAGGGCAGCGTGGCCAGCCTTGCTTCCTTCGCCTTCCGTCCTTCCTCGCTCGCCGAAAACAGGTTCTGGATCAGTTCTGTTTCGACGATCGCTGGGCAGATGCAATTCACGCGGACCTTGTCCGAAGCGTGGTCCAGGGCCATAGCCTTCGTCAGCATGGTGATCCCGCCTTTCGAAGCGCAGTACGCCGTGCGGTCCTTCATAGCCACAAGGCCCAGAACGGAGCCCACGTTTACGATCGCTCCGCCGCCGGCCCGGCGCATGGCCTTCAGCACCGCGCGCGACATCAGGAACGGTCCCTTCAAATTCGTCGCCATCAGCCGGTCCCAATCCTCTTCCGCTACGGTTTCGATGTTCGAGGCGCTCAGTGCACCCGCATTATTCACCAGCACATTCACCCGTCCGAACGCTCTTTCCGCTTGCGCTACCGCCCGCTCGGCGTCTTGCGCCTTGGCCACGTCGCATACCGTGCCGATCGCTTCGCCCCCTGCCTCCTGAACCTTCCTTACCACCTCGTTCAGCTTCTCCGGGCGCCGTCCGGCGACCGCAACCTTGGCTCCTTCCCGCGCAAAGGCCAGGGATATGGCCCGGCCAATCCCCGTTCCCCCTCCGGTAATCAGCGCCACCTTGCCAGTTAGCCGTGTCACGTTCTGCCTCGCCCTTGCGTCTAATCGGTGTACCATGCCGCTGGCACTGGATTTGCACGCGGTCCGCGCGACTCTAGCATCCGGCTCGGCTCGCTCGCAAGCGAGCGCCCAGGAAGTTTGGCCTGGATTCTAGAGGTGGGATTTTCAGTTCAGATAAAAAACTCACGAAGGCGGTTTATGCGCATTGGTATCACTTGCTATCCCACCTACGGCGGTTCGGGCGTTGTCGCCACCGAGCTTGGCATGGAACTTGCCGCCCGCGGCCACGACGTCCATTTCATTACCTATGCCCCGCCGATCCGCATCAATCTGAATGATCCTCACATTCACTATCATGAGGCCGCCGTCGTCTCCTACCCGCTCTTCGATCAGTCGCCTTATACGCTTTCCCTCGCCACCAAGATGCTAGAGGTCTTTGAAAAGGAATCCCTCGACCTCCTGCACGTGCATTACGCCATTCCCCATTCCGTCAGCGCCATGCTTGCCCGAGAGATGGCCGCCCCTCGTCGCCTGCCCTTCATCACCACCTTGCACGGAACGGATATCACCCTCGTGGGCAACAACCACAACTTCCTACCCATCACACGCTACTCCATCGAACAGAGCGACGGGGTTACCTCCATTTCTCATTACCTCCTTGACCGAACCCTAAAGGACTTCGGCATTAAGCGCCCCATCGAGGTCATCCCCAATTTCGTGAATTGCGACCTCTATTGCCGCAAGCCGGATCCCAAGCTGCGTGCCGAGTGGGCACCTGACGGCGAGCCTATCCTCATGCATCTCTCCAACTTCCGTCCCGTGAAGCGCATCCTGGATGCGGTGGAAATCTTCGCCCTGGTTCGCGAAAAGATGCCCGCGAAGTTGGTGATGATCGGCGATGGCCCGGACCGCGCGCCCGCCGAGGATCTGGCCAAGGGCCGGGGTGTCGAAAACGATGTCCTTTTCTTGGGTAAGCAAAACGGTGTGATGCACAAGCTGGGGCAAGCCGACCTTTTCCTCTTGCCCTCGCAGCTCGAATCGTTTGGTCTGGCGGCTCTCGAAGCGATGGCTTGCGAGGTGCCGGTTATTGCCACGAATGTCGGCGGCGTCCCCGAAGTCATCGAGCACGGTGTGGATGGTTACCTGGTGGAACCGGGCGATGTGCAGCAAGCCGCCAAATATGCCATTGGCCTTCTCTCGCGCGCCGATCGCAGCCGCGAAATGGGCCAGCTCGCGCGCATCCATGCCAAGGAGAAATACTGCGCCAACGACGTCATCCCCATGTACGAGCGCTACTACGAGCGAGTGCTGGAAGGTTCGCTAGTCGCTCGCGCCTGAAGGCGCCGCTTCACCCGCGTCGGACTCTGCCAGCATCTTCACGTGCTCAAACACCCTGCGGTGAATGCTGTGGACGACAGCGTCGGTCCAGATCCGCCAGTACAACCCCGGCCACATCTTATTCTGATACGTTGTGGTTCCCTCGAGCCGCGTGCCCCCATTAGGTAAGCGGACCAGGAGGAAGTCCGCGCGCTCGGGCTGAAAGTCGTGGTCTTCGAGATGCCGCACGTGGATATCGCCGTAGGGCGAGGTCTCCTTCATCAACAGCGGTTCATCCGCCACCGCAAACGCAAAATGCTTTCCCGGTTCCCATGTGAGGATCGGCTCTCTAAAATTTCCTGTGGAGAAGTGGCACTCCCGATCCGCCGTCAAGCCCTCCTGGAATCGCGGCACCGGCGGGGGCGCGGCATGCTCCGCCCCCAGCATCAGTGGCAACGCGAGTACGAGCACCGCGAAGGTCGCAGGCGAGGGCTGCTGCATTTCGGAATTGTTGTGGATGGCGTAAGCGAGGAATCCTCCGAAAAGAGCGAGCACGCACGCAATTGGGGCGGCCATCAGCAGGCAAATGACTCCCTCCACAGCAATCGTCACAAGCCCAATCCAGCAAACAGGACCGCGAAGGAAACCACAGCTATGACATCCACTGGCTCCCTGTAACCAGATCGGCAGTGCACCCAAACCGCCACATAGCCCATCACAAACGGCAGCGCGATGAAAAGTGTTAGTCCGTAATTCCCGAGAAGCCGCAAGTCCGCCCATGTAACAGCTATGCCCAAGACGGCGGCGATGACCACACCGAGCGCAGCGCTCCCCAGCCCGGTTTCCGCCCAATACCCGGGGGCGTCTTTCTTCCGGGTGAAAACTGAGTCTAACCCGGCGCCGGCCTCGCGGCTCGGCATCACACACAGCAAAGCGAAAAAGAGCAGGTTCACGACCGGCGCAAAAAACAAAATGGTCAGCCACAAGGACTGGCCCGCATCCCGCAACCGTTTCAAGGTCATGGTTACGCCGACCCAGACAAACGGCAGCGCCGTCAGCAGCAGTACGGCCAGGAACTGCTTTTCGTTCGGGGGCAGGGCCGCAGGTTTCATCACATCGCTAAAAGGAATCCAGTAATTCCAGATTCCCCATTTCAAACCATAGGCAGAAGCCGTGAACCGATCCATATTGTGTTTGATTGCGAACCCAAGGAAACCGGCAATCGCGTAGGTCTTACGGCTGACTCGCCCATCCCATTTCCAGAGATCGAGAATGCTCATGGCTCACCTCTTGGATCAACGAACGCGTTCGAGACTTGGCCGTAGAACAGCGCTACGCTTAGGAAACCGGTCTCTCCAGTTGCGAACAGGACGTCGCCGCACAACTTCGTTGCGCCGCAATCCATTGATAGCCCGCGTGGAGAGCGTTCATCATTCCAGGTACACGCGCGAGCCAGGCCACCGGCCGCGCCCACCAGATCTCTCGCGCTACAGCCAGGACCGCATCCGCGCCGCCGAATTGCGTGCCATCCGACAATAAGAACCGCAACTCGCGCAACAACTCTACCCGCGACATCCCGAGCAGAGCGCCCACGCGTGGATCCTGCAACGGAGCCGCCGCGAATCCGCGCCGGTCAAGAATCGGCGCTAGCCACCGCGCAATCCTCGTGCAGAAGCCGCACTCCGCATCGAAAAACAGCCAGCCTCGCGCGTGCCGCCCTTTCCCGTCCGTATATTCACTCGCCAGCGAAATCATGAACACCTCGTCTGCTTTCGCGTTTCTTCTCCTTGTCCTCTGTGTTCTTCCTCTGTGCCTCTGTGTTAAATTCCTTCGTTCCCTTCTTTCTTCTTTCTTCTTTCTTCTTTCTTCACTCCCCTCTTCCTCATCCAACCTTTTTCTTCTCGCTCCCCAGCAGCGTGATCACCTTCCCGCGCAACTTCCCGACTCCCCGCAAAGCGCCCGTCGGCATCCGCAGAATTTCCTCAAACAACCCGCTCATGGTCGTCAAGAATTCCAGCATGCTCTCCAATCGCTCCCGCGTGTGCGCATCTTCCTGTCCGCCAGTCTTCACTTCCTGCACGCACTCGTTCAGCACGCGAAGCGTCGGATCAATCTCCCGCCGCTTTCGCTCTTCCGATACCGTCCGGAAAATCTCCCAAACATCCTTCGAGGTCTCAAAATGATCGCGCCGGTCGCCCAGTACGTGCACCACGCGCACAATGCCCCAGCCCTGCAATTCGCGCAGGCTGGTGCTAACGTTCGATCGCGCCACGGACAGCGTATCCGCGATCACGTCCGCCGGCACCGGCTGCGGCGAAAGAAAAAGCAGTGCGTGCACCTGCGCCACGGTGCGATTGATGCCCCACTTGGTGCCCATTTCCCCCCAGTGAAGGATGAATTTCTGCGCCACGGGCGTCAGCGAGCCCTGGGCCGTCCTCCTATGTTCACTCACTCAGTTCCTCCTGTACATAACGTAGCATCCGTTAGTTCTGTATAAACAGAATATACAGACAAGACAGGCGGTTGTCAAGCCTTTTCTTGCCTTTTTCTGGGGATTCTCGCGCTAGATCACGCTGACTTCCGGGATGACCGGCACTAGTTCTGGCACGTCGATCTTGATTGTCGTTCCCTGCCCTTCGTGGCTTTCGATTTCCAGGCGAAAATCGGTCCCGTATAGAACCCGCAACCGTTCCCGCACGTTGCTGAGGCCGATGCCTTCCACATACACGTGCGGCATCTTCTCTTCCGAAATACCCACCCCGTTGTCGGTAATTTCGATGTGCAGCCGTCCGTCGCGATTCGAGGTGCGCAGGCAGATTTTTCCGCCTTCGAGTTTCGGCGCCAGCCCGTGCTTCAGGCTGTTTTCCACGATCGGCTGTAACAACATGCTGGGGATAAACGTCTCCAGCGTGTCCTGGTGAATCTCCTTCACGATATCGAGGTTATCTTCCCCGAAGCGCGCCACCTCGATATCGAGGTAATCATCAATGAAGGACAATTCCTCGCGCAGCGGCACAAACGTCTCGTGCTTGCGTAGCAGTCTGCGCAGAATATTGCTGAGCTTCAACACCACGCCGCGCGCCGTGTCCGGGTCCACACGAACGAGCGCCGAAACCGTGTTGAGGGTATTAAAAAGGAAATGCGGATTGATCTGACTGGAGAGCGCGTCCATCCTCGCGCGCAGGAGCAACTGCTGGTGCCGTTCCAGGTTCATCTCGATGCGCGTATTGTTCCAGATCTTTAGAGGCGCCGCCACGCTCATCAGCGTCCCCAGCACCACCAGACACAGCAGCCAGTTCCAGTGGGGATCAATCGCGAAGAGCCATTTCGTCTTCGTCGCCATCACCAATGCTACACGGCCCAGCTCCAATCCCACGCAGGTCAGCAACGGCAGCATCTCCCACATGATTTCCCCTTCGCTCACCAGCCGCACGATGGCTTTGGGGATGTTCAAAAACGTGAACGGCCCGAAATTCCACAAGTCTTCCTTGTCGGGAATGACTTGCCGGATCAGCCCGCCGAGCAGACCGGCCGTCGAGGCCGCGGGCATAGCCAGCCACTCGTGGCCGAGCAGTGCGGGAATCGTGATAATGGCGCCGCCGATCGGCCCCACAACACGCCCGCCAAGCAACCCCATCAGGAACGCGCCTTCGAGCGAAAGATCCGCGAAACGGTACGCCGGACTGACCAGCCGCAGCGTCACGCCCACGATCAGCGGCGGCGTCATGAATAGCATCAGTTTCAACTTTTGATCCGCGTCGCGCTCCTCGGTAAAGAGCACGCGGCGGAAGGTATTCCAGCGCGCCAGCAACGCTGCAATCGAAGAAGCCACGCCCACCTTCAGCAGCAAGGTGAAGAGAAGCTCCCGGATTGTCAGCGTGGTTTCCATCATTCGCCGCCGGCGTTTCAATTAAGCTAGCCAGTCACCGCACCATTGTAAAGAAATCGCGGGCCAGAACCCACTCCGCGGGAGGCCCATTGGGAGTCCCTGCTATACTGAATTCTTCTTATGCCGATAAGATCGTCCACTCGAAAAGCGAAGCGTAAAGCAAAAGTGTCTCCCCGGCTGATCGCGCGAGCCGATCTACCGACGCGCTTTGGTGCCTTTCATATTTACGGTTTCGCGGGTCGTGGCTCTCGGGAAGAAGCGGTGGCCCTCGTTCGGGGCAATGTGAAGGGACGCGTTGCGCCGCTTGTTCGCGTGCATTCGCAATGCCTCACCGGTGATGTGCTGACTTCTCTCCGCTGCGACTGCCGCGCGCAACTCGAACTCTCGCTGAAAAAGATCGGCCAGGCGCCTTCTGGCATTCTTCTCTATCTGCCGCAAGAGGGCCGTGGTATCGGCCTGATGAACAAGCTTCGCGCCTATCAGTTGCAGGATGATGGCATGGACACCGTCGAAGCGAATGTTTCTCTGGGTTTTGCCGCCGACGCCCGCGAATACGATTTCCCCGCCCAAATTCTGAAGAAGCTCGGCGCCAGGCGCATTCGCTTGCTTTCCAACAACCCGGACAAGGTCCGCCAGCTCGAATCCTCTGGAATTAGCGTCGTCGAGCGTGTTCCGTGCCAGCCACGCATCTCCAAGATTTCCCGCAAGTATCTGCAAACGAAAAAGCGTAAGATGGGTCACCTGCTCCAGGGTCTTTGATCCTGTCTCCCCAGTAAAGTGAGGTTGTATGAGGCCCGTGATTCAACAGCATGTCCGCTTCCCCACTTCTCCCCAAGCTCTTTTCCGCACGTATCTCGATTCGCGCAAGCATACGCGCTCGACGGGGGTTGCCGCCAAAATCAGCAAGAAAACCGGCGGCAAGTTCACGGCTTTCGCGGGACAGCTCGAAGGAAAGAATCTTCTGATCGTGACGGGCAAGAGAATCGTGCAGCTCTGGCGAGCGACGCATTGGAAGAAAGACGAATGGTCGGTTCTGGTCCTCACGTTCAGCCGCGTCAGAGGCGGTGCGCAGGTTGATCTGGTGCATATCGGCGTGCCGGCACATGATTACAACGGTGTCCGAAAGGGATGGCCCGCCTACTACTGGCGCCCCTGGAAAAAATACTTCGCCAAAAAATAATGACGGCCTTAGCCGCCTGTTATTTCTCGACGCCCTCTGTGCTCTTCCTCTGTGGTCTCTTTGTTAAATCCTTCTCTCTTCGCTTGCTGCCTTATTTCCTTGCTTCATCCTCCTCCCACGAATTGCACAATCTCCAAGCGGTCGCCCGCAGCCATTTGAGTCCCCTCCCATTTGGTTCGCGGAAGAATCTGCAGGTTGTATTCGATGGCCACTCGCCCGGCGTGCAATCCCAACTGCGCCAGCAGTCCCGCGACGCTCGTTCCCGCGGCTGTCTCGCGGGTTTCCCCGTTTACCTGAATCGTGATTTCCTTCGCCATTTCGATGCTCACTATGCGGGCACGCGGGGCTTCGCTCGCAATGCAAACCGCAACAATCCACTTCCACTCCGATCTTCCGCTCGCACGATCATAGCCGCTTCGCTGCTCATAATCCTCGGCATTTCAAACGCGATCTGCGTCTGCCCGTCACTTCCCGTTTCGCCGTTGTAGGGAGGATTGTCGGTGACTCCTTCGATCTCGACGCTCACGCGCACGTCCGCCGCCGGTTGTCCGCCTTCTTCTCTCACAAGAACTTCCAACTTGGCCTGTTTGCCGCTCAGCCAGGTCTTCGCATTCAGAAGTTCGAGATGCAACCTTCGCGGCTCCTTCACCGCCGGTTCTGCGTCCTTCTTCTGCTCTTCCGTCGGCTCACTTGGCACGGGCGCCGATTTGGGAATTTCGGGCAACGGCGGAACGGCCAGTTGTAGCGCCCCGGAGCGGATTTCATCCAGCACGGTGCGGTGTTGCTCATCGAGCCGCAGTTTCAGTGCCTGCTTGCGATCCTCATCCAACGGCATCAAATCGTAATAATTGTTAGTTCGCCGGTGTAACACTCGGCCGTGAAAGTACACCGTCGTATCGAGCAGCGCGTGCGCTTCTCCGCGATCTTCCGTTTGCACGTGAAAGGTCACCGCACCCATCTTGATGTTGGTATTGTGACCGAAGACCATGGTCTGCGTTTGCTCCCGAATTGTCCCGGGACGCCTCCTGCCGGCTTTTTCACCGGAACATTTGACCGCGCGGCGTCTCACTCGTTATTATAGCGCCTTGACTATGGACTCCTCCGGTCTCCAAGCATACGTTCCCTTACTAATACACCTGCTCGTGGCAGCCGTGCTCGCCGGCGCCCTGCTCACCATCTCCACGCTCATTGGCTGGAGGCGCCCAAACAAGGCCAAGCAACAGGCCTATGAATGCGGCATCACGCCCACGGGCGACGCCCGCGAACCGTTTCCCGTCAAATTTTACCTGGTCGCCATGGTCTTCATCCTCTTCGACGTGGAGGCGATTTTTCTTTACCCCTGGGCATTCATTTTCAAGGATTTAGCTCGCGATCCAGCCACCAAGTGGTTCGGCTTCGTGGAAATGATGTTTTACGTGGCTATTCTGTTGGTCGGGTACATCTATCTCTGGAAAAAGGGCGCACTTGACTGGCATCATAAATCGCAGAAATAGCGCCGCCCTCTGAGGATCTCGTTTACGTGACGCAGCGTGCCAATGCAAACGCTAATGTTGTAATTGAACA
>Ga0306923_10001860_pt1 | contig 18954 bp, 21 predicted proteins | sample sta12Can44000108_FD_203841 | JGI IMG/M metagenome (GOLD analysis project Ga0306923, IMG submission 203841) | Lab enrichment of tropical soil microbial communities from Luquillo Experimental Forest, Puerto Rico - statanox.12C.anox.44.000.108 (v2)... | ecosystem: Environmental > Terrestrial >... | reverse complement strand
GGAAACGGTACCCAACTCTGGGAAAAACGTCGACGCTACCAATGTCGAGTTCGCTCGCTGCTTTTTGCGACTGGCCAACCTGCCCAATTTCGCGCTCGATCGTCTCAGCCGTTATGAAGCCACCCTGTGGCGCCAGGCTGGCCGAATCCTTTACGCGCTCGAGATACTTGATCGCCGCAAACCACAAGAGCGAATGCGCCGTTTTTGGCTTGCGAGCGAAGGCCAAATCGAGCAGCGATAAACGAAGGCGAATTCGCAAAATCTAAATTACCGACCCAGAAAAAAGGACCTTAACTCCCGCACTTCCGATTCAAAACGGTGGCCAGATCTGCATCGCCAACGCTAACCCCACCAATGTCAAAGGTGTGATTGGAAAAAGCGTTGGTACCAATTTTCGCATTCGGACCACTAGTCCAACTGTCATCCGAATTTTTCTTGAAATATTTGCATTTGATCTTCGCCATGAGTGCTGCTTCAGCTTTGGTCCCTTTGGTTTGCTGAGCGTTCCCGGAATTGACGTAGCCAGCGCTCGCTAAGCAGAGCGCAAGGCTCAAAAGTTTGTGTATAAACATTGCTGACCCTTTAGACCGTCGAGTCATTTGCAATGGTAACTTTCACCCAGAGACCGTCTTCAGTTCTGCCAATCTACTGAACCGCGATGTGGTTGGAGCGGATCACGTCGCCCCAAAGCTTGATCTCACGTTTGAGCAACGCACTCGCGGCCTCGGGTGTTTCTTCGTCAGTCGGATATTCGTCCATCCCACCGTCGGCAAAAGTTTTGCGGAGCTTGCCGTCGGCAAGTCCGGCGCGTAGCGCGGCATTGAGCTTGTCAACAATTGGCCGGGGCGTGCCGGCAGGCGCCAAAATCATATGCCAGAAATCGACGTCGAGCTTCTTGTAACCGAGTTGGCTCATGGTTTTCAGCTGCGGCAAACCGGCAAAGGGTTTTCTGCCGATGAGCGCATAGGTCTTGAGCTTGCCACTATTGACCAACGGCGTGGCGACGACCGCCGAGATCGGACCCAAATCAACCTGGCCCGCCAACAGGTCGACCAGCGCTGGCCCTGCGCCGCGATAGGGAACTTGAGTCACTTTCACGTCGAGCTCCTGGAACATCAGCACATCGACCAAGTGACCAAACGAGCCGACGCCGGGATGCCCGACTTTGATGGTCTGCCCGGGCACTTTCATCCAGCGCAACAGTTCATCGAAGTTGTTCGGCGGCAGCGACGGGCGCCCCGCTAGCGTAATTGCGGTGGCATTGACTAGGCCAATCGGGACGAAATTCTTTTCGGCGTCGAAGGTGTGATCCGGATAAAGCGTCATGCCCGCTGCAAGCGCGTCCTGGTGTAACAGGATGGTGTAGCCGTCGGGCTCGGCGCGGGCAGCCTTGGCGGCAGCGATCATGCCACCGGCGCCGCCGACATTTTCGATCACGATCGGCTGGCCCAGCGCCTTCTGCATGGGATCCTGGAGGATGCGCGCGGTCGCGTCGTCGGCGCCACCGGGTGGAAATGCGACAATCATGGTGACGGGACGATTGGGATACGTCTGCGGCGAGGCAGCGCCGGTCGCCAACGCGCATGTGGCAAGAAGCGCCGCCGTAAGCGCGCGGACAAAAATCATTTTGTCCTCCCCTGCGGCGCCTATTATTCTTTTCTGCGGAGACGCCGATTGTTTGTCAGCGGATGTTCAGCCTTTCCCTGTCGTGGTGCAAGACAAATGCTAGAAGTGCGACTTCAAGTCCCCGTCTGTAACTGAACATCGAGCGCTATGTGCATGAGAGTGCCTACGCCGGCCGCCGACGAACGCTGGCAGATCGTGAAAGCCCCTCGAATGCAAGGATGTCGCCGAGGCGTGCAGCTTGCTCAGGCGATATATCAAGAATACCGGCGGGGATTCCGGCGCGACCGCATGAGGAAGAGGCACCAGCTGCTGAAGTCAGGCTGCGACGCGATTAGAGACCAGTTTTTCGTAGTTTGCGTTTGGGCCGACCAGATCCCAAGTCAGCATCCAGTTGTAGGCGCGGTCAAACTCTTCCTTCGTATACGGCGCCGGATCGACGTAGCGGAGCCGCGGCAGATAGAAATCATCCGGTGAGAGCTGTTTGGCATATTGCGGCGGCATTTCCTCGATTAGATAGTGGACATATTTCCGCTTGTCGGCATTGATTAATTTCACGGCTTTCTTTACCGCGCGCATAGCTGCGTCCCAGATCTTCGGATCGAGACTGGCATTGGAGTTTTCAGTGCCCTGATAGAAGGTGCCGACGATCTCCTTACAGCCGTTCTTATGCGCCAGCGTTACCCAGGGTTCCATAAGCGTCGCGGCATCGGTCTCGCCGCTCATTAACGCCTCATAGCGCTCGCCAACGGTGCCGGAATGCACGACCTTGATCTCCCCGCGCAGCAGAAAACCCTCAAGCATCGCGAGGGTCGCGTAATGCGAGCCCTGATGGAACTGGACGCCGACAGTCTTGTTGGCAAGCGCGATCGTCGCACTCACTGGTGAATCGCCGCGCACGAAGATCGACTGGTAGACCATTGCCGGGCGCCGGGCGACAATTGGTCCGTTAGGATTATCATAGGTGCGACGGATCTGGCCCCACTCGCAGGCGCGATAGATGTCAGCCTGGCCTTCCTCAAAGGCTTTCTGAAAGTTGGTTGCGCTGACGAGATGGTGATCGCGGCTGCGCGGGTCAGTCCAATCAAACCTGGTCTTGATGCCAGGTGTCACGATCTCGAATTCGAGACCCTCATCTTTAGCCGTGTAGTCGCGAGCGACGAACCAATGTAGACCGAGCACGGCCTCGGCACTCTCCACGACGAGCTTGGTACGATCTGTGGTCACTGTCACCATGGCGAGCTCTCCCGGTCAGCACGAGCGGCTGAAAGATTAAGCAAAGATCGCAAAAGTGTCTACCGATTCTGATAGCTATTGTGCGCATCACCGGCGTATTCAACGCCGCTGTTTAGCTTTTGTCACGACGGGATGCACTAACGTTGCGACGCGTGGCCATCCGAAGGAGCGGTGCTTTCCCAGGGATCGAGCCGCGCATAATGCCCCCACACGTGACTATAGAATTCCTCCTTGCGCGCGCCGGTGAGGACGCTGCGCACCTCGCCGGTCGAGATCTTTTGCACGGTCCCGAGCTGCGCCGCAATCCAATGCAATTGCGCCGTCTCTTCCAGCGAGAAAGTCGCGATCACCGCGTTCTCGATCGAATCTCCGCACACGGCGACGCCGTGGTTCTTGAGCACAAGCGCCATGCCGTCGCCGATCGCGTCACGCACCATGCGACCGCGCTCCGGGGTATCGATCTGCCGGTCGAAATCGAGGATCGGAACCTGCGGCGCGAAGATGGCGCCACGGTTTCCGACCGGAAGAATGTTGACACCCGCGATGCCGAACGCGGTCGCATAGGTCGGATGGGCATGCACGACAGATGTGATGTCGGGCCGCGCCTTCATGATCTCAAGGTGCAGGAAGCGCTCATCCACCGGCTCGATGCGCCCTTCGAGCCAGTTTCCTTCGATGTCGACGGTGACGATGTCGTCGACATCGGTGTCGATAAGCGAGCGGCCCTCGGAATGGATATGCCCGAGGATGAGCACTTTGTCAGTGCCCGGAATGCGCGCGCTGACATGACCTTTGGTCAGCGGCCAGATACCGCCTGCGGTGAGGATGCGGTGCGCCTTGGCGAGTCGTTGGCGCAAGTTCAGTACTTCGGTTTCCAAGGTGGTTTTTGCATCAGCATGAATGGGTCGATGCAGGGTCATGAATGGATGCTCCGAAGAAGTTTAATTACCACGACTGTAGCCACACTTGCCGCTGCAATCGACTCAATGCTTCGAAATAGCTCAAACAGCCCATTTGGGAGTTATTTTAGGTAACCAATTACGTGTGCACCTGAGCTGTTGATGCCGCGCCGGACCCAACGCGGGCTGTGCAGGATTGCCTGACTTTACGCCGCGCGCCTTAGCGACGTCACAGGGAAGGTCAGCGAGCAAGCAAAACCATTTCCCGAAAATTCCGATTGCATACCGCCGGAAAGTGCCTTGGTGCATGCAGCAATCAGCTGGCTACCAAACCCCTGTTTGTTCATCGCCGTAACATTTGGTCCGCCGAATTCTTTCCAGTGTAGCGTGACGCTACCCTCGCGCTGTTGCCAGTTAACAAGAACCCGACCGGCGCCATTAGACAGAGCGCCGTATTTGGCAGCGTTGGTCACGAGTTCGTTGATCAGAAGGATTAGATTACGAGCAGTATCGGGCTCTATGAACACGTCCGACCCTTTAGCTACCATCCGATCAGCACCGTGCGGCTCGAAAGCTTGCAGAAGCAAGCCCCTCAAGGTGAGCAACTGCGGCTTTTCACCCGTAAGTAGGTCGTTGGCGTACATGATTGATCGAATGCGTCCGTAAATCTTGTTTGCATTCTCTGGATCAGCCGACAGCGTCTTACAAACGATTGCTTCGATAATGGTGAAGATATTTCTGTTTCGATGTTGCAATTCCATCGTGAGCAACTCGTTGGTGCGGCTTCTTTCATTCAGTCTTCGCAGTACGAGCCGACAGCAATGCGCAAAGTAGATCGTAAACATGGCCGCGATCAGATACATTACGAAGCCCATCAGCATTCCATGAGGCAGCGAAGCCGCATGAAGATGCGGTGGGGTGAAGAACAACCAGATGATCAAAGTGGATACCACGGTGACGCCGACCGCCGCTGGTATTCCGGCGAGAAGGCCAGTGGCTAAAATCGACGGAAGATATGCGACAAACATCAGATCGGATTGGCCCAAACCGATCAGCCGCAGCACGGTTCCAGCGGCCAGAGCCAAGCAGGCAATGACGACGGATGTGGCAGAATACGGCGCTACGCGGTCGCTCAGCTGCGCTAGCCGGTCAAGAAAGTCGAATTGTTCCTTGTCGTCTCGCCAGGTACGCTTCGAGACGATTGAGGGAAAATGTTTTTGACCCAACTCGAACATTGATCACGCCTGCGCGTGTTAATCAGGCGTACGCAGTCAGCATTTCACGATCCGGTTACGAAGTCCACGTCAGGACAGTTCAGTGTCGGATAAGTGTCTATTCTGGTTCACCAATCCGTTCCCTTATCGGTAGAGACCTCCGCCATCGTCTCAGCAGCTGTGCGGCTTTACTCGACACTTTTTGAAGCCATAGGCCAGGGGCATTTCTGGCAAAACGCGCGGCAATAGAAGGCTCATTGTTTGTGCGCGCTGTCTCGCTTGCAACCGCGACAGCAATCGAGGGGCTGACGTTGGATGCCACACGCGCCCTCTTGCGGCGTTAGGATGCACCGATCGTTCAGTTTTGGGGCGGGGGCGGGCCTCCTCGGCCCAACAACTTGTAGAAGACTGGCGCTCCAAGCGCCATTCGGCGCTCAATGATGCGGTCAAAGGGACGATCTGATAAGGAATTACGTTGATTGCAAGTGCAAGTTAAACTTGGTCCGACCATGTCAATCATTGGCGATGCGGGAACGGATTACCTGTATCCACGACGGGATGATTTGCGCCCGATCCTGGAGACCGCGCTCGATGCCGTAGTTGTCATGAAATCCGACGGGATTGTAGCCGATTGGAATGATCGCGCTGCGGCCGTCTTTGGGTGGTCGCGCGAGGAGGCGGTCGGGCGTGTAATGGCTGACCTCGTCATTCCTGAGCGATACCGTGAAGCGCACAGAAAGGGACTTCGACGGTATCTCGAAAGCGGCAAGGGAGAAGTGGTAGGCAGACGAATCGAGGTGTCGGGTCTCAGAAAAAATGGTGAGGAATTTCTCGTCGAACTTTCCATTTCACCGATTCAAGATCGTGAGAACATTCTTTTTATTGGTTTCCTGCGCGACATCACCGAGCTCCAGGCGCTGCGTCTCGCGCGGGCTGAGCTGGGGCGCGGCATGCGGCGGATGGCTATGGGCGAGATGGCCGCTTCCATCGCTCACGAGATCAAGCAGCCCTTGGCAGCAATTAGCGCGAATGGCAATGCCGGGCTGCGGTGGCTTACAAGAGCAACACCCGACATCGAGAGGGCGTGTGACGTGTTGAAGCGCATTGTAAGCGACACGCAACACGCCAGCGAAGTTATCGATGGCATCCGGTCAATGTTCAAGAATGAAGGACAGGCCAAGACTATGCAAGATGTCAACGAACTCATTCGTGAGGCCCTCACGCTTGTTCGTACCGAAGTTGAGAATCAGCACGTGTCGATTTGCACCGAACTATCGGCCGAACTCCCGCAAGTTCCGGCTAATCAAATTCAGTTGCGGCAGGTAATGGTGAACTTGATTACGAATGCAGTTGACGCAATGAGTGCAGTGACAAATCGTGCGCGGGTTCTACGAATAAAGACCGAGGAACACAAACTTGATGGTGTTCTGATTACCGTAGAAGACTCAGGAGTAGGGATCGAACCGCAAAACCTGGACCGCATCTTTGACACGTTCTTTACGACAAAGTCCCAGGGCATGGGCATGGGACTGTCGATCTGCCGGTCGATCGTAGAAAGTCATGAGGGACACCTGTCAGTGGCCGCCGCTCAACCTCATGGATCGATCTTTCACGTATCGTTACCGACTGGCACCATCCGTCCCAAGGTGAAGCCAGAATCATGAGTCCTTTTCTCGCACCGAGGTGATCTATCAGCCCGTCGCGTGTCTAAGCATGTGAGGGTCGACCTTATACACTGAAGCCTCCAATGCTGGCTTTGGCACATGGTCGTGGCCCACAGCCAATGTCCGCTTTCGGAGCAACAGCGGACGCCAACGCATGCCGCTTTACTCCCAATACCGGACATTTGATTGAGTGTGTCGGGATGGCCCCGCGCTCCTCCAGGAGAACAAGGCGTTGCAGGCGACGGGAGAGATACGGGATCGGCTCGAGGCCCTGACAAAGAGCGGAGGCATTCCCCAAGCCGTTGATGCGCCGCTGCTGTCAACCGGCGTGCACGAATTCAAAAGCTCTAGAGATCCAAGCAAAGTTTACCGCGTAACCTTCGGCGGCGCGTGTTATCTTGAGTGCACTTGTGAGGGTTTCCGCCGGCGCGGAAACTGTAAACATGTTCGGGAGGTTAGAGAAAGTTTATGAGTCGACGAAGCGGAACCAACGTACCGGAGGGGTATCGGTGACGTCAGCCATAAAGCTTTTCAGAGATGGCGGGTCCTCGTCGGCATTAGCAGTGCCGCGACGCTCTGATTACCCGTACGACGGGCCTGTCTACCAAAAGAATTTCGTGGCTTGGTCCACGGGCATGTTGCAAGAATCTTCGCCCTTGGTCTAGTCGTCTTGCCGCTGTGTCCGGAAACCAAGGGACAACCGCTCCCGGCATGAATAAAGCAACAGCCGTTCTCAAGCCCGGCGTTCCCGTTACATTGGCGCCGGCCGGAAACATCAGTTTCGAGATCGAAACCGGCCAGCGCTTCCGGCTGACCCAGCCTGAGGGCGAGCAGGTCGCGGACCTGATCTCGTTTAACCGCGACGATGTGCGCGAAATGCTGTCGATGCATTCGAGCCGCGCCGTCAATCTGAGCTGGAAGCTGACGGCGCCGCAGACGCTCTACACCAATCGCACGCGCCCGATGTGGCAGATCGAGGATGATCTGACCGGCGAGAACTATTGCGGCGGCGGCTATTGCAGCGAGCACTTGAATATCGCACGCTACGGCGACAAGGGCGTCGGCGCGCCGAACTGCCAGTCGAACCTGGAAACGGCGATCCGCGGCTTTGGTATGGATCGGTGGAATTTCAATATCGACGCCTGCTTCAATGTCTTCATGACCGTTGCCTATGACGCAAACGGCGTGTGGGAGATCAGGCCGCCCAAGGGAAAGCCGGGCGACTACATAACGCTGCGTGCGCTGATGCCGCAAATCGTCGCCATCTCGAACTGTCCAATTCTTTTTAACGCCTGCAACAATTTCCGCCTCAAACCGCTGACGCTCGAGATTTTGGCTTAGAGAACGATCTTGTTCACAAACGTGGATCTCAAAGACGAAATTGCCGCCGGCATAGAATTGGCCGGTGAAGCGGTCAAACTCAGGCCGAATCTGAAAGTGCTTTACACGACCAAGCGCAGTCTAACCGACGGAATGAAAGCACGCTTTGTAAAAAATTCGGCGTTTCTAGCGAAACCCTACACTGTCGAGCAATTGCTGACGACACCGTCGGTACATTTCCGCATCAGTCCGCAGGCGCGCCGCTAACCGGCTAACGTCTGATTTTTGAAACCAGCACAGCTAACAGTTGCGGCGGCGTCGTGTAGCGGGCGCGCGATCAATTTGATTTACCGCAAAGTACCCGCCCAGCGGTTGCGCTATGAGCGTGCCCGGTGGGATGCTGCAGGACGCGGCAACATGACCAAAGAGGATTGCAGAGCCAACGCGCTGAAATGCTATCAGTTTGCGCAAAAGGCGACCGATAGCGAAGTTCGGCGCACGCTGTTCGACCTATCGGTTCAATGGCGCGAACTCGCCGATCAAATCGAGCGATTGGAGTGCGACGCGAGCGCCACATCCGCCGCTGGCGCAGACCCGACCGTGCACTAGAGCATGATCTGGAAAAGCCTGCCCCGGACTTGATCCGGGGTGGTAACCGGTTTCCTGCCTGCGCGAAGCCAGGCCCAATCACGCTCCAGGCGACCGGCCGATTGTTAGAAGTTGAATTTGAAGTTCACGCCGGCGCGGAAGATATTTTCAGTCAAGCCGACGCTGACGGGAATTGGTGGACCGCCGGAAGCGACCAGGCAAGTCGTTGTCGCGCAGTTCACGGTGCCGTTGCCAAGATCGACAAACAGATATTCGATCTTGGCGGTCCAATTATCGGCGAAGGCCCATTCGAGTCCGGCGCCGGCGGTCCAGCCGGACTGAGTGTGGCTGGTGGTGACGCCGTTGAAGTTTGTCTGCACATTGGCGAAGGCGCCGCCGGCGGTGGCATAGAAGAGAGCGCGATCGGCGGCGTAACCAACGCGCCCGCGCGCGGTCGCCAGCCAATTATTGCCGGTTTGGCAATTGCCGCTGAAGGTGCAGATGCTCGCGGTCGTGCCGGTATTGATGCCGGAATAGTCCCAATCGCCCTCGACGCCGAACACAAAACCGTCGGTCTGGAAATTCACGCCGAGCGTGCCGCCGACCACGCCGCCGTTATCGTGGGGTGATCCGGTTGCTCCTGGAAAGATACCGGCGGCGTCTGCCGTCCATTTGGCGTTACCCCAGCCCCAGCCGCCATTGATGCCGACATAGACGCCCGCCCAGTTGTAGACCGGCAGCACTGCCGGAACGTATACGGCCGGCGCTCGTGGTGGTGGTGCTAAGGGCGGCAAATCAGCGGCGAAAGCCGAGCCGCCAAGAAAACTGCCGAGCCCGACAAACGCGAAAAAAAAGCCCGCGCTCCACGCATGACCCCACCCCATGTTCCCAGTCATGCTTATCGCACAACGTCTTTTTTAGGTCATATTGGCGCGCGCGAGAACCTGTGAAATCCCGCACGAATCTAAGTGCGCTGCGACAGTCCCCAAGCTCATTCAGAATTCCTCGTGATCGCGAGCGGCGACGCGGCGCCGCTTTAGCGCGCGTAGTCTGAGCCGCCGCGAGAGCCGGGGGGAGAGCTATTGCCCTTTCTGCAATTCCGGATGCTGGCTCAGCCGGCGCTGATTAAGCACGTGGATGAGGAAGGTCACGACCGCGCCGGCGGCAAAAGGCAGCGCCGACCAGATGTAAAGCTGCTGCACCGGCAGGCCGACGAACAGCGCGCCCATGAACGGGCCGATGATGGCGCCGAGGCGGCCAATGCCGAGCTGCCAGCCGGAGCCGTTGGCGCGCAGCGATGTCGGATAAATCATCGCGCCGACGACATTGATGCCGGACTGGATGCCGAGCACCAGCGCGCCGGCGAAGAAGGTTGCGACCAGGAGCGCGGTCGGCGAGGTCAATCCGGCAAAGCCGATCGAACCGACGATCGGCACCGCGATCACGAACAGGATAGCGATGGCGAGGAAGCGATGCCGCTGCAGCCACCAGCACAACGTGAGCGCGCCAACCGTACCGCCGACTTGCAGCGCCGCGCCGGCGAGCGCCGCGGTCCCCGGTGAGACATGCGCGGCGCCCATCAGCGTCGGCGTCCAGCTGATCAGGAAGAAATAACCCATCAGGTTGAGCGCGAACATCAGCCAGGTGAGCGGCGTGATGACGGCGAGTCCGTCATGGAACAGATAGGTGGGATTGGAGCTCGGAAATTGCTTTTCATCCTCGATCACGAAGCGCGCATTCGGCGGCACCTGATAATCGGGACGGATTGCCGCGAGCAGCGCCACCATCTTGCTACGCTGACTCTCGTGTAGCGTCATGTATTTGATCGATTCCGGCAGCCCGATGATAGCGGCGAGCGCGATCACGACCGGCACGATGCCGCCGATCTGAAACAGAATTTGCCAGCCATAGGTCGGCACCAGTGCAGCGCTGGCGAAGCCGGCCAGCGCGCCGCCCATCGGCACCGTGCCGACTGCGATGATGGCAAGCGTAGCGCGCAAATTGCGCGGCGCCGATTCGGCATTGATCGCGACCACATTGGGAATGACGCCGCCGATGCCGAGTCCGGCGATAAACCGCAGCCACGTCAATTGCGTGAGATCGATGGCATAGGCCGCGGCGAAGGTGAACACGCCGAACAGGAGATTGGTCGCGATCAGCGCGGTTTTTCTGCCGTAATTGTCACCGATCCAGCCGAAGATCTGCGAGCCGAACAAGACGCCGATATTGCTGGCGGACAGGACGAGGCCAAGCTCTTTCGGCGCCACGTGCCATTCCTTGATCAGGCTCGGCGCGGCAAAGGCGATGGCGCCGATGTCATAGCCGTCGATCAGCGCGATCAGGATCGACCAGAGGATGAGCTTGATCTGAAACGCACCAACGCCGTGCTCGTCCAAAAAATGCGAAACCTGAACTTCCGCCTCGCCGGCCATCGTTTCCCCCACCGTTTTTGGTTTTCAACTACGCGTCTTCGCAAACTATGGCAGCCGCCGCGTAAAGGAAAGCGGGCATTGCCGCGCATGGGGACATAAGTGGTCTACGGTCGGGTCGTCATTGCGAGGAGCGATAGCGACGAAGCAACCCAGAGCGGCGCCTCAGACTGGATTGCTTCGCCCCACTACGTTCCGCTCGCAATGACGAGTAGAAAATCATTCGACTAATCCCTGGCGACGACGACGCCGGACGGGCCGAAGAATTTGTAATTGACGCCGGCCTTCACCGTGTTGGTGGTGACGGACTCATTGGTGCTGGCTTGCGGGCCCAAGTCGACGTTACGCGACAGATAGCCGACATAGTCGTATTCGAGCTTGACGCTCCAGTTCGGTGCGAAATTCGACACCGAGGCCGAGCAAGAGGCCCGTCAAGGTCGTGCCGCCTTGCAAAAAACCGCCGTTATCAATCGAGGATAGAAAATCTAATCGATAGGTGAACGATGTTCTTCTCACGCTTGATCAGTCCGGTACTTCCGATGCGTCGCAATTCGATTGGCACGCACGCGACAGTGCGGTCGTGTAAATCGCGCGATGTTTGATTCATGAGGCGAACAACGAGTGGTTGGCCGCGCTCATCATCCGTTCAACGGGTCAATCAGGATGAGCTTCCGCGCCCGCGCTTGTCCGCCGTTGCCACTCTATTTTTCATATTGCCGAACATGCGGCGCAGACAATGCTTGAGCGCCGCGATGTCTTTGGCCGACAATCCAGCAATCGCCGCCGCCTCGAAGTCGAGTGCGATGGGGATGAGATGGTTCGCCAGCGACTGGCCCTTCGGCGACAGCTTGACCGTGACCTCGCGGTCGCTGTTGGCCGACCGCGTGCGCGTGACCAGACCCTTGCGGATCAGGCGAGTGACCAGCCGCGACAAGGTCGAAACTTCGATGCTGGTCAGATCGGCCAAATCGATCTGACGCTGGCTGCCGCGCGACGCCAGCACTGCCATCACTCGCCACATCGCAATACTCAGCCCATGCTCGGCGAGCGCGTCAGCGCCGAACTGCTCAGCAACAATCATGCCGACGCGATTAGTGAGATACGGCAGGAAGTCGCCGAGATCGAGCCTGGCACGTGCTTTCATAGGCAGACGATCCCTTGCGGCAACCGGTTCCGTCCACCGGATTCGCCGCGCGCTTCAAAAGCTTAGAACGGTACTCTATTATTGCATTTACAACAGATGCAATGTCAACTATCATGAGCAAAAGTAGGGCCGCTGACCAGCGCCACGCTGCGGAGAGACAAGCGAGTCAAATCGGCGAGCGCACAACAGCAAGCAGAGACAAGGGAGGGAAGCGATGGATTTCGGCTATTTCACCCTGAGCGACAATCACTACGAAAACAACGCGCGCTCCTCGAACCAGTTTGTCGCCGACATCACCGCCGAGGCGCTGTACGCCGAGAAGGTCGGCATGCATTCGGCCTGGATCGGCGAACATCATTTCAATTCGCTCGGCGTGCTCTCCTGCCCGGATATGGTGCTCGCTTACGTCGCGGCGAACACGACGCGGCTTCGCTTGGCACCGGCGGTCAATGTGCTGCCGCTGCATCATCCGATCCGCGTCGCCGAGCAATGGGCGACGCTCGATCTTCTTTCCGGTGGTCGTGTCGATTTCGCCTGCGGCCGCGGTTACGACAAGCGCGAATATCTGCCGTTCCACGTGTCTTTCGAGGACAATCAGAGCATTTTTGAAGAAGGCATCGAGCTCGTGCGCGAGCTGTGGCAGGCGGAAGGGCGCATCTCGCATCACGGCAAATATTATTCGTTCGACGACGTGCGCATTACACCGAAGCCGATCCAACGTCCGTTGCCCACCTATGTCGGCTCATTTTCCAAACCGTCAATCGAGCTTGCCGCACGGCTCGGCTGTGGACTGATCGTGGCGCCGTTCGCTGCGGCGATGAGCTTCGGCGGCTTGAAGCAGGTCGCCGACCTTTATCACGAGACCTGCGCCAAGCACGGCAAGAAACCAGGCCGGCTGATGTGCAGCTACTTCACCCATTTCGCCGACACCAAGGCGGCCGAAGACGCCGCGCGGGCGCGGCAGATCCGCTACTACAAGGAATGCGTGATCCCGGCCTTTCCCGGCGATCCGAAATCGGCGCCGCCGAGCTATCGCTATTTCATCGACATCGTCGAGCGGCTGAATAAGGTGAAGCCGGAGGATCTGACGGAAAATTCCGTGCTGCTCGGCTCCTCGGCGCGCATCACCGAGACCCTGAAGAAAGTCGAAGCCGCCGGCTTCGCCGAAGTGATCCTTTACGTGAATGTGGGCTTAAAGCCGCACAATCAGGTCAAGGACGAGATGGCCCGCTTCATGGCCGAGGTGGCGCCATCATTCGCCGCCAGCCGGAAAATTGCGGCGGCGTAGGCGGACTGCGACACGATTTACCATTTCGTCATGGCCGGGCCGCCCGGCATAGGAGTCACCTCGAACGGCTCTGCCCGGTGGTAACGAAGCGAAGCAAGAGAACGGCCCGCGATGACCCCCATCGTGGCGTTCGTCATAATGGCAATATGAGCGCGGGCTAGGCTTCCCGAAGCTTGTGGAAACCTTGGAATTGCGCAACAATCAGGGCGCTTTCGGGCGGGGGAGCCCAGCGTTGTGTCGGCCGTCTTAGCGCGTGCAGCAGAGAGTGCCAGCATAGAGCAGGCCGTTGAAACGGCGCCGCTCTTGATCCGCAGTTCGTCCGAGATTCATGGCTCGGTGCTCTCGGATACCATCGTCCAGCGAAACTGCACGCTGCATGTGCGCGGCAACGTTCTCGGCAGTTTGACCATCGAGCCCGGCGCCAATGTTGTGGTCGACGGCTCGGTCGACGGGCGGATCACCAACAAAGGCGGGCGGCTTTTAGTCCATAACAAGGGGCTGGCCGCCTGCGTCACGGTCGACGGGCCGGCCGAAGCCGAGGCCTGCGGCACCCTGAAAATCAATCTGACCAATCTCGTCGCCAATTACGAGCAATTAGCGACAGGGACCGAGGCGGAATGCGCCGCCGTCCTCCGCGCCGACGCCTATGGATGCGGCATCGGCCCGATCGCCGGGGCTCTTTGGAAATCCGGCTGTAGGACTTTCTTCGTCTCCACTCTTCCGGAGGCCAAGAGCGCGCGCGCGGTCGCGCCGGAGGCGACGATCTACGTGCTCAATGGTTTCTATTCCGGCACCGGCCAGGCCTTTGCCGACATCAATGCGCGGCCGGTCATCAACAGCGCGATCGAACTTGCCGAATGGGATGTGTTCGCCTCAACGCGGGGGTGGACCGGCGGCTGTGCGCTCAATGTCGATACCGCCGATAGCGGGCTTGGCCTGTCGCTCGAAGAGGCCGCCGCCTTTGTGCCGCGGGTGCAGGTGCTCAATCACGGTGTCGCGCTGTTGCTGAGCCAGCTTGACCACACAGCGATGTCCGACGATGCGCATATCGAGCGGCAGCTTGTCGTGTTTCGCGATCTACGCCGGCTCTTCAGTGGCGTTCCCGCTTCCCTTGCGGGTTCGTCCGGGATTTTCCTTGGCGGCAAGACGCATTTCGATCTGGTGCGCGCAGGCAGTGCGCTCTTCGGCATCAATCCGACGCAAGGCGCCATCAATCCGATGCTGCCGGTGGTCGAGCTCAAGGCGCGCATCGTCCAGGTCCGCGAATTCGCGGTCTCACCGCATTCAGTCACGAATCGTTTGGGTGCCAAAAATGGCACCAAGAACGGTTTAGTCCTCAGGAATGGCTCGGGCGGCAAGGAGCGGCGGGTGGCACTTGTCTCGGTCGGCTATGCCGACGGCTATCCGGCACCGGCAAGCCACGCCGGCCCGCCATTAGAAGTCATAATCAGGGGGGAGCGCTGCCCGGTCGCGGCCGCGCCGTCGATGGACTTCGTACCGATCGACGTCACCGATCTACGGGACCGCAGCGTGGCGCGCTTGGGCACCACGGTGACGCTGATCGGCGACGGAATCGAAGTGGATGACGTGGCGGCGGCGAGCGGATTGACCGGCCGCGAAGTCTTAAGCCGGCTCGGCCGCCGCTTTCACCGTATCTACTACGCGACCTGAGATCAAAGCTTTCGACAGAGGGTGCAACACGAGAGTGAAGGAGTAGCGAAATGTTTGGAAAGACCAAGGACGGCATGCCGGAAGAGTTGCGATCGCCGGCACCAGTGCAACACTTCCAGAGCGTGGCCGCCGCGTCGGTGGCTGAGACAGAACCAACCACCGGCGTGTCGTCGATCAGCGCCGGCATGACCGTGGTCGGCAAGATCGCCGGTTCGGGAACGGTCAAGGTTTTCGGCCGCGTTGAAGGCGAGCTACACGCCTCCAATGTGGTGATTTCCGACGGCGCCGAGGTCGAAGGCGATGTCGTTGCCGAGGATCTGACGGTCGGCGGCCGCGTGAAGGGAACGATCCGCGCCAACCGCGTGCGGCTCAACAGTACCGCCAGCGTCGAAGGCGACATCTTCCATCGCTCACTGGCGATTGAGGAGAACGCCCGCTTCGAAGGCACCTCGCGGCGCGACGAAAACGCCGCCGACAAGCCGCGCCTGCCGTTTGTCCGGTCACAGGCCAGCGTTCATGCGCTCTCCGCCGATGCCGGCCGCAAGCTCAACGGCGCGCCGGAGAAGGAAGCCCCGGCCACACCGGCAGCGGGTTAAGAGACGCAAGGTTACGTCGTCATGGCCGGACTTGTTCCGGCCATCCACTTCTAATTCTGTGACTCTTAAGACGTAGAGGCCCGCGCCATGGGCGAGCCAACGAGTCCGGCCCGAAGTGGCCGGCCCGATGACACGCTCCGCGACGCCGTTCTCCGAACGGCTACGCGCGGGCACGACGATGCATTTGCGTTTTGCGTAGGTATTTACGGATCGAGCTCGGTATCCCAGTAGAGATAATCAAGCCAGCTGTCGTGCAGATAATTCGGCGGAAACAGCCGGCCGTTGCGGTGCAGGTGCTGCACTGATGGCTGGAACGGCCGCTGTGAAGGCCACATCTTGGCTTCGTCCGGCGTCATGTTGCCTTTGCGCAAATTGCACGGCGAGCACGCCGCGACGACATTGCTCCAGACGGTGTGGCCGCCGCGCGAACGCGGCAACAAATGATCGAAGGTGAGATCGTCGCGCGTGCCGCAATATTGGCAGGAGAAGCGATCACGCAGAAACACGTTGAACCGCGTGAAGGCCGGATGCGTCGACGGTTTGACGAAAGTTTTAAGCGATACCACGCTCGGCAGCTTCATCTCCAAGCTCGGGCTGCGCACCGCGCGATCGTAGTTGGCGACGATATTGACCCGTTCGAGGAACACCGCCTTGATCGCGTCCTGCCACGACCACAATGACAGCGGGTAGTAGCTCAGCGGCCGGAAATCGGCATTCAAGACCAGGGCCGGCCAGCCGGATTGCGATACGTGAGCGTTCAAGATGGACGCTCCCACCTCGACTCAAATGCCGCCGCAGCGGCGTTGGGCTGTAGTTTATAGGCAGGCGTGACAGGATTGTGAAGCGGCCATCGGCCTGCTAATCGGCTAGCTCATCCGACGGCCTGTTCCGTCCGTTCCCGCACTCGCCGATGCCGGAGAGCCCGCTTGCGCTACGACGATAACTTGACCAGCGAGCGCAAGACCTTTGTCACGCATCTGGAATGTTCGGCGACCGGCGCGCGCCATGCCGCTGATGCGATTCACAATCTTTCGCGTGCCGGCAAGCCGCTTCTGGTCCGCTACGATCTCGCTGGCGTTGCCAAAGCGTTGAGCAAAGAGGCGCTGGCGCACCGGGCGCCGGATCTGTGGCGCTACCGCGAACTGCTGCCGGTGCGGCGCGTTCAAGACATCATCAGCCTCGGCGAGACGATGACGCCGATCGTGCCACTGCCGAAGCTCGCGGCAAAACTCGGCGCGAGCGAGCTCTTGGTGAAAGACGAAGGCCGCCTGCCGACCGGTTCGTTCAAGGCGCGCGGACTGGTCATGGCGGTGTCGATGGCGAAAGCGCTCGGCATCAAGCACATGGCGATGCCAACTAATGGCAATGCCGGCGCCGCGCTCGCCGCTTATGCGAGCCACGCCGGCATCAAGACCACGATCTTCTGTCCGGAGGATACGCCGGAGGTCAATGTCAGCGAGATCGGGCTGCAAGGCGCGGCAGTTTATCGCGTCAACGGCTTGATCGACGAGTGCGGCAAGATCGTCGCCGAGGGCAAGGGCAAGGTTGGCTGGTTCGACGTCTCGACGCTCAAGGAGCCGTATCGGATCGAAGGCAAGAAAACGATGGGGCTTGAGCTTGCCGAGCAGCTCGGCTGGTCGGTGCCCGACGTCATCTTCTATCCGACCGGCGGCGGCACCGGGCTGATCGGCATGTGGAAGGCGTTCGCCGAATTGGAGGCGGTCGGGTTCATCGGCAAAAAGCGCCCGCGCATGGTGGCGGTGCAGGCGGCCGGCTGCGCGCCAATGGTGCGCGCCTATGAGGCCGGCGTCGAACACGCGCCGCGCTGGGAGAATGCGCACACCATCGCGTCGGGCATTCGCGTGCCACAGGCGATCGGCGATTTTCTGATCCTGCGCGCAGTGCGCGAGAGCGGCGGCTTTGCGATCGCGGTCTCCGACGAGGCGATCACCCAAGCTCTCGAAGAAGCCGCGCGCGAGGAAGGTTTCTTGCTCTGCCCGGAAGGCGCCGCGACCTACGCCGCCTACAAAGCGAGCCTCGCCGACGGCCGGGTCAAGAAAAGCGAGCAGGCGCTGTTGTTCAATTGCGCGACCGGCCTCAAATATCCGCTGCCGCCGATCCGCCGCACGCTCGACCGGCACAAGCCGATCGATTTCTCGATGTTTTGAGGTGGCGGCCTCGTCATTGCGAGGAGCGCGAGCGACGAAGCAATCCAACCTTCAGCTAACATTCTGGATCGCTTCGCGGAGCTTGTCATCGGGCCGGCCACTTCGGGGCGGATCTGTTGGCTCGCAACGACGAGCGAAAAAGCTCACCGCCGCCTCGCGAACCGCCGCGCCAGAAATTCGCCGCCGTGGCGCAGACCCTCCTCGTCAATGCCGTGTCCAATGCCGGCGGATAAATGCCACTCCACTGGAATATCGAGCGCGGAAAGTCCCTGTGCCGCTTGGAACAATGCCTGCGCCGGAATCAGGTCATCGCGATCGCCATGCACCAACAAGATCGGCGGCCGCGATTTGATCTCGGCGGCGAAGCTCTCCGCGTTTAGATCGGGTGGCAGCACCAGCAATCCGGAATAACCGACGATCGCCGCCGGCGGCACCGCGCGGCGGAGCCCGACATGCAACGCCATCATCGTGCCCTGACTGAAGCCGACCAGCGCCAGCGCCGAAGGCGGCAGCTTGTGCCGGGCGAGTTCGGCTTCGAGAAAGCGTTCCAACACCGGCGCGGCCTTGTTGACGCCAATCCAGCGCTCGTTGGGATCGCGAAATGTCAGCGCGAACCATTGCCGGCCGACCGGCGCTTGACCGCACGGCTCGGGTGCATGCGGCGAGACGAAGGCGGCGTGCGGCAACAACTGTTGCCAGGCGCGGCCGATTTCGATCAGGTCATTGCCGTCGGCGCCATAACCATGCAGGAAAACGACGAGCTGCTGCGCTGTGCCGGAGCGCGGCGCAAGCCGCGGGCCATCGAGTGTCCCGATTCCGAAGTCCGTCACCATTTGCGGCGCGCTCGCACGAACTTCGGAATCGATAGGGGCACTCGCAAGTTTATCCTTGTCGTGCCGCTTTTGAACCCCAGGTTCGCATGAGAGGGTTCCGCAAAGTTGCGCGAACTTCGCCTTCGCGGCGTGAGCTCAGCGGCCATTTCGCCCTCGTTTGCTGCGAGCACGTTTGCTGCGAGCACGTTTGCTGTGGCTTGCCTTGGAAGAGATTTTTGGCAGTTTGGGCGCTCCGTCGCGACCTTTGACGGCGCGATAGTAGGTCCACAATACGCGCGCCG
>Ga0306923_10001852_pt1 | contig 18983 bp, 20 predicted proteins | sample sta12Can44000108_FD_203841 | JGI IMG/M metagenome (GOLD analysis project Ga0306923, IMG submission 203841) | Lab enrichment of tropical soil microbial communities from Luquillo Experimental Forest, Puerto Rico - statanox.12C.anox.44.000.108 (v2)... | ecosystem: Environmental > Terrestrial >... | reverse complement strand
AGCCGTGTAGTAGCGATATTCCTCCCGCTGGATCCATACGGTGGCCTGCGGGAACAGGTCGATGCCTCCCAGATGGTCCCAATGGGCGTGGCTGATCACCACGTCTGTGATCTCTTCAGGCTTCACGCCCGCGAGCGCTACCGCCTTATCGGGGCGCAGGTAGTTCGTTATGGTCCATTCCTTGAACCAGCGCTCGCGGTGAAAACCGCTATCGAACAGGATCTTCCGCCCGCCGCCGCGGATCAGCCAGAAGACGTAAATGGTGTCCACCGTCTCATCCTTCGGCGCCCCGATGACCAGCTCATTCACCGCGTCGTGAGGTGAATCGGCGTACCGTATCGCCTCAATCGTGTACTCCGGTGCCGTACCCGCGCCGAGCAGCGCCACGCACAGCAGCGTACTCACGACCCGTGCCATCCCCATCCTCCTCGTCCGGCGCGGCCTCGCGCTTGCCGCTCACTTCGAAAGCCATTGAAACCCTTACGGGATCAACAGTAGTGTGGCTCACCGGTCAGCCACAAGAGACTCGCCATGCGCCTCGCCATCATCGGACAACAAGCGTTCGGCAAGAGCGTGCTCGAGGCCTTCATCGCGCGCGGCGCGACGGTCGCTGGGGTTTTCTGCGCCCCGGAGAAACCCGGCGCCAAGCCAGACCCGCTGCGCACCGCGGCCGAGGAGCGTGGCGTACCGGTTTTTCAGCTGCCTTCGCTGAAAGACGCACAGGCCTCGCAGATACTTACGGAACTCAAGGTCGACCTGGGCGTCATGGCTTACGTGGTGCAGTTTGCACCGCAAGCCCTGGTCAATATCCCCAAGCACGGAACGATCCAGTATCACCCATCACTCCTGCCGCGTTACCGTGGACCCAGCTCGATAAACTGGCCGATCATCAAGGGCGATACCGAGACGGGACTCAGCATCTTCCGGCCCTCGGACGGATTGGACGAGGGGCCGATCATCCTGCAGAAGTCGGTCCCCATCGGGCCGGAAGACACCCTCGGCAGTGTCTATTTCGATCGTCTCTTCCCGCTCGGGGTAGCAGCGCTCGTGGAAGCCGCGGATCTCGTCGTTGCCGGGCGGCATCAGGAGACGGCGCAGCGCGAAGACCTCGCGAGCTACGAGGGCTGGTGCCGCGACCCGGAAGCACGGATCAACTGGCAGGCCCACGTCGATCAGATCTACAACCTGATCCGGGGCTGCAACCCCTCCCCTGGCGCCTGGACGACGGTTCACAGGCAGAAGGTGCGTATCTACGACCTCATCCTCCATCGGACCCGCACTTTCGGCGCGGTCCAGGGTAAGCCGGGCGAAGTGTGTGCCATTGGCGCCCGGAGCATCGATATCGCCGCGCAGGGTGGACGCCTCGAGTTGCTCACGGTGCGAATCGAGGGAGGTGCGAAGATGGACGCGGCCGCCCTCGCTACATCACTCCATGTGACGGTTGGAGCAGCACTCGAGTCCTGAGATCAGAGCACCCAAATGCTGACGCCTGATGAAGTCAAGACCGTCTCGCTTTTTTCGATGCTCGAGTTGAAGGATCTCGTTCAGCTCGCCCGCACCTCCGAGGATATACACCTCTGCGCCGGCGAATTCGCCGTTCACGAAGGCGGAGAGCGCGCCTTGTTCGCGGTTCTCTCCGGCAGGATCGAGGTGATCAAGTTGTTCGACGGCATTGAACGCCGTCTGGGTTGGCGCCTTCCCGGAACCATCTTCGGTGAAGTGCCAATTGCTCTGGGTACACCGTTTCCCGGAGCCTATCGAGCCGCAGAGCCATCGCGCATCATGCGCATCGACACCCGGCACTATTATGCCCTGGCTGCCCTGTGCCCCGAGGTCGCGGCGCGGGTCGGCGCGCTCGCGCGCGAACGCCTGGGCGGGCTCCAGGGCATCGCGGCGCAGCCCTCGAAGCCGCGGGTGATAATCGTCGGACAACGCTGGGATACCAGCTGCAGCGACTTGCGCCGGTTCCTGGCGCGCAACCAGATCGTCTTCGACTGGCTCACGCCCGATTCTCCGGAGCTGGCGTCGCGCTGGCCAGGGTCACCGCCGCGCAATGAGGATTGTCCGGTGCTGTTGGCCGATGGCACCGTTACGCAGCCCACGGCGCGGGAGCTGGCCCGAGCGCTCGGGCTGCAGACCACGGCGCGGTTGGACGACTACGACACGGTGATCGTGGGTGGCGGGCCCGCGGGCCTGGCTGCGGCGGTGTATGGCGCCTCTGAAGGGCTGCGCACGCTGGTGGTCGAACGCGAGGCGCCCGGGGGTCAGGCCGGGACGTCCGCTCGAATCGAGAATTACCTTGGCTTTCCGGGGGGAGTGTCGGGAGACGAGCTGGCGAGTCGCGCGCTGCAGCAGGCAAGGCGACTCGGGGCAGAGATTCTCGTCACCCGCTCCGTAGAGCGCATCGATCCCACGACCCGCGAGCTCTTTCTCGATGGCGCAGAGACCATCCGTGCCCGGACGGTGATCCTCGCCACCGGCGTCAGCTGGCGCCGCCTGGCGGTCGAGGGCTTCGACCGCCTGATTGGCAAGGGCGTCTACTACGGCGCAGCACGCAGCGAGGCGGAGACCACCAACGGGCTCGACATCTACCTCATCGGCGCCGGCAACTCGGCCGGTCAGGCCGCCCTGCACTTCGCCAACTACGCACGCACAGTGACACTCGTCGTGCGCGGCAGCTCCCTGGAAAAGACCATGTCGCAGTACCTCATCGAGCAACTGCGCGGTAAGTCAAACATCGCCGTCAAACTGCAGTCGGAAGTGCAAGCGATTCACGGTGAGACGAGCCTGACGGCGATCGACATTCGTGAGCAAGCCAGCAACAGCTTGCGGCGCTACGACTGCGGCGGGCTCTTCGTGTTCATCGGGGCTGACGCAGATACCAACTGGCTCCCCGGGGCCATCGCACGAAACTCGCGGGGCTACGTACTGACTGGAAGCGACGTCCTGAAGAATGGAAGCTGGTCTCACAGCCGGGATCCTTACCTGCTCGAGTCGAGCGTCCCCGGGATCTTTGCCTGTGGGGATGTGCGGCTGAGCCCGATCAAGCGCGTGGCGTCAGCGGTTGGCGAGGGCAGTATGGCGATAGCCTTCGTCCATCAATATCTGCAGCGTGATGCTGCCTCGTCAACCGAGCCGCGTGTGAGCCCGCAGGAATCGAGGTCATGAAGCCCCTGCAACTTTCCAGTGCCGAATTCGCCGCCCTCGGCGCACGCGTCACGGCGTTGGCCGCCGACTATCTCGCCGGACTCGGAGAGCTGCCTACCTTCCCCCAGAACGCGCGACCGGGCTCCCCGGAGCTGTTGCAGGAAGGGCTGCCTGAAGAAGGACTTGGGCCCGCGGCGCTCGCGGCATTACAGGCGGTGTTGGGTGACAGCCGACCGCCCTCCCCGCGCTTCTTCGGCTACGTGCTCGGCTCCGGTGAGCCGGTGGCGGCGCTCGCGGATCTGCTGGCGAGTGTGCTCAACCAGAACGTTACCGCCTGGCGCTCCGCTCCGGCGGCAGTGACGCTCGAGCGGCAGCTGATCGGCGCGCTGGCTGCCTCACTCGGCTGCGACGGCTATCGCGGCAGCTTCTGCGGCGGCGGCTCGATGGCCAACCTGATGGCGCTCGCGATGGCGCGCGAGACGCGGCTGCCGGCTAACGCCGCCGGTGCCCGGCCCGCTGTGGTCTATGCCTCGAGCGAAGTGCACATGTCGATCCCCAAGGCGATGGCGCTACTCGGGCTCGGACGCGAGAATCTGCGTCTCATCCCCACCGATGAGCGCTACCGCATGAGCCTCGCACACTTGCGCGAGGCCATTTGCGCCGACCGCGCCGCCGGCCGCCAACCCCTCGCGGTCGTCGCGACGAGCGGCACGGTGAACACCGGCAGCATCGACCCACTGGCTGACATCGCCCCGCTCTGCCACGAGAACGGCCTGTGGATGCACATCGACGGCGCCTACGGCGCGCTGGCGGCTCTTGCCATGCCCGAGCAGTTCGCAGGGCTGAACGCTGCGGACTCCCTGTCGCTCGATGCGCACAAGTGGCTCTATCAGCCGCTCGACTGCGGCGTTCTGCTGTACAGAGATGCCGAAGCGGCGCGCAGGGCGTTTTCCTACACTGGCGACTACGCCAGGTCTCTCAGCACGGATCCACTCGAGGCGTTCGCCTTCTTCGAGGAGTCACTGGAACTCTCGCGGCGTTTCCGGGCACTGAAGCTGTGGCTGTCGCTGCGCTATCACGGTATGGGCGCCTTTCGCGCTGCCATCGGCGCGGATCTGCGGCACGCGCAGTTGCTCGCGCAGCAGGTTGCCGCGAGCGCGCGCCTCGAGCTGTGCGCTCCGGTGGCCTTGAGCGCCGTGTGCTTTCGTTACCGCACCGAGCCTGCGGTTCCTGACAGTGACGAAGTCAACGAGGCGATCCTGAAGCGGGTAATCGAGCGCGGCCGCGTATATCTATCGAATGCGACACTCGGCAGGCGCTTCGTGCTGCGTGCCTGCTTCGTCAATCACCGAACCACTGAGATGGATGTCGCTGAGATCGTTCCAGAGGTGTTGGCGGCAGCACAGGAGGTGTTGGCCGGGCGTTAGTTTCGTCCTGGGAGTACGCCACTCGTCGTCCCGGTGACAATCCGGTCCATCGGAATGTCGTGTGGCTGCGGGAAGATTGTCGCGATGGCGGTGCAGGGATAACCCAGCCCAAGCACGAGCGGCTTGGGGCGAAGCACAGCTAGAGTCCGATCGAAGAATCCACCGCCATAACCGAGTCGGTATCCCTGCCGGTCGAAACCGACGACGGGGGCAAGCACGACGGTCGGGGTGACCTCCTGCCCCTCGGCCGGATAGGGGATCCGCCAAAGCCCGTGTGCGAGTCGCGCACCGGGCTGCCATTCGCGAAATGTGAGTGGCTGCCCGTGGGCCACCGCAACCGGCAATGCGATGCGCGTGCCGCGCTCGCAACGCGCCTGCATCCAGGCACGGAGATCCGGTTCACTGCGTATCGGCCAGTAGACGCTGACGATCGGGGGGCCCTCCGTTGGAATGAGGCGATCGAGCTCGGCTGCGATCGCCACGGTCTGGCCCGTGCGGTACTCGGCGCTCAAGGCGAGGCGCAGCGCGAGCAGCCGCTCGCGTTCAGCTTTGCGCCAACGGACGACGTCCCGTTCCTGCTGCGGGTCGACGACCGAGGTGCCGTCTGCGCCAAGTTCGTGCATGAAGCAGGGCGAGGAGCCCGCTTCGCAGGCGCCTTCGTCGCTATCGCGGACTCGGCTCAAGTCTGGTCCAGCCTTGCGAGAACGTTAGCGACGATGCTATCGCAACGCGCGCCTGCGAACTCGTAGATATCGGCTTCCGCGAGATCGATCTCCTTCGCGAGAGACTCGCGCAGCATCCCCTTGGCGCGAAAGTGCCGGCTCCTCACCGTCTCCGGCGAAATAGCCAGGATGTCCGCAATCTCATCGACGCTCAATTCCTCGACCGAGCGCAACATGAACACCACGCGGAAGATCTCCGGCAATTCGCCGACCTTGCGCTCGAGAACCCTGCGGATTTGAGTACGCGCCACCAGCTGCTCCGGTTGTTCACCACCGTCGGGAACCCGTGCAGCCGAGTCCATAGCGCGCTCCGTGCTGAGGATGGGGACGATATTCTCGCGCCGGTGCGAGCGGCGCCGCCGCTCGCCGCAGGCATTCAGAACCAGCCGGGAAAGCCACGTGGAGAGGGTCGCTTCGCCGCGAAACCTGCCGATCGAGCGGTACGCGGACAGGTAGGCGTCCTGGAGTGCGTCCTTGGCCTCGGCTTCATCCCCCAGCGATGCCCGGGCCAGCCGGTACAGTCGCCGATTGTAGCGACGCATGAGCTGCTCGAACGCAGACCGGTCGCCGCCTGCCACCCGCTGGGCGAGGCACGAGTCATCTACCCCGCTGAGTGGAGCGAGCGATTCAGTGGTCATGTGAAATCATGAGGCTTCATTGGACCTTGATGATCCCCTTCATGGTGGGATGAAAGCTGCAACTGTACGCGTAATCACCCGGCCTGGGAGGGGTGAAGGCCCAGGATGCGTTCGCTGCAATGCTGCCCGAATCGAAAGCCTTGTCGTTCGCGGTCACCGTGTGCGGGAAGAGATCCTTGTTCACCCACACGATCCGTTCGCCGCGATGCACTGTCAGCTGTGGCGGGTTGAACTGCATCCCTTCGATCGTCACGGTGTGCTGCGTCGCCGGGACTGCCAGACTCGAAAACAGCAGACCGCCGGCGCCAAGCAGTACCAGGTTTGCGCGTGCAAGCCGCACCCGGGGTGTTCCGTCAGGCGCCACTCTTCAATTGCGCCTGGATCTGCTTTGCATGATCAAGGTGCGCGACAAAAGCTGGCCGCACCTTGACCAGGAGAGCTTTCAACTCGGCATTCTGCGCACTCGGAATGAGTGTTTTGTCCATTGCTTGCAGCACGGCCTCGTGATAGGCGACCTCGTGGTCGACATAAGCCTTGTCGAAGGCACTGCCGCTGAGACCCTTCAGCGTAGCGAGGTTCTGGTCGCCACCTTTCTGCAGGCTCTCGCTGGTCGGGTTAGGTTCCGGCGTCACGTGCAGTTTCTGCACCAGCTCTTTCGCGGATTTGTTCACGCCGCTGTGATCGGTAATCATCCGCTCGGCGAATGCCTGCACCTCCTTCGACTGGCCCTTGGATTTGGCGAGCTTGCCGGCGTCGATGTCCACCTGATTTGCGGTCACGACGATTGCCGCGATCTGGGGATCCGTGGGGGCCTGGGCCCAGGCACCGACTGAGCTGAAAGCGCATAGCATCGCGGCACACGCCACAGTGATCTTCATGATGATTCTCCCGAGCAAAAACAGTTACGCGGGCGGAGCTCCACCGGGTCCTTCCCCGGTGACCCGCCTTAGAACATTAGATGTCGTGAGGCTGCTCGCCGTTTCCGGTCGGCTCAGCTGCCCGCTGTAGGTGTCGGACTACAACAAGCCCGCTTCGAGCACTGGGCGGGCGACACCCAGATCATTGCCATCAGCGGTTTTGGCGCAGGATGCCGATAAGCAGCGCAGCGCGCAGGTGGGTGTCGGGGTACATCTGGTGAAACCGGTTGACCCCGAGCAGCTGTTGCAGACAATCAAATACCTGAGTGAAAGGCCGCAGCGGCGCGACAACCACACGTGCCAGTGAGGGCACGTGCGGCTGAATTATCGGCGCAGAAGCCAGCCGGTCGCGGGGATCAGCAGCATCAGGACCAGTACCAGCGCCTGGGTAGGCGCGAATACTGACAGCGCGCACACGAGCGCGGCTACCGCGAGTGGCAAAATCAGGATGTACAGCAGCGTCAATACGGGCTTCAGCACGTGGGCCAGCGACTCCAGCCGGCTCTCTGGAGCTGCGGAATGGATGCTCATGGCGTCTCGCTTTTCTTTTGCGGCCAGCACCAGCTCGTTGGCGCAGGCAGCAAGAGCGACAACAGTGAACAGGGCGAGCTTCATGCTGCCATCCTGAGACCGGGGCGCTGGTGTCGCTAAGTGGCGCCATTCCTCACACTCCCTACCAGCAAATACCGACATCGCTGCAGGTATACCCCCGCAGCGGGCGCATTACGTTAAAAGCAGAGGCTCCCGTGCATGAGCCGGCGTGGCAATTCCGCCAGTAATCAGGGAGTGCGATGGCGTCTCAAGGGTGGGATTGCTGCAACCCCAGGAATGTAGCGCTCAGGCTATGCCAGATTGGACAGTACGTTGACGGTGAATCCAATGATCGCGGCAACATAGAAGAACGAATATATCGCATGCATCAGAGTCAGGCGTCGTATCGCACTGTCTCTGACGGACACGTCCGATGTCTGAAAGCACATAGCTATCGTGAAAGAGTAGTAGGTAAAGTCCCAGAGGTCTGGTGACCGCTGCCCGGGGAATTCCAGGCCCGGCTCGGTGCGATGGCTGCCCACCCCCCTCCTGGTTTCCGTAGTAGGCCCGCATGTATTGAATCGCGAAAGTCACCTGGGCAGCGATCCATCCCAATATCAGTGCCAACAATGAGCCGCCGAGGTGAACTGTCCTCAGCCAGCGTGCTTCGTCCCGCTGGCTGTGGAGCATCACCGCAATCGCCGCGATCCCAACCAGCGTTGCCACTACCGCCGCGATCAGCTCCGTATGTCTTATCCGTACTCTCTCTTTCGCCATGCGGGCGCATTGCGCCGCGGTGCCGACCGACATCATCACGACCATCAACGCAACCAGTGTGGCCAGGAACGCATCGAGCCCTACGATGACTCGAGTCTCGCGCGGCAACGTAGTGATCATCATCGCAGCGCCGGCGCCAGCCACGGCCGACAGAAACAAGCGGCCAACCTGGCGGAGCGGCCATACGATCGCGCTTGCGGTGGGAACTGGTTGCTCGTCCACGGTACATGACCATACCGCCAACGCAGTTGTTTAGGATACAAAAGCTCCATCCACGCTCGGCCTGATTCGGTCAACAGATCTACGGACACGGCGCCGGCTGGGCAACTCCACAAGTGTAGGCAGGCGGGCCCGGCAGGCGCCGGACACTTGCGCTGGCGGCAGCCGAAGCTTCGCTTTTCAGGCTGCCCGCGACGTCGGCTATGGTTACTACACCCTTGCGGGGTGTTAGCTGGCTGCGCCCGCGGATGTCAGAAGCGCATGAGACCGGACGTAGGACCTAAGGCCGATAGTCGCGGCACACAATCCGAAGACAATGCTGGAGGTGTCCAGCGCAAATCTGATCAGGGAGCCATATGGCTGAGGCGGTAACCGGCACCGCCGCAACTCCCGCATCCGTCACTACCGATCTGGCGATGCGCCGCACCGGCATGGCGTTTCAACGCACGCGCATGGCTGCCGATCGTACGCTGATGGCCGTGATCCGTACGGCGTTATCGCTCATCAGTTTCGGCTTCACCATCTACCAGTTTTTCAACAAGCTGCGAGACGCCGGAGTCCTCAAGGGCGTCGCAGCGGCACGCAACTTCGGGGAGTCGCTGGTCCTGCTCGGCATCGGCATGTTGATCCTCGGGATCATCTATCATCTGCTGTTCATGCGGGGCCTGCGCCAGGAGCGCGAAGCTTTGAAAGCCGCCGGCCTGGTTCATGCCAAGAGCGTCTTTCCCGTATCGCTGGTGCTCATCGTGGCTGTGCTCCTGCTGCTGCTCGGGATCGCGGCGGCGCTCAGCATGATCGGGCATGAAGGTCCGCTGGAGTAAGCGGACAGAGCCTGCCGCGGCGTACGAGAACAGGCGACGCGCAGCAGCCTCCACGATCGCGCGAGGTGAGTGAATGAAAGAGTGGCTCACGACCGTCAGCGAGCCGGCGATCACGTTGATCGACGCCATCGCACTGCTCGTCATCCTGGTGGCCACGTTCGAAGTCCTGTTCAAGGTGGCCCGTGCGGCCATCCGACCATTGACTGAATCCGCCGCGCGGGAGGCATGGCTACGCTATGCACGCTGGCTGGTAGCCGCTCTTACCTTTCAGCTTGCCGCCGACATCATCGAGACCTCGATCAGCAGCAGCTGGCAGACCATCGGGCGTGTCGGCGCTATTGCCGTTATCCGCACGTTTCTCAACTACTTCCTCGAGCGCGATGTCGAGCAGCAGCGCCGCCAGTGCGCGCCCCCGCCATCGCCGGAGCGTCCATGAGCGGCACGCTGACGCTACCAGGGCGCATTCCCTTCGAGAGTGGCCCGCCCCGGGGGTTTGCCTCGTGGCTGGGGCTGATCCGCGCGGGGGATCCGCGAGTCATGCGACGCGCAGTCCTCGCAGTCGCGGTCGGCTGGTTGCCGCTCGCGTTCTTGACGCTGCTGCGCGGTGACTTCATCCGCCCCGACCATGCCAACGCCTTCATCCTCGACTTCGGCGCGCAAGCGCGTTTTCTGATCACCGCCCCGCTACTCATTCTGGCCGAGTCACTCTGCGGGCCGCGGCTCGCGGCGATCGCCCGACAATTTGTCGTCGCTGGCCTGGTGGCGGAGGCGCACCGGCCCGCTTACGAGCGGGCCGTCGTCTCGACACAGCGACTGCTGGACTCCACAGCCGCTGAGATCGCGGCTTTCGTGCTGGCGTATGCACTCGTCGTGGCGCTGCTCATCGGCAGACCCGAAGCCATGCTGCCGGCATGGCACGGGGCACTCAGTGGCCACATCGCGCCGACGCCGGCCGGGTGGTGGGGGCTGCTCGTCAGTCTGCCGATGCTGCTCGTGCTGCTGCTCGGGTGGTTGTGGAGAATCTGGCTCTGGACGCGATTCCTGTGGCTGATGAGCCGTATGAGGCTGCATCTCATTCCCTCGCATCCGGATCACGCGGGCGGTCTCAAATTCGTCGGCTATTCTCTCGAGTCATTCACGCCGCTGGGTTTTGCGCTGGGAGTGCTTGGGGCCGGAGTGGTGGCGAATCTGGTGGTTCACCACGGCGCCCCGCCCTCGCAGTTCCGCTACCATGCCCTGGGCGTGGCGGCATTCGTCGTGGTGTTGTTCACCACGCCGCTGCTGGTGTTCGTGCGCCGACTGATCGAGGAGCACCATCGCGGTATCCTCGCCTACGGCGCATTCTCCGTGCAGGCGGGCCAGGAGTTCGAGCACAAGTGGATCGAGCCACGACCAGCCATCGACGAACAGACGCTCCGCCTCCCGGAGTTTGCGGCTACGAACGGACTGTATGGGATCTGTACGCACGCCTTCGCCATGGCGCGTGTGCCGTTCGAACTGCGCAGCGTCCTGATCCTCGCAGGCTCGTCGCTGGTGCCGTTTGCGCCGCTCGTGCTGCTGGCGGTACCGCTCGATGTGCTGCTGCGCAAGGCCGGCGGGTTCTTCCTGTGAACTGACCCGGCGGGCGTCGGCGTTTTTTGCGGGACCACCTGGTGCGTGCAGCGCGCCCCTCCCCAAGGTCCTATTGTCCAACTTACCGAGCCCGACCGATCATCGGCCGCCGCGGAGATGAGTCACCGCGGGCTGGCCCGGCAGGAGGCACTTATGTGCGCAACGGCGAGAGGGATGCCCATCATGCAGTGGCCCGCCAGGCAGTTGCCCGGCAAGCACTTGCCCAAGCTCGCGCTTGCGCTCATCGCCTGCTCCCTCATGTTGAGTGCGTGTGGCTCGCGCACGCAGGAACAGGGGACGGCTGCCCAGATCGGGACAACTGAGGCCGTGAGCGCCGCACCGGCGGGGCCGGCCGAGGCAATCACGCAAGCCTCATGGGCACCTGACGCATTGGAGAAACTCGTCGCGCCCATAGCGCTCTACCCCGATCAGCTGGTGGGCCAGATACTCGCTGCATCGGTGAACCCACAGGAGGTCCTCGACGCAGGCAATTGGCTGCTGCAGAACCAGGACCTGAAGAGCGACGCACTGGACGCGGCTGCACAGCAAGCGGGCTTCGGCCCGGCGACCCGCGCGCTGGTGCAGTTTCCGTCGGTGCTCGACATGATGTGCCAGGAGATGGACTGGACCCATCAGCTGGGCGCTGCCTTCACCTCCGATCAGAAGGGCGTCCTCGATGCCGTGCAGACGCTGCGCGCACAAGCCGCTCAGGTCGGCAACCTCAAGTCAACTCCGCAGCAGAAAGTCGAAACCAAAGTCGAGAACGAGAAGACCATCATCGAGGTCCAGCCGGCGAACCCGCAGGTGGTTTACGTCCCGCAGTACAACCCCCAGGTCGTGTACACGACGCCGCCACCGCCGGCGCCCGCGCCGAGCAGCGAAGGAACCGTCAGTACCGGCGCGGCGGTTGCCGGCGGATTAGTGGCGTTTGGGGTGGGTATGCTGATCGGCAGCGCCATCCATAACGATGACTGTTATCCGCACTGGGGTGCAGGTGCGGTGTATGTCGGACCGAGACCCTTCTACCCTCCCGCGTACGTGTATCGACCCGTCTACGGGCCGGCATTCCACCCGGCAACTGGATATGTACGGCCTGCCGGCTACCGCTACGCTTACAACAACGTCAACGTCAACGTTAATAACAACTACTTCAACCAGTTCAACCACAACCAGAATCTGCGCGGCGCCACGCAGAGTGACTTGAGCCGCGCCACCCAGAACAACCTCAGCGGCGCTACGCGCAATCCGAATTGGAAAGGCCAGTCGACTTATGCGGGCGGGCGAGCCAGTCCGGCACAGACGGCGCGGTTCGACGAGGCGATGGGGCGGCCGGTCGATCCCGGACTGTCGGGCAAATCCTCATCGCGCGCCTCCGCGGGTGCGTCGGGAAGTGCCAACCGTGTAGGCGGCGCGGGCAGCACCCGCAATCCCGCAGCGGCTGGCAATCGCGCATCTTCCGAAGGCCTGGGCGCGACAGGTGGCGCTGGGAGCGCGCGCAATCCGGCTCAGGATCGTGGCTACGGCAATTCCAGCCGCGGAGCGGGCCAAGGTGGATTCGACGGCGGCCGCGGTGCGAATGCCGGCGCGAGCGCGACGGCAAGTGGCGCCGGAAACCTCGGCCGTCCCGGGGAAGGCGCGCACGGCGCCGAAGCTCCACAGCAGGGTACCGCGTTCTCAGGGGCGAGCGAGTCAGGAGGTGGCGGATTCGAACGCGCGGCCAGTGCCCGCGGTAACGCAAGCGCCGAAGGCTCGGCGAGATTCGCAGGCCATGGCGGTGGCGGTCGGGGTCGACGCTAGGAGGGAGTCATGGACGAGCGAGGTCGGTTAGCCGCTCTGTCGGTGGTGATGTTGGCAATGGGTCTGCTCGCCGGTTGTGCGAAGCCGGCGGGAAACTCGGCTACCGCTGCCCAAGGGCCCCCGCAGCCCACCTTTGCCACACCCGAAGACGCCGTCTCGGCGCTCATCGCCGCAGGAGAAAAACAGGACCTGCAAGAGCTGCAGGCCCTGCTCGGTCCGGGGACGGCGGAGCTGGTCTCGTCCGGGGATCCGGTCGCGGACCGCAGTGCCCGCGAGACGTTTCTCAACCGTTACCGCGCTTACCACGAGCTCGTCGCCGGAGGTCCGAATGACCTGGTACTGCTGGTCGGCGAGGATCGCTGGCCGCTGCCGATTCCGCTGGTGGGCAACTCCGGTCGCTGGTATTGGGACGGCGCGGCGGGCTCTCGCGAGGTGCTGGTGAGGCGCATCGGCGCGAACGAGCTGCGCACCATCGATGTCATGCAGGGGTTCGTGGCGGCGGAGAGGGATTACGCCGCGGGCGGTCACGATGGCTCGCCGGCAGGCGTGTACGCAGTGAAGCTACGCAGCGGCGCGGGGAAACAGGACGGACTCTACTGGGAAGCTGCATCCGGCGAGCCGCAGAGCCCCGCTGGGCCGTTACTCGCCGCAGCCAGCGCCGAGGGTTACGCCGCCAATAGCGGGGGCACCAGGCCTTATCACGGCTATCTGTTCCGCTTGCTGAGTTCACAGGGGCCCGAGGCGAGCGGCGGGGCGCGCGATTACCTCGTCAACGGAAAGCTGACCGCCGGATTTGCGCTGCTCGCCTACCCGAATGCATACGGCACAAGTGGCGTCATGAGCTTCATGGTGAATCAGGACGGCGTGGTCTGGCAGCGCGATCTCGGCCCCGACACGGCTGCGGCTGCGGCGGCAATCACCCAGTTCAATCCGGATAACAGCTGGACGCCGATTTCACCGGAAGGGTGATGACGAGGCGAGTCAATGGCTCGGGGCGCAGCGCTCTGCTGCTGTCTTTCCTGTCTGCCATTGGAACTGGCGTAGCGGCACAACAGCAGCAGGCACCCAGCGACGATGAGCTTCGCTGCATGTACTGCATAGAAGTGATACGAGCTGAGATAGACCTGCAGCATCATATGATCTCGGCGGCCGACGAAGCGGCGGGCAGCTCCGAGGTGCCCGCGATGCGGGAGCAATGGATAAAGACCAGCGCCGAACTGCTCCAGGGCCTGGCCAACCTCGAGGGTGTACTGTACCGGCTTCAGTCCTACATGCTGCCGCGAATACCCGCACTCGATTCCTCCGCACTCGCCTCGGCGATCCGCCAGGGAAACGCGGACTTCCAGGAATCGCAGCTTGTTGCGAATCGGTGCGCGGTTGAGTGCGATGCGCCGCAGGTGACCAACGAATCGTCGCAGGCGTGCAGTGCTTCCTGCGGTAATAGCGCTCTGCTCACCCGGGTCGCCGCCTGCCAGAGTCCGACGTGGCTGCCACGTTGAGCTCGACTGGACTCCTTGCGCGGCACCTGGCTACGGGATCTGCATCGTGTACTCAAACCGGGGCGCAGTGTGCAGCGTCACCGTTGCCGGGCGGCAATTCACGGTCGCGAGACTGAAGCGCACGGTCTTGGTGAAAGTCTGCTGCTCCTCATCGCCCCACTGACTATCCAAGATCCGCGCCGCGATCTCATGTTGGCTGCCGTCATCCCCGAGTAGTCCGCAGTCCCCCCACTCGATGGAAAACTCATGATCAGGGTTGGTGCCGCCGTATATGATCGTGACAACGAGCTCATTGGTCTTTGAATCGTAGTAGGCCTGGGAAAAGGTAGCCGCATGCAGGCTGATTGCAGCGCTTGTCGATAGCAACGCAGCTGCGCAGCAGCGAACTTTCCTGCTCATGTTAGTTGTCCGGGCCATGTCCGTCGGGGCGATTGCAAGAGAATACCGGAGTTCTTCTGCGGCGGATTCGCGAAGGATCTGCAGGCGCCGGGCTCAGGCTCGAGCCAAGGCTTGGCTGCCCACTGAAGCATAAGGCGGGATCGATCATGATGGTCTCGCGTCAACCCTGACGCCCTTGAGCAGGAACCACAAACCGAGCGGGACTTCGTAGAAGAACATGGGGATCATGTAGGCCATCGAGGCATTGGCCGCGAACCATGGCGAGAGAATCACTGCGAGCGAACCAACCGCCAGTAGGAGCGACGCGAAGATTCCCCACGCAGGCAGTACCGCCGGCACGTATCGCGAACGCCACAGGAGATAGGCGAAGATGGCAGATCCGCATCCGAGGAACACAAATCCGATGTAGAAGCCGAGACCACGGGCACTGATGTACAGCCGGGCGAGGCCCTGCAACTGACTGGCATCGAATGCCTGCAGGTAATCAACCCCGCTCAGGAACCGCAGAGTGATGAGCCCGTTGAGCGTGATGCCTGCAAGGATTGCCCCATCGGCAACGCGCAAAAACGCCCCCAGCAATGCGAGACTCTTGTCAACAGACTTGAGCAGCTCGTAAAACGCCCAGGCGATGACTACATCACTCAGGAAGGTAATGACGTCCACGGCAATGCCGAGCCGAAAAAGACCTTCGGCAGCCACTATGTTGTGCGCGGTGGCCACGAGGTCACCGTTCACGAGCAGCCTGTCGAGCACGAACGATTGGCTGAAGATTCCTGACGCCATCGCAAACAGGTAAATAAAACCCGCTACTCGCGCATAGAAGACGGGTGGTCTGTCAGGCCGGTGAGTCGCCACTGTTCTTGACCCCTCGTGAATTCCGGTGCGCTGATGCCGGGTGCCCGTGCGGGCACTGGCCGGAAGCATACGGCCGGGTGCGGCATCGAGGAAGGTGCGAATCGACCGTATGAGCCTGCGCTGTTGGCGGGCTGAATTGGCCGTCATCCACCGGTCGCACTATAGTCCACCCGGATACTTCACTTGCCCCGGCGCTGGAGCGAAACCTTGAAGAGTCCTTACGCGCAGGCCGTCCTGGCACTGGCGTTGTGGTTGCAGACAGCCCATGCCGAGACGCCAGCGGTAACGCGCACAGGTATGGCTCCCGACGGTTACCTCAGGCGGCTCGAAGCTGCGTTGCTGTTGCAGACGCTGAATGCGGATCTGCTGAGTCACGACAGTGCCACCCTGACTCTCGAGCGCTGGTGCGATGTTCATCACCTGGCATCGCCCGCCCGCATCACCGCCGAAAGGGTACGCACAGCAGAACAGCCGCCCACGGAGACCCAGCGCCAGCAGCTGCGCGTGACACTCACGGACCCGATTCGCTATCGCAGGGTGAGATTGCGTTGCGGCACGACGGTGCTGTCGGAAGCCGATAACTGGTACGTCCCCGCGCGCCTCACGCCGGAAATGAACCGCCTGCTGGAGACCACCGACACACCCTTTGGGGCAGTGGTCAGGTCACTGCAGTTTCAGCGCCACACAATCTCGTCCGAAGTCCTTTGGCAGTTCCTACCCTCAGGGTGGGAGATGGAACCGCCGTCGGCCACCGATGGCGCAAGCACGCTGTGTTTTCCTGCGCAGGTGCTGGAGCACCGTGCGCTGCTGACGTTGCCGGATGGCACACCCATCAGTGAGGTCGTGGAAACCTATACCAGCAACGTCCTCGCGATAGCACGGCTGGGTCCGGCGCCTGCCTGTTGAAGCGAGCTCGCACGCACATGGCGGCAGCATGCCCATTTACAGTTGGCTGATCTTCGCATCGTGGCTCACTCTCGTCGGGTGCTGGGCCCTCTCAGCCGGAGCGATGACGCGACATACTGGTCGCAGATGGATCTGGTGGCGTGAGATCGCCCTACGCCTGGGGTTCTTCGCCGTCGTTGTGACGGGGTTGCGGGTTGCAGCCGCCAGCGGTGCGGTGCCGAATACCTTCAACGCGAGCACGCTGCCCGGTGTGATCGGCTGCGTCTTGTGCGCAGTGGGCATAGCGCTTGCCATCCTCGCGCGAAGCGTGCTCAGCCGGAGTTGCCACACGCCCACGGCTGACAGAAGTAATGCGGCGCTGGTGACGACTGGGCCATACGCTTACGTCCGGCATCCGATCTACGGCGGAATGCTGCTCGCCATAATCGGCTCGGCGATCGGTCAGAGCCTGTTCTGGCTGTTGCCGCTGGTTGTCTACGGACCGCAGTTCATTGTCAGCGCCCGGCGCGAAGAAACACTCCTGCTCGAGCAGTTTCCGCACAGCTATCGGGACTACATGAAGCGCACCAGGATGCTGCTGCCCTTCGTGCTGTAAGCACAAGCGCCAGGTGTCTCCGTAAGGCCTGACGCCAGCGGCGCGCTAGCGAGGCTTCGCCCCCACAGCATCCTGCCGATAAACGACCGTGCCATCGAACACCGTCATGTAGACGCGTGCTTTGTCGAGCTCGGCAGCCCCGATGCGGAAGATATCGTCGGTCAGCACGACCAGATCTGCCAGTTTGCCGGGCTCGAGTGCGCCTTTGATGCGCTCCTGGTGTTCCGCGAATGCCGAGCCCACCGTGTAGGCGTGCACCGCTTCTGCGACCGTGATGCGCTGTTGCGGGGTCCAGCCGTTTGGATTCTTGCCATCGAGGGTGCGCCGGGTTACCGCGGCATAGATGCCCATCAGGGGATCGAGCGGCGCGACGGGCCAGTCCGAGCCGAAAGCGAGCACGGCGCCGTGATCGAGCAACGAGCGCCAAGCATAACTCGACTGGATGCGGACCGGCCCGAGCTCCTTCTCGGCCCAGCGACCGTCGTCGATCGCATGGTAGGGCTGCATGGATGCAACGACTCCGAGTTGCGCGAACCGCGCGGCATCGTCGGGCCGCAGGTGCTGCACGTGTTCGATACGAAAGCGCCGGTCGGCTGGACCGTTCTCCCGTTCGGCGCGCTCGAACAAGTCGAGAACTGTGTGAATCGCGCGGTCACCAATTGCGTGTATCGAGATCTGCAGACCCGCCTGATCGGCCGCCTGAATACCGGCGTAGTACCCCGCGGAGTCCGTGAGATCAGCGCTGGCCAAGCCGCTGTAGCCCGGCTTGTCGGCGAACGGCGCTTCCATCCAGGCAGTCTCCGATCCCAGCGCACCGTCGGCGAAGCTCTTGAGATTGCCAATGCGCAGTACCGGGTCGCCAAATCCCGCCTGCACCCCGGTGTCGGCCAACGACTTCCACTCGCGCAATGGGCTCGCGTGATAGATCCGAACCGTCAGCTTCCCGCCGCGCTCGAACTTCTGAAACTCACGTAGTTTCACCGCCGAGAACGGATCGGTGGTGGAATCCCACATGTTCTGCACGCTGGTCACACCGTGGCTCGCCGCCTCCCGCATTGCCGCCTCGAGCGCCGCGTCCAGCTCTCTTTCCGAGGGTGGCGGCATGACGCTTTCAACCAGCGAGGTGGCGTGATCCTTGAGAATCCCGGTCGGGTTGCCCTCCTTGTCCCGGACGATCTCGCCGCCGGGCACATCCTTGGTATTGCGATCCACTCCGGCAAGCTTCAGCGCGAGGCCGTTGGCGAGCGCCATGTGCCCATCGATACGCCACACGAACACCGGAATGTCGGAGGTTACCCCGTCGATCAGCTGATGGGTCGGGAGCACAGCCGGCGTCCATAGCGTGTGGTCCCACAGCCCATTGCGGATCCACGCGCCCTTGGGCAGAGACTTTGCGTACTCGCCGATGCGGCGCCGAAACTCCTCGGGGCTGGATGCATCATGCAGTTGAACGCTGGTGAGCGCGTCGCCCCCACCCAGGAAGTGCACGTGTGAGTCGTTGAACCCCGGTACCACGCGCCGGCCACCCAGATCGACTATCTGACAGTTAGGTGCGGCCAGTTTCCTGATCGCCGCCGAGGAGTCCACCGCGATGATGCGGTTCCCCTCGATGGCGATGGCGCCCGACTCCGGCTGTCGCGGGTTCTCGGTCCAGATCCTGCCGTTCACCAGGATCAGCGTCGCCGATTGGCCGAGTGCACTACGCGTCGCAAACGCCGTAAGCAGGATAACCGCGCAGCACAATATGCTCCGCACCGCCGCCCCCCTTAAAAAAAGCATATGCCGAGTTCCAGCATAACAGGAGCCGCCCCCGGGCCGGGCGGCGGTGCCTCACCGTGAGCGCGAGCCCGTCACGAACGCCGAGTTGGTCAACCGGTCGATGATCGTCCCCCGCCGTTGATCGGATATCATCTGCTGCACGAAGCGCATCGACTCAGTACTCGAAAGCTCAGCCCAAGCTGAGCCTCGGGCCGCCGCGTTGGATGATTGTTGGAACAAGGAGTAGTCGACATGAGTGACGGCAAGACACCTTTCCTCAGTGATGTGAAGACACTGCGCGACCGCGCACGGCAACACCTCGGTCGGGGAGCGGTAACGCCCACCTACGTGGGCGATGCCGGCA
>Ga0306923_10001849_pt1 | contig 19001 bp, 15 predicted proteins | sample sta12Can44000108_FD_203841 | JGI IMG/M metagenome (GOLD analysis project Ga0306923, IMG submission 203841) | Lab enrichment of tropical soil microbial communities from Luquillo Experimental Forest, Puerto Rico - statanox.12C.anox.44.000.108 (v2)... | ecosystem: Environmental > Terrestrial >... | reverse complement strand
CCCGACACGGTCGCGGCATAGGTTACGCTCTTTGTTATCGTCACGATGACCTGCGGCTCGATCGCCTTCTCTGCCAGCCGCTGCTCTATTCCACGCTGCACGTCGACGGTCGATCGGCCGGCAACCGGGATGCGCCCGGCGAACGGCACGCTGACCCCGCCGTCAGCCCCGACAACTTGCTCGGGAATCGCCACACTTCGCGAACCTGGAGAGACCCCCCCGATCGGCGAGGTTCCAAATAGCCCTCCACCCGCGGCTTCCCATATCGTGATAGAAATCGTGTCACCGATCCCGATTCTCGGCGGCGTGGGCCTGCTATACTTCCCGAAACGTGTTCGAAAACTTTCCGTCGGTTGGGCCAATAGGGCGTCGACGACGCCGCGATTGATATCCACGACAGCGTAGCGGATCCGGTTGTCCTGGAGCCCTTGATCGATGACTTCCCCGGCAGTCGGCCCGGCGGTAGGTAGGTACGCGCATGCTGCGAGCTCGGCGCTGGTGAGGCAGACGCAAAGAGCGACGCATTTCATCGATGTGGAATGGCTTCGGAGCCAACACGCTTCCGCTTGAGGAAGCGCGGCGGGACGAGTTGCGGTTCCAACGGCTGGCTTGCGCTCGTCCAATCCCCTCGCTCCAGGCCGGTTATGTAGTATGGATCGTGGCGGTCCTACCAGCTGTGCGCCGGCATCGCGCAGTGCGGTTTAGAGTACCTGCAACTGAGTTGCGATCAGACGTGATGCGTAAACGCCCATCCAACCTGTCGGGTCTAGCCAGCCTTTTTCATTGCGCGGCGGACGAATGGCGCGAATATGCGCATCGGTGATTTCGGAGACGTCTTTAATCGGTCGCGGCGGATCGAACTCGGTCGACCAGAAGAAACGCGTCGCGCCGGCAACCTCGTGCTTCGCGACAAGGCAATTCGGCGCGCCTCCCGCTCGACTGTAGAGCCCGACGGCAGAATAGCTCTCTTGATGATTCACGATCATCACGCCCTCCGTCCCCGGAAAGGCGTATTTCATCGCTGAAAACCAGCGACACAGCGCCGCGAGCTCGTCCTCAGTGAATTCATATTTGGTGAGCGAACTCGTCGCCTCCGCCGGCGGAAAGGCACCACGTACCGTCAGCGGGAAAGGCACAACGTTCGTCTGCTTCGACACCTATCCCCTCGCCCCCGTCTCAGCCGCTTGCCGCAGCTAACTTCCCCCGCATCCCAGCCGCGCGACCCGTATCGACCCCTTGCCCGCCCGGTCGGGTTAAGATGAACCGGAATGGCGATCGTTTGCCGACTACTTATCGATCCAGGATCGATACAACGCGTGGCCAAACTCGATGCAAAGGAATACTATTCACGATCGGTTTGGAGTCAATCGAGACTAGATGCGTGGCGCGGTTTTTATCCGAGTGTTGCGTTAGGGCAACAGTGGCAAATTGGCGACAGTTGTTAAACTTGCGGTTTGGACCGCCCGAGCCCGACGTCCACTTCGCTGGTGGGATCGGCGGTTGACGTAAGCATTCGGTTCTGCTAGCCATTCACCGATGCACAGCGAGCGCTACGAGCTTCGACTTAGTTGCTCGGCGTCCTGAGGGCGCCGAATACCGCTGTCGTGTTCCCGCTTTGGGAACCCTTTGCTCGTCAATGCTGATGTTCCTCGCCCTTTCAAACGTAACTTTCGTCTTTCCCGCCGTATCTTGGGCCGATATTGAGCCGCCACTTTATTTGCGACTTAGCGGCGGTCGGCGGCGCTGACGGTCGCCGGCCGCGACTCTCCCGATTTCGGAATGATGGAAGCTACCGTGCTGGTGGCGATCCTTGCACCAGGAGACTTCAAATGCCCGGCATGCCGATTCATAAATACCGCACCTTCCCGCCTATCGATCTGCCCGATCGGAACTGGCCGATGCAAGTCATCGACCGTGCCCCGTTGTGGTGCAGCGTCGATTTGCGCGACGGCAATCAGGCGCTGCCCGAGCCGATGGGGCTGGACCGCAAGCGCCGGATGTTCGAGCTGCTCGTGAAGTTGGGTTTCAAGGAAATCGAAGTTGGCTTCCCGGCTGCCTCGGAGACCGATTTTACGTTCATCCGCCAGCTCATCGAACAGCGGCTGGTGCCCGACGACGTTACGATTCAGGTGCTGACCCAAGCGCGGCCGGAATTAATCGACCGCAGTTTTGCCGCGATCCGGGGCGCTCGAAGGGCGATCATGCACCTCTACAACTCGACCTCGACCCTGCAGCGCCGCGTTGTGTTCGGCCTCGACAAGCCGGGGATCGTCGACATCGCGGTAAACGGCGCTAGGCTGATCCGCGAGCTCGCGGAAGCGATGCCGGAAAGTGAGGTCCTTTACCAATATTCACCTGAGAGCTTTACCGGCACCGAACTCGATTTTGCGGTTGAGATCTGCGAGGCCGTCATGGATGTCTGGCGGCCGACGCCTGACAAGAAGACAATTCTCAATCTTCCCGCTACGGTCGAAATGGCGACACCGAACGTTTATGCCGATCAAATCGAGTGGTTCGGCCGCAGCATCCGCGACCGCGACTGCATCGTCCTCAGCGTGCACCCGCACAACGACCGCGGCACTGCAGTGGCGGCGACTGAGCTCGCAGTCATGGCCGGAGCCGAGCGGGTGGAGGGGACATTGTTCGGCAACGGCGAGCGCACCGGCAATGTCGATATCGTCACCTTGGCCCTAAACTTGTTCAGCCAAGGGATCGATCCGGGGCTCGTCATCACTGATATCGACGAAATCGTCCGCACCGTCGAGCACTGCAATCAGCTTCCGGTTCATCCGCGGCATCCTTATGCGGGAGAGCTCGTCTATACCGCCTTCTCAGGCTCGCACCAGGACGCGATCAAGAAAGGGTTCGAGGCGCTCGCAAAACGCAATGACGAGCTGTGGGAGGTGCCGTATTTGCCGATCGACCCCAAGGATCTTGGCCGCACTTACGAGGCGGTGATCCGCGTCAACAGCCAGTCCGGTAAGGGCGGCGTCGCGTATGTGCTGAAAACCGATTACGGCCTCGACCTGCCGCGCGGCCTGCAGATCGAGTTCAGCAAGCGCATCCAGGAGGTCGCCGATCGCACCGGAAAGGAATTGATCAGCGGCGACATCTGGTCGCTGTTCCAGGACACCTACCTGCGCGGCGATATTAGACTGGTCAACTACGGCCTCTTGCCGGAGCCGCGAGCAGACCAGCGGCGCATTTCCGCGACGGTTGCGATGGGCGGCACCGAGCGCCGCATCGAAGGTGTCGGCAACGGGCCGATCGCCGCCTTTGTCGATGCATTGCGGCGCGACTGCGGTATCGATCTGACCGTTCTCGATTATCACGAGGACGCCGTCGGCGCGGGCGCCGACGCGCAAGCGGCGGCCTACGTCCAGATCCGCGGCAACGGTGCAGGTACGCTCTACGGCGTCGGCATCGACAGCGATATCGTCACCGCCTCGTTGAAGGCGGTAGCGAGCGCCGCGACCCGGGCCGTCCGGCAGTCAGCCGGGAAATAGACCCCGCCCATCCCCTCTGCCGCGCGCGGGGGAGCCCCCGAACGTGGTCCTTCAGCCCACGGATTTAGTTCGTGGGGCACTCGCCAGGGCGGGCGTTCAGGCGCAGGGTGGAGGCTCACGCTACCCGGTCGCCCTGCCTGATCTCGACCGTGCGGTTGTCGACCGCAGGCAACATGCGGGCGGGGTCGCGGGTGACGACGACGTCGAGCACGGTCGGGCGGGTCCGCTCGGCGAGGCCGTCCCGCAACGCCGCGCCAAGCCGCTCCGGACCCTCGACGCGAAGACCGTTGCAGCCCATCGCGCTCGCGATTGCCGCATAATCCATTTCGACGAGGTCGGAGGATTGATAGCGGCCGCGGAACATCGCGTGCTGCAATGCCTTGACGTAGCCCGAGGCCGCATTGTTGACGACCACGATCGTGAGGCCGACACCGGCGCGTCGCGCGGTCTCGAGTTCGCCAAGCATCATGTTGAATCCGCCGTCGCCGGTGATCGCGACGACCGGCGCGGCGGGAGCCGCCAACGCCGCGCCGATTCCGCCTGGGAGTCCATAGCCGATCGATGCCAAGCCGCGATCCGGGATGAAGTGCCGTCCTGCCGACTTGGTATCATAGAGCAGCCCGGTCCAGTGGCCGGCAAATCCGCCGTCAGCGACGAGGATGCTGTCGGCGGGCAATGCGTGGTTGAGCTCACGACAGAGCCGCGCCATGTGTATCGGCCGCTCGTCGGAATTGAGGCTCGCGGCGGCCTCCTCGCGCCATTTCGACATCCGGCCCGGGATCTCTGAAATGTAATCGGCGCGCGCGGCGCTTGCCCATTTCTTCTCCTCAGTTAGCGCTTCTGCGAGATCCTCGAGCCCGGCCTTGGCGTCGCCCCATAGCGCTACCGCGGCCGACCGGCAACGTCCGATCTCCTCGGCGAGGATGTCGAGATGGATCAGCGGGATCGATTGCGATGGCAACGCATATCGCTTGGTCGCGATCTCGCCGAGCTTGCAGCCGACGACCACGAGACAATCGGAAGCCTCGATGAAATCGTTGGCGATCCGTGAATAGCGTCCAAACAGCCCGACGGAGAGCGGATGCGTACAGGCAATGCCGCCTTTGCCGCTCATCGTGTGCGCGACCGGGATCGACTGCCCCTCGGCCAAGCTCAACAGCGCCTCATACGCTCTTGAAAGATGGATGCCGCCGCCGGCCAGGATCAGCGGGCGTTCAGCACGCGCGATCAGTGCGGCGGCGCGTGCAATATCGGCGCGGTCGGGCCGGATGCGTCGCGCCGGCACGCTTAAGATCGACGGATCGATCGCGAAATCCTCGGTACTGAAATCGTGTTCGCCGTGGCAGACATCCTCCGGCACGTCGAGCAGGACCGGGCCCGGCCTGCCGGAAGTCGCCACCGCAAAGGCACGACGCAACAGCTCCGGGACGCGGCTCGTCAGTTCCACCCGGATCAGCTCTTTGACTGCCGGCCGCAATATTTCGGCCTGCCGGCATTCCTGGGTCATGTTCTTCCACGAATGAGCGCGGTTGGTGTCGCCGGCGAGGGCAATGATCGGGGTCCCGGCATTGAGGCTCTCGATGAGTCCCGTCACGAGATTGGTGGCGCCGGGTCCCAGCGTGCCGTCGCACACCCCGGGGCGGTTCGTGACGCGTGCATAAGCGTCGGCGGCAAAGGCCCCGCAACGCTCGTCATTGATCAGGAAGTGCCGCATGCCCAGTTGCGCGAGCGCATCATAAAACGGCAGCAGCTGAAATCCCCCCATCCCAAACATCGGCCCGACCTCGGCGAGCCGCAGCATTTCCGCCAGCGCGCGGCCGCCGTTCATGCGGCCTGAGGGTCGGTTACTGGCTCGATCGGGGCTAGTCATGCTTATCCCTCCGTTCGGCCGCAGCGCCGCGGATGATCGCGACGAACTCGCGGGCGGTGATGCCCGGTCTAATGCGGAACGCCGCGGCACGGGCGTTGACGCGCGTCAAAATACCATCCTCATAGGTCGAGCGGGCATCGCCGATGCGTGCGCTCGCTGCTGAAACCGTGGCGGCGGCGATACCGCGAACGTCGAGCGCCGGGAGCCGCGTGACGCCGGCCTCGTCGATCCCGATTCCGGCATCGTTGAACAGTACGGCGAGCGCATCGGCCTTGAGCGCAGTGTCGGGCCTGCCGCCGAGGAGGCCGCCATGCGAGCCTGTCGCGACGACTGTTCCGACATGGGCGGCACCGATGAGCGAAGCCGAGTCGAGGGCCCATAACGCCGGCGGCTCGGGGATCAGCAGGAAGGCGGCTTCAAGCGCGGGCGGGGGCTCGCGCCCGCTTAGCGCTGCTTGCTGCAGACGTACTGCCGCATCGCGGCAGGCCATACCGGGCTGGCAGCCAAGCGTGACAGCCTGTGAGTTTGCGTAGGTTATGGTGCCGCGCGCGATCATGTCGGCGCCGTCGCCGATGCGCGCCGTGTCATGCCCGACGGCAGCGGCAGGAATGCCGAGGCCGGCCAAATAATCGAGGCCGGCAACGCCGGCACTATCCCGCCCGATTCCCGCATCGTTGAAGACGACGGCGGCTACGCGCAGTTTCGCCGCGAGATAGGCGGCATAGATGCCGCCGTGCGAGCCGTTGACGACGACCGCGCCCGCCGCCTCACCCCCGATGCGGGTGATGCTGTCGGCGGTCAGCACCGACGGAAGTTGTTTCACAGTCAACAACTCCTCCCGGGTGATGTGACGCTCCGATCATGCCGGAAGAGCCAGCCCAAGAACAGCCGTTGCTTTGCACTAATGTTGGTCGCCGCTTGGATGCGCGCGCTCGGCAGCTTGTTGCCGGTAGTATTCTTTTTGCTTCTCGCGCCACGCGGCGCGTTCCTGCGGGTCAAGCTTGCCGTCGTGATCGATGTCGATCTGGTCGAACCGTTCGCGAAAGAGCTGGTCGCGCTCCTCGTCCGGCATTGCTGCGATCTGGTCGTAGTAGGCCTTGCGACGCTCGATATTCGCCCGCTCCAGTGCGGAAAGGCCCGGTGTCGCGAGCTGCCGCGCCAAGCGTGTCTGACGTTGTTGCAGATCGTGCAGGCGAAACTCGCGGTATTGTTCGAAGGTGATCGTTTGATCGGCGTTAGCCGGTTCTGCGGCGCGCTGCGCGGCTGCTGGCCATTGCCACCACGCGGTGGCGGCGAGAGCGGCAGCAACGGCTACGATCATCCATGGTCTCATAATGAGTCTCCTAAACGAGGCCCCCATCGGGCCATAGAACGAAACGTGATCACTCTTGGCAAGCACTTTCTCTCGTGGTACTCGGCAAAAGGGGCACAGCGGCCAGTTGTGGAGCATCGGAAGCGGCATGACATCGGCGGTAAAGGTCAAATCCGGGTTCGAATTGGCCCGCCTCGATCTCGATCGCCGGCTTGCCGATGAGACGAGCTATTTGCAAAAGCTGAACAAGCCTCAGATTGCGATGCTGGAACTCGAAGAGATCTACCGGGTTGAGCGTCGGCGCGGCATCATCGTGCTTGAGGGTTGGGATGCTTCAGGCAAGAGCGGCGCGATCCAGCGCTTGATCGAAAGGCTTGACCCGCGCTGGGTACGCGTCTGGCCGATCGGTCCGCCAACCCCGGAGGAGCAGGGCCGCCATTACTTGTGGCGCTTCTGGCAGAGATTGCCGCTGCCCGGCCAGATCGCGATCTTCGACCGTAGCTGGTATGGGCGTGTCTTGATCGAACGGGTCGAAGCCCTAGCCCGTCGGAAGGAGTGGCGGCGCGCTTACGACGAGATTAACGCTTTCGAGAAGATGCTTGTCGATGATGGCGTCCGGCTAGTCAAATTATACATGCACATTTCCAAGGAAGAGCAGCTTCGGCGCTTCCACGAGCGGATCGTGACGCCGGCCAAGCATTGGAAGATCAGCGCGGAAGATATCCGCAACCGGGCGCGCCGCGCCGAATACCTCGATGCACTCGACGACATGTTCGCGCGGACCTCAACGGCGGCGGCGCCGTGGTATATCGTGCCGGCGGAATTCAAATGGTTCGCCCGCGTCGCGATGGCGAACACGGTGGTCAAAGCGCTCAGTAAGGGCATCGCAGTGGGGCCGCCCGCCCTTGACCCCGAAGTCGTCAGAGCGGCGACGGAGCACCTCGGTCGTAAGGAGCTGGCTGCGCTCGGTCTAGTAAAGCCCGAGCAGACGGTAAGCTGAGAACGCTCTACGCGAAGAGCCGCTCTTTCTCGAGCCCGTCGTAAAGATGGGCGACGAACTCGCCATAGCCGTTCCACTTGAGCGTCGGCACGCGCTCATTGGCGCCGAGAACGCGTTCGCTCGCCTGGCTCCAGCGCGGATGCGGGACCTCCGGGTTGACGTTCGCCCAGAACCCATATTCGTTCCCCTGCACGGTCTCCCAAAACGAGACCGGGCGTTTCTCGGTAAACGAGAAATGTACGATCGACTTGACTGACTTGAACCCGTATTTCCACGGCAGAACCAATCTCAATGGCGCTCCGTCCTGCTTGGGAACGGGCTTGCCGTACATGCCGGTCACGAGGAAGGCGAGCTCATTACCGGCCTCGGCGACCGTGACGCCCTCAACATAGGGCCAGGGATACCAGAATTCCTTCTGCCCGGGCGCGGTTTCGGGATCGAGAAACGTTTCCATGTGTACATATTTCGCCGAGCCGAGCGGCTTGGCGAAATCGACGAAGCCCGCCATCGGGAAACCGCTCCACGGCACCGTCATCGACCATGCCTCGACGCAGCGATGCCGATAGAGGCGCTCCTCGAGTGCCATCTTTTTCAAAAGGTCGTCAATGTCGACGGTCATCGATTTCTCGACGAGCCCATCGATCTTGATCGTCCACGGACGGGTCTTCAGCGCCTGCGCTTCGGCCGCGATCAACTTCTGCGAGCCGAATTCATAAAAATTATTGTAGGCCGTCGCCAACCTTTCATCAGTCAGCGGGCGGTCGAGTGTGTAACGCGCGTTTCGCTTCATCGGATAAAGACTGGCCGACGGACCTTCGCCCGCAGCCGCAGCCGCTGCGAACGCCGGCGCCAGTATTGGCCCGGCTGTAATCGCCTTGATCAGCTCGCGGCGCCGAACGAAGATCACCTCGGGTGTCGCCTCGCTCTCGCGAAGCTCCCATCCCCTCTTCCGTCGGACCTGCATCACCGCACCTCGCGATCGTTTGCGACCGAGAATTTGGATCGGCCACGGCCGACGCCAACTCACGCTTTCGCGATCAGCCTATTGAGCGGCATCCGCCGTGCGCGAGGCGAGTACCTTCTCCGCCGGCCTCCCCTGCAGCTCCTGCATGTGGTCGAAGCGATGCGCGAAACTGCCGACACCCATTGTCAGCGACCGCAGCTCGACGATCAGATCGTGCAGCTCGCTCTGCGGCAGATGGGCGTTGACGACGTCCCAGCCGGGCCACTCCGGCTTGGCGTCGTATCCGAGGATTTGGCCGCGGCGGCCGGAGACCAGCCGCTGCACCCGGGCGGTGAACGCGTTGGGAACCGAGATTTCGACTGAATCGATCGGCTCGAGCAAGATCGGATCGCATTTGGGCAGGACCTCCTGGATCGCCTGTCGTCCTGCGGTATGGAATGCCTGGTCGGAGCTGTCGACGGTGTGAAACTGGCCGGTGATCAGATTGACCGCGGTATCGATCACAGGAAACCCGATCGGGCCGCGCCGCAATGCCTCGATGACCCCTTCCTCGACCGCGGGGATATAGTTGCGCGGGATCGCACCACCAACGACGCTGTCGGTATAGGCAAAGCCAGAGCCGCGTGGCAACGGCTTGATCTCGAGCGTGACGTCAGCGAACTGGCCATGCCCGCCGCTCTGGCGCTTGAAGCGGGAATGCTGTTGCCCGCCGCGCCGGATCGTCTCTTTATAAGGCACCGCCGCGCGGCGTCCATTGACCGCCAGATTGTGACGATTGCGCAAGCGGTCGATGGCGATCTGCAGATGGATGTCGCCTTGGCCCCAAAGCACCATCTCCTGCGTGTCGGCGTTCTGCTCGAGTTCGAGGGTCGGATCCTCCTCGATCAACTTCCCGATCGCGCCGGTTAGCTTGACATCGTCCTGGCGCCGCTCCGAGGTGATCGCGAGTCCAAAGACCGGTTGTGGCCGTTCAGGGAGTGGCAGCGGCTCGGCCTTGCCCGACGGAGTCAGTACGGCGCCGGTCGCTATCTCTTCCATGCGCGTCAGTCCGGCGACCTCGCCCGCCTGAGCCGAAGGCGCTTTCTCCTGCGAGGCGCCGACCAAGCGTAGGAGACCGGCGACGCGACTGCCGTTCAAAACCATGCCCTCGGAGATCATGCCTCGCCAAACTCGCGTCAGCGAGAGCTTGCCGGTATGCGGCAGGTGATAGGTCTTGAACACCTGCGCCAAGGGCTCGCCTTCCGCCGCGATGCCCAGCCGCTCCGCCGTTTCCCGCGCGGGCGGCGCCTCGTGACGAAGCGCCTTCCACAATCGCCGGATGCCCCAATCCGCAAGCCCCGAGCCGAGAAATACCGGAACGACCTGCGCGCCCCTCAAAGTGCGGGTCAGGTGACGATAGATTTCCTCCTTCTGTGGCTCGACTTCTTCGAGTAGTTGCTCGAGCAAAGCATCATCGAAATCGGCCAGCTTTTCGATCAAACCGGAGCGGGTAGGGCCCTCCTGATCCCAGAAGTTGTCAGGCAGCGGTATCAGGTCAGAGGCTTGGCCCGGTCGATAACGATAGGCGCGTTCGCTGACGAGGTCGACATAGCCGGTGATTTCCGAGTCCGGGCCGCGGAGCGGCACTTGGCGCAATACAAGGGGACGCTGCGAAACCGACTGCAGGGCCGCGAGCAGGTCGCGCACACGCGCGCTCGCGGTATCCATCTTGTTGATGAAGATCATGTGCGGGATCTTGTGGCGGTCGAGAAACCGTAATAGCGCGCTGATCGTCAAGGCGCGCTCGACCTCCGGTTCGACGACCACGACAGCGACATCGCTCACCAGGGTCGCCGCCTGTGCTTCGTAGAGCAGCTCGACCGAGCCCGGGCAGTCGAGGATCGTCCAGCGATCGCCGAGAAAACTGGCGTTCGCGACGTTCAGCTCGGTCGACATCTGTCGGGCACGCGCCTCTTGGGAGTGATCGCCGACCGAATTGCCGTCGCGCACGCTGCCGCGCCGGCTGGTGTTGCCGGCCGCATAAAGCAACGCCTCCAACAAGGTGGTCTTGCCCGAAAGATACGGGCCGATCAGCGCGGCACAGCGGGCGGCTGCAGTCGTATTCGCGGACGTATTCGCCATAGGGGCGCCTCCATCATCCTGACACACGACCGCCGAACGCCGAAACGTCGCGACCGGCGGCGCTTTAGCCTCTAGATATGGCTGAAGTTGCGCGCCAGCCGGCTGGATGGCAATCGAAATCTGCCGGTTCCCACGACTCGCCGGCGCTTCTAAATCTTAACTAATGGGGCGGTGAGGCGGCGAGCAGTCGGACAACCGCAACTCACTGTTTCCGGCGCGGTCGGTCGCTTCTTCTATCAAGAAAGGAGCGGCGGCACCAAGAGGACCTCTGCGCGCTATCCGCTATGGGTTAGGGCGCAGACCGACGGTGCGGGCGAGAAATTCTGCCCGCGCCAGCTGGTGTTGCAGCTGAAGCCGTTGCACCACGGTCAGTGGCTGCCAAGCACCGCCGAGGAGCAGGTGGTTGTTGCCGTCGAGACCTCTGCCAACGAGCCTCAGGCGGTTACCGTCGAACACCAGGAGGCCGTCGAGCCCACGCTCGTCGAGAGTCCAATTGCGGACCGCGCCGGTGTCGATATGGATGAACCCGGAATGCGGGTACCAGCCGACTCCACCGCGCTGCATCGCGCGCGCGGTCGTCATCGCTTCGGGAAGCCTCGAATCCAGACGGATGTCGAGGGCGCGGCCGACGATGTGCTGGCTGTGCTCGGCAACGCCGAACATCGTTCGGGCGAGCATCGCGTTGGTTTCGGCCGTGCGATATGCCGAAAGGATCGTCGCCCTAGTCTCCCCGACCGCATCGAGAACATCGGCCAAAAAATCGATGACCCCGACATCCATCTGCGTTTTTTCACCCGAATGGTGATCACGCAAAAAAATGCAGAGCTCATCGATCACCCGCTGGATCGGGCCTTTATCGTCCCGATAAGCACCCTCGAAGGTTTCGCCGGTGTGTGGATTGGCTAGGCGCAGCCGGCGGAGCGCATTGGGCGGACGCGGAACCGCTCGCGCTATGCCCGGCGACGCGGCGAGCCCGGCGACCAGAGATAGAAACAGGCGTCGATCCATTGCCTTTCAGAGATCTCGTGCAATCACCTTTAGACGGCATTGCCGGATTGCTCCGGCAAATCGCTAATCCGCTGCTATACGGGCTGCCCAAGCCGAGCCTGGGCACGACGAGGGAAAGGGTCAGCCGATTGAAGGCAAAGAATTGCCCTCGGTCAAGCTCAAAATCTTTTCAACAGCCGATCAATATAGTCGAGTTCGATTGCCGGACGGGAACGCTCACCGGCACGCCGGCGCAATTCGTCCAGAATTTCGCGCGCCTTTTGCAGCGTATTCTGGTCGGGGATCTTGACGTCGCCCTGGTCATAGGTGCCGTTGTTCGACACCGGCCGGCCGAGCGGATCGCGCTTCGCCCGGTCACCTGGATTTCGGTCGGTAGCCCCGATCTCGTCGTTATTCGGCATGCCCCATTGGCCCTGCATCCGCTGCTGCACCTGTTGCGCAAAATCGCGCGCCGCCTGCTGTAACTGGTCGAGCGCCTCGGTCTGTGGCCCGATCGCCTGGTTGGGCTGTCGCCGCTGCAGCGCTTCGGTGGCGTCCCGCATCGCCCGTTCGGCACGGCCAAGCGGCTCGGGGATATCCCCGAATTGATCACCGAGCCGCCGCATGACGTCACCGAGCATGTGCCGCAGTCCCTCTTGTTGCCCGGCGGCATCGCCCATTTGACTGTTGGACTCCTGCTGATCGCCTCCTTGTTGCTGGCCGCGCTGGCCCATGCGGCCCTGTTGGCCTTGTTGGCCCTGCTGACCTTGCTGCTGGGCCTGGAAGCTACGATCGAGGAGCTTTTGCTGCCGCTGCACCAGCTCGCGCATGTCGCGCATGATCTGCTGCGCTTCACCCGACCCCTGCTGCTGCATTTGCCCGGGCCTCGCCAAGCGCAGGTTTTCGAGCATGTTTTGCAGTTGCGATAGGAGCTCGCGGGCTTGGTCGCGTGCACCATTCCGTGCGAGATCCCGCGCCAAGTCAAGCATGCGTTGCAGATCGCGGCTGCTGATTACCTTCGACGGGTCGATCGGCTGCTGAAATTTTTCCGGGTTGCGCGCCATCTGTTCGGCAAGGGCTTGCAAATAGCGGTCGAGCGCTTGCTGCAGCTCCTTCATCAACCGCTCGATCTCCGCGTCGGGCGCGTTCTTTGCGAGCGCGTCCTGCAGCTGCTGCTGCAACCGACGCATCTCGCGCTCCGCCAGTGACATGCTCCCGTCCTCGATGCGCAGCGCGGTATCCCACAGCAGCTGCTGGACGTCGGCGATCGATTTCGCGTCTTCGTTCAGGCGCAAGCGCTCTTCGGCGAGCCGCATTGCGAGAAAGGCGACGGTATCATCACGATACAGCTGCGGCTGTTCTCGAAGATCGCTGAGGGTGTCGGCGACCGCCAATCGGGAACTCGGGTCGGTCGCCAGTTCCCTGCGCTGGTCGATGATCGCACGGGCGACGGGATGCTCGAATTTGCGTTCCGGAAGCTTCATCCGCACAGGCTCACTTTCGCCGGTCTGACCTAGTGCGTCGGTGGCGATGAGTCTGATTTCTACGGGCAACCCGGCCCAGGGATGCGGCGACAGATCGTGATAACTAGTGGCCTGAGCCTCCTTCAGGTGCAACCCCGGTAGCGGTAATTCGAGCTCGATCGTCTCATCGGAGTTGCCGCCCTCGCGGCGAATAACCGCCTTGGCAGCTTCGACACCGTAATCGTCGTTCGCCCGGTAATCGATGCGCAGTGCCGCATGCACCGTCCCTTCGGGCGGCTTCGCGAAGGCAATTGTCGGCGGGACGTCCGGAATAATTTCGATTGGCCAACTGCCGAGCCTGGCGCCGGACTGTGTCACCGCAAGCTGTGTGCCGCTGTTCAGAACCGCCGCGGCCTGAAAATTTTGCTTGTCGACCGCGTCGAAATCACGGGCGTCCTTATCGACTTCGAGGCGTGGAACCGATCGCCCGCCATGCACCTGGGCGAGAAGTTTGCTGCCGGTCGGAATGCGGATCGTTTCGGTGGTTCCCGGCCGCAGAAATTGCGGCGCGAGGCCGGTGTATTCAGGCGGCGTGACCCAGATGTCGAGGCTGGCTGCGGCTGCGCCGGGCCGATCGCCGAAATCGGGTGCCAAGGCACGGGCGAGACGATCTCGCCAGTCTGATCCGGCATCGATCCCGGCGAGCAGCAGCAGAATTGCCAGCAGGGCGCGCATACCCCACGGATCACGTGTGGCGAACCCGGCATGCGGAATGCCGATTCGAAGACGGCGCGTCATCGCCTCCATACGGCGAAGATGGACTTCCCACAGCCGCGCTGCCTGCGGGTCGAGCGGTCCGTTCGGCCGATCGGCGAGTGCCTGCAATGGCCGGTGATCGAGCCCGCTCGCCCGTTCGATGCGACGCCGCCCGATGAGGAAATCAGGTACCGCGATCCGGCGGAAGATCGAAACCAGGGGAATAACGATGGCAGCGGCGAAGCCGAGCAGAACCGCCGCGTGCAGCGTTCCCGGTAAATGCGGCAGAACATCGAACAACCCGAGAATGAGGAACACCCCGAGCGCGGCGAGCATGGGCCAACAGGAAGGCCAGACCTGCTCCCACAGCATCGCGGCGCAGGCGAGGCGCAGCCGCGTCGCGAACAGCACCCCACGGGTCGAAGAGCGGTCGGTCATGAGGCACCTCGCATGCGCGCCGGCTCCTCGGGGGCATCTGATTGCCCCACAGAAAGCCATTGAGGCATCGTATCCAGGGACAACAGCGCGTCATAGCTGGGCCGCGCCCGGATAACGGCAAAACGGTCGCCGGAAACTAAAACTTCCGGGACCAGCAGACGACTGTTGTAGGTCATGCTCATGACCGCGCCATAAGCTCCCGCCGCAGTGAACGCGAGAAGATCTCCCTCGGCGAAGGGAGGCAATTCGCGGTCGATCGCAAACGTGTCACCGGTTTCGCATACCGGCCCGACGACGTCCGCCAGGGCCAGTACAGCGCTAGGCGCCGGAAGGCGGACCGGTACGATGTCATGCCAAGCATCATAAAGCGCCGGCCGGATCAAATCATTCATCGCCGCGTCGACAATGACGAAACGCTTTGCGCTTCCATCCTTGATATAGATCACGCTCGAGATGAGCAGCCCCGCGGGCGCTGCGAGTACTCGGCCGGGTTCACAGGTGAGAGCAAGCTCGAGCGGGCCAAAAATGTCTCGGATTAGCTTTGAATAAGCCGCGAGTTCCAGCGGGCGCTCGGTGTGATAGCAGACGCCGATGCCGCCGCCCAGATCGATCCGCGAGACCGTAAGACCGATCGCACGCAATTCGAGAACGAGCGCGGCGACGCGCTCGAAGGCGCTCCGGTACGGCTCGAGGTCGGTGAGCTGCGAGCCGATATGGACGGCGAGACCGACGGGCTCGATCCCGGCGAGGTCTGCCGCAAGACGATAGGCGGCAGCCGCCTCGTCCAGCTCTATGCCGAATTTATTCTCCTTTCGACCGGTCGCGATTTTGACGTGGGTCTGTGCGTCGACATCGGGGTTGACCCGGATCCCGATCCTCGCCCCCCGACCGCATGCGCTGGCGATCTCGCTGAGACGGCGTAGCTCCGGTATCGATTCGACATTGATCTGATGGATATTGGCGGCCAGGGCCGCTTCCAGCTCGGCGAATGTTTTGCCGACCCCGGAGAAGATGATCCGCTCGGACGGTATACCGGCGGCAAGCGCGCGCCGCAGCTCGCCTTCGGAGACGACATCGGCACCGGCGCCGAGCATCGCGAAATGGCGCAAAACAGCGAGATTGGAATTGGCCTTCACCGCATAACAGATCAGCGGCTGCTCATCTGCGAAAGCACCAGCAAACCGCCGGTATTGGGCAGTGAAGCCGGCGGCCGAATAAAGATAGAACGGCGTTCCGACGATCGCTGCGATCCGTGAGACCGGAACCTCTTCGGCGTGGAGCTCGCTGCCGCGATATGGGAATATGTCACTCACTCGGATAAGTCCGCGGATACGTGTCCGGCACGTCAGGCGGCGGCTCAGGCGCATTTCTCTTGCCGCAGCCCGCGAGCGCCAGGGTCAGCGCAAAGGCACACAGAACCAGGCGGCCCCCGGGCGTCCCGCCCGTTATGCGAGCCATCCCCGGGACGGGTCGCAGAGCCGGCCGCCCGGGGATGCGGTCCTGGCTCAGCGGTGTCATCCGAGAAATCTCTTGCGCGCCTCGTGTACGGCGGCGCGGACACGCTCCGGGGCGGTGCCGCCGAAGCTGCTGCGGCTCGCCGCGGAACGGCCGGCATCGAGCACGCCGTAAACGTCGCCGGTGATCGCCGGCTCGACCGCCTGCAGCTCCGCGAGCGGCAGCTCGGCCAGAGGGCGGCCGACCCTCTCCGCCCGCTTGACGATTTGCCCTGTGGCGTGGTGAGCGTCGCGGAACGGCAGGCCGGCAACGCGCACGAGCCAATCGGCAAGATCAGTCGCGGTCGCGAAGCCGCATTCGGCGGCGGCGCGCAGCCGTTTTCGGTCAGGGCGCATGTCGCGCACCATGCCGGTTGTCGCAGCAAGGCACAGCTCAAGCGCATCCACGGCTTCGAATACCGGGAGCTTGTCCTCCTGCATGTCTTTGCCATAGGCGAGCGGCAGACCCTTCATCACCGTCAATAACGCAACCAGCGATCCGTTCAGCCGGCCGGTCTTGGCGCGCACCAGTTCGGCGGCATCGGGATTGCGTTTTTGCGGCATGATTGAGCTGCCGGTCGTAAATGCGTCGCTGAGCGCGATGAAACCGAATTCGTTGCTGCACCAGATGACGATCTCTTCGGCGAAACGCGACAGATGCATTCCGGCGATCGCCGCGGCGGCGAGGAACTCGATCGCAAAATCCCGGTCCGAGACCGCATCGAGCGAATTCGCCGCGGGGCAGTCAAAGCCGAGCGCAGTCGCTGTTGCATCACGGTCGATCGGAAACGAGGTGCCGGCGAGCGCCGCCGCCCCGAGCGGCGATTCATTGAGCCGACATCGGCAATCGGCGAGCCGGCTGCGGTCGCGCCCGAGCATCTCGACATAGGCCAGGAGATGGTGACCGAGGGTCACCGGCTGCGCGATCTGCAGATGGGTGTAGCCCGGCATCACCGTGTCGGCTTCCGCCTCGGCGCGGTCGATCAGCACCTGCTGTAATTCGCGCATTGCCGCGTCGATGCGATCGATTGCCCCGCGCAGCCACAGCCGCAAATCGGTCGCGACCTGATCGTTGCGCGACCGCGCGGTGTGGAGGCGCCCGGCGGCGGGCCCGATCAGCTCGGCGAGACGCGCCTCGATATTCATGTGAATATCCTCGCGATCGGCGCTGAAAACAAAGCTGCCGCTCTCGATCTCTCTCCTGATTTTCTCTAGACCGTTGCTAATCGCCGCGCCATCTTGGGGAGACAGGATGTTCTGGGCGACAAGCATCGCGCAATGTGCCTTCGACCCGGCGATGTCCTCGGCGTACAGCCGCTTGTCGACATCTATCGAGGCATTGATGCCGCGCATGATCCGCGATGGACCGTCGGCAAAACGGCCGCCCCACAGCGGATTTGCGCTATCCGGCTTTTTCGACCCGGTCATCGGCTGCTCGGCATAAAGGATGAGGACGCGACGATGAAATGGCGCTGTGCCGCAGCTTTGCTGATCCTTGTCATTGCGCCGGGGTTCGCTTCGGCCGCGGGAAGCGACACGGATGTGGCCGACCGGACCAAGCTCGGCGAATTCGTGCCCTCTTCCGAGCCGTTTCCCGCGCCATCCGTAACGCTCACCGACACCGCCGGAAGCGAGGTCGGGCTCTCCGATTTCCGCGGCAAGCTCGTCGTGCTCAATCTGTGGGCCACCTGGTGCGAGCCATGCCTGCGCGAGATGCCCTCGCTCGAGCGGCTGCAAACCCGTTTCGGCGACCGGATTGCGGTGCTCGCCGTCTCCGAGGATCGTGGCGGGGCGAAGATCGTGACGCCTTTCATTGCCAAGCTCGGGCTCGAGTCGGTCAAGATCTACCTCGATCCAAAGAGCGAGCTCGGGCATGCGTTCGATGTGCGCGGGCTGCCGACTAGCTTCCTTATCGACCATGACGGCAACGTGCTGGGCCGCGTCGAGGGCGGGGCAGATTGGGATTCAGCGAAGATGCTCGCCGTCGTCGAACCCTTTGTTTCTGGCGGTGGTGTCGTCAAGGCTTCGTCCCGCTGAGCACGTCGCGCAAGAACAGGCCGCCGCGGCGCAGCCCCTCCTCGTCGATCGAGTGACCGACGCCCGAGCAGGTTACCGTCTCGACAGGAACCCCGGCCTCTGTGAGCGCGGCTTCGGCACCGGCGAGCGAGCTGTATGGAACGAGCGGATCGTCGGTGCCGTGAACGAGCAATGTGCGCGGCCGCGAGCGCAGCTCGCTCGACAGCAATTCGGGTGCGATCAGCCGGCCCGAGAAGCCGACGATGCCGGCGACTGGCTCCGGACGGCGGAGACCGACGAACAGCGACATCATCGTGCCTTGCGAGAACCCGACCAGCGCAACATCGCCGTCGGTGAGTTTGCGCTCGGCAATCGCCTCGTCGATAAAGGCATCGAGGATCGGGGCTGCCGCTCTGACCCCACCCAACACCGCTTCGGGGCTTCTGTCCTGCGAGCTGAACCATTGATAGCCGTAGGGCGCCATGTCGCATGGAAATGGCGCGTTGGGAGACAGGAACTCGGCGCTCGGCAGCAGCCGCGCCCAATAAGGCGCCAGTCCGATCAGGTCGTTGCCGTCCGCACCCAGCCCATGCAGCAGAATCACGAGCCGGGTAGGCTTGCCGCCGGCGGCGGGTCGGCGCAATGGTCCGGAAAGACGAGGCAGCATCGGCGCGGTGTTTCCAATGGCGAACGCAAGCCCGCAAGCTAGCTCAGGCAGGGCCTAGATGTCACTCACTGCGGCGCGGATGATAACCCGCTTCGCGCCGAGCCCCACAGGTCATCTGCATCTCGGTCACGTCCGGTCCGCGCTCGAAGGCTGGCGCGCAGCGCGGCGTGAGGCAGGATCCTTTCTGCTGCGTATCGAAGACATCGACGGGACCCGCTGTCGCGAGGAGTACGTGGCCGCCATGCTCGAAGATCTCGCCTGGCTCGGTCTCGATTGGGACGCGCCGGTGCGCCGGCAATCAGAGCATTTCGAGGACTATCGCCGCGCGCTCGCCCAGCTCGCCGCGATGGGGGTGCTCTATCCGTGCTTTTGCACACGCCGCGAGATCAAGGCCGAGATCACTCGCGC
>Ga0306923_10001848_pt1 | contig 19002 bp, 18 predicted proteins | sample sta12Can44000108_FD_203841 | JGI IMG/M metagenome (GOLD analysis project Ga0306923, IMG submission 203841) | Lab enrichment of tropical soil microbial communities from Luquillo Experimental Forest, Puerto Rico - statanox.12C.anox.44.000.108 (v2)... | ecosystem: Environmental > Terrestrial >... | reverse complement strand
CGTCTATTCCCGGATCAAAAACGGAAGGATTCTGCAAGCCGTCGCGCAGAGTTTCGTCATCCAGCAGCACCTTGGTGCCGGGCGAAACGAGCGGGGGCGAAGCGAGGTTCCAATCGTGGATCCATTCATTCTCCGGCACAGAACCTCCCAGGGGCCGCCGCAATCCGCGCTTCAGCGATTGTAACCGAAAGCGCTCGGCCCCATGACGCCCCCTTCAGCGGATGCGGAACGCTTCTTCATGCTCCACCGAGACCATGCACAAGCCCTGCGCGGGCACGGTCGGACCCGATTTCGAGCGGTCTCTCAGCTCATAGAGTTTGTCGATGTCTTCGGGCGCAAGCCTCCCCCGTCCTACGTCCAGCAGCGTGCCCACCATCTTGCGCACCATGTAGCGCAGAAAGGACCGTCCACGTACGGTGAAAATCAGCTCCTGGTCGTCCGGTGAACGCCCGAGTTCGGTTGCGTAAATTTCGCGAACCGTCGAGCGCTCTTTATCGTCGTCTTCTGAGCCGGTTGAGGCGGCGAACGCCGCGAAGTCGTGGCTGCCAGTGAATCGCGCTGCCGCTTCGCTCATCCTGTCTTCGTCGAGAGGAAACGGGTAGTGCAGAACGTAGCGCCAGATCATGGGCGGCACGACTTTGCCACGATACAGCCGGTAACGATAGGTCTTGGCCCGCGCCGACCATCGCGCATTGAAGTCTGGGCCCGTTTCCTCCGCGCCAACGATTCGAATCGTCGCCGGCAGCAGCGCGTTCAAGGCCCGCTGCAGTTCGCCGGTTGAGAGCGCCGTCTGGGTGCGGAAACTCGCCACTTGTCCCAGGGCATGCACGCCCGCGTCGGTCCGGCCCGCTCCGTGAATTGCGATGTTTTCTTGCGTCAGCCGCCGGAGGACGGCGACGATTTCCCCTTGAATCGTAGGTTTACCCGATTGCATCTGCCAGCCGTGAAAATCCGTGCCGTCGTAGGCAATCGTAAGCTTGATGTAGCGCATGCGAGAGACGAGAGGGGTCAGTATGTCACGGCGCGGAGCGCACAAAACGGCTGCCGGGCTTCACCGCGGCCGAACCTTCGCGGCATAGCGGGCATTCATCGGGCTCGTAGCTGGCGATGGGGAGATTCAACAGCGCCTGCGACTCGACGGGAAAATCGATGGTGCCGCCGCCGCGATCCATCAAGGCTCCCACCGCAACGACGCGCCCGCCGGCTTCCTGGACCACTCGGATCGCCTCCTGCGTCGAGCCGCCGGTTGTCCAGACATCTTCGACCACCAGCACGTGCTGGTCGGGACGCAGAGAAAACCCGCGCCGCATGGTCATGGTGCCGCTGGCGTCGCGCTCCACAAACAACGCCGGGACTCCACCGCCGGGGACAGACTGCTGGCCGGGATCGGGAAGCGCTCGAGCTACTTCCTGCCCGATGATCACGCCGCCCAGCGCGGGCGACACGACGGCTTCGATCAAAGCGTCAGAAAACAGCCCGGCCAGCGCGCGGCCCAGTCTTTCTGCAAATCGCGGATATTGCAGGACCAGAGCGCACTGAACGTAGGTCGCGCTGTGCAATCCGCTCGAAAGCTCAAAATGGCCGTGCCGGATGGCTCCGGCAGCCTCAAAAATCTTCACGTATTCGTCAGTGCCGCTCATCAGAAAGCTAACCGTTGAAATGCTCTAAACGTCGAAGTGTCAGGAGCTTAGTGGCTGCCCGGTCGCGTTGTCAAGGAAAGCATCCGCTGTTAGACTCTTTGATTCGTCGCAGGGGCCGCGCCGGTTCACGGCTCAGAGCGGGACGCCTTCTCCCTCTGGCTTCATGAAACAAATACGAAGCCGCACGCGTTTAGATAGAGTGAAGATATTCAGAATCAGTATTTTACGTCCCGCGGGACATCTGACATCTACTTGAGGGGATAAGCACAACATGATGAAGCAGCTCGTACGACCGCTGACCGCGATCTGGCTGGCCCTGTTTCTGGCCTCGGGCACGCCCAGGACGTCTTTTGCGCAAAACGCCGGGCAGAATCCGACGACTCCCGCGCAGACAACGGTTGGCACCGGCTCGACGCCGCCCATCTCGCTGGGCATGGCGAAGTACAACTATACGCGCGGTCCGAAGGGATTTCCGAACCTGATCGCGCCGTATTCCGGTGTCAACATCCCTTCGCCCCATCTCACCAATTCCCCGAAGGTCGACCAGCTGATTCACGACGGCAAACTCGAGATCAGTCTGCAGGACGCCATTGAGCTGGCGCTCCAGAACAGCTTGGATATCGAGGTGGCGCGCTACAATGTGTGGTTCGCGGATACGGATATCCTGAACACCGAAGGCGGCGGCATCGGCCGCGGGACTTTGGGCGCAAGCCTTCCCTATTCGCCGGCGAACGTTCCCTTCCTGAGTTTCGACCCCAAGGTGACCGGCACGGTTTCATTTGATTCGGCTGTCGTTCCGGTGAACAACCCGTTAAGTCAGGGAACCGGCGTGAGTACTACGGCTATCGGGCTTCCGATCCATAACAACCAGTACAATTTCGGCGTCTCGCAAAGCTTCTCCCCGGGCACGACGGTAAGCCTGAATTGGGACAATGCGCGGAATTCGTCGGGTTCGGCCTTCAACGCCTTTAACCCGTCCGTGCAATCGTCGCTCTACCTCAATATCCAGCAGCCCCTGCTGAACGGCTTCGGCACCTTCGTCAACCGTCGCAACATCATGATCTCGAAGAACAACCGCAAGATCGCCGATCTGGCGTTCACCCAGCAAGCCATTACGACGATTACCAACACCATCACCGCGTATTACGAACTGGCCTACGCCCACGAGAACGTGAACGTGCAGCAGCAAGCGGTCACGGTTGCCGAAAAGCTCTACAACGACAATAAGAAACAGCTTGAAATCGGCACCATGGCTCCGCTCGACGTCACGCGCGCGGAGTCCGAACTGGCAACCGACCGCCAAAACCTGATCGTGGCACAGACCGCCCAGCTGCAGCAGCAGCAGGTGCTGCGCAACGCGATCTCCAAAGATCCGATGGCGGCGAATCTGGTTAACGTCGAAATCATTCCAACCGATAAGCCGGCGCCACCGGCCATAGTCGAAGCCGCTTCCTTCGAAGAAGCGGTGAAGGAAGCGTTTACCAAGCGGCCAGACCTGCGCGAGCAGGAACTGAACCTGGTCAACGCCGGAATCGACGCCAAATCGCAGAAGAAGGCGCTTCTGCCGACGGCGAACCTCATTGCGCGGTACGGTTCGCAGGGCCTAGCCGGCAATACGCCTATCACCTCCTCGACCCCGTCCGCCGGCGCCCCGATTGTGGGCGGCAACGGCCAGCCGATTACGGTGCTCGATTCAGCCGGCAACCCGGTGACCATCTTCGTGCCGTCTTCCACAACCACTGTGACCGGAACCAAAACCGGCGGACTGGGCGACGCGCAGAGCCAGATCTTCCATAATCAGTTCCCTGACTACTATGTGGCGCTGAACCTGAACATTCCGCTGCGCAACCGGGTGGCGCAAGCCGACTACCAGCGCTCCGTGCTGACGGAGCGCCAGAGCGAGGCTCTGCTTCAGTCGCTGAAAAATTCCGCGATCCTTGAAGTACGCAACACCTATATCGCCCTGGTGCAGAACCGCGCCCGGGTGGAAGCCGCGGGCAAGGCCCGGGAGCTGCAGCAGCAGACCTTCGACGCCGAATCGAAGAAGTATCAGCTCGGCGCCTCGACCGTTTACCAAGTCATTCTTACCCAGCGCGACTTGATCACCGCCCAGGGCACTGAATTGCGCGCCCTTGCCGACCTTGTCGAAGCCAAGGCTAACTACGAACGGGCATTGGGACGCACCCTTGAAGTGAATAACGTCACCATTGCCGATTCGGGCCGCGGCACCACCATCCAAAAAGACACCTTGATCCCGGGCACGCTCAACGGCCAGGTGGTCGGAACCGAGAAGCTGTTCAAGAAGCTGGACGATCAGAGCGCCGCGAGTATAGGAGCCGCAGCGGCGACCGGCTCAGGGCAAAAATAACCTTTTCATCCGGGGAGCTACGGCGAGGAGGCAGCAGCCGTCCGGTCTTTTTCCGATTTGCCTCGAGGCTTGCCCAGCCGCGGCGCGGGCGCCTTACCTGGATCACGTGAAGCACGAAGGACGAATTGACGGGTGCGCTGGCTGCTCCTAACACGCTGCCGCTCCAGATCGACCGGTTGGCCCATCTGGAGCCGGTTTGCCATTGCCCGAGAACGTAACTCTCGTCTCGAAGCAGCAGAAACGCCCGAGGCAGGTGATTTTCGTGTTGATTGCTGCGACTGGTCATGGCCTGCCGGCTGCTCACCTGAGGCGTGTTGCGCAACGTTTTTCTCGGCGCGGTTGCCCCGGCGTCCTCTTTCCTCTAGCATAAGAATTTGTTATTGAGTCGATCTTTGCGGCGAATCGATCGCCACTGCTTCGCGCAACCTTGGGAATGAGCGACCAGACGAAAACCACAAAGCCTGCGGCCCGAGTCACACCGCAGTTCAACCCTCGCCAGCCTACGCCCGACGAAAAATCTTGGGAAGCCAATACCGTGGCTGCGGCGTTGGCGAAAAGTCCGGAGCGCCAGACGGAATTCACCACGATCTCGGGCCATCCGATCCGGCGTCTGTACACGGAAGCGGACCTTGCGGGCTGGGATCCGAAAACGCAACTTGCGCGTCCCGGCCAGCCGCCCTATACCCGCGGCATTCACGCCACCATGCACCGCGGCCGGCTGTGGACCATGCGCCAGTTCGCCGGTTTCGGCAGCGCCGAGGATACCAACGAACGATTCCGTTATCTGCTAACGCATGGGCAGACCGGCCTCTCGACGGCCTTCGACCTGCCTACGCTTATGGGCTACGACTCCGACCATCCGTTGTCGGAAGGCGAAGTCGGAAAATGCGGCGTTGCGATCAGTTCCCTGGCCGACATGGAGGTACTGTTCGACCAGATTCCCCTTTCCGACGTGACCACGTCGATGACCATCAACTCGCCCGCGCCCGTGATCTGGGCCATGTATCTTGCCGTCGCGGAGAAACAGGGCGCGGACTGGAAAAGGATTTCGGGCACGCTGCAGAACGACATCCTCAAGGAATACATCGCACAGAAGGAATACATCTACCCGCCCGAGCCGTCCATGCACCTCGTCGTGGACACCTTCGAATTCGCCGTCAAGCAAACACCCAAGTTCAATCCAATTTCCATCAGTGGCTACCATATCCGCGAAGCAGGATCGACCGCCATCCAGGAACTCGCCTTCACGCTGCGCGACGGCATGGAGTATGTCGAATGGGCGCTGCGGCGCGGCATGCAGATTGATGATTTTGCCCCGCAACTTTCCTTCTTCTTCAACGCCCACAGCGACTTTTTTGAGGAGATCGCGAAATACCGCGCCGCGCGCCGCATCTGGCACAAGGCCATGATCGAGCGGTACGGAGCGAAAAATCCGCGCACCTGGGCGCTGCGCTTCCACACCCAGACCGCCGGGTGCTCTCTCACGGCGCAGCAGCCCTTCAATAACGTGGTGCGTACGGCTCTGCAGGCGCTCTCGGCCGTGCTGGGCGGCACGCAGTCGTTGCACACCAATTCGCTCGACGAAGCGTGGGCGTTGCCGACCGAATTTGCCGCTACCATCGCGTTACGCACGCAGCAGATCATCGCCCACGAAACCGGTGTTACGAATACCGTCGATCCGCTCGGTGGCTCCTACTTTGTGGAAGCTCTTACCAACGAAGTCGAGGCCGGAGCGTGGGACTATGTTCGCAAGATTGATTCCATGGGCGGGATGGTCGCGGCCATCGAGCGAAGCTATCCGCAACGTGAAATCGCGGAAGCTTCCTATCGCTACCAGCAGGCGCTCGACAAGAAAGAGAAAATCATGGTTGGCGTCAACGACTTTGTCTCCACGGAGAAGCCGCTCGAGATCCTGCAGATCGATGAAACGGTGGCCCATCGCCAGGCCGCCCGCTTGGCAAAGCTCCGTCGGGAACGCTCGCAAGCCGCCGTCGACCGCACTTTGCTCGCACTGAAGAAGGCGGCGGGCACGTACACCAAGGCGGGACACTCCTCTCTATCGCCCAACGGACATCTCAGCCACGAAAACTTGATGCCGTACATCTACGGCGCGGTGAAAGCGTACGCTACGCTTGGCGAGATCTGCGACGCGATGCGAACCGTCTTCGGCACCTACGAAGAAACCGCCGTCACGTGAGGCGGACAAGATTTCCAAAACGGAGCTGAAAGCTTCCAAGGACTCGGGAATGCCCGAAAAGAAAATTCGCGTGCTCATCGCCAAGCCCGGTCTGGACGGCCACGACCGCGGGGCAAAAGTCATTGCGAGGGCGCTGCGCGACGCCGGCATGGAGGTCATCTACACCGGCCTGCGCCAAACCCCGGAGATGATCGCCTCCGCCGCCGTGCAGGAGGACGTCAGCGTGATCGGCCTTTCCATCCTTTCCGGCGCGCACAACACCATCTGCCCGCAAATCATGAAGTTGTTGCATGAAAAAGGCATGGATGATGTCACCGTCCTGGTTGGCGGCATCATCCCGGAAGCCGACATCCCCGCCCTCAAGCAAGCTGGCATCGCGGAAATCTTTCTTCCCGGCACTTCCACCCAGGCCATCGTCGACTTTATTCACTCGCGAACGGCTCGTTCATGAACGCGCCGGCGTAATGACGTTCTCAGTGGCGCAACAGGGTCGGAAATCTTTTTGCCGTTCCCAATCGGAATCGCCAAAGCGCTATTTTCAACATATCGCCATGATTTGACGCAGTTGCATGGCAACAAAGTTCGAGGCTTGAAGCGTGCGTGTGGGTCCGCTGCCGCGCCGGATGCTCGGCATGGCGCGAGTCCCACCGTCTGGTCTTCCGCTTACTTTTCAAACTTGGCCCTGGTATACAGGACTTGAAACCCTCTGCGCACGACGTTCCGCTCTGAACTGCTTCCCGGTGCCGCCAGACAAGCCGCAAGTTCGCATCCCGCCCGACGGCCGCGCTCCATTCGCGCCCGCAGCACTTCCGTCTGCACTCCGCGTTTGCGGAATTCCGGCAGCGTGCCCGCGCCAAACAGTCCTGCCACACCATCGCGCAGAATCAGCGTTCCACCGCCGGCCGCTTGCCCTCCAATCTCCGCCAGATAGCATTCGACGCCATCGGCCAAGGCAAACGCCCTCATGGTTTCAAGCAACTCCGGCGGAGGTTCCTGGCCCTCCACGAAGGCGGTCACAACGGTATGCGCCCACAAGCCGATCTCCGGGCCAGCCACCAGGCGCACTTGAATTTCGTTTACTTCGACCGGCAGCCGCGCCGGGTGCTCCCGCAATCCCAGCGCCAAGACATTCGTGAATTCCGTCACGCGATATCCCGCCGCAGCGAAACGTTCGAATAGGCTGGCATGAGCCAACGGACATGCTTCCACGCGTACCGGCTCGTTTCTTTGTCGGTAAAATTCTTCAAGCCTGGAGAATTCGCCGTCTGAAATCGGTCGACCCTCTAGAGCTAACCCTATCGCCTGCGTAACCGGCGACCCGGCGCCCGCGTAGGCCGCCCAGCCGCCCGCGACCTGTTCGACGCAAGCGCCCGTCTCCGGCCTTAGCTTGCCAACTGAGACGGCCGCGGCAGCGCCCGCCTGCGCCTCCGCGAGCTCAATCCGCCGCGCCAACTCTCGGTTCAGCAGGATCGGTTCCATATCGTCGGGCAAGTCTATCGCAGCAAGCGTCTGCGCCACGACCTTTCTTGTATACTGAAGCGCGGTTCTCATTTCTCCGCGAGGGACTGCGTGCCCGCTTCGACTCTGAAGTCCTCCATCAACCGCAATTCCGCCGATTTTCAGAAGAATTCCCGCCGAGTCATCGACCTTCTCACGCAGATCAAGAATCAAGACGAAGTCATTCGCCAGGGCGGCGGCGGGAAGGCCATCGAGGCCCAACACAAGAAAGGCCGGCTGACGGCCCGCGAACGAATCGCCAAGCTGATCGATCCCGGCTCCTATTTCTTCGAACTAGGAGCCTTCGCCGCGTTCGAAATGTACGAAGAATGGGGCGGCGCGCCTTCGGCCGGAACCGTCACCGGGCTGGCGCGAATCAGCGGCCGCTTGTTCATGGTCATTGCCAACGACGCCACGGTAAAGGCCGGCGCTTTCTTCCCGATGACCGCGAAGAAGGTGATCCGCGCGCAGACCATCGCCATCGAAAACCGGATTCCTACGATCTACCTGGTAGATTCGGCCGGAGTTTTTCTTCCGCTGCAGGAGGACGTTTTTCCCGACAGCGACGACTTCGGACGGGTCTTTCGCAACAATGCGGTGATGTCGGCCATGGGCATTCCGCAGATGACTGCCATCATGGGCATGTGCGTTGCCGGCGGCGCGTACCTACCCGTTATGTGCGATCACATCCTCATGACCGAAGGCTCCGGACTTTTTCTCGCCGGTCCCGCGCTGGTACAGGCTGCCATCGGGCAGAAAACTTCCGCTGAAGAGCTGGGCGGCGCGAAAATGCACTCGCAAATCAGCGGCACCGTGGACTTTCGCGAGCCGGACGACGAATCTTGCCTAGCCCGCATTCGGGCATTGGCGGACAAGATCGGTGCACCCGATCCCCCGGTGTTCAACCGCGCTGCGCCGCGCGAGCCTCTCTTCCCGGCGGATGAGATCTACGGCGTGTTCTCAAGCGACGCCGCAAAACAATACGACATGCGGGAAGTCATCGCGCGCATTGTGGACGGGAGTGAATTCGAAGAGTATCGCGCAGAATACGGCGAGACGCTCCTCTGCGGCTATTCCCGCATCGGCGGCTGGGCGGTCGGCATCGTCGCCAACCAGAAAAAGCACGTCCGGACCACCGCGCCGCACTCCGACCAGAAGCGCATGGAGTTCGGCGGGGTTATCTACACCGAATCGGCCGAAAAGGCGGCGCGGTTCATTCTCGACTGCAATCAGAACCGAATCCCGCTGGTTTTTCTGCACGATGTGAACGGCTTCATGGTCGGCAAGGACGCCGAGTGGTCCGGCATCATCCGCGCCGGCGCAAAAATGGTCAACGCGGTGTCCAACAGCGTGGTGCCGAAAATCTCCGTCATCTGCGGGGGCAGCTTCGGCGCCGGACACTACGCGATGTGCGGCAAGGCCTACGATCCGCGCTTCCTTTTTGCCTGGCCCACCGCGCGCTATGCTGTGATGAGCGGTGAATCGGCCGCAGGGACGCTGGTCGAAATCAAGCTCAAGCAACTCGAACGCGAAGGCAAGAAGGTGGATGAGAAGGCCAAGAAGGAACTTTACGAGGCGACCCGCGCTACCTACGACCACCAGGCCGACCCCCGGTATGCAGCCGCACGCCTCTGGGTGGATGCCATCATCGATCCGGCCAAAACCCGGGATTCAATCATCTGGGCGCTCGAAGCGGCAGCTCTTAACGCTCGCCTCCCGGAGTTCAAAACCGGAGTGCTGCAGACCTGATGGCTTCTAGCAAACTCACTCTTGCCATCGTTTTCCTGCTTGCCCGGGGCCTCCGCCTGGCAACGGCTTCTGTTCTGCCGAAACGGCCAAAGCTCATCAAGGATTGCGAGCAAGCAGGCCTGACGTACTGGCACTTCGCCGAGGAGTCGGTATGGGAAGAAGGCGCTGCACCGGCTGGTTTGAGCACAGCTACCCTCGGGACCGGCCTCTTGGCAGGAGAAGCGCTTACACTCGAACTTGTTGGGAGATAAACGCATCCCGTGGCCGAACCCGTAAAGCTCATCGAATGCCCCCGCGACGCCTGGCAAGGCCTGCAGGAGACCATCCCCGCCGCGTGTAAGGCGGAATATCTGCGCGAACTGGTCCTCGCGGGCTTTCGCCACATCGACGCTGTGAGCTTTGTTTCACCAAAGCACGTCAAACAAATGGCGGACAGCGAAGAAGTCATGCAGAGGTTTCTCTCTTCCCTTCCCGCCGGCGTCGAACCTCCTGAGGTGATCGGCATCGTGGTGAACGAAAAAGGACTTGAACGCGCGCTTAGGACGGAAGGCGTGTCGACGGTCGGCTATCCTTATTCCATCTCTGCGTATTTCCGGCGCGCCAACGCCAACATGACGCGCGCCGAATCCCGCACCCTGGTGGAAACCCTGCACAAAGCGACCAAGGCCGCGAACAAGGGCCTGGTAGTCTATATTTCCATGGCGTTCGGCAATCCCTACGATGAACCCTGGGGACCCGAAATCGTCGAAGAAACGCTCGAATGGCTCAAAGACATCCGCGTAAAAACCGTGTCCTTGGCCGACACGGCCGGGAACGCCACTCCTGAAATCGTCGCCGAGGTTTTCAAGCGTGCCAGTTCCTGTGTGGCAGGCATCGAACTCGGTGTGCACCTGCACAGCCGTCTGGAAAGCGCCCGAGCCAAGATCCTGGCGGCCTACCAGACCGGCTGCCGCCGCTTCGACGGCGCGCTTACCGGCCTCGGCGGCTGCCCCTTCGCCGGCGATGAACTCGTCGGCAATATCCGCACCGAAGATATTCTTGCCGCCATCGAAAAAGCCGACGGCGACACCGGCATCGAGCCATCCAAGCTCGACAAGGTCCTGGCCATGACCCACGAGATTCGCAGCACCTACGCCCACGCCCCGATTGCAGGTTAGCTCGCTTGAGGTGTAAACATTCGACCGGATGGAGGCTTTGTGACATTTTCCACGCTGCTGCTGGAATACGGCGCCGAACGCGCCACCATTACCCTTAACCGTCCGGACAAGCGCAACGCGATCAATCCGGCCATGATCTCCGAGCTGCAAACCGCTCTTGACGACATCGAAAAGAAGAAGGTCCGCGTGGTCATCATGACCGGAGCCGGTCCCGCTTTCTGCGCCGGCATGGATCTCGACATGCTCCAGGCCATCGGCAAGCAATCGCCGCAGGAAAATCAGGAAGACTCGCGGCGCATGGCCAAGCTCTTTCGCCGTATCTGGAGCTTCCCTCGCCCCCTGATCGCCGCCGTGAACGGTTTCGCGCTCGCCGGGGGCTGCGGCATCGCAACACTTTGCGACTTCACGTTGTCGGTGCCGGAAGCCTGCTTCGGCTACACCGAAGTCCGCATCGGGTTTCTACCTGCGATCGTTTCCGTCTTTCTCACCCGCCAGATCGGAGACAAGCGCGCCCGCGATCTTCTTCTCACCGGCCGGAAAATCTCCGCGAAAGAGGCCCAGCAGCTCGGTCTGGTCAGCGAAATCGTGGAACCCGACAAGCTGATGTCTCGTGCCAGCGAATTGGCCGACTACCTGGTTGAAGTCAGTCCCGGCAGCCTCAGTCGAGCGAAGCGTCTGCTGGTGAGCGCGGAACAAGCCGGCATCGACGCCGACCTCGAGCGCGCCGTCCTCGAAAATGCCCGCATCCGCTGCACGCCCGACTTCAAGGAGGGTATCGCTTCATTCCTCGAAAAGCGCAAACCCGTCTGGAGGGATGAATAGCGAGGCGTGCGACAATAAGCGGGCCTGCTGCCGCGATGTTTAGGCCGCGGACTCTCGGGGTGCCGAGGAGAAGAATGGAATTTCATGACGCCACAATCCGCGTCCGCTATTCCGAAACCGACCAAATGGGTGTCGTCTATCACTCCAACTACCTGATTTGGTTTGAAATCGGCCGCGTCGAACTCATGCGGGCTCTGGGCTTCCAATACAAGCTCATGGAAACCGAAGACGATTGCTTTATCGTGGTCGCCGAAGCAAGCTGCCGCTATCTTCAACCGGCCCGCTACGACGAACTCCTCAGAGTCCGCACGCGCATCGCGCAAGCCGGCAACCGCATCGTGAAGTATTCCTACCAACTCCTGCGCGATTCCGACGAGACGCTTCTGGCCACCGGCGCTACCACCCATGTGATCTGCGGCCGCGACGGCAAATCGAAACAGCTCCCGGAAAAGTATCGCGCCAAGTTCCGCCAGCTGTCGGAGACGAATCAGAAAAAGCCCGAGGTCAGCGAAGTAACGAAATAACGCTTCCCGTAAAGCGTCGCTTTTCGGGAAGGCGAATTTCCTTGCGTCCCTACCGCGTTCCCTTGCTGCTGCGCATTTCTTCGCCTTCCAACTCTCTATGTTATTCTCTTATCCCGCATGAGCATCCAACTCACGGGTAGCGATCTCAGTTTTGACCAGCTCCACCGCATCGCCCTAGACCACGAACCGGTTTCTCTCTCGCCCATGGCCGCCAGGCGGATGCAAGTCTCGCGCGCCGTGGTGGACAAGCTCGTCGCTTCCGGCCAGACCGCCTACGGCATTAACACTGGTTTCGGCAAGCTGGCGAGCGTCCGCATCTCCAGCGAACAAGTCCGTCAGCTGCAGGTCAATCTGGTGCGCTCGCACGCTTGCGGCGTAGGCGCGCCGCTCTCGATCCCCGAAACCCGAGCCATGATGCTGCTGCGCGCCAACGCGCTGGCCAAAGGACTCAGCGGCGTTCGCCCGAGCACCGTAGAAACGCTCTGTGCCATGCTCAATGCCGGCGTTCATCCCGTCATTCCTTCACAGGGTTCGGTCGGCGCCTCGGGCGATCTCGCGCCACTCGCGCATCTCGCGCACGTGGTCATCGGCGAAGGCGCGGCCGAGCTTCGCGGGGAGAGCCTGCCCGGCGGCGAAGCCCTCCGCCGCGCCAACATCGCTCCCGTCACCCTCGAAGCCAAAGAAGGCCTTTCTCTGCTTAACGGCACACAAGGCATGCTGGCCCTTCTGAGCCTCGCCCTCCGTGAAGCCGACACCCTCGCCGATACCGCCGACGTGGCCGCCGCGCTTTCTCTCGACGCCCTTCGCGGAAGCCCCGGCGCGTTCGATGCCCGCATCATGCACGCCCGGCCCTATTCCGGAGCAGGCCGCACCGCCAGAAACCTCGCTCATCTCAACGAAGGCAGCGAAATCCGCGAATCGCATCGTTCGGCCGAAAAAGACAAGCGAGTGCAGGACGCCTACAGCCTCCGCTGCACCCCGCAGGTTCACGGAGCCGTGCGCGATTCTCTCGCGCAGGCGCGCGATCTCGCGCAAGTCGAACTGAACAGCGCTACCGACAACCCGCTGGTCTTCGTAAACGAAAACGGCGACGGCGACATTATCAGCGGCGGGAATTTCCACGGCCAGCCGCTGGCTATGGCCGCCGATCAGGTCGCGATCGCGGTGGCCACACTCGGCGGGATCGCGGAACGCCGCATCGAGCAGATGACCAATCCGCTGACCAGCATGCTCCCGGCATTTCTCACGCCCGAACCCGGGCTCAACTCCGGCTTCATGATCGCCCAAGTCACCGCCGCCGCCCTCACCAGCGAAAACAAAGCGCTCGCTGCCCCGCATTCCGTCGATTCCATTTCGACCAGCGGCAACCAGGAAGATTACGTCTCCATGGGCATGAGCGGCGCACGCCGCCTCTCCCGCATGCTCGGCAATCTGCGCAGCATTCTCGCCATCGAACTGCTCTGCGCCTGCCAAGGCATCGATCTGCTGGCGCCGCTGAAGACCGGGACGCTGGCCTCAGCAGCCTATGCCGCGGTGCGCTCCAGCTCTCCCAAGGTGACCGAAGACCGGCCCCTGGCGCCCGATATCAACGCCGTCTCGATCCTTGTCGGTTCCGCCGTCTTCGCGAGGCTGCTGCACTAGGGAACCTGCGACTCCCCGCTAGGAAAATCGCAGTAAGTGCGGTACAACGTTTAAGACGCCACGCACGGACGTCGTCGCCGGGGAAGAACATGCCAGCCACGGATCTAGCCAGCGCCACCAGGGGATTCCGCGTCCAGCAAACCGAGACGGAAGATTGCCTGGTCGTGGAATGCTTCGGCAAGCTGGTGAGCGAAAACGTGCCCGCGTTGAAGCAAGCGATGCTCGACGCCTGCAGCAAGAAGCGCCGCATCGTGCTCGACCTCAAGGAAGTCCCGATGATAGACAGTTCCGGGCTGGGCGCGGTCGTTACGCTGCACGTTTCCGCACGCACCCGCGGCTGCAAGTTGGAAGTGGTCAACGCGCGCCAACAGGTTCGCGACCTGTTCAGCATGACCAACCTGCTCTCGCTGTTCGAAGCGGCCGGCCGCTGCGGCGGACGCATGGGTTAAGTCCAAAAACCAAGTCCCCGCAGGCTAGCGGGTGGCAGCCTCGGCGATGGCCGCCTCCGCCAGCGGCGCCATGATCTTGTAACCTGCATCATTCGGATGCAGTCCATCTTCGGCTAGCTCTTTCCTCAACAATCCCTTGTCATCCACCACCGCGGAAAAATAGTCCAGGTACACCATTCCGTTCTTGCTGCAGTACTCTTTCAGCCAGCGGTTCAATTCAAGGATGCGTGCACCCGGCCGCTGCGCAAAGAAGTCCGCCGCCTTCGGCGTGTAGTTATGTACCGGCAGAATGGAAGCAAAAACTGCCGCGATTCCGTGGGCCTTCGCTAGCTCCGCCATGGTGGCCAGGTCCGCCTCGATGTCTTCGTTTCGTATGGGCCCGGTATTCCCTGCGATATCGTTCGTGCCGGCCAGAATGACCACCGCTTTCGGCTGCAAGGCGATTGCGTCCTGGCGAAACCGCACCAGCATCTGCGGCGTCGTCTGCCCGCCGATGCCGCGGTTCACATAGGGCTTCCCCGGAAAATACTGCTCCAGCTTCCAGTTGTCCGTGATGGAATCCCCAAAAAACACCACGCGGCCCTGCACGGGTCCCGCCTTCAGCAACTCCTCATTCGCAGTGCGATATCGCGCCAGTTGTCCGTAATCATCGAGCAGCATCGGTACGCGCGACGATCGGTACTGATCGAGCCCGGCGAATCCGGTCGACGGAATCCCGGGCGTTGGCACTTTCTTCACTTCCCCGCTTTGCGCTTGCTGCTGTGCGCCCGCGGTTGCCGCCAGCAGCGTTCCCGTCAAAACGAACACCGCCGACCGCCGACTCCTTCGCATCTTGCCGAGCTTCATGTCTCCTCCGGCGCCACAGCATACCGCAGGGCACCGTATTTCTCACTTCATCTTCCCGTTATTTCTTCGCGTTCTGCTCTCTGTGCGCTTTCTCTTCAGGTCCCTCCGCAATTTTGAACTTTCAAGCGGGAACCTTAAACTTCTTGCACCCTGCAAAATGTCTTCCCGCCTACAACCTTTCGCCGCGGAAATCCGCCCGACGCTTCACCTCGCACTCCCGCTCGTGCTCGCCGAACTCGGTTGGATGAGCATGGCCATCGTGGACACCATGATGGTCGGCCGCCTGCCCAACTCTGCCGTAGCCATGGGCGCCGTGAGCCTCGGGTCCGCGGTCTTCATGGTTCTTGCGCTGTTCGGCGAAGGCCTGCTGTTGGGCCTCGACACCCTTGTTTCGCAGGCCTTCGGCGCAGGCCTACGCGAAGACTGCCACCGCTCTCTCGTCAACAGTGTCTATCTGAGCATTGCGCTCACGCCATTTCTGGCCGGACCTGTCTGGCTGCTCCCCCGCCTTTTCGCTGGCTGGGGAGTCGACCCCGGCGTCGCTGCGCAGACCGTTCCCTACACCAAAGCCCTTGCTTGGGGACTCTTGCCGCTTCTCCTCTACTTCGCCGTCCGGCGCTGCCTTCAGGCCATGAACATGGTTCGCCCTGTCGCCTTCGCACTGGTCACGGCCAATATCGTCAATGCGGTCTTCAACTGGCTGCTCATCTACGGCAAGCTCGGCCTCCCCGCCATGGGCACGGTCGGCTCAGGCTGGTCGACGGCCATCGCGCGCGTGTACATGGCCGGCGTCCTCATCGGCTATCTATTCTGGTACGACCACAAGCACCGCACCGAGCTGCTCAAGACTCCCGTTGACGTGGACCTCTCGCGCATCCGCCGCCTCATCGCGCTCGGCATTCCCGCGGCCGTGCAGTTCACGCTCGAGAGCGGGGTCTTTGCCACCGTCACCGCGCTCATCGCGCGCCTCGGTGCCATTCCGCTCGCCACGCATCAGATCGCGCTCAACACCGTGGCGTTCACCTACATGGTTCCCCTCGGCATTGCCTCCGCAGCCGCCGTGCGCGTCGGCCAGGCTCTCGGGCGAAAGGATCCGCACGGAGCCACCGTGGCGGGCGGCACCGCGATCTTCATCGGCGCTTCTTTCATGACCCTGGCAGGCGTCGTTCTTCTTGCCGTTCCCGAGTGGATCGCTCGCGTTTACACCACGGACATGACGGTGATTCGCAACACCGCCGCGCTGCTTGCCGCGGGCGCCGCCTTCCAGCTTTTCGACGGTATCCAGTCCGTGGCGACCGGAGCACTGCGCGGAGCCGGCGACACACGCACCCCCATGCTCTGCCATTTCACGGCTTATTGGATCGTAGGCCTCCCGCTCGGTGCCTGGCTCTGTTTTCGCCGCGGCTGGGGCGCCCTCGGCCTATGGATCGGCCTTTCTCTGGCCCTGATCCTTATCGGCATCGTCCTGCTCCTTGTCTGGCGCAGGAAAACCCGTCAATTTTCTTTCCTAACCGGCTAGCACAATCCAATCAACTGGCACTCCTCATTCAGTTCCGCGCCGCAGGCTCCGGCACCGGCAGATCCGAATTGTAGGTATCCACAATGCACTTCCAATTTCCGTTGGCTTGCTTCTTCCAGACCTCCACCAGCTTGCCGGCGTCGTGAACGCCCGGGCCGCCCTTCAAATCCTTGACCGTCAGTTCGTACGTTCCATAGAGATAGCCGAGTTCGCCCGACTTCGCCACTTCCGCCTTCGTCACCTTCCAGGACACGGCCGAGTTCGGTCCGAGCATCCCCGCCCACAGTTCGCGGAGCGCTTTCCTGTCCGTAACGATCGGCGCGTTCCCCGGCAGCACCACGGCGTCGTCCGCATAAAATGAGAGCGTGCCTTCCAGATCGTTCTTCGCCGCCGTAGCCGACCATAGCTCATCGAGCTTCCGTATCTGTTCCGCCGCCGCAGCGCTGTCGTCGACGACTCGCGATGAACCACATCCGGCGGTCGAAACCAGGCACGACCACATGACAACCTTCCATGCATTTCGCATACTTCCTTTTCCTTTTCGAGCCATCGCCCCTTCCAGGATGGTACGAAGCCTAGCGGCAAATCGAGAGCCAATTCAAGCTATCGCTCGTCGCACGCGGGTCCGTGCTTCATAAGTTCGCCGATCGAGACGAACGAAAACCCACGTCGACATCCTTCGGCCAAAATCCCCGGAAGGGCCTGGATGGTACGCGTTGCGCTGGAGATCCCGTCGTGAAGAATGATGATGGTACCCGGCGCTAAATTCTTTTCTACCAGCCACCGGATATACCAGACCGGAGGGCGCATCGGATCGTGCGGGTATGCGTCGCCCAGGACCGTGATATAACCGCGCTGGCGGGCCAGCTCGACCTGGCGTGGACGCGCCCAACCTCCAGGCGGACGAAATAGCTTTGTACGCGAGGCGGATCGATCGCTCAAGCCGGCGGCGGCCTCTGCCCGCTCCAGATTCATCAAAAACTCTCGATCCGAGTCGAACACCATCGGGCCGTTCCTAGAATAGTGATTGCCGACCTCGTGGCCGGCGGACTTGATGCGTAGGACCAACTCCGGGTTTCTCGCGGCGCGCTCGCCGATCAGGAAAAATGTAGCCTTGGCGTGGTAAGTTTCGAGTATGTCCAGGACTTGAGGCGTGAAGATGGGCACCGGGCCATCGTCGAAAGAGAGCGCGACCAGTTTGTGGTCCGTGCGGACGCGATAAAGAAGCTGGGGGGTAAGCCGTTCCAGAGCTCCAAGCGCGAAGAGCGGCTCGGCCCAGAAGATGAACAGGGCCAAAGCCACCCCGAGACCGAGCGAAATCAGAAGCACGTCCGAAGTATAGGCTCTTTGACCGCCTCTCCGCGCAGCCCGTCAGATGCCGGCGTACCAGGCGTAGCCAGCCTCGGACGAAGCCGAGCCAAGCCCTTGGCCGAATTGCCTGATGTTGTCGGTCACGGTCAGATGCGTGACGTATTTCAGGCTCTTATAACCGAGCTGCCGCGTCACACGCATCCGCACCGGTCCGCCAAACCCGACCGGCAGTTCCCCGCCGTTCATTTCTAGCGCCAGCAGTGTTTGCGGGTGCAGCGCGTCCACCATGTCCATACTCTCCCACCAGTCCTTTTGGAAGGAACGATAGACCACGTGCGTCGCCTGAGGCGCCGGGCCAACCAGTGTCAGCACCTGGCTCAGCGGTACGCCCGCCCATTCCGCAATATACGACCAGCCTTCTTCACATTGAATCATGGTGATATGGCTATGCCGCGGGAAGCTGCGCAGTTCGGCCAGCGAGAATGTCGTAGGTTTGGCGACTGTGCCGTCCACAGTCAGCCGCCAGTCGGTAAAATTCGCTTTCTGCAAGCGCGCGAACTCGTCGCCCAACGGATCGACGCCATTTTGCAGGGGCTTCCCTGAAATCTGGCTGCGCGGAAACTCGCGCGCCATCGAACGCCTCGTCAGGAGACGCTGTGCCGCGTACGTCAGCGTTTCGCCCGGTCCGTAAATTCCACCCCCGTCCGGCGGCAGCAAACCATAGCGGTGCGCAAGTTTCGCCGCCACCGCCAGTCCCCCTGCGCCCGCGGCCGTGACCGCGCCCGCAGCAATCAGTTGACGTCTCGAGAGCTTGCTCATGCGCCCTCCTTGGCGGCGACACCCCGGCCGGTACTCATCGCGCGCCGGCGCGTCCGGTAACCATGGCCCGCGCGCGGCTCCAGAATCCGGCAAGAATCACCATCAGCACGTGAACCACAAGAAACAGCAGCAGCGCTGCCGTCAGGAAAAAATGCAGCGTCCGTGCCGATTGCTGCCCTCCCAAAACGTTCACCGCGGCGGGAAACGCCGACACAAAAGAGGGCGACATCGCCAGTCCCGTCCAGATGATCAGCGGAAACGCCACAAAGACCACCAGCAGATACGCCAGCCGCTGCAGCACGTTGTACGACCACGCTTCGTCAGGTCCCGGCCGCTGGAGGCGCAAATGGTCGATGATCGAGGCCCAAAGCCGCTTGGACGAAAGGTCCGACCGCGAAGGAACCAGTTCGCGCCGGAAATGGCCCCGGATGAATCCCACAACGACATACAGCAAGCCGGTCAG